>Ga0209344_10005218_pt1 | contig 11334 bp, 8 predicted proteins | sample Cruoilmetagenom6_FD_187293 | JGI IMG/M metagenome (GOLD analysis project Ga0209344, IMG submission 187293) | Oil polluted marine microbial communities from Coal Oil Point, Santa Barbara, California, USA - Santa Barbara Oil Seep Sample 6 (SPAdes)... | ecosystem: Environmental > Aquatic > Marine >...
CAGAAACGGCCACCTACCCCCCCCCACTCGGGGACTGCACGCAATCAGCTGCCAGCAATGGTCGACTTCGAAGGCAGACAAGATAAGGTGAACCAAGAAAGCGCCTAGTAGGGAACCAGGGGTTGTTCAGTCGTGTTGTTTGGAAAGGTGAGCACTGGGCAGCGCCATCAAAAATACAGGGCACCATGGAAGGCTATAGTCGATCAGCCACTCAATGGCTCTTCGTACGATCTTCGCGGATTTGAACACATCATGGCCATGGTAGATTTATGGTCGGAAAACAGCCGGGATCATTCTAAAAAAAAGGGCACTTTGATTTCGTCGTTTTGACCTTTGCGGGGCTGCATGTTCCTTGCGCTTTGGTGCGTGTCTTTGGTCGGTCATAAATTCTGGTATCGCCTGCCCACCCGTCATTATCAAAGCCGACAATTGACAATATTGTACACCAATACAGGGATTGGATTTTGATCATAGACGGCTGAACGGTTTTCGATCCGAAACGACAGATGAAAATGCGATGCACGCCGAATCAAGTTGCTGGTCAAGAATAGAGTGCGACAGGGCGATAAAAGCCAAAAACAAGCGGTATTGTTTCCTGAGAATCTGATAATTCTGAATTAAAAGATAGAGTCCTGGACGAATTACCGAGATTCAATTTCAAAAAATTACAAACTTGGCTACACTACTTGGATTGAATGGGAGCCTGGCTGTTGGGTCTTAATTTGTCTAATCACCGAAATATCTTTTTGGTTGCCACCATAATTGCGCCGCGAATAATGGCGCAAGTTCTCGCACGCAGATATCTTACGTCTACTGCAAATCTCGTTGATAGCTTGGGCAAAATCAAACAAGAGTTTTCGGTGATTGAGCTTGACGATGACTCTTCAGTGGTGCGCTTCAAAAATCTGCGAAGGGATGCGGCCGTGTCCCGTGTACTTTTCGTACCGGGTCATGATGGACATTTCCGACAGTTTGCCCGCCTTGTAAAGCAATTGACCACGAATGATGTCGACGTAGATGTCCTAGTACTGCCTGGACACGTACATCCCGAACGGACGGTTTGCAGTGTGAAGTCTATCGTTATTTCCATTCGGACTGCATTCGAAAGCTTGGGAGGGTATGATTGTGTTGTTGCGCATTGCGTCAGCAGCAACTCAGTTATTTTGCCCTAGAAGAAGGGTTGGAATGCCCCAAGATTGTTTTGATTTCGATCCCGGTTGACCTCACTGCAATTGTCCGTGAAGCTGGCGAACGATATGGAACGAATGAGCCGTTTATAAATCAGTTTGTGTTGAAAGTTAGTGATTTTGGCGCGCCTTACTATCTGGATAAAGAGTGGAAAGTAATCGCCGAAAAACGCACCGAAAAATTATTGCTGATACATGCGAAGGAGGACTATCATGCTCCAGTTAAAAATGCTATTGTGCTCAGCAACATCTGGCCGAAGTCGCGGATCGAAATTCACGAACATGGCACCCACAATTCTATACTAAACTCCGGGGCAGTGATCAAACAGATCACCGAATTCATTACCGGGGCACCCTTAGGCTAATCCCAAAGAATTCCAGTTATGAATTATTGTATTTCCAAAGTGAAAGTTGCGTGATTGGGTTGCAGTCCTTCTCAACGTCAAAATTCTGGAGTGGATATACTTCTAGCTCAACCAAGATTTGATGGAGGTGGTTGAACTGGGATCTGTATCCTGAATACGGTCTGGTTTTCCCGACGCCTTGCCTGTTCCAGTCTTGTTTTCTTTCGAAGTTGATCATTGCTGGCTGCTGATTGCATGCTCTCAACGAGAGGGGGCGACGCTATGCCATTTCTGGTGTATTTGCGTTTTGGGTTTTAGAATAATTCGATGTAATCGAAGACATCGCTTCTGACACCGTCTATGGTTTTGTTCGCCCGTCGCCGGATGCGTTCGTCTTTCAGTAGGTTGAAAAATGTTCGGCGACCGCGTTATCATGGCAAGTTCCACGTCGGCGCATACTGTGTTCCAGGTCGCGCTGCTATTAGAATGGCGCTCAAGCGCCTGGAAACATCCGCCACGAAATATCTGAGTCCGGGTGTCTGCTTGATTGTATCAATCCTAAAGCCTTCGATGAAATCTGGAAGGGCCATAGCGTTTCCCTTGCCTCATTGTTCGGGAGCAAGGAGTCTGAAGTTCCGGGGGCTATTCGGTTTTGATTTTTTGGACATCTTAGTTTCAATTTCATCGAGTTTGCGATGAAGCCAAACCAGCGTATCATCGAGTTTCTCAATCAATAGTGCGATATCGCGGACAGGCTGGATGCGCCTGGAGCGGGTGAAGGGAATCGAACCCTCGTATTCAGCTTGGGAAGCTGCTGCTCTGCCATTGAGCTACACCCGCGAAGGTGAACGCGTCCTATTTTAATAATGCTGGATCGTCAAGAAACTGATCCTGCAAAAATCAGAAGGGCAAAGACTGGTAAGACTTCATATATAAGAACGATTTGCGGCAGAATTCAGCTATGGTGTTATTGACCAATGAAGACTGAAAATCTGATCCGAAAAGGAAATAGCTGTGTTTAATCCTGAGGTCATTTCCTGATTTGGACCAAAATTTTGGTGCAAATTTTGCGGATTTGTCCCAGTTGTGTCTCGCCTGTTTCAAATTACGAACATGATTTGGACAAATTTCTGCGCAAAGTTAGGTTTTGGGCGTGGTGCCATTCCTTTTTTAAACCTCGAGTTTGGGCCGCCTCTTGGGTAGGCGTGAAATGAATTCGACCGTTGCAACAACAGAAAATCCGATTGGCGAGTTCTCTGATGAACTAAAGCCCGGAACAAGTTTGCTGCAAGGCCAATATGTCATCGAAAGATTTCTAAACAGCGGCGGTTTCGGCATGACCTATCTTGCCAGGGACAGCCTGGACAGGATTGTCGTTATAAAAGAGTGCTTTCCGGCGTCATTTTGTTCGCGAAATGATACAATAGTTGGTGCGCGTTCTCAGGCACATCAAAAAGATTTTAAATCGGTTGTGAAACTGTTCGTTCAGGAAGCGCGCAGAATGTCCAAACTGGATCACCCCAATATTGTGGGCGTTCATCAGGTTTTTGAAGATAATGAAACCGCTTATATGGCGCTTGATTATATTGAGGGGCAGGACCTTTTCGATATTATTGAAGAAGGCAGGATCCATCTGGGACCGGTCACTGTTCGTGCGCTATTACTTCAAATTTTGAATGCGGTGGACTACATCCATAGCAAGAATATTCTGCACCGCGACATCGCGCCCGACAACATTCTTCTGGATAAATCCGGCAAGCCAATCCTGATTGATTTTGGCGCGGCGCGTGAAAAGGCAACGAAAGCCAGCCGCGTATTATCTGCGATGCACATCGTCAAAGACGGGTATTCCCCACAGGAATTCTACATCGCCGAAAGTGTGCAGAGTCCATCGAGTGACTTATATGCGCTTGCGGCAACATTTTATCACATCATTGTAGGTGTCGCGCCTCCTAACAGTCAGACACGACTTGCTTGTATTGCGGCGGAAAGGGAAGATCCCTATAAATCGATCCTTACATTGACCACCGATTATGATCGCGATTTTCTAACCGCTATCGACAAAGCGCTAAATATTTTTCCGGATGATCGTATTCAGAATGCGCGCGATTGGGTTACGGCGATTGATGTTGATAAACGCAGGGAACATGCTCTGGCACTGGCTAGAAAAGACAAAAAAATTGATCTTTCAATCGCAAAGCTTGTAACGGAAACCAACCTTTATGTTTTCGAAGAGATAAAGCGCGCCGCCAGCGAAACAACTTCTGTCAAGAAAATGAAGGTGGTAAAGAAAAAGCCGCCAATCGTTTTGTTAAGCCCAATATTCGTAAAAGAAAATGATGGCACTCATGAAATAGTTCCACCATCTTTTCAGGGCGAGTGTTACGAAACAAAGACATCAGAAGATAATGAGTTCGTACGAAATTCGTTCTCAGACACTGATCAAGAGGTCGGTTTTGACGACCATTATCAGAACGAACATCAAAGACCCGTGCGTAGGCGTAAAGCCGGCAGCATGTTTTTCTGGCGTGCGGCACGGAAACGATCACAAATTCGGTTTTGGACATTTAAAAAATCACGAGCAGACGAGCTAAGGAAGGCAAGCCTATGAAATTCATAAAAGAAATGATCACGCGCAAACATGGTGTTGTAGATGTGAACGAAGGCATGGATTTGTCAGAATTCGTAGAAAATGATAATTTTGATTTTGCTGAAGACGAAAAAGTTGATGCAAAACCGGAAGAAAACCTGAACGCCAGTCTGACTGCAATCCAGGAAAAGCTTGAAAGCGCCCTGAACAGAGTTGAGGAGAACGAAGGGGACAGCCAGGAAAAAGAAGATATTTCCGGACTGGTGATGAACTTTTCCGATGTGGTGGAAGACAGAAAAAGGACCAAACCAGTTGCGAAAATACAAGTGCAGACAACAGTTAAAACACGACCCAAAGATGAAATTAATTCCAGTAAGGCAGAGGTTGCTTCAATAGAAAACATCGATGCAGCCATACCGGTAAAAGTTCAAAAAGCTGAAGCTGATGCCAATGCCCGTGCCAGAGAGGCGGTTCGTGAAATTGAGGCCGCTCAGCTAAAAGAAGAAACCAAACCGTTGGTTGATGAACCGGTTGGGAATACTGCCTATGCCCAACCCCCTGAACCAGTGCAGGCTGCGGATATACCCGTGGCCCCTGCAACCAGCGCTGATCAGCCACAGATTGATGCCAAACAACCAGCAGAGTCACCAGCAGTCGCACCAGAACCCGTAGTCCAGGTGATCAAACCGACGCCCATTGTCAGCGCTGATAATGAGCAGGTCATCAAAGAAGATCATGCCGCGGATACTGATGCACCGGTTGAACAACAAGAAGCATCCAGCCCCCGTATCGTAGAAGTTCCGGCTCCGGCCGCTGGTAGGGCAGGTCGTCGTGCGGGCCGGGTTAAAACCCGCCTTTTGGGTTTTGAACATGCCCACAGTTCGAATACGGACCCATTTGATGCAAAGAAAGACGAAAGTGGCCCTGCGCAGGTTAACTTTCCCGTAGGTTGGATCGTTGTGATAAATGGCCCCGGCAGAGGATCGTCATTTTCACTGTTCAACGGAGTGTCACAAATAGGTCGTGGCGAAGATCAGGCGATAAAACTTGATTTCGGAGATAATAGCATATCTCGCGATAATCACGCTGCGATCGCCTACGACAGCGAACAACGGTCGTTCTTTCTGGGGCATGGTGGCAAAGCAAATTTGGTACGCCTGAACAACAAACCGGTTTTAAGCACCGAAGAAATTTCAGATGGCGATCTGATCCGGATTGGTGAAACTACTTTGCGCTTTGTTGCCCTATGTAACGACGAATTTGATTGGGAAAATGATAGCCAGGATGAAAGCGACAATGCAGCCATTGCCTGAAATTAGATTTGATGTTGCGTCGGCCATTAGCCAGGGGCGGCGTGAATATCAGGAAGACGCAATTATCACCGATTTTCCGTTAGGTGCGGATCTGGGTTTCGTGGTGCTTGCTGATGGTATGGGTGGCCATACATCAGGAGATGTTGCAAGCAAGATTGTGGTGACCGAAGTTTTTAGCGAACTAAAGTTGCAAAGCGGTGATCAACAATCCTTTGAAGATAATATTACGGATATCTTGTTGGAGGCTGCGAACGCGGCCAACGAATGTGTCAGCGGACATATCAGCGCCAATCCTGAAACAAAGGGAATGGGCACTACGCTGGTGGCACCAGTGTTCATTAAGAACCAACTTTTCTGGATATCTGTTGGTGATTCACCCCTGTTTATGTTTCGAAATGGCGTGCTAAGACAACTAAACGAAGATCATTCGATGGCGCCGCAAATCGATTATATGGTAAAATCCGGGTTGCTCGCGGAAGCTGCTGCGCAGGATCACCCAGATCGCAATTGCCTGACATCGGTACTAATTGGCGAACAAATATCCCGCATCGACTGCCCGAAAACTCCAGTGGATTTGTTTGACGGTGATATCCTGATTGTCGCAAGCGATGGATTGCAGTTTCTGGATGACAGCGTGATTGAACAGATTTTGTCTGAAAACGATGATAAAAGCAGCTCGGAATTATCTCAACTGTTGCTAGGTCAGCTGGAGGATTTGGGTGATCCGGATCAGGATAACGTATCGTTTTCTATGATCAAGATTAGCAATGCTGACCAACCACTTGTAAACAAACAATTACAGATTTCTTCTGAAGAAAAAACCGCCGCAATCTTTCGCGGGAACAATTCAAATGGTGAAATGGTTGCTGCATCACGTTCTGCAACATTCAATCCATTTGAGATCTTGCGGAAAATGTCGGAAATGCGGGGCACTGGCCTGTGATTGACGAAATGTCGGATGGTGCAGTTTTAAAGCGACTAGAACGATCCCTGAATGCAGAGAATTTTTCTGCAAAGATCAAACAGCAAGGCCTGCACCTGCTTGAACGGTTAAGTTCACCGGTCAGAGTTGTTGTACTTGGCCTATCCGGCAGTGGAAAAAAACAGATACTAAATATTTTGGCGGGCCAGGTGGTTGTTCCTGAGAATGTTGATCTGTCTTCGTTTGAAATGGTCTGGGCTGAAGAATCCGGAACTTCTTTCACATCTGAAAGTGGTGACACTCAGGTGCAAAAGGGCGAATTCGTTGGGATGCCATCAGATTTCGAACCCGGATTTACCAGTTTTGAACTGACAATTCCCGTTTTGAATAAAATGAGCTTGCTGTGTGCATCAGTAAGCGGTTTGGAAAGCGACAAAAAGAACAACATCGATTGGGCGATCCAGCGCGCGGACATCGTATTGTGGTGTTCGCAAGAGTTTTCACAAACAGAACGTGATCTTTGGGCTGGCGTGCCGGATGAAATCAAAGACCATAGTTTCTTTGTTCTGACCAGGGTCGACGAACTTTCTTCGCAAAATGAGCTAACAGCGCGAATATCAGAGCTGGAAGACGTCGTAGCCGAAGAGTTTCACAGCCTGATACCGGTCGCATCGCTACAGGCGATCGGGGCATTAGAAACTGACGGTGCTCCGGATCAGGAACTTTTGGCTGCTAGCGGGGGCAAAGCACTGATTGATAATGTTCTGCGCCAGGTAGAACAGGGTCGCCGGGCGGATATGGACAGTGTCACACTGTTTTTGAGCAGGCACAACGTCGCTGTAGAAAACACTCAGCAAAACACTTCGGATACCTCTGAACAGTTGGATAGTTCAGAGAAGTCAGATCAGACAGAGATTTCAGATCAGTCAGATAAAATAACGATATTACAATCGGCTACAGGTATTATTTCAGGTGTTTCTGCGCCTTCACCCAACAAAGAAGATGATTTTACTCGGTCAGTTCTTGAATGTTTGCGGGGGCGTGCGATTGATCTGACACGATCTTTTGGTCATCCCGACACGGAAGAAATGGCCGCAGTTCTGGATCATTGTGCCACAACTGCAAATGATCTTGCTGATATTTGTGAGGGTGCAGACTGTTCCGGCGAAGAGATGACTAACCTGCGCGATGATATACTTGAGTTTGTCGAACTAATGCAGCTTATCCAAGTGGAAGAAGGCGACGGCCCGGCTGCCGATGCCGTTACATTGTTGTTGCAGCTACGACGCGACCTTGAATTCAGAACCGCAGCTTAAATTGATAATAACCTGCCAGTTTATGGCCGGATATTTGCCTCAATATCACCATCTTTTGCAGGAAAATTGGACAAAATTGGGTCCAAACTATGGGTTTGTTAATTTTGTATGAACAATCGGTTTGTATAGACCGAACAATATGAAGATGAACTTGCCTTTAGGTGTTACGGGTGTTGAATGAATATCGAGACTGAAATTTCAAGGCATCGTGTAGCCAGGACGTTAGGTAAAACTGACCTGTTGCGCATTGGAACAGATGGTCTGGATTCTTATCTTCAAAAGGCCGAAACACTTAGGTCCGCGCTGGTGAATCTGGCTGAAATTGGTGACGAAAACACCCTGAGAAGCGTGCAAAGATTACAGCGACAGCTGGACAACTTTGAACCTAGTATAACGATGATTGGGCAGGTCAAGGCGGGAAAAACATCTTTGGTCAATGCAATGGTCGGATGGCCTGATCTTTTGCCGGCAGATGTTAATCCCTGGACTTCAGTTGTTACGTCACTGCATCTGGATCCAAAGGCGGTCGCGACGGATGAAAGGGCGCAGTTTCGGTTCTTTGAAGGTGACGAATGGAACCGTCTCTTGGACAAAGGTGGGCGGATCGGCGAACTGGCAAGCCGTGCCGGTGCGGAAGATGAACTTGAAAAAATAAAAGTTCAGATCGAACAGATGCGTGAAAGATCGCGCGCCCGGCTGGGTAAACGGTTTGAACTTTTGCTTGGGCAGGAACACGAATACGAACATATCGATCGGGAACTAATCGAACGATATGTATGTCTTGGCGATGATTTCGAAGATGATGAAGATGAATTTGCGTCCGACAAGCAGGGGCGTTTTGCTGATATTACCAAATCCGCGGATTTGTTTTTAAAGCGTTCTGAACTTAAGACAAAGATGTGTATTCGCGACACGCCAGGCGTGAACGATACATTCATGATGCGTGAACAAATCACTATCGGCGCTATTCGCGACAGCAGGTTGTGCGTGGTTGTTTTGTCTGCGCATCAGGCGCTTTCGTCGGTGGACATGGCGCTTATCAGGCTGATCTCAAATATCAAATCCCGCGACGTAATCATTTTCGTCAACCGGATTGACGAATTGTCGGATCCGGCTGTTCAGGTGCCCGAAATTAAGGCGAGTATCCGTAAGACACTGATAAATCATCAGGGACCGGTTGATGCTCAGATTGTATTTGGCAGCGCATATTGGGCAAACAAAGCATTGTCTGACACGTTGGACAGCCTTGCAAATGACAGTGCGTTGTCACTGGTTAACTGGGCGGAAACAGAACTGAGTTTTGTTTCGGATGCACAATCCGCCGCTGAAATGATTTGGGGGCTGTCTGGAATACCCTCACTTTATGAGGCTTTGTCAGAACGGATTGCAAACGGTGCTGGTCAGGAAGCCATAGACAAAGTTGCACGCAGCGCACTTAATCTGGCAAACGGTTTGCATGCCACTAATCAGGTCGTTTCTTCCCACCTTGGGGAGGTATCACTTGAACCTGTAGATATGGCCGGAATTGCATCCAGGATAGATGAAATTGAAGCCCTTAGCCTGCAAACACTTGGTGACGAATTCGAGAGCCTCGTAGAAGGTTTCAGATCGCGTATCGACCGTTCGCACCGCAATTTTCTTGAGCGTGCCACGACTTCGCTGATAACGCATCTGGAAAAACTGGGCGAGCAAGAAGTGTGGCAGTACGATCCTGCTGGTTTGCGTGTTCTGCTTCGTTCAGCGTACCGCATATTTGGATCACGGTCACAAAAAACCGCTAAGAATATCTTTGAATCCGCTGCGGCTGATATAGGTGAAATCTATAGCCGGACATTTGGAAGTCTTGGTGCAGATTTCAAAGTAGAGGCACCGCGTGCACCAAGGGTGCCCCCCCCAGTGTTTCTGGGGCAGACAATCGCCCTGGATCTTCATGGTGGATGGTGGAAAAACTGGTGGCAGAAACGACGCGGTTATCAGGCTTTTGCGGCAAACTTTTATAACATGATCATGGAAGAAACCGATCCGATCGTGAATGAACTAAAAGTTACGCAAGCTGAACTGATCCGTGACGAAGCTATTGCCACACTGACAGAATTTCTGAGGGATCAGAAAGCCATACTTATGCAGGCGGTTGAACAGGTCGATGCCAGCCCGGATGAGTTGAATGATATGCTAGGCGTTCACGCGCATGAAGATCGCAAAGTCGTAGTTGAAACCACGCTAACAACACTGAACCAGTACGTTGCATGACGCACCAAACAAAGGCGGATTAGATATGAGTATCTTGGGACATTCATCAGAAGAATTTGAAGTGCCGGTTTATCGCAAACCCCGGATCGCCATTATGGGGGAATTCAGTGTTGGAAAAAGCACGCTTTCAAATTTGCTGATAGGGTCTAATCCGCTTCCGGTAAAAGTGACTGCAACTCAGTTGCCACCTGTCTGGATGGCATACGGTGATCAGGAACCTTATCGTGAAGATCTGGAAGGGAACAAACTTCCCGTTGATCTGGACCGGCTTGATGAAGTTCCCTTGGAAACGACCTCGGTTATCAGGATTTTTCTGAAATCTGAGATGTTGGAACTTTGTGATCTGATCGACATGCCAGGAATTTCAGATCCCAACATGTCCGCGGATGTGTGGCAGCGCGTTATTCATCATGCTGATAGTGTTTTATGGTGCACCCATGCGACCCAGGCCTGGCGCCAAAGCGAAGCGGCGGTATGGAAAACGATGCCGGCAGATCTATTCGCCAAAAGTCTGTTGCTTATTACACGTGTTGACAAACTACTGACTGACCGGGACCGGCAAAAAGTAGTTAAACGGGTAGGGCGTGAAACCAGTGATCTTTTTGCAGGTCTGTTCCCAATTTCTTTGACAGAGGCACTAGAGGCCCAGAATGATAGGGACCTGTGGAAATCATGTGGCGCAGAGTTGTTTATCCAAACTCTCGTCGACTTGTCGCTTACTCTGACCCGCGCGCTGGAAGATGATGATGCAAACATCATTTCAAGTTCCGCAAACCCTGAACATGAAAATCCAATTCGTAAGGTGCACAAACTGGGTGTGTCGCATAAAGAAGATCTGCCTCGCGTCGCAAGGGTGACACCCAAAAGGGTAAGACCGTCTACAAGGTCGACAAACCGACCAACCAAACGGCCCGGCCGGTTAACCGGACCAGTGCTGGCTGCGGATTCAACAGTAGATCAAGCCTTTGAAAATCCGCATGAATCGCTGCCACGATTGCGCATTCAGAACACGCAGGAAGTGTTTCGTCCTTCGTGAATACAAAAGGCGACTTTCAGGAAACTGAATTCAGGTTCAAAACATTTCGCCCGATGGCGTGGTGCAAACAAGAAAGGTCTGCGAAACACATCTATCTCTGCAAAAATTGGTCACGGTTCAGCAGTTTTTCAAAAAACTGCTACGCATTGCTGCACACTCTGGTCTATCTAGTAAAAAAATGGTGTCAGCAATTGATGCAAGGGACACCGGCAGAGCGAATTCAGTATGATCTTGGATCACCTAAACCAACTGAGGGCGGAAATACCCGAATGCCTGGCAGCTTCGTTGATCGATATGTCATCCGGTTTAGCGCTCTGCACCAGTGCAAAAGAAAAATACACGCAGGAACGGCTGGATGCGCTTTGTTCGTTGGCAA
>Ga0209344_10005219_pt1 | contig 11333 bp, 13 predicted proteins | sample Cruoilmetagenom6_FD_187293 | JGI IMG/M metagenome (GOLD analysis project Ga0209344, IMG submission 187293) | Oil polluted marine microbial communities from Coal Oil Point, Santa Barbara, California, USA - Santa Barbara Oil Seep Sample 6 (SPAdes)... | ecosystem: Environmental > Aquatic > Marine...
ACTCATTTTTGCAGCACCTGCATTCGCCAGTGAAGATATTCCTGATCAATATCCCGCTTCGATCCTCTATTCTAAACCGGTTGAAGTAATCCCCGGTGTGTACTCTGCCATCGGGGCAACTGCGCCACCCACCTACGAGAACGCCGGGCATAACAATAACCTAAGTTTTATTGTGACAGGAGACGGGGTTGTGGTGGTCAATGCGGGTGCCTCGTATTTGTTGGCCAAAGCGTTACACGACGAAATTCGTGTGGTTACTGACGAGCCGGTGAAAATCGTTTTCAACGAAAACGGCCAGGGTCATGCCATGCTGGGTAATTCCTATTGGGCTGAACAGGGTGTCACAATTGTTGCACATGAAGAAACTGCAGCAGAAATCGACGAATACGGCGCCCAGGCGTTGCGTGCGGCCCAGGCACGGGTCAAAGAGCGCGCCGACGGCACCACCGTAGTCGGCCCAGATAAAACATTTGAAGATGACTATACTATCGACATGGGTGATTTCCACATCGAGGCGCGTCACCTTGGGCCCGCACATAGCCCCGGTGACATCGTTGTGTGGTTGCCTGATCAATCGCTGGTTATTTCGGGCGATATGGCCTTTCACGAACGCATGCTGCCGATCTTCGAGCACACGATGACGCTTGATTGGCTGGAAACATGGGATGCCGAATTTGAAGCTCTGGAAGCAACTTATGTCATTCCCGGCCACGGCCACCCTACAAACATGGCACAGGTACGTCGCTACACCAAAGGGTACCTTGAGTACCTGAGAGCCCGAATTGGCGAACATCTCGATGCGGGCGGTGATTTAGGCGATGCTTATTATGTTGACCAATCACCCTATGCCCATCTGGACACATTCGAAGAACTGGCAACCAAAAATGCGGGCCGGGTTTATGAGCAAATGGAATTTGAGTGACACAAAAGGACACTGGCCGCCTTTTCCATGACGGCTCAGTCCATGAAGTGGAAAATAATCGGCGTATTGGAATATTTTCCAATTATTTGCGAATTTCCTTACATATCGTTCTATTTGAATGATTTGACATATCCGGTTTCAGACAGATATTCCGCGCGAGACCTTGGTGGAGATCAGTCATGCTACTGGAATATTATGATTGGGGGCTTGAAGCCCGCACGCTGCAACTTTTGTTTGGGCTGGGCCTTGGGCTTGTTTTTGGCATTGCCGCGCAAATTTCCCGGTTTTGCCTGCGACGGGCGGTTTCAGGTGACAGCACAGATCGTGGACAAGCCGGCGCAGTTTGGGTGACGGCCTTTGCCACTGCCATCCTGGGTTATCAGATCGCTCAGAAATTGGGCTACATCAGTGTGGAAAGTCACCGGTTATTGTCCACCGAGTTGCCGATTGCCGCAATCATGTTTGGCGGTCTGGCATTCGGAGCGGGCATGGTTCTTACACGCGGGTGTGTTTCGCGTCTGACAGTGCTCAGCGCAACCGGGAATATGCGTGCGGCAATTGTTCTGGTGCTCTTTGCAATCAGCGCACATGCCATGCTTAAAGGGGTGCTGGCACCGTTACGGACAGGTTTGGGAAGTTTCTCAATGGATGTCCCGTTTGCTACACTGACAGAACTACCACTTGGTTCTGCCATCAGTATCGCAGCGGCGATCATTGGCGCAGGTTTCTTGATCCGCCTGCACCGCCCCACCTGGCCCAATCTGATGCTGGCCGTGATTATCGGCCTGGTGCCGGTTCTTGGCTGGGCCACGACCAGCGTGTTACTATTTGATGAATTCGATCCGCTAGTCGTGCAGTCAGCGGCCTTTACCCTGCCGTGGTCCGATACATTGTTCTGGATCATCGCATCCACAGCAGTGCCCGCCGGATTTGGCACTGGTCTAGTTGGTGGTGTGTTGCTTGGCAGTTTTGCCAGTGCCGCTGTGCGAGGCGAATTAAAGTTTACTGCATTTGAAACGCCAACACAGTTGGGACGTTATGCTTTCGGTGCTGTTCTGATGGGCGTGGGGGGCGTGTTGGCCGGTGGTTGCACTGTAGGTGCTGGTCTGAGCGGCTCTGCCATGCTTAGCTTCGCTGCTCTTTTAGCTCTGACAAGTATCGTTGTTGGCGCGGCACTGACGAGCCGGTTGCTGTCATCATCACCTGTGGCTGTTCCGACCTGACGTTAGCTACACACGTTTTTTATTCAATTGCTTCTCGCGCGATGCTGTCCAACAGGTTTTGCACCTCTTGCATGACGCCATCAGGAAGTGTGCGATACCCAACGACGACCTGATCATCGATATCTGCGACGAAAACCCCATAGGGGCAAAATGCTATATTCATAGGATCAGCCTCCATCATTTTACGTGACAAGACCGCTGAACAGAACATGAAGATATCAGCATTGTCGAATATCCGAACATTGCTGCCGACATCCCCGCCTGTCCGATCAAGCATTTCACCTACGTGGCTAATCCAATCGATAACCAGCCCTCGATCAACAATTGCACTTTCCACGGCAAAAGTGGCGTCGTCAAAATCACCGTCGAAGGCGTAGGTTTTGTAAAATTCCTGCGCGAATGCGAATACGGGCAGAAAAACAGCCGCCGAAACTGCTAAAGAAAATTTGGCAAACTTGTCCATTTAGTTCCCCCCTGAGGCGTCAACACGCACAAAAGATTATCAAGCGCGAGCTATTCAAACGTAGACAGATACGCAGCGATTGCCGCCCTGTCTTTGTCTTTCTTCAACCCATTAAACCCCATCTTGGTGCCTTTAACAAAAGCCTTTGGCTTCAGCAAAAACTCTGACAGCGTCTCTGCGTTCCAGACAACACCGCTTTCGCGCATTGCTTTAGAATACTTGTATCCCTCAACCTGACCTGCGGCGCGGCCCATCAAACCGTTCAAAATTGGCCCAGAACGGTTTTTCGCTTTCTCGCCAACCTGATGGCAGGATTTGCATTTTTTGAAGACCTTTTTGCCCGCTTTCACTAATGCGGGGTCAATCGCCGCTGTTTCTGCAACTGACTTCTCCACATCTGCTGCATTGCCCGCAGCGGCCACTTCTTCGGTCGCAGTGATTTCCTCAGGCGTTACATCCAAAACTCTGGCCCGCATGGTGATTTTTACGTCTTCCTTGCAATCCTGCATGCAAGGCTCGCCCACCCATAAGGCGTGCTCGGTTTCGACCCTGTCATCTACGATGAAACCGTCCGCATTCGGCATCTCGACATTAAAAAATGTTTCATTGGACAGAACAAAATCATCGTCGACCAGATCGTTTGAATAAAGGATGTAGGCGACCATGGCATAGACTTCGTCATCTGTCAGGCTTTGCGCGTTGCCAAACGGCATTGAGCGGTTCACGTAATCCCACGTCGTCGACAGATACGGCCAATAGCTTCCTACTGTTTTCAATGGGTCCTTGTCGGCAAGTGTGTCCTGCCCACCGGAAAGCTTGGGCCAGTTTCCAACACCTTCGGCAAAGTCACCGTGGCAAGAGGCGCATTTTTCAGCAAAAATTTCTTCGCCCCAAAGCACATTACCGGACCCCACCGGCAAACCTTCACCGTTTGGTCGCACGTCTTTGTCCCAAGCTGCGATTTCTTCGAGTAAGGCCACACGCCCCAAACCAAATTTCCCCGCCACACTTTCCGCCGTTGCAGCGGAAGCCATCAAAACCAGAACGGTCGCCAGATTAAGAAACTTCGACATTTTCGGCCTTTCCGTTTTCGCGAACCCACCAGGTCTGAATGCAGTTGTTGTGATAAATCGAGTTTTCACCACGCACTGCGCGAAGCTGCGTCTTGGTCGGCTGCACATATCCGGTTTCGTCCATGGCGCGCGATTGCAACAACATTTCCGAGCCGTCCCAATCCGTATCGAGATAAAATCGACTAAGCGCCATTTTCTCGCCCGGCTTGGCGAGGCGTGCGATTTCCCATGTTTTGCCGCCATCTTTGGAAACGTCCACGCGTTTGATTGCGCCGCGGCCAGACCACGCAAGTCCGGTAATGACTAACGGTCCTGTCCCGTGGGTGATCGGAGATTGGGGGCTGGGCGAGGTTACAACCGATTTTGCATCCATCGCCCACGTCCATTTTCGCGAGGTTCCGTCGGCCAATGTGTCGGTGTATTTTGATGTTTCTTCACGGCTTTCGACCGGGCCATCCATCACTTCGATACGGCGGATCCACTTGATCCACAGATTTCCTTCCCACCCCGGCACAACCAACCGAACCGGATAGCCATGTTCTTTGCGCAACGCTTCGCCGTTGGCCTTAAAGGCGACTAAAACGTCGTCCAAAGCTTTTTCCATTGGGATCGAGCGTCCGTTGGATGATGCATCCGCACCTTCGACAAAAATCCACTTGGCGCTGATGTCATACCCGGCTTCTTGCAAAAGAGCGCGCAGAGGAACGCCCGTGTATTCCATATTGTGGACCATGCCGTGAGTGAATTGTGCGCCGTTTAACTGTGCACCGGCCCATTCCATTCCAGTGTTTGCAGCGCACTCACAGAAATAGACGTGGTTTTCGCGCGGAAACCTTTCAAGGTCGGCGTAGGAAAACACCAGCGGCTGATCAACCAACCCGTTGATCATTAGGCGATAGTCGCTTTTTGCCAGCTCGATAGCACCAGAATGGTGGCGTTCAAATGCACAGCCCTGCGGTGTGATCGTTCCGTCGAGCGCGTGGATCGGCGTGAAATTGATCGAACTGATCGTATCCGCCGTCAGCCATTCAACGTTGCGGCGCACCACGTCTTTTTCAAACTCAATCGGCAATCCGTATGGGGTCACGTCAACCCCATCGCCCAATTGCTGCGCCCAGGGCTGTACTTCCGTGATCAAAGGGTCTGGCGTGGCTGCCATTGCCTTGGTGGTTGCCAGTCCCGCGCCCGTCACTGCCGCGCCTTTCAGGAATGCGCGACGTGATTGGGTTTTGGTTTGTTTCGTCATCAGATTACCCTTTTAATCCGGGCCCCGGGGGCGCCTGGATTACAACATCGTTTCGGGGCGTAGCCGATATTGTGCCCAGCTTTCGGATATGGCTTTCGACAACATCCCAGATTTTCGGGCCTTCAGTCCCCTCATTAACGCTCGCCCAACCGGCCACTTGGTAGGATTTGGAGGGGTCAATTTTCTCGCCCGTGCTGAGCAAGGTCATTTCGGTGATCCGGCTGCCTTGCGGTTTGGTCACATCAATCCGGTATCCCAGACCGCCGGTGCGCACCATGTCACCGCCTTGTTGATAATATGGGTCCGGGTTGAACAGATTGTCGGCAACGTCTTCCAGAACGACATGAAGGAATTCACCTGTCATTTCAGTTCGGTACGCTTCCCCGTAGGTCATCGATGTGACGTTCCAGATATCTTCGCGTGTAATGTCCTGACCGGGCAGGATCGACGGCCCCCAACGCACACCGGGGCTTAGCGCGATGTCAGCGTCCCGCTCGCTGATCAATGCGTCACAAATCAGGTCATCCCATGTGCCGTTGAAATTGCCGCGACGATACAGCAACCCGTCCGACTTACCGACAACCTCGGTCAGCTGATCCAGATAAGGTGCACGCTGTGCATCGATCAGGCTTGTAACCTCTGGATCGGGTGCGATGACATCGGAAAAAACCGGGATCAGCTTGTGTTTAAAACCCATCATCCGGCCGTCGCGCACATCCAGATCAACACGGGACACAAATTTCCCGTTCGACCCAGACGCAACGATGATGGTGTCACCCACCACGTGGGGTTCAGGCAGCGCATCATGTGTATGGCCTGACAGGATCACGTCGATACCGGTGACAACACCGGCCATTTTTTTGTCCACGTCAAAACCATTGTGGCTGAGGCACACAACCAGTTCGGCGCCCTTCGCGCGGACTTCGTCGACCATATCCTGCATGTTTTCATCACGGATACCGAAGGAATATTCGGGAAACATCCATCCCGGGTTGGCGATAGGCATATAGGGGAATGCCTGCCCAATGACGGCGATCTTCACGCCACCACGTTCAAAGAATTTGTATGGTGGAAAAAGTTCGGCGGGCTCATCCCATTCGGCGTCAAAAATGTTTTGTCCAAGTGTTGCGAAGGGCAATCCTTCGACAATTTCCGCCACGCGGTCAGAACCAAGCGTGAATTCCCAATGGAATGTCATGGCGTCAGGCTTTAGCGCATTCATGACGTTGACCATGTCCTGCCCAGCCGTTTGATAACAGGTATAGCTGCCGTGCCAGGTATCGCCGCCATCCAAAAGCAACGCATCCGGGCGGTCCGCGCGTATCTGACTGATTACTGTCGCCATACGGTCCAACCCGCCAACGCGGCCATAACCCTGTGCCAACGCGGTGAAGTCGTCATAGCTCAAGGCATAAGCCGACGGGCTTCCGTCATCGATGCCATAAGCCTTGCGGAAATCCGTGCCTGTGATGTGAGGCGCGTGACCGTGGTTGGCACCTACGCCGATATTGATGGATGGTTCACGAAAAAAGATGGGTTTCATTTGCGCATGGATGTCGGTGATGTGGATCAATGATACATTGCCGAACGTGTCGAATTGCAGAAGTTGATCCTGCGTCATTGCCTGTTGCGCGGCCAGTTTGCCCCATTGGCCAAAGGCCGACCCACCATAAATCGCCGAAGCAGCCATAGCAGTTTGCAGAAAATCACGGCGGGAAATCATTAGCGTTCCTCTTACTCACATTACATGCGATTTCTTGAATGTTTTGGCGAAGAAAAAACCCCGCACCTATCAGGAACGGGGTTCATAGATTAATTGCGGACTGAAGGTGTTTCGACTGACAGGCCTTGTCCACGCGAGGCAAGATAAAGCTCAAGTGCTTTGAATTCAGGACCACCAACTTTGTATGGGGTCGCGCGAATGTTTTTCATGCACCCTTTGAACCGGGCGTGAGTCGAGTTCAGCTTGGCATTTTTCAACCGATAGGTTGGAAAGCCGTTGATCTGGCCCTGGCTAAGGTGATCGGCTCGGATCATGTTGCCATAATTGTCTTCATGGCAATTTGCACAGGCCATATCCAACTGTCCGACACGCGTGTAGTAGAGGTCTTTGCCATCTTCCCAAAAAGGCGTCGCATCACCGTCGATCGCCACATTCATCGGCATGCCACGGGATTGCAGGCCGATAAGCGCGGTCATCCCGGTCATTTTGCCTTTTGTCCATTTCCACGGTTCGGCACCCATGCGATCAGTCCGGCACTCGTTGACCAACTCTTCCATAGTTACCAACTGACCGCCGTCAACTCGCGGCAGCTGCGTGCGCAAACCGGCGAAATCCTCGACGTTTTCGTGACACGACGAACAGGCCTTGCCTTCGGTGCCATCGACCTTGTCCCATTCGTCAATCGCCTGATCCACGAAAACAAACGCCGGGTTATCGAAATCATCAAGCTGAAGAGCCTGCGTTTCGCTTGAGCGGAACACCCAACCGGAAATAACCTCATCCAGTTCTTCCGCATGTGCAGGTGCATCGGCCCGGATGGTCAATGTCTCGCCTTCGATTGAAAGGGTCGTTTCCTCATCGGCGGTTGCACCGCCTGCAGACAACGCCAATACAACAAGGCTTGGTAATACGTGCTTCATTTTCATTCCACCGCTCCTCCCTCAAGCGTGGTGACGGGCATTATTCTACCGCGACCTTTTTGGACGTCTCATAAACAGAGCCATCATCGTCGTACCATGTGAACTTAAATTCCCCGGATTCAGGAACGACCGCCTCAAACTGGAAATACGGGTTGGTCGATATCGCCGGTTCAAGCGTCACGTCGATGACATTCTGGCCGTTGAAATCCGCCGTGAACCGGTTGATTATTGAACGCGGAATGATGTTGCCATCGCCATCCTTGCGTTGACCGCTTTCCATCTTGTGGCTGATCAGGGTCTTGATCGTAATCGTCTCGCCCGCCGCTGCCGTTTTTGGCACCTTAACGCGGGGCTTAACACCTTTTGCCATCAGTCAAATCTCCCTCGTGTCTTGCTTAGCCGCCGCAGCCGCCAATAGTTACTTTTACGTTGGCCGAGGCCTTGTGGAATGTGCCGTCTTCCATCTTGGCAACGGCAACCACGTCTTGGGTTTTGGCCAGACGAATCCTGGTTGAACCAGAGCGTGACCCCGACAACGGTCCGAAATTAAATGTCGCAACACCTGGGTTAGGGTTGCCTGATGCCAATACTATAATTGCAACAGCGCCCGGGGCGGACACTTCAATCGGGACAGTGTTGCCGTTCTCCGCGATTTCGGGCGCAGTCAATTCAACGCCACCGTCGACAACATCAGCACCGCCTGTAAAGGCAGCAATTGAATCGTCAGTCAGGGACGCAAATGCAGGAACACCTGCCAGGGCAGTAATGGCCAACGTTGCTGAGCCAAGGCTCAGAACGGTGCGGCGTGAAACTTCGCTCATCGATGTCTCCTTATTCTTCTTTGAGAGTCGTAAGATATGCGATCACATCTTCGACTTGTTGAGCCGTAAGAATTGATTTCCCCGCAAACTTTTTAAGTGGGCGGGTATGGTCCGCATCCTGATAAAATGCAGGCATTATAGTGCCGTCAAAAACCATCTTGGCGTTGCTGACAATTCCGCGAATTTCGCCCTCGCTCCACCGATCAGCGACGCCATCCAGTGGGGGACCAACCTCGCCGTGAAACTGTTCTTCGGGCATGTCGGAGTTTATGTGACACGCAAGACAATTGCCTTGCTTGCGGTTCTTAAAAATGTTGCGGCCCGATGCCGGATCGCCCGCCACCCCGGTTAGTGACGCGGCAACAACGCCTTCGTCATACATAACGTCCGCAGGTGCAGTTTCCGCAGAGCAGACCGAAGTTGCAGCAATCGCAAATCCTGCAATAAGTGCGAGATGTTTCATGCGTCCTCCCTAAATAATATATTTTTCACCTACGTTAGGACACGAAACCGTGATCGCGCAACGATAAATTCGAAAAAATGAATATTTAACCGGGAAGCCGCATCAATTAATCGGCAGATCCGTTGTTGCGTTCCTGAATTCGGCGAGCATGATATCGCTGGAAATCTTCATTCCCTTCAAGCGCATAGCGTTTTTCGTAGACCCATGTGAACATGTCAATTGTCGTACCCGCACCAAACGCCCCGGGCATGATCGTGACCGCCGCAGTTTGGGCCGTGTCATCCGATGCCGTATCTTCAGACATGAACAGAATCGTTGGAGTGAACAGTACGCCCCATTTTTGCACCGCTGCCTTTTCGGTTAAAATCTCACCGTCAAAATCAACGATTTCGGTGTCACCATGTAGGTTTATCTGCACCACAAAATAATTCTCGGCGATGTAGTTACTGACTTCGGGCAACGGGAAGACGTCTTCGTGCATTTTTGTACAGTAAATACAGCCGCGCTGTTCAACGATTATTGCAAGCCGTTTTCCTTCGGCGTTGGCCTCAGCAAGATCTTCGCTTAAATCTTTGAAAGTATCTCGCATCCAAGACGTTTTATGTAATCCGTCATCTCCGAGTTCGGCAGCGAAAACCGGGAGGGCGAGCACCGCGGTAACAAGCAAGGTCATCAAACGTGTCATCAAAAACTCCTCTCAGGCGATAGCTTTAAAAATGGGGAAAGCGTTTAGCATCCATTGTGCAATAAGGTTGACACTATCCGTGACTATAAGCACGGCAAAAACGAGTAGCAAAATGCCCATGGCTTTTTCGACCTTGGGCAAGTGACGGCGGAAACGGGCCGCAAATTTAAGAAACGGCCCGATGAAAAATGCAGCCAGAACAAACGGCAATGTCATCGCCAATCCAAAAACCAACAGCAACCCCAACCCCTTAAACGCTGTTGCCTCGGTTGATGCGGTGAAAATGACAGCTGTCAAAACCCCACCAACGCATGGCGTCCAACCGGCGGCAAATGCCATTCCAACGACATAACCGCCCAAAATGGACATGTTTTTGGTCTCGCCCGCTTCTACCTGAAAACTACGGTTCAAAAACCCGATGCGAAATACACCAAGGAAGTGAAGCCCCATGATTGCCACGACAAGCGCGGCGGCGATGCGAAACTCTGTTTGGTAACTTCGGAAACTCTGGCTTAGCCCAAAGGCCGCGGCACCAAGCAATACAAAAATAGTCACCACACCCAATGAAAACATAATCGCTGCCAATACAGCGCGCCGACGCACACCTATGGCAAGTACACCATCGGCGCTTATCTCTGACATGCTCGCCCCGGCCATGTAGGAAAGGTAAAATGGCACAATCGGCAACACACACGGCGAGAAAAAGACGATAAGGCCGCCCAAGAATGCACTGATTATGCTTACGTCAAACATTGCGGGCTTTTCCTAAAGCGCGAGTTACGCTAACATATTCAAACTATCGTATGTTTATCCGCGGACGTCAATGACACAGCGAGTTTATCATCTGATCCTGGCCATGATATTTGCCGTGCCTGCCCAGGCGGCCGAGCTGGTAATGATTGATCAGGAAGGGTGTCACTATTGCGAAGTTTGGACAGAAGAAATCGGTCCGATCTACCCCAAAACGGCAGAAGGTCAGTTTGCGCCCCTGCGCCGCGTTGATATTCACGACATCCCCGAGGAATTGAAATTGGAAAGCCACCCCGCGTTCACGCCTACATTCATTCTGGTCGAAGAAAACCAAGAATTGGCCCGGATTGAAGGGTATCCAGGTGATCTTTTCTTCTGGCCGATGATCTCGCGGATGTTTGAAGAGCACACTGATTACAGCAACCCTGATTTATGATACGGCCCGTAACATGACATTGCCTATCCTCACCAAAGACACATCCGACGCAGAAATTGAACGGATGATGATCAGCGCCTGTGAAGCGTCCAATTTTCTCAAAGCGATCAGCCACGAGGGCCGGTTGATGATCTTGTGCCATCTTGCGTCGGGTGAAAAATCCGTAACAGAACTGGAAGAACTTTTGTCAGCGCGGCAGGCTGCTGTGTCGCAACAGTTATCGCGACTGCGATTAGAAGGTCTGGTTACACCGCGCCGTGACGGCAAAGCCATTTATTACAGCCTCGCGGATGAGAGGGCGATCAAAGTGCTCGACGTTGTCTATGACCTGTTCTGCAAGCCAACGTGACTGGTTATCAAAACAGACCTGTCAGATTTAGCCGTTAACAAGGGACTGACAAATTGTTGAACCTGCTGCCAGAACCACAGATTACCGCGCTCATAGGCGCGTTTGGCGGGCTGCTTTTGGGTCTTGCTGCACGGCTGGGTAGGTTCTGCACGATGGGGGCAATCGAAGACGCGATTTATGGCGGTAGTACATTGCGACTAAGAATGTGGGGTATTGCTATCGGAGTGGCCATTCTCGGTCGCAATGAACTACCGCCATA
>Ga0209344_10005220_pt1 | contig 11326 bp, 9 predicted proteins | sample Cruoilmetagenom6_FD_187293 | JGI IMG/M metagenome (GOLD analysis project Ga0209344, IMG submission 187293) | Oil polluted marine microbial communities from Coal Oil Point, Santa Barbara, California, USA - Santa Barbara Oil Seep Sample 6 (SPAdes)... | ecosystem: Environmental > Aquatic > Marine >...
GAATGATCTCCGCCCTCGATCGGCTCAACGACCACGCCGTAGTCCACGCCCATCCCGATCGCACGCAGCTTGCGCACAGTCCGCGTGTTGTAGCTCGCATCGCCCGACCAGCTCGGGAGCCGATCGCTGGGCACATCCTCGATCGCGCCCGCGAGCATCGCGCCATCGAAGGCATCGGGCGCAAACCAGGACTTGACCACCATCGGTCCGATGTACATGCTCGCACCCGCACCGACCAAGGCCGCAAGCCCGACGAGCATCAGATGATGCCCGGAGCGCGTCCGCAAGCGGTACGAAAGCGGGATCAGCTGCCACAGATGCGCAGCCGTCAGGATCATCAGCGGGAACACCACCAGCCCCATCACGAAGGTCGACAGATGAGCCGCCACAAACGGAGCAACGACCATCGCCGCGATGAACCCGAGCACCACCGAAGGCAGCGAGGCCATCAGCTCAACCGTCGGCTTGACCTTTCGGCGGACCCGCTTGGAAATAAACTCGCTGGAATACACGGCCGCGAACACCGCGATGGGGATCGCGAACAGCATCGCAAAGACCGTCGCCTTGAGCGTCCCGAAGATCAACGGCATCAGACTCAGCTTGATCTCCGACGCATCGTCGCCCGACGAAGACTGATACACATACTCGGGCTCCTCGACACCCTCATAGTGCACCCGCCCGAACAACGCGTTGACGCTAAACTCCGGATAGCCCGGCTCGATCTCATGGAATGCGTACGAACCGTCTTGGCCCATGACCGCCACGCCATTGTTTTTGGGGGCGATCGCCACCAGCGTCGGGTTGTCCACCTCGCTTTTGAAACGAGCGATGAGCTTCTCGCTGGTCATGTGGATCAGCTCGACCACACCATCGCTGTGGAGCACCGCGATCGACCGGTCCCGATCGCTCGGCGTCATCGCCACCACGGGCCCGTGGGTCGAGGTGATCTTGTGCGAACGCACCAGCATCATCTCATCAGCCGTTGAGCCGGTTTTGTTTTTCGCCACATGGAACGACCAGATCGAGCCGTTCTCAAACCCGAAGAGCATCGTCTGCCCGCCCAGGAGCATGTTGGCGGTGGTGATCTGGTGATGATCTTCGCCGATCTGGATCGTTTCGATGAGCTCGAAGCCGCCGCGACCGATCCGGGCGTATCGCTCGCATCGCCCGTCCTTCCAGACGCAGATCACATGGTCGCCGTCGGCGGTCACCTCGAACCAATCGGGGATTGAAGATGTATCTTTGAGCGTAAACGAGCGGGTTTTGAGCCTGAGTGTCGGCTTGCCCCCACCGAGTGGGCGGATGGTGCGGACGGTGTTGACCAAAGCCGTGCCGTCTTCACGCAAGGCCGCCAGAATCATCTTCCCGGTCGGGTCTCTCCGATAATCGATCGCGACGACCGGGCCGCTGCCTTCTTTGAGCTCGATGGGATCGCCGAAGTCGCTCACGAGTTCGACCTGTCGCCCCCGCCCGGGCTCCAGATGCTCGATGTACCCCCACTGGGCGGGCTCGATGACCCGTTCGTACTCGCCTTCCCCGTGATGACCGCCTGCATGGGTAGCCACATGCCCATCAGCTTGCCCACCAACATGCTCATCGGCTGGCTGACCGTCTTGGCCTTCAATCGCTATCGGCTCGGAGGCATACTCGAACGATCCGAGCTGGACACTCCCATCCGCGTACCCGACCGCGACCACATCGCCATCGCGGGCAAAGCTCATGGCCGTGGGCTTGGCACCTTCAGCCGCCACCGACCGCACGCCGTCGCTGAGCCCGGTCTCGAGCATCATCGCGGAGTAGTCGAGCCCCTCGCCGATCACGGCCATGTGCTGGGTGTAGGGATCGATCATGATCCGCGCCGAGTCGGTCAACGCGGTCGTTTGCCCGGTGATTTCCTCGCCGACCTGCCCGCGGGCGAACAGCGGGAGCACCACCCAGACCAGATACAGGCAGATGCCCAGCACGGCCGCGAGCACCAGAAACCCGCCGGTCGTGACCACGAACTCGGCCAACGAGTCCATCGCATGGAGCCGGCGCGACGCGTTGCTGCGGGTTTTCGAGTCCGATGTTGCCATGGTGTTCGATTCGCGGGGATGATTTCGTTCTTGAAATGAGCAGGCGGGCTCTCACCCGCCGGCTCAGTATAGAGATTGATTGGATGCTGTGGTTCAACCCGACTTAAAAATCGGCTTCGATCTTGAGCTTCTCGAGATCTTCACGAGCGACCGAAACTGGCACCGGGAAGTATCCGTCCTTGGCGACGACTTCCTGGCCCTGCTTGGAGAAGATCAGCTTGATGAACTCTGCACGCAGGGGATCAGTGATCCCGACGGCTGGATCAGCGTTCACATAGAGGTAGAGGAAGCGTGCGATCGGGTACTCGCCCGAGAGCGCATTTTCTGCGTTGGCATCGAATGCCTCATCGCCGGTTTCCAGCGACACGGCCAAAGCCTTGACACCAGCGGTCTTGTAGCCAAGACCCGAGTAGCCGATGCCGAACTTATCGCCGGTGACGCCCTGGACCACGGCCGATGAACCGGGCTGCTCCTTGACGGACGCCTTGTAATCGTTGCCCTGGAGCCCGACCTTCTTGAAGTACCCATAGGTACCCGAAGCCGAGTTGCGCCCGTAGATGTTGATCTTGCGGGTGCGGTACGCACGATCGGTCACGCCCAGGTCGCCCCAGGTCATGTCCTCGCCGGTCACCGAGAAGACTTCCGTGATCTGATCGATGCTGATCTCGTCGAGCGGGCAGTCCTTGTGGACATACACAGCCAGCGCGTCGATGCCGGTACGCAGCGCGGTCGGGGCGTACCCGAACTCGGCTTCGAACTTGTCCATCTCGGATGACTTCATCGCCCGGCTCATAGGGCCGAAGTTCGACTGGCCTTCGATGAGTGCCGGCGGAGCGGTCGACGAGCCCTTGCCCTCGACCGAGGTCTTCACCGATGGGTAGAACTTGCTGTACTCTTCGCCCCAGAGGGTCATGAGGTTGTTCATTGTGTCGGAGCCGATGCTCACGATGGTGCCCGACACGCCGCTGGTGGAGGTGTAGATCGGCAGCTCGTCGCCGAGCTGGTTATCAGTCTGGTCCGCGACCCCCATCGCGATCATCGGCACCATGGCCACCGCTGCGAGGGTCGAAACGATTCTCTTTCCGGTCATCTGATCAAACACTTTGTTCAACATGGCTTTCTCCTATGTGAGATTGGTAGAGGTCACTCCCTCAACTACAAGACAACTGTCTCACGCCCACGCCCCGATTGCGAGCCTGCGAATATGAAGGTATTGTAAAGACCCCGCGAAATGCACACAAAAACGCCCGCAGGCGTGCTGTAGCAACACCTTACGGGCGATTAGCGATGCCCCCCAAACGGGGCGATTTTTGAGATTATTCGCTCAAAAGCTCGTCGACCTTGGCGATCAGCGCCGGATCTTCGGGCGTGGTCCGCGATGGGAACCGGGCGACGACCTGTCCTTGGCGGTTGACGAGGAACTTGGCAAAGTTCCATTCGGGCTCGCCGCCGATGGGTTCGGGCTGATCAGCGAGCTGCTGATAGAGCGGATGGACCCCCTCGCCCTTGACGACGATCTTGGCCGCCATCGGGAAGGTGACATCGAACTTGGTGCTGCAGAACTGGGCGATTTCTTCATTCGTGCCCGGCTCCTGGGCCCCGAACTCGTTGGCCGGGAACCCAATAATGACCAAGCCATCGTCCTTATGCTCCCGATAGAGGGCTTCGAGCCCTTCATATTGCGGCGTCAGCCCGCACGCGCTGGCGACATTGACGAGCATCACAACCTGCCCGCGGTACGCCTCGAGCGATTGGGACTGGCCGTCGATCATGTTGATTTCGTATCCGAGGACATCGTTTGCGGGCATCTGTGTCTCCTGGGCGGTTTGAGCCGGTGTGGAGCACGCCGAAACAAGCGCTGCGCCCCCCAACCCAACGACCAAACCGGCGATTTTCATAAAACTGTTCTTGTTCATTCCTGTTCCTTCCAAGCAAGACCCTGGCGATCAACTCTACGCGTAGAATCGCCCAGCACCATGTCCAATCCTTCTCCCCCACAAGTTATTCGACGGATCGTCCGGTTCTGCATCAACCCCGACGGCTCAACGCTCGGCGACAACTCCTACGCCGGCAAACCCAGCATGGCCGGGCTCGGGCGCTACTACGAGCTGACCCTGGCCGTCCGCGGGCACCCAGACCCCCAAACTGGGTACCTGATCGGGATCCAAGAGATCGACGCCCTTGTGCGCACGCATCTGGTCCCCGTGATCGCAGAACAAATTCACACCGACGCGACCATCGACCCCGGGCGGATGCTCAATAGGCTCTGGGCGATCGCCGAGACGAAGATCAAACACGAGCTCTTTGCCATCCGCTGGCAGCTCACCCCATACCATAGTGTCGAGATGACCAACGCCATGCAACAATCATCTGATCACGCCGGGTCTGTACTCGTCCGCCAACGCTTCGATTTCGCTGCGGCCCACCGCCTGCACGCCCCGCACTTATCCGACGCCGAGAACGCACAGTTCTTCGGCAAGTGCAACAACCTCAACGGGCACGGGCACAACTACCAGCTCGAACCCTGCGTCCGCGTCCCGATCGCGTTGCTCGACAAGGACCACTACCAGATCGAGATCCAGCAGATGGTCAACAGCGTGCTGCTCGATGCGCTCGATCACAAGTTCCTCAACCAAGATTGCCCGTGGTTCGATCAATCCAAGGGCGGCGTGATCCCCTCGGTCGAGAACATCGCCAAGGTGTGCTACCAGCAGCTCGCCCCGAGCATCGCCCAGATCGCTCAAGGCATCGAGCTGGTCTCGATAAGCGCGTGGGAAACCGAAAAAACTTCCAGCACTTACCCCGGCTGATCGCCCGCCCGTGCGCATCGCCCCGCTTGCCCGCCAACAATACCCACCGTGAGTGACCCCGAACGCATCCTGATCATCCGCCCGAGCGCCCTGGGCGATGTCTGCCGATCCGTGTGCGTCCTGGCCGCCCTCAAAGATCGCTTCCCCAACGCCCAGATCGATTGGCTGGTCCAGTCCGGCTTCGAGCAGGCGATTCTCCACCACCCGGCGCTCAACAACGCCATCCTCTTCGATCGCAAAGCCTTCGGCAAGCAGTGCAAGAAGGGCAAGTTCGGGCCCGTACTCAAATGGCTTCGCCAGCTTAAAGCAACCAAGTACGACATGGTGCTCGATGCCCAGGGGCTCGCCCGCTCGGGCTTCTTCTGCTGGAAGACCCGCGCCCCGGTTCGGGTCGGCTACCGAGACGCCCAAGAGAACGCGTGGATCTTCCTCAACAAGCGCGTCGAGGCCCCCCGCTCATTGCACACCGTCGATCGGATGTTGAAGCTCCCCCAAGCCGTCGGGGCGGATATCTCCAAGCCCGACCTGCGCCTGTACGCAGGTGATGACGAGCTCTCGCAGGTCATCATCGAGTACCCCGAGCGCTACGCGGTGATCGCCCCGACCTCACGCTGGGCGGGCAAGTGCTGGTCCATCGAACGCTTCACCGAGCTCACCCAACGCCTGATCGCCCGCCCAGAGATCGACCGCATCATCGTCGTGGGCGGCCCGGGCGAACGCCTGAGCTGCGCCCCGCTCCTCGAGCTCGCCGAGGATCACCCGTACATCACCGATCGGGTCGGCTCGACGAGCATCTCACAGCTCATGGCGATCATCTCGCGTGCCCAGCTCGTCGTCGCCAACGATTCGGCGGCCATCCACATGGCCGTGGGCTTTGATCGCCAGCTCGTCGCGCTCCTCGGCCCAACCGAACCCTCGCTCGTTGGCCCGTACAAGCACGATCACGATGTGATCCGCCATACCAACCCCAAAGACGATTTCCACTTCCGCGATCACTCCAGCGTCGCGATGATGGACCGGATCACCGTCGACGAGGTGTTCGACGCGTGCGTCGATCGCCTCAGCACTTAATCGAACAATCAAAAAAACCGGCCGCGTGTGCAGCCGGTTCTGAGTTTCGACTTTGGATCAATCAGGCCGTCGCGCCCGCGTGGGTGTGGGCGAACTCCTTCATGAATGCAACCAACGCTTCGCAGCCTGCCTTGGGGAAGGCGTTGTAGATGCTGGCGCGCATGCCGCCGATGGCGCGGTGGCCGGCCAGTGTGGTCAGCCCCTTGGCGTCGGCCTGCTCGATGAACAGCTTGTCGAGCTCGGGGGTTGGGCACTTGAAGGTGATGTTCATGTCCGAGCGATCTTCGGTCGCTGCATGAGGGACAAAGAAGTCCTGCGAGTCGATAAAGTCATAGATAATCGCGGCTTTCTCGCGGTTCATCGTTTCCATCGCTTCCAAGCCGCCCTCGGCCTGGATCCACTTGAAGACCTGCCCCATCAGGTACACACCGAAGGTCGGCGGCGTGTTGTAGCGACCTTCCTTCTTGGCAATCAAGCCGTACTGCATCATCTTGGGCAGCTCGCGGACCGGGTTCTCGATCAGGCTCTTCTTGGCGATCATCAGCGTCACACCGGCAGGACCGAGGTTCTTCTGGGCACCGGCGTAGACGAGCCCGTAGTCCGCGAAGTTCATCGGACGCGAGTAGATGTTGCTCGACATATCCGCGACCAGGAACGCGTCCCCGGGGGCTTTGGGGTTCTGCTTGAACTCGGTGCCCATGATCGTGTTGTTGGAAGTGAACTGGACATACGCGGGGTTGTCCGAGTACTTGACCTGATCGCCCTTGGGGATGTAGCTGTAGGTGGTGTCCTCCGACGAGCCACAGATGTGGACCTTGCCGTAGTGATGGACCTCGTTGATCGAGTCGTTGGCCCACTTGCCGGTCTGGAAGTAGTCGGCGGTGCGCCCCTCGGGGAGGAAGTTGGCCGGGACCATGTAGCACTGGGAGGTCGCCCCGCCCTGCATCCAGAAGATCGCCATGTCGTCGGGGATGTTCCCGACCGCTCGGCAGTCCGCTTCGGTCTCGGCGGTGATCCGATCGAAGTACTTGTTGCGGTGCGAATGCTCCAAGACCCCGATCCCGGAATCGTAGATATTCCAGATATCCTTCTGGGCCTGCTTGAGCACGGATTCTGGCAGGCACGCCGGCCCGGCGGAGAAGTTGTACACTCGATCACTCATCACATTACTCCTTAGATCTCTGAATCACGCATTGATTGCACGCGTGTTCCTGTTCGTTTATGCGTTGGCCATTATGCGTTGATCATGTCCGGGGCGAAGTCTTTGAGCTGCTCCCCGTTGACGATATGCTTGGGCGTACCGGTTTGCTGGTACGCCTCGACGATGCGGACCATCTCCTGAGCCACGGCTACCTGCGCCTGGTCCGTCGATGCCCCGATGTGGTGCGTCAGCGATACGCCGGGCAGCTTGGCGAGTTCCGGACTCCAGTCGGTGTCTTTGGACGATGGCTGGTCGTGGTACACATCGAGCCCCACGCGGATGCCCTTGGTCTTGACCGCGTTGATGAGCTCTTGTTCGTTGACGATCTCGCCTCGAGATGTATTGATAAAATAGGCCCCGTCCTTCATGGCCGCGAAGAAGCCCGGGCCGCAGAGATCAATCGTGTCCTTGGTGGCCGCGACATGCACCGAGACCACATCGACCTGCCCGAGGGCTTCGGTCAACGCTTCACGCGTGTACGGGATCAGCTTGATGCCCAATGCCCGGGCGGTGTCCTTGCCCAGCGAGCGTGACTGGGCCGAGACCTTCATCCCAAAGGCCTGCGCCCGGGTGATGACTTCCGTCCCGATCGAGCCCATGCCCACGACGAGCAGCGAGCGCCCCTTGAGCCCGAGGGCCTTGGAGTATTTCTTCTTGTTCCAGTGGCCAGCGACGAGCTCGTTGGTCTGCTCGCCGATCTTGCGATCGATATTGATCATGTGCCCGATCGCCAGCTCGGCGACCGCCACGGCGTTCATCCCCGGGCAGTTGCACACCGCGACCCCGCGAGCACCAGCAGCTGCACAATCAATATTGTCGTAGCCCGCGCCCCCGCGGATAATCAGCTTGAGCGTGTCGCATGATTCGATGACTGATGCGGGCACCTTGGTCGAGCGGACCGCCAGCACCTGTGCCCCGCTTGCAGCCAGCGCTGCGGGCAGGGTTTCAGGCCCGAGATCGGCGTCCACGACGACTTTGCATCCCAGCTCTTTGAGCCCCTCGATGCCCTCATCGTCGAACTTGTCCGCTACCAATACGCATAGATTCTGTGTGCTCATCATGGTCTCCCGACGGGCGAATCCCGTCTCTCTTGGAAGTCTATCACCATGAAGGCCAAAAATCGGGCGGATCAGGGGCTCGTTTGCCCGGTTCTGATCTCGGAGCCCCCGAAATCAATCCCGCGCAGCCCCCCACGCGTCCAGCGGTAGTACCCAGGATAGAACACATACGGGCGCACCCCAACCTCACGGATCATTGTGGGCTCAGGATCGCTGGGTTCGCTGGGCTTAAACCCGACATTGGCGTCGCGCGTCGCCCGGACCGAAACCGACCCGTCGAACATCATGATCGGCTGCTTGGTGTCGGGCTTGAAATACACCGTGTCTTCTTCCTCGGCGAAGTGTCGATCGTAGGTATCGAACATGTACGCCTTGCTCGAGGGATACGACACCTGGGTGAATCGACGCGCGACGACATAGTTGGCGCCCCGTCGGAATGTCGTCCACGCATCACCGTCCTGAAAGATCGGCTCGGTCCCGCCGCGCGGCTGATCAACCGAGTTCACCTGCACAACCGTCTCGTACGAGCTCTCGTACTTGCGATACAGTATCCGCAGATCGAACTCAGCGACCGGGGTCTCGGCCCGCTCGACCTGCTGAGCATCTTCGGGGCACGCCGCGACGGGCTCCTCCGGATTCCCGCTCAGATAATCGAGATAGAGCAGGTGGGTGTACCACAGGTTCGAGAACCAGTTGCCCTGCTGATTCCGCTGCAGGTTGGGGATGCCAGTTCGATCTCGGACGATCGAGATCGCCTGATACCCCACTGCAATACTGTCATTTGAAGCAGTACGGAGATCGGAATAGCCTGTTTTATAGTTGCCCGGCTTCCAGCTGAACCCCGGGATCACATCGCGGTTGGTCCCGCCGTACCCGGCCGCCGCGACGCCCATCTGACGCATATTCGATTGGCATATTAGCGTCCGCGCGGAGCGACGAGCCCCCGACAACGCGGGGAGCAAGAGCCCGATCAGCAGCGCGATGATCGCGATCACGACGAGCAGCTCGATGAGTGTAAACCCATCTGCTCCGGCTCGCCCCGTGCTCTTCTCTGATTGGCCGCGTGCTCTACTCATCCATCTCCATACTTCTACCAACACACCCAGTCTACCAGATTATTCAGATCTTCATAGCCCCGATTGTTCGATACTCATCAGCACCGCGTAGCCAAGAGCCGCGACCACGATCGCCAGCGACACACCGATCGCTATCCAGGCGCGTCTGCGTTCGCTCGCCCACGCGGCTTTCCACCGCCGGGCAAGCTGGGCCGCCTCGATCGCTTGCTTGTGCCCTTGGGGGGACGCCAACCGATCAGAACTCGCCACGATATTCGAAGCCTGTGATGATTCGGATGCGGTGGCCGCCACGGACTGCACCCCAGGCTGCCCGATCTGATTCGCTTGGTGTGCCGGCTCAGCGTGCAATGCGAGCACCTCCGGCAACCCCTGACCCGGCAACGGTCGCGAGGGTCCTAAACCCATATGCTGGCGATCACGCTCGATTGTGAACGACGCAAGGCAGCTCGGGCATGAGAACGCATCAGTCTTGACTTCGCGCTGACAGCTATGGCACACCCCGAGCAGCTGTGACACCCCCGGCGTGTGGCGGGCGAGCGTCCAGAACTGGCGCGTGGACGGCCCGCGCAGCACGGTGTCCTGCGTAATTTTCTGCTGTTCGATGAGCCGAGCAATGGTCTGGTAAGTACACCCCGGGCGGAACGGCTGGCGATCGTCACGGATCGACCACGCGCCCATCTGGTTCTGTGTCGCCTGTCGGCTCAGCGGATCGAACCGCCCCTGGCACCCGCTGCACCGCCCAGAATCGGGGGTGATGGTGCCGCAGTATGGGCAGACGAGCGATCGCAGCGCGGGCTTGGGGGGCTGACCGGCGATTGATCGAGCCTCAGCCATCACCGATGCACGGACCGACCCGTCGGGTTGCCCTTGCTGAGTTTGTTCAAGCTCTCCAACGCTCGCCATACACACTCCTCGCTGCTCACTGAGTATCCTACAAGACACAAACCGATACGCAAGATCCCGCCCACCGGTTGACCCGCACCCCAAACGATGCTCAGATCATGTATGCCCCATAGAACACACCATCGGCCAATCCGTCGGCCGCTATCCATACTCGCATTGCTCGCTGGGGTTGCAGCAGTGGTGCTCAGCGGGTGCGCGAATCAACCCAGAACCCGATCCGCCTCGCCAGATCCGTCAAGCTCGGACATCATCGCCCTGATCGCCGGCGAGCCCATCCGAGCCGATCGGCTCCAGCGAGACCTCGTCGAGCGATCGGGGGCGTGGGCGCTCAGCGATCTGATCCTCGATGAGTTGCTCGATCAGGAGCTGGCTGCGCGAGGTCTGAACATCACCCAGGCAGACATCGAAGCTGAGGAAGCCCGATTTGTGCGCTCGGGCGCGGGCGAAGCGGTCGGCGCACTGCCGTATGTGCACCTCAAACGCATCCGCGCCGCCAACGGGCTTGGCCCTGATCGCTATCCCCGGCTGCTCCGTAGGACCGCGATCTTGCGCACATTGGTGGCGATGGAAGCCGTCCCGAGCGAGCAAGAATACGAACTCGCCCAAACGATCGCGTTTGGTCCTCAGTACCGTGTTCGACTCTTTGTCAGCCCCGATCGCTCAGCCGCGACCACTCTGCGCAACGAAGTGCTCGCTGCCCAGTCGAACGACCCAAACAGCGCGCGCTGGGTGTTTGCCGACGCGTGCTCCGCTGGCTCCATCCATCCATCGAGCGCCCGCGGCGGGCTCATCGAACGCATCAGCCCCGACGACCCGGCCTACCCGCCCGTGCTCAGCCAAGCGATCCGGGATACACCGGCGATGGGCATCTCTCCGGTGCTCGCGGGCGATTCTGGGTTGATGCTCGTGGTGGTGGAGTCGATCACGCCGGCGGTTACGCCCACGCCCGAGCAGAAACAATCCGTACGCGACCAGCTCACCCTTCGGAAAGAACAAGCCGCGATGGAACGACTTGCGAATCGGCTGATCCGAGAAACCGAGATTATCGTGATGGACCGGGCGCTCAACAAGGCATGGAACGATGCGCGCACAACTGAGGATACAAGCCCTTGAGTATTCCGGGTCACATGAC
>Ga0209344_10005222_pt1 | contig 11325 bp, 13 predicted proteins | sample Cruoilmetagenom6_FD_187293 | JGI IMG/M metagenome (GOLD analysis project Ga0209344, IMG submission 187293) | Oil polluted marine microbial communities from Coal Oil Point, Santa Barbara, California, USA - Santa Barbara Oil Seep Sample 6 (SPAdes)... | ecosystem: Environmental > Aquatic > Marine...
CGTCCCAAGCCGCTCAAGCGACCTACGCAGTCGCGGGCCAAGGCCACGGTGCAGGCCATTTTTGATACCTATGTTCGGATTTGGCAGCGTGATGGCTGGGAGCGACTCACCACTCGGGCCATCGCTCTGGAGGCAGGCGTTGCGGTTGGTACCCTGTATGACTACTTTCCCAGCAAGCAGGCTCTGCACTCGGGCTATGTACGTCACTGCATAGAGGCGCTATTGCAGGTGATCGAGCAGCGGGCGGTGCAGCCGCAAGACTTAACCTGGGAGCAGCGTGTGTCGCGCCTTGTGCGCCTGCTGTGTGGGGCGGAAGGAGCCAGTTCCTGGTTTCATCCGGACATGCTGGAATTGGAGCCTATGGTTGCGGAGCAGAAACACCAGCGTCGCGCCTATGATGAACTTCTGAGTGCCTGGCGCCGGGTTTTTCAAGCGGCGACTGATCTACCCGCGCAGCCATCAGATAGTACGCTGGAGGCATTGCATCTGGCGGTTTGGGGTGGTCGCCGCTACGCCATGCTGGTGCAACTGGATGCTGCCGCCATGCTAGCGTGGGCGTCGCAGATGGAGTCCTTCTGCCACGCCGCTATCAGCTCGGCTGTCGCTACTCACGACAGCTGAAAGTTCATCCCTGGCGGCTGGTGCGCACCTTTAAATAGTCGCGTTGAATGGCCGTTTCCAGTGCATTGGCGGCACTGACCAGTTCATCGAAGGTTTCCCGTTTGGCTTTGAGCTCGCCTATCTGCTCGGACGTTGGTTTATTACCGGTATTTTGCTCAGCCATTTCGACCAGGGCTTTTAGATAGTCCCTACGGGACTCAGCCACCAAAGTGATAATCGGCTGCAGGTTGCTTAGGTTCAGCTCAGGTAGTGCTGAATTCAGAACGCTGAAGTTGATCTCGCGGCGCAGTTTTTCAAACTCCAGCAACAGGCGGTTGCTATCAATGGTCATGCTTGCTTCCTTCCAGATTTGAATGGCTTGTACCCTATACTTACTCTAGTTGAATGCCGTCAGCCAAGATGTGATTTGGGTTGGCAAATGCAGCTATTTCTAGGGGCCGTTGTATGTACAAATTATGTTTTTTTGTTCCGGTTGCTGATGCGGAACAGGTCAAGCAGGCCGTGTTTGCTGCTGGAGCTGGCCGTATTGGTGATTACGATTACTGCAGCTGGCAGGTGTTGGGGCAGGGGCAGTTCAGGCCGCTAAGCGGCAGTAATCCACATATTGGTGAGCATGGCAAGTTGGAGCAGGTGGCAGAGTTGCGTGTCGAGATGGTCTGCGCAGATGAGTGTATTCTTGAGGCTGTTGCAGCACTGCGGGCCGCTCATCCTTATGAGGAGCCGGCCTTTGATTTTTTTCGCACTAATACGCTCTGAGTGTCAGGCCGTTGGCCATAACGTTAGGCTGATAACCTGCTTGCTTCAGCCTGGCGGCTGGCTAACGTGCATGGCTGCTGACGGTAAAGATGATAATCAAAGTAACATGCGCGAATGAGCATATTACTTTAATTGGTTTGCAAATTGGCTAACGGCATTAACAACTTGTTGGGCGCCCCTTTTGATTTCGGTCATGACCCGGCCGGACTCGTTTGATAATTCCAGCCCTTGTTGTGCCTTATCTTGCCCTTGCTTTATCACTGTTACGGTTGATCGAGTGAGCTGCTGGTTCTTTTGTACAACCTCTACGATTTCAACTGTTGCTTGACTGGTGCGTGAGGCAAGTTGTCTGACCTCGTCTGCAACCACGGCAAAGCCTCTACCTTGTTCGCCTGCTCTCGCTGCCTCAATCGCAGCGTTGAGTGCCAGCAAGTTGGTTTGGTCGGCAATACTGCTAATGCTTTGCACAATAGTCGCGATGAGTTGTGATTGTTTATCCAGTGCGGACATTTCTTTACCCGCTTGCTCCATTTGTTCTGAGAGCTCGCGGATGACCTGAACGGTCCGATCAATGACCTGCGCGCCCTGGTCGGCAATAGCGTCGGTTTCAATTGAGGTGCTGTAGGCAATGCCAGCAGCATCAGAAACGGCCATTTCCCGTTCTATTTCGTTAGTGATAACGGTGGCAAATTTAACCACCTTGTAGAGCTCGTTTTCGTTATTGAATATCGGGTTGTAAGAGGCCTCTAGCCAAACCGTATTGCCGTGTCGGTCAAAGCGTTTGAAGCGACCTGAAACGTGCTCGCCGCGCCCCAGCCTGGCCCAGAAAGCGGCGTATTCTGAGGTGTTAACCTCAGCGGGATCGCAAAAGACGCTATGGTGCTTACCCTTGATCTCATCTTTTTTATAACCCATGGCAGCCAGAAATCGGTCGTTTGCCCCTAGCACATGGCCATTGGTATCAAACTCGATCAATGCCATGGACCGGTTAAGTGCGAGGATCAAGTCCTGGTGCTCTCGAGAGGTCTCAATGGTGCGGGTTAAAACGGTACTGTGTAAGGTGAACTCTTCAAGTTTATTATTGATATCCACGATCGGCTGCAGTATGGATCGAAGCCATGCCTGGCTGCCGTCTGCGTGCTCAAACTGGATAGCACCCACCCAATGTTTTTTTTGTTCAATCGCCTTTTTGAGCGCGTGGTAGTGCTTGGTGTCGCGAGCCTTGCCAGGTACAAAATCCAGTAACTTCTTATTTACGATTTTTTCTTCGGTGTAGCCTAACTCTTTCGCTGAGTTGGCATTTTGCCAGGTAATATTGCCTGACTCGTTAAGTGTTACCACCAGCATGTCGGTGTCCAGGCTGTCTTTCACCTGTTGGAATCTGAGTACTTTTTTTTGCAGGGTGCTAATTTTTTGCTTTAAGTGTTTATTAAAAAACATAGTGCACCTGTATTTATATGTGCTGGCGTTTGCGTGCTTGATTTGCTGGCAGTGGCGTCATCTGGCAGGGGGCTATAGGTCCAGTATAGCTAGCTGTGAGGCGATGCTAAGAATGGACATATTTCCTCATAATATTTCCAGCGGTCGCTGATCGGCTCTCTAATATCGCTATGCTCGCCCTGTATGGCGCTTCTCACGCGTTATAAAAGCGTGTTTCACGTCAGTGTCAGGGGCGAATCTCAACCAGGGTGCCATCGGGTACCAGGTTCCATACTTCCTGCATCTCTGCATTGCCCAAGGCAATGCAGCCATTGGTCCAGTCGAGCCCCTTGAAGTACCACTCGGGGTACTCCTCATCTATTGGGGTGCCGTGAATCATGATCATGCCACCGGGGTCTACGTCATTCTTGTAGGCCTCCATTTTGTCCTTCAGATTCGGATAGTCGATGTGCATGCTGAGATTGTAGGCCGGGCTCTCGTGCCGCCAGTCAATGGTGTAAATGCCTTCTGGTGTGCGCTCATCGCCCTGCTGGCGTTTGTGGCCAACCGGTTGGCCGCCCAGGGAAATGCGGTATTGGTGCAGTACAGCGCCGTCGCTAATCAACTGCAGACGACGCTCGTCCTTTAGGATTAGTATTTTATCGATCACCGGATTTGCGGCGCTGGTGACGAAGCTGCAACCACACAGCAGCAAGGCTAGCAACAGTCGGCGCATCAGCGCGCCTGCTGGGGGCGGTAGAGAATATCGCGGATGCGCACTGGGAACTCATTAGTCTGTCGGTCGATAAAATACTGTTTCAGTGTTTTGCCGACCGTCGGAAAGGCGAGCTCAGTCCAGGGTATCTCCGCTTCGCTAAAGAGCCTTACTTCCAGGCTTTCTTCGCCTGCGCTGAAGTTGAGGTCGGCCAGTTCGCCGCGAAAGAACATATACACCTGATTGATATGCGGCAAGTTGAACAGCATGTACAGCTCGTGCCCCTGCATGCTGGCGCGTGCCTCTTCCCAGGTTTCGCGTAGCGCAGCTTCTTCAGTTGTTTCGCCGTTTTCCATATAGCCAGCCGGTAAGGTCCAGAAACCGACACGGGGTTCTATGGCGCGGCGGCATAGCAGCACATAACCCTGGTGGGTGGCCAGGCAACCGGCGACGATACGCGGGTTCTGATAGTGGACGGTCTCGCAATGATCACAAATGAACCGAGAGCGGGTGTCGCCCGAGGGTATGCGTGCGGAAACTGTTTTGCCGCACTCACTACAGAAGTTCATGTTTTGTTCCGGCTTGGTCTGGACGTGAGTTCGCTCTATCTTGCGGGGCAAAACGCGCTTGGGCAAGAGACTCAGAGCACAAAAGTGTGCGCTGAACTGGGGTGAGGGGTGCAGCTTGGCGGGCCTTGCGTTCGCTGGCTATCGGAGGGTATTCACGCCGGTGTGCGTCTGGTTCTGCTCCCTTGATCATGCCATCATGAGAAAAAGAATAGAGGATCTGTGCATGCTGGATAAAATGCGCATGCAGGTACAGGCGCACTCTCCCCGAACGGTTGAGGCTGCGGGTCTCCCGGAAGCGGGTGTGTTGATCCCCATTACCTGTGTGCATGACCGCCCCGAAGTTATTCTCACGCTACGCTCACAGCGTTTGTCGACGCATTCTGGTGAGGTGGCTTTTCCTGGTGGCAGGCGTGATCCGGGCGATGTCGATCTGCGCTTTACGGCGCTGCGCGAAGCCCACGAAGAGATAGGCCTGTTACCTGAGCTGGTCGATGTTATCGGGCCTATGGGGTCGTTAGTGTCGCGCTACGGTATCAAGGTCACGCCCTACGTGGGCATTGTGCCGGATGTGTTCGATCTGATGCCCAATAGTGGCGAGATAGCTGACGTCTTTCGGGTGCCGGTCGAGTTCTTTCTGGATGATCCACGGGAAATGACCCACCGTATCGATTATGAGGGTCGCAGCTGGTATGTGCCCAGTTACCGCTACGAAGGTTTCAAGATCTGGGGGCTGACAGCCCTGATGTTGGCTGAGCTGATGAATACCGGCTTTGATGCCGGCATTCCGTTGCACACGCCCTACGACAAGCATAAATAAGAGGAGCTCGCATGAAGTACAGCCTGGGTAATGACCGTGTAGAGATGGCGGATGACGCCTGGATCGCCGACTCTGCTGCCGTGATTGGTAAGGTAAAGCTGGAGGCGGGCGCCAACGTCTGGTTTAGCGCGGTGATTCGCGGTGACGTTGAGCAGATCACCATAGGCGAGCACAGTAACGTGCAGGACGGTGCGGTGATGCATGCGGACTATGGTGTACCGCTGGTGCTCGGCAAGGGTATTACGGTTGGTCATAACGCCATGTTGCATGGTTGCACTGTGGGTGATTACAGCCTGATTGGTATCAATGCGGTGGTGCTTAACGGCGCTACCATTGGCAAGCACTGCATCATTGGCGCCAACGCATTGATTCCCGAGGGTAAGGATATTCCGGATGGTTCGCTGGTGATGGGCTCCCCCGGCAAGGTGGTTAAAACCCTGAGTGAGCAACAGAAGAAAATGCTCGAACTGAGCGCTGCGCACTATGTGCAGAATGCCAAGCGCTTTCGCGAAGAGTTGAAGGTGCAGGAAGATTAATGAGCGAGCAGGCGCCGGTCCGCTCACCCTGCGTTAGTATTTGCGCATTGGATGACGACGATATCTGCACCGGCTGCCAGCGCAGCGGTATGGAGATCGCGACCTGGGGCCGGATGAGCGAGGTGCAGCGTCGCGATGTGCGCGCTCGCAAACAGGGCCTCTGGTTGGGTTCCGTTAACGAAAAAGGACAACAGGCATGACCGTCGTAATAGGTACTCCGTATTCGGAAGATGCAACCCGCGTACTGCTGCTGGGTTCCGGTGAGCTGGGTAAAGAGCTGGCAATCGAGCTACAACGCTTGGGCTGTGAAGTGATTGCGGTGGATCGCTATGCCCATGCCCCGGCGATGCAGGTGGCGCATCGCAATCATGTGATCAGCATGCTCGATGGGCAGGCGCTGCGTGAGGTGATTGAGGCAGAGCAGCCCGATTACATCGTGCCGGAGATTGAGGCGATTGCTACGCCGACGCTGGTCGAGCTGGAAAGTGAAGGTTACCGGGTGGTCCCGACGGCTGAGGCAACGCGCCTGACCATGGACCGCGAAGGCATTCGGCGTTTGGCGGCAGAAAAGCTGGGTTTGCCTACCTCGGCTTATCGCTTTGCCGAAACGCTGGAAGATTACCGCGCGGCCGTGGCAGAAGTGGGTATGCCCTGCGTGATCAAGCCGGTCATGAGTTCGTCGGGCAAGGGCCAGAGCCTGGTCCGCGAAGCGGCTGATATCGATGCTGCCTGGGAATATGCCCAGGCTGGCGGCCGCGCAGGCAAGGGGCGGGTCATTGTTGAAGGCTTTGTCGACTTTGATTATGAAATCACCCTTTTGACCGTCCGTCACATTGACGGCACCAGTTTCTGTGCGCCTATTGGTCATCGTCAGGAGTCGGGCGATTACCGTGAGTCCTGGCAGCCGCAGGCGATGTCCGAGGCGGCGCTGGCGGAAGCGCAGCGGGTTGCGCAAGAAGTGACAGCAGCGCTGGGTGGCCGTGGCCTGTTTGGGGTTGAGCTGTTCGTTAAGGGCGACAGCGTATGGTTTAGTGAAGTTTCGCCGCGCCCGCACGACACTGGCATGGTTACCCTGATCTCGCAGGATCTGTCTGAGTTTGCTCTGCACGCGCGAGCGATTCTCGGGCTGCCGATTCCCGCTATTCGCCAATACGGCCCGGCGGCCTCTGCGGTGATTATGGTGGAAGGCCAGTCGGCCAATGTCAGCTTTGGTAACCTGGATGAGGCGTTGGCTATCCCGGACACTCAGTTGCGCTTGTTCGGTAAGCCGGAAGTCGATGGTCAGCGGCGCATGGGTGTTGCGCTGGCGCTGGATGAAAGCATCGATCTGGCGGTAAAAAAGGCCGTGCGTGCTGCCGCGGCGGTCAAGGTAAAGCTCTGAGTCGCTGGTGGTATCTGGTAGCGCCAGCGTTGCCGCTGTTGTTACCACAGGCGCTGTGGGTCAAGCGAACCGCATTGCGCCTACCTGATGCCGCGCCGCCCTGGCAAGGCTTGGTGCCCGGACAGACACCGTCAGCGCCGCCACTGCGTTTGTTGTTGTTGGGCGAGTCGACGGTCAGTGGCGTTGGGGTTGATCGGCAAGCCGATGCGCTGGCGGGTCAGCTTGCCGCGCAGCTCGCCGCTATTACTGGTCGCCCAGTGCAATGGCAGGCGCTAGGGCGTAACGGCGCGGATGCGCAAGCCTGTCTGCAGGACCTGCTGCCGCAAGTGCTTGATCAGCGGTGGGATCTGGCGCTACTGGTGTTGGGTGTTAATGACACTACCCACCTGACGTCGCGGCGCCAATGGCGCACGCGGCTGGCTTGCTTGTTGGCGGGTTTGAGTTCGTGTTCGGTACAAGTAGGCGTGACTGCCGTGCCGCCCCTGGGGCGCTTTACTGCCTTGCCGCAGCCTTTGCGGGGCTGGTTCGGCTTGCGTTCTGGTTTGCTGGATCGGGATTTGCGACAGGTTGCTGCGCGACAGCATGCGCTTTATCTGCCTTTGGATTTATCGTTTGAGTCGGCCTATCTGGCGCGCGATGGTTTCCATCCTTCGGCGGCCGGCTACCGCGAGTGGGCGGCCGGCATTGCCCGTCAGTGGGCGCCGCCCGGTGCAGAGCCGTCGCTCTCTTCTGTCGAAGTTGGTACCTGATCCCGGCTACGCTCCCATACGCGTACGCTTTTCACCATGTTGTCCTTGGTCTGCAGAATCTCCATGCGATAGGTGCCGTTCGCCAGACAAACACTGGTTTCCGGGATGCTCTCCAGCTGCTCGGTAATCAAGCCGTTGAGGGTTTTGGGACCATTGGCTGGCAGTTTCCAGTTCAGGTGACGGTTGATATCACGGATGGCTGCGCTGCCATCAATGACGTAGGTGCCATCTTCCTGTGGGTGGATGTCCTGGCTGGGGATCAACATGTCGGTAGTGAATTCGCCGACGATCTCTTCCAGAATATCTTCAAGAGTCACCAGGCCAATTACATCGCCGTACTCGTCGACCACGATCGCGATGCGGCGTTTCTGCTTCTGAAAGTTGAACAGCTGCGTATGCAGCGGGGTGCTTTCCGGAATGAAGTAGGGGGCCTTGCAGGCGCCGATCAGGGCTTCCTTGGTCAGCTCGCCGCGACTTAGCAGGCGAGCTATGGAGCGCATGTGAACCAGGCCGGTGACGTTATTTATGTCGCCGTGATACACCGGCAGACGCGTGTAGTGACAGCTGCGCAGTTGCTGGTTGATGGTGGTCATGCTGTCTTCCAGATCAATGCCCACGGCTTCGTTGCGCGGGATCATAATGTCATTGACCGTCATTTTTTCCAGATCAAGGATGCCCAGCAGCATATTCTGGCGGCTGCGGGTAATACCCAGTCCGGCCTCACGCACCACAGTGCGCAGTTCTTCGGTGGTCAGCTGGTCACCGTCGCTATCGTTTGGATTGACGCCTATCAGGCGCAGCAACATGTTGCTGATGACGTTACAGACCCAGACGACGGGGTAGAGCAGGCGTTGTAGAAACGCCAGAATGACACTGGCAGGAAAGGCGATCAGCTCTGGTCGTAATGCTGCCAGTGTCTTTGGCGTTATCTCGCCGAAGATCAGAATGATGACAGTCAGCAACATGGTGGCGATGGCGATACCGGCCTCACCCCATATGTCCACGGCGACCACGGTGGCGATGGAGGCGGCGAGAATGTTGACGATGTTGTTGCCGACCAGAATAGTACCGAGCAGGCGATCAGGTCGCTCCAGCAGGCGTGATGCTCGCTTGGCAGCGCGATGACCTTCCTTGCTCAGATGTTTCAACCGATAACGGTTCAGGCTCATCATGCTGGTCTCCGAACTGGAGAAAAACGCAGACAGAATGATCAGCAAGGCCAATAGTAACAGCAGCATGCCAGTGTGGGATTCGTTCAAGAGCGTGCCTCAAACCGGTTGGGATAGGGGAGCGTCAGGCGCCAATCAGAACTTCGCGTACCAGCTTGCTGCCAAAATAGGCGAGCATCAGCAGTAGGAAGCCAGCTAGCGTCCAGCGAATGGCGTTGCTGCCGCGCCAGCCACGGAAGTGGCGGCCCCAGAGCAGAATGCCAAAGACAACCCAGGCCAGGCACGACAGCAGTGTCTTGTGTACCAGGTGTTGGGCAAACATGTTTTCCAGAAAGACGAAGCCGGAAATGAGAGCGACGGTCAATAGCAGCTCACCGCAGAGCAGAAACTGAAACAACAGGCGTTCCATCGTCTGTAACGGCGGGAAGGTGCGAATAAAGCGGGTGGGATGTTTGTGCTTGAGTTGATAGTCCTGAACCGCCAGCAGCGTTGCCTGAAAGGCTGCAATGGTAAGAATGCCGTAGGCCAGGACCGACAAGACGATATGCACCAGCAGGCCTTTTTGCCCAGCCGGAAGGGTAGTGGCTTCGTGCGGGAACAGGCCAGCGAGCAGTGCCGTGACGAGTGCCAGAGGATAGAGGCCAAGCAGCAGGCTGGTGACCGGTGCGCGAAAGCTCGACAGCAGGGTGAGGGCAACAATTAGCCAGGCGATGAGCGAGCCTATATTGAATAACCCGAGAGCTAGCCCATGATCGGTCATCAGCTGCAGGTAAAGACTGGCAGCGTGAGCGACCAATGCGATTAGACCTATGCCTCGCAATAGCCCGGTGTTGACGGTCAGGCGTTTGCCCAGACAAAACATCTGGTAAAGCATACCGCCCAAGTAAAAAGCGGCGGCTAGCAGGCTGGGAGTGAGGGCTGTCATACGTCCTTGAGAGCGGTTACCAACAAAACCGCAGTGTGGCACAAGCCGCGCCGCGGTTAAAGCGCTTCGATGGGCTTCCCTATCATCACCCCGGTCGCGGAGGTATACTGCGCCGATAAATTGCTTCGCATGCCCTTGTGGCGGGGGCCAGGGGCTGTTGCTGATTCATCACGAACCCTGTTGCTGTGCAAAGAGTTGCCAGCCTGGACGCGGGGCGCAAAAGTTAGCCGCTCCCTTGTCCAGCCCGAAACGGCGCATATGGCACTCTAACACGCGTAACCCGGAGGGTCGGCCTGTTTCTGCGCGATGCTGCGTTACGCGTCATTTTATGTGGAATGAACAAGCTGTATTCCGTGTGCCTTGCTCCGTGCAATTAAAGCAGGCGCTGGCGCGGTCACGATAATTAGGCAGCAGACCCTAGATAAGCTCAGGAGAGTTAGTGATGTTCGAGAATCTTACCGAGCGCCTGTCGCACAGCCTGCGGGGCGTGACCGGTCAGGCCAAGCTGACAGAAGACAACATTAAGGACACCCTGCGAGAAGTTCGCATGGCGTTGCTTGAGGCTGATGTAGCCTTGCCCGTGGTCAAGACCTTTGTTGATCAAGTGCGTGAGCGCGCTGTAGGTCATGAAGTGTCACGCAGCCTGTCGCCGGGGCAGGTCTTCGTCAAGATCGTGAAGTCCGAGCTGGAAGCGGTTATGGGGCAGACCGAAGGTCTGAACCTGGCGGTTACCCCTCCGGCGGTGATTTTGATGGCGGGTCTGCAGGGCGCGGGTAAAACTACCAGTGTCGCCAAGTTGGCGAAGACGCTGCGTGAGCGTGAAAAGAAAAAGGTCATGGTGGTCAGCGTCGACGTTTACCGTCCGGCGGCGATCAAGCAGTTGGAGACTCTGGCTGCTGAAGTGGATGTCACGTTTTTCCCCTCGGATCTTGAGCAGAAGCCGGTAGCCATCGTCGAGGCAGCGCTGCGTGAAGCGAAGAACCGCTTTATGGACGTGCTGATTGTCGATACCGCGGGTCGTTTGCATATCGACGCCGAGATGATGGCTGAAATCAAGCAGGTGCACGCCGCGGCCAAGCCGTCGGAGACCCTGTTTGTAGTTGACGCCATGACCGGTCAGGACGCAGCCAATACGGCGCAGGCCTTTAACGAGGCGCTGCCGCTGACGGGCGTGATCCTCACCAAGGTTGATGGTGATGCGCGCGGTGGTGCTGCGCTCTCGGTTCGTCACATTACCGGCAAGCCGATCAAGTTCCTCGGGATGGGCGAGAAGGTCGATGCGCTTGAGGTATTCCACCCTGATCGCGTTGCTTCGCGCATTCTTGGTATGGGCGATGTGCTCAGTCTGATCGAGCAAGCCGAGCAAAAGCTGGATAAGGACAAGGCCGAGAAGCTGGCCAAGAAGTTGAAAAAGGGTAAGGGCTTCGACCTTGAAGACTTCCGTGATCAGCTACAGCAAATGAACAGCATGGGCGGTCTGGGCTCGATGATGGAAAAGCTGCCGATGATGGGTGGCAAGATGAATCCGGCCCAGATGGAAACCGCGCAGACTGAAGCGACCAAGCAGTTCAAGCGCATGGAGGCGATCATCAACTCGATGACGCCCGGCGAGCGCCGTAACCCCGATATCATCAGTGGCTCACGCAAGCGCCGCATTGCGGCGGGCTC
>Ga0209344_10005223_pt1 | contig 11324 bp, 10 predicted proteins | sample Cruoilmetagenom6_FD_187293 | JGI IMG/M metagenome (GOLD analysis project Ga0209344, IMG submission 187293) | Oil polluted marine microbial communities from Coal Oil Point, Santa Barbara, California, USA - Santa Barbara Oil Seep Sample 6 (SPAdes)... | ecosystem: Environmental > Aquatic > Marine...
TGCCGGTGTCCGGGTGGGTCAAACCGTAGGCAACAGCCGCCTGCAAGTAACCCAGCTTGCTGCCGCAGTCATAGCGCACACCGTCGAACGAATAGGCGTAGACGGCTGACTCGCCCAGCAAGTCGGCGATACCGTCGGTCAGCTGGATCTCGCCGCCGGCACCTTTCCCTATGGTCTCGAGTTTGTCGAAAATTTCCGGCGCCAGGAGATAACGGCCAACGACCGCCGAATCTGACGGCGCGTCTTCGGGCGCGGGTTTCTCTACGATCTGAGTGATACGACTTCGATCGGCCTCGTCCACGGCCACGATACCGTAGCTGGATGTATTCTCGCGGGGTACGGTCTCGACAGCAACGACGCTGCCGCCGTGATCGGCATGCTCGGCCGCCATCTGCGCCAGGCAGCCCGGCTCACCGGCGATCAGGTCATCAGCGAGATGCACGAAGAACGGTTCATTTCCCACGGCTGGACGCGCGCACAGTACGGCATGGCCAAGCCCAAGGGGTTCGCCCTGCCGGATATAGATGCACGATACGCCCTTCGGCACGATGCCCCGAATTGATGCCAGCAGCTCATCTTTGCCTGACCGCGTCAATGCCTCTTCCAACTCGGGATCAGTGTCGAAGTGGTCTTCGATTGCACGCTTGGATGCACCTGTTACAAATACGAGCTTGGTTGCTCCTGCTGCGATCGCCTCTTCGACCGCGTACTGAATAAGCGGCTTATCAACAATCGGCAACATTTCCTTCGGGCTCGCCTTGGTGGCAGGAAGGAATCGGGTGCCGCGACCGGCAACGGGAAATACAGCTGCTTTGACTTTCTGGCCCACCTGGAACTCCAGTAATCAGGAAGGACCGCATCATAGCGAAATCCCGCTTACGGAGTCACGACGACCGTCACGCATACGAGCGAGAGCCAGGTCCGCAACCTTGCAGACCCGGCCCACTAACGCCGTGTCGTTCCTATTTCTTCTGCCCGGAGACCTTGATGTCGGCTCGATTCAGCTCGACGGTTCGCTCGCCGATTCCTTTCACAAGTGACAGGTCATCGGCACTCCGGAACGGGCCGTGCTTCTCTCGATACTCGACAATTGCCTTGGCCTTGGACATGCCCACGCCCTTCAACTCTGCCGAAATCGTCTCGGCGTCAGCCTTATTGATGTCGACCTGCCCGGCCAGGGCTGCCAGCGGCGCCATTAGCAGGACTGCCAGGGCGATGGTGCTCAGGATTCTCATAATCTGCTCCTTTCTTGGTAAGAGACAAAGGAGCTTATTGGCGCAGGCGTACGCCGTCCGCCTAAGAAACCGGGCGGTTTATTTGGTTATGCTGTGCTGCAACACTGTATCGAACTGAACGCGCGCAGCCGGTCGCTGCGTTTCCCAGTCCCGACAGCTAGGGCACTGCCAAAGCAGGCGCTGACTTGAAAAGCCGCACTCCTGGCACTGATACCGCGGCGTCGCCGCCGCGAGTTTCGACAATGCGCCGCGGACCTTCGCAAACGCTGAGTCGGATTCACCCTTCTCATCCGACAGCTTCTGCAAATCTACAAACTCGCCCAGGGTGGGTTCATTGAGCATGTACTGCTCGACACACTCGTCAATGATCGGGATTCCCCCAATGTCATTGACGATCGCCGTGTAGGCGACTAGCGATGCCCTCTCCGGGTTCTTGGCCAGCAACGCTTTGAGGGCCTGTTCAAGCTCAGTGACTTCATTCTCGCGCGTGTAGATCGCAACAATCTCGGGCAGTGCCTCGGCAATAAGATAGGTGTTTTCGTCGATGATACGGTGATAGAGCCTGAGCGCCGTCTTGCTGTCGTCGGTATCGCGGGCAATGTGTGCCCGCGTCAACGCGCCACGCATGGTTCGAGGCCTTCCCGACTGCGCGTTCTTCACATACCGTCTCGCCGAAGCATAATCGCCTGCTGCTGCGGAGGCTTCAGCCAGCTCACAGTAGTAATGGGCAATTTGCAACGCAAGTGACTGGCCGCCGAGAATCTCAAGACGCTTGCCCGCCTCGATGGCTTTCTCCCAGTCTCGCTCTTGTTCGTAAATGCCGCACAGCGCATTGATTGCCTGCACCTGGTAGCGGGACCCCTCAGAGAGCCTTGAGAACAGCTTTTCCGCACGATCCAGTAAACCGGCCGCCAGGTAGTCTTTCGCCAGCGAGTACAAGGCCTGGTCGCGCTGCTCGGACGCGAGGTCCGGGCGTGCAATGATGTTCTGGTGGATACGGATCGCGCGGTCCACCTCACCGCGGCGCCGGAACAGGCTGCCCAACGCAAAGTGAGTCTCGATCGTCTTGGCGTCAACGCGGACCATCCGCAGGAAATGCTCGAGCGCCTGGTCAGTCTGCTCGTTCAGCAGGAAATTCAGGCCTTTGAGGTAGTCGATATTCAGCGGGGGCGGCGCATCCTCTTCATCGCGCTCGCCAAATCGCCCTATGACCCAACCCGCTGCCGCGAGCAACAGGAACAGGCCCGCGAGAATTAGGGCTTTTTCAGTCGGCATCGCTGAGTGGCAGGTTACGGAGGCTGCTGACCTCACTCTCGGTGACACGGAGAGACCGGCGCAGGATGCGGCGCTCGTTCATAAGCTTCAAAGCAAAGAAGCCAAGGCACAGGATGCCGAACAGCCAGCCCAGTGCGAAAGTCACGGTGAATGCCATGGGAATCGAGGTATTGACCTCTGCAAAGGCCAGATCGAGATCGATCATGCCTGTGTTGTTAGCAGTAAATGTCGCCATGACGATGGCGATGAGAACGATCAGAATCACCAACCCGATACGTTTCAGCATGCGTTTGCTCCGCAGATCCGGTAAGCCTAAAGCCATGATGCGGCCTGATGCCGCGATGGATCAACTCTTGATCGGGAAATGCCGGCTTTCGTCTACCCGTTCGCGCAGATCCTTGCCGGGCTTGAAGTGCGGCACATACTTGCCGGACAGCGCGACCGCTTCACCAGTCTTGGGGTTACGTCCGATACGGGGCGGACGATAGTGCAGGGAGAAACTCCCAAAGCCTCGAATCTCGATGCGCTGACCCTTGGCCAACGAGTCACTCATAAGGTCGAGCAGGTGCTTGACAGCCAGTTCAACATCCTTGGCCGGCAGGTGTTTCTGCTTACGAGAAATGGCTTCTATCAGTTCAGATTTTGTCATTTTACCTTATTCCGTACCGCTGAATTAGCGTAACCCACGGATATTAAAGGTAATAGTAGCCCAGACCAGCGGGTCTGGGCTACCTTTTTTACTTATTATTTGCTTCCGCCGGACATTTTTTCCTTCAGAAGGTCGCCGAGGGTAGTGCCCACGGGTGCTGCAGCAACGTCAGATTTGTAGCTGCTGACCGCTTCCTGCTCCTCGTGAACTTCCTTCGCCTTGATCGATAACTGGATCGAACGGTTCTTCCGATCAACGTTTGTGAATTTGGCCTCGACCTCTTCACCGACCTTGATCATCGTCCGCGCGTCCTCTACACGACCACGCGCGAGCTCTGACGCTCGCAGCGATCCGAAGATGCCTTCACCAAGATCAACCGTCGCGCCTCGCGCGTCCACTTCCGTGACCGTGCCCGTGACGATTGAGTTCTTTGGATTAGCCGCGAGCCAGTTCGAGAACGGATCCTTCTCCATCTGCTTGATGCCGAGCGAGATACGCTCACGCTCTGCATCGATGGCAAGAACCGCTGCCTCGATCTCCTGGCCTTTCTTGTAGTTCCGCACGGCTTCTTCGCCAGGCAGATCCCAGGAAATATCCGAGAGATGGACGAGACCGTCGATGCCGCCGTCGAGACCGATGAAAATACCGAAGTCCGTGATCGACTTGATCTGGCCGGTAACCTTGTCGTTGCGGTTGAATGTCGCAGAGAACTCAGCCCAGGGGTTCGACTTGCACTGCTTGACGCCCAGCGAAATACGACGACGTTCTTCGTCGATCTCGATGACCATGACTTCAACTTCTTCGCCAACCGAAACAACACGAGACGGGTTAACGTTCTTGTTGGTCCAGTCCATTTCCGAAACGTGAACAAGGCCTTCAACACCGTCTTCGATCTCAACAAAGCAACCGTAGTCCGCGATGTTTGTGACCTTGCCGAAGATACGCGTCTGCGGCGGGTAACGACGTGCGAGATCCTGCCAGGGATCGTCACCGAGCTGCTTCATGCCCAGCGATACGCGCTGGCGCTCACGATCGAACTTGAGGATCTTGACGTCAATTTCCTGACCGACTTCGACAACCTCGGAAGGATGCTTGACGCGCTTCCAGGCCATATCAGTGATGTGCAGCAGGCCGTCGATTCCACCGAGATCGACGAATGCGCCGTAGTCGGTGAGATTCTTGACGATACCTTTGACGGTCTTGCCTTCCTGCAGCTCTTCGAGCAATTTCTCACGTTCAGCAGAGAATTCCGTTTCGACAACCGCGCGGCGCGATACGACCACGTTGTTGCGACGCTGGTCGAGCTTGATAACCTTGAATTCAAGGCTCTTGCCCTCGAGGTAGCTCGGGTCACGAACCGGACGAACATCAACAAGAGAGCCCGGCAGGAATGCGCGGACATTGTCGATCTCGACTGTGAAGCCACCTTTGACGCGACCATTGATCACGCCTTCGACGACCTCACCATCCTCGAACGCTTTCTCAAGCTCAATCCAGGTACGTGCCCGGATCGCTTTCTCACGTGAGAGTTTGGTCTCACCGAAACCGTCTTCCACGGCATCGAGTGCGACTTCAACTTCATCCCCAACGGAGAGTTCGCCTTCGCGCTTGTCGTTCTTAAATTGTTCTACGGGGATAACGGCCTCGGACTTGAGGCCTGCACTGACGAGTACGACATCGTCATTTATTGCGACAACGATACCGGTGATGATGGAACCCGGCTTTATTTGTTGACTGGCAAAACTCTCTTCAAATAATTCAGCAAAACTTTCAGACATGTTAGTAAACCAAGGGAGTACAAACTCCCACCCATTAGCGTCGTGTCACATCCTGTGACTGACGGTCATTACAAAAAAGGAACGAACATCCTGTCCGATCCTATCCATTTACCTTCTTGAGATTGTTAGAGGTCAGCGACCCAGTCGAGTACGGTTTGCGTAACTGCCTCAATGGACTGGCCCGAAGAATCCAGAATCCTGGCATCCTTTGCAGGCCGCAGCGGTGCTACCGATCGCTCGGAATCCCGCCGGTCACGGACCTCTATGTCCCGTGAAAGGGCGGCAAGGCTAACATCCAAGCCCTTGTCTTTCAACTGCTTATGGCGCCTGCGGGCCCTTTCCTCGGCGCTCGCCGTCAGGAAGATTTTGAGGGCCGCGTCCGGGAACACGTGGGTACCCATATCGCGGCCGTCGGCGACCAGTCCCGGGGGCTGCTGAAACGCCCGTTGCCGCTCAAATAACGCGTGTCGAACGGCCGAAATCTGGGCCACTGTGGATGCTCCGGCACCGGCTTCCTCGGTTCGGATCAACGTCGTCACGTCCTCGTCCCTCAGCCAGATCCGCTCCTCACCCTTCTCATTACTATCAAACCGGGCGTCGAGATCGTGGGCAAGTTCCGCGAGTTTATACCCGTCCTGGAGTGAAATCCCCGAAATCTGGGCGGACAACGCAACCAGGCGGTACAGCGCCCCACTATCCAGTAAGTGGTACCCAAGCGCCTCGGCCACCCGGCAGGCGATAGTGCCCTTCCCGGACCCGCTCGGACCATCGATGGCGATAACCGGGATTTTCTCCTTCTCAAGCATTCAGGACCTCGATCTCCCCACCTACGCGTGCAAGGCGGTCGCAAAAACCTGGAAATGATGTGTCAACGTTGTCCACATCGCGAATTATGACCTCATCAGTGGCGATCGTCGCCGCCATAGCCAGCGACATAGCAACGCGGTGGTCGTGGAAGCTCTCGACCTCGCCACCCGTGAATTGTCCTCCCTGTACGACAGCGCCGTCCTCTGATTCATCGACCTTGATGCCGAGCCGTCGCATGCCATCAGCCATCGCAGCAATTCGGTCGCTCTCTTTGACTCGCAACTCACCAATGCCGGAAAACGTCGTCTTGCCAGTCGCCGCCGCAGCCGCCACGAACAGTGCAGGAAATTCGTCTATGGCCAGTGAAACCAGCGCCGGGTCAACCGACCCACCTTGAAGCCGGGAAGCCCGAACCCGAATGTCAGCGACGGGCTCCTTGCCGAGCAGTTGTGGGTTTTCCAGAGAAATGTCCGCCCCCATTGCAAGGAGGATGTCGATCACGCCAGTTCTTGTCGGGTTTACACCAACATTTTCTATAAGGATATCCGCGTCTTGCGATAACAATGTACCGAGAATTATGAAGGTTGCCGACGACAAGTCGCCTGGTACCTTAACCTGCGTTCCGCGCAGCGCCTGGCCCCCATCAAGCGCGATCCGCCCTCCCTCGGCGCTTAGCTGCACGCCCATAGAGCCCAACATCCGCTCTGTGTGATCCCGCGTTACTGCTGGCTCGGTCACACTGGTTGTGCCCTCTGCATACAATCCCGCGAGCAGCACAGCCGATTTTACCTGGGCGCTCGCCACAGGCAGCTTGTAGTCAATCCCCCGCAGCTTCAATCCGCCGGAAATCTGCAGTGGCGGTGTGCCATCGCAGTCACTTTCGATAGCGGCGCCCATGCTGGTTAGCGGCTTTATGATCCGACCCATCGGACGGCCTGTGAGAGACGCATCTCCGGTCAATACGCTCCCGAATGACTGGCCGCTCATTAGTCCCGCCATCAGGCGCATGGCAGTCCCGGAGTTCCCGAGATCGATATCGGCAGCCGGAGCACTCAGCCCGTGGAGGCCAATCCCTTCGATAACAAGCTCGGTCGGACCGGGTTGTTCGATCGTAACGCCGAGTGCGCGCATGGCCGCCGCAGTAGCCAGGCAGTCATCACCATCCAGGAAGCCGCTGACGTCCGTACGGCCCTCGGCAATACTGCCCAGCATAAGGGCCCGGTGAGACACAGACTTGTCGCCCGGCACCGTTACGCGGGCGTCCCGCAGCGCTGAGGGTGTGACTTTGAAATGCATGGATGACAGGCCGCCCGTCAGCCAACTGCCTTGGGATACGCTCCAAGCACTTTGAACAGCGACGCGCTGCTCTCCAGGTCCGCCAGTGCGTCAGCAACAGGTGCCTGCTCCGCGTGACCTTCGATGTCGAGGAAGAACACGTAATCCCACTTGCGCCGGCGCGACGGCCGTGACTCGATACGTGTCATGCTCACGCCGTGTTTGGCCAGCGGTTGCAGGAGTCCGTGCAACACGCCGGCGCCACCGGCTGTATCGCTGGTCGAAATAAGAAGTGTCGTCTTGTCTTCACCGGTCGCGGCAAGCAACTTGCGGCCAACCACCAGGAAGCGAGTCGCGTTGTCCGGCCGATCCTCAATATTATTGACGAGGATCTGTAATTCATACACGTCCGCCGCCACCTCAGGACCAATTGCCGCGGTCCCATCCTCATCGCGGGCGCGCCGTGCACCCGCAGCATTGCTCGACATGCCGATAAGTTCAGCATGAGGCAGGTTTTCCCGAATCCAGCCGCGGCATTGAGCCAATGACTGCTCATGAGCACAGATGCGTTCGATATTCTCAAGGCCCTTCTGGCTGCCCATCACGTGTTGTTCGATCTTGAGCTCGATCTCCCCGGCGATCTTGAGCGGCGACGTCAGGAACATATCGAGCGTGTTATTGACCGAACCTTCGGTTGAATTCTCGATGGGAACCACGCCGAAATCGGCAGCACCGCACTCGACCTCCTGGAAGACCTCGTCGATCGTGTGAAACGGGAGTGCACGTACGGAGTGGCCAAAGTGCTTGTAAACGGCCGTTTGCGTAAAGGTCCCCTCAGGGCCGAGGAAACCGATCTTGAGTGGTTCCTGCTGCGCGAGGCAGGCCGACATGATCTCGCGGAACAGCCGCAGCATCTCCTCGTCACGCATCGGGCCATCATTGCGATCCAATACGTTGCGTAAGACCTCCGCCTCACGCTCCGGGCGGTAGTAATCAACCGCAGACCCAAGATCACCTTTGGCGACGCCGACCTGCTGCGCGATTTTCGCCCGGTCGTTGATCAGGCCCTGGATACGCTCGTCGATAGCATTGATACGTTCGCGTATTTCCGCCAGATCCAGATTGTCAGGTGTCTCTTCTGCCATCCCCAATACTGCTCAAAAAACCCAGTGGTTTCCTCAGGTTACAGGCTTGCCGAGATTTCGCAACGTCAGGACGCCCTCGATCGAACGCAGTTCATCGAGCAATGCGTCAGTCGGCTCCCCGTTAACATCGACAATCGTGTACGCAAGGTCACCAACCGACTTGTTGAGGAGGTCTTCAATATTCAGGCCGGCATCTGCAATGCAGGTTGAAATCTGGCCGACCATATTGGGTACGTTTGCGTTCGCCACGGTGATGCGCCAGGCATCGAGGCGCGACAATCGCGCCTCCGGAAAATTCACCGAGTGCCGAACATTTCCGTTCTCAAGATAGTCCTTGACGTTTTCCGCGACCATGACCGCACAGTTGGCCTCGGCTTCACCCGTCGATGCCCCGAGATGCGGCAGCGCGGTTACTTTCGGGTGCGCAATAAGCTCCGGGGTCGGAAAATCCGTAACGAACGCGTGCAGCTTGCCGCTATCGAGCGCCGCGATTGCAGCGGCGTCGTCGACAATGCCGCCGCGTGCAAAATTAATGAGAACGCTGCCATTATTCATCAGGGCAAGGCGGTCCGCATTGACCATATTGCGTGTTGCGTCGATCAGCGGGACATGACAAGTAACGAAGTCTGCATGCTTGAAAAGCTGATCGAGCGTCTCCTCCATCTCGACACCGGAGGACAGTTGCCAGGCATTCCGAACCGTAATAGCAGGATCGTAGCCGACAACCTTCATGCCGATATCCAGGGCGGCATTCGCTACCTCCACGCCAATAGCGCCAAGACCGATAACACCCAGGGTCTTGCCCGGTAACTCAAAGCCGACAAATTGTTTCTTGCCATTCTCGACGGCCTTCTTGAGATCGTCACCGGTTTCCTCGAGCGTCTTCACGTACTCGCTCGCGCTCGCCAGGTTCCGTGCACCGAGCAGCAACCCAGCAATTACGAGCTCTTTGACAGCATTCGCATTTGCGCCAGGTGCGTTGAATACCGGCACGCCACGCTCGGCCATCGCGTCGCAAGGAATATTGTTGGTGCCTGCCCCGGCGCGACCGACGGCGGCAACCGTGTCCGGGACATCCATGTCGTGCATGTTGTGTGAGCGCAGCAGAATGGCATCCGGATGTGCGATTTCAGAGGCAACTTCGTAGCGTTCGCGAGGCAGGTGCCGCAGTCCTTCAACGGCAATGTTGTTCAGTGTCAGTACCTTGTACATGATTATCCGTTAGCCCTTTCAAATTCAGCCATGAACGCGATAAGCGCGTCGACAGACTCCTCGCTGACTGCGTTGTAGATAGAGGCACGCATGCCGCCAACCGAGCGATGCCCCTTTAGGTTTTCAAGACCAGCCGCCGCCGACTCCTCAAGGAATCTCTTGTCGAGTGCGTCGTCCGCCAGGATAAATGGCACGTTCATACGCGAGCGACAGTCTTTCGCTACCGGGTTGCTGTAGAAACCCGACGTATCGATCGCTGCGTAGAGTTTGCTCGACTTGCGTTCATTAATATCCGCCATCGCCTCAACGCCGCCCTGATTCTTCAGCCATTGAAATACGAGATCAGCGACATACCAGGCAAAGGTCGGCGGCGTATTCGTCATGGAGTCCGAATCTGCGTAGGACTTCCAGGTCATCAAGTGAGGGTTGTTGGTGCGCGCCCGGTCGAGCAGGTCGTTGCGCACGATGACCAGTGTGATGCCGGCAGGACCGATGTTCTTCTGCGCTCCGGCATACATGACACCAAACCGGCTGACGTCGATCGGGCGTGACAGGATATTGCTCGACATATCGGCTACGAGCGGCACATCGCCACTCGGCACGAAATGGAACTCAACACCAGCGATAGTCTCGTTGGGCGTGTAATGCAGATACGCAGCGTTGTCAGAGCGCTGCCACGACGATTCATCCGGGATGTAGGTAAATTTCTTGTCCGATGCGTCCGTTGCAACATTCACGTTGCAGAACTTTGTCGCCTCGCCCGCCGCCTTCTTACCCCAACTGCCCGTCACGATGTAATCGGCGGTGTCGCCAGGCTCGGAAAGATTCATCGGGGCCATGGCCATTTGCAAGGTGGCCCCGCCCTGCGGAAACAGGACACTGTAGTCATCAGGCACGTGCAGCAGCTCGCGTAACGTAGCTTCCGCGCGCTCGGCGAGCGCCACGAAATCGGCTCCCCGGTGGCTGACTTCCATGACAGACATGCCGGAGCCACGCCAGTCCGGGAGGTCATTGCGAATGGTCTCGAGTACTTCAAGCGGCAGCGCTGCAGGACCAGCACTGAAATTATGAACGCGTGACATTGCGGTGGGATTCCTGAGTAAGGGGCTTAATCGATGGTGAGTCCAGCGCGCGTATTGTTACGATTTAGCAGCCAAATTGCATTACTTACGATCGTAATTATTCGTCCTCGTCCTCGATCGATTCAATACGTGCTAATCCCACGAGACGTTGACCGCTACCCACACGAATCAGTCGCACACCCTGTGTATTCCGGCCCATTATTGAAATATCGCTAACACCGGTCCGAACAAGCGTCCCATTGGAGCTGATCAGCATGATCTCGTCGTCCTCACCCACCTGGATTGCGCCGACGGTGTTGCCGTTGCGATCCGTCGTCTGGATCGCGATAACGCCCTGGCCACCGCGTCCCTGCACAGGGAAATCGTCAACCGGCGTCCTTTTGCCGTAGCCGTTTTCGGTCGCTGTAAGGATAAGCCCGTCCGCAATAATGCTCAGCCCGATGACTTCATGGCCGGCGGGCAGCTTGATGCCGCGCACGCCTGCCGCACCGCGTCCCATCGGTCGGACGTCGGACTCGGCGAAACGTATAGCCTTGCCATGGCTTGCTACAAGCAGTATTTCCGCATCGCCATCGGTAATCGCGACGTCGACCAGCTTGTCCTCGCCACGCAGGTCGACGGCAATGATGCCGCTTGCACGTGGCCGCGAGAACTGGCTCAACGGTGTCTTCTTGACCGTACCACCCGATGTGGACATGAAGACGAAGTGTCCTTCCGCGTATTCCTTGATTGGCAACACCGCGTTGATGCGCTCGCCCGCTTCGAGTGGCAGCAGGTTCACAATAGGCTTGCCGCGGGAACCACGGCTTGCCTGTGGAACCTGGTAGACCTTCAGCCAGTACATCTTGCCGCGACTCGAGAAGCAC
>Ga0209344_10005225_pt1 | contig 11323 bp, 11 predicted proteins | sample Cruoilmetagenom6_FD_187293 | JGI IMG/M metagenome (GOLD analysis project Ga0209344, IMG submission 187293) | Oil polluted marine microbial communities from Coal Oil Point, Santa Barbara, California, USA - Santa Barbara Oil Seep Sample 6 (SPAdes)... | ecosystem: Environmental > Aquatic > Marine...
AGAAACGACCAGGGAGCTCGAGCGGTAAGTATTGGCCGGTTCTTTCTGCCCAAGTGGAGAAGGGCGCTAAGATCGACCAAAAAATGCAGGTCCTAGCCAAAAGCGGCATTATCGATACAAGAATGTTTGGCTTTTATCAATGATATTGGGTACGGGTAGGGTGGACACTAGAAACGTCGTTGAACTGATCAAAAACGCTTTTCTAGCAACACCCAGGTTTTACCTGTGTTTTCCCAAGATTCCTTGATCATCGGACGAGCAGCTAGCTCTGTGTAGCCGTGTCTTTCGTAGAGGCGGCGTGCGCCAGTGTTTGCGTCCGAGACAATAATGCTCATACTCGTTTTGCCTGCGTCAGCCGCCAATTGCTCAGCGATCGACAGTAGTCCTGCCCCGTAGCCGCTGCCGCGGTGTTCGGGATACGTGGCCAGGACATTGATGTACCAGGTTCCGGGCACAAGATCCTCCAGTTCCTGCAGTGGTACAACTATCTCCGGCAGTTCTTCACAGTTGACAGGTTCCGGTTGGTCGGGCAGTGGATAGCTGATTAGGGCAGAGACAACGTCGCCGCCGAGTTCTATCAGTATCGTATTTCGGTAGGAGAAGCTACCGTTGTCACGTCTTGCTCGTTGTTGCCCGATATCCCACGGAGAGCCTTCGGGCTCCGCTAATGTCGTCCATAGGTGAAGAGGCAGCCCTTCGCCAGCAATATTGACCAACTCGGTCATTGCCAGAGCGTCGTCTGGTGTCGCGTAACGGTATGGTGAGCTTAGTAGAGTCATAGCCTGTCTGCTGTCGTATTGAAGTCGTGGATTCTGCCACTCTTGCTGGGATTCAAACACTCCGAATTGCTCCTTTTGGCTGACAGCAGACGGTGACCACTCTCCCAAAAGCAAGCACTCAGGCGGCCGGTCTCGCGAAAAGCGGACACTAAACCTAGGCCGCCCAGAGAGTCAGTACTGGAAACCCACGTCGTTTCCAGCGACGGGAGAGGGGTGCGTCAACAACCTCTGAATCTTCAGAGACGGCACTATCGCGAGAAGTAATTCGCAACCCCCCGTGTAACTGACGTCACTGCCAACGGCAGGCACAAGGGCCACGCAATCCGAGAGCCACCGGTCAACGACAATGGCACACTTCAGAGTATTCGTGGAACATCTCAAGTGACGATTCGCATCCGCCCGTTAGATTGTCTATTGCGTCAGCACCAAGAAAAAAGAGCAAAAAAAGAGCGTTTTCCGCAGTTCTCCAAACCGTCAGATCGTCAGTATCCGCTCCGTAGCTCGGGCCTTGCCTGGTTCGGGACATGAATGACACACGAGGAGCAAAACATGGCACAACGCTTATCCATACCCGCAGCTGTCAGCATCTTCACGATTGCTGGAGTTGCTGCATATCTGTCGCCTGTGACGACTGAGCAGGTTCCGCAGGACACGGACCAGGTAGCCTCCAGCTTCGAGCGGGAACTGAATCACGAGCCGGGTCCCGCCACGCGCGTCCGCCGCGAGTCAGTCGAGCGTGACGAGCTCTACGAAGCGCTCAACCGAGTGCATTGGACCCAAGACGCGCCAAACACCGCAGCAGAACCTGCCCAACCTGTTCCGACGGAAGGAGACACCAATGAAGCCTACGATTGAAGATTACCTGAACGGTGATGCGCCACTGCCGGCCACGTTTACAACGGGATTCAAGCGGGACCTCGCGATCGCCCGTGAATTGGTCCGCAGGCGGCGGGGTTTAGTCGCGAAGCCTGTCGAGGGCGAGCGCCCGGCGGTCAAAACCAGGCAACTAGTCAAATCTCCTGCAGGCTAGCTCCAATTCGAGATAAGCCTGAACGGGGCTTGGCAATTAATTATCCCGTTGCGTACAGTTTGGGGTATGGCTCTGCGCGACGGGTTTACGCTCGGAAAATGGATGATCTATCCGCTGCAAGGTCGCCTTGTGAGTGGCGGCGAGGAGCAGCGTGTCCAGCCAAAGAGCATGGATGTGTTGTTGTGCTTGGTCGATGCGGCGGGCGCGGTTGTGGAGCGCGACACGGTACTGCGCCAAATCTGGGGCGAGCGGGCGCAATCTGATGAGCCTCTGACCCGGTGCATAGGAGAGTTGCGACGCGCGCTCGGTGACTCGACTTCTGATCCTGAGTACATTCTTACGGTCCCGAAACGCGGCTATCGCATGCTGAAAGCAGCTTCGGAGATAGATCCCGTTCCGATTGTCGACCAAGGTGGTGACGTAGCCACTCAGTCGCGGGCTGGTTTCCAAATCAGGCCTGGTGTGCTGACAATCGTCGTGTTGGCGAGCATTGCCGTGGCAATAGGTGCCATATTGTATGCCGTTAAGCCGCAGGCGGTTGACCGAGGAAACGCGTCGCTCGACGCTCAGGTTGTCGAAACACGGAATCCATCGATCGTTGTACTGCCTTTCTTGAATCTGAGTTCGAACGAAGAGCAAGAGTACTTCTCTGACGGCCTCACTGAGGAACTGCTAAACCTACTCGCACGATTTCCCGAACTGAGGGTCATCTCCCGCTCGTCTGCGTTTTCCTACAAGGGCCGCAACGTCGATGCACGAACGGTGGCGGAGGAACTCAGGGTGTCCCACGTGCTCGAAGGTTCAGTGCGCAGATCTGGCAAGCAGGTGAGGGTAACGGCCCAGCTGATCAACGCAGCATCCAACACGCAATTGTGGTCCGAGACCTACGAACGCACGCTGGACGACATTTTTCTGACGCAGGACGATATCGCGGCAAAAGTTGCCGATGAGCTCAAGATTCAACTGCTTGGCGACCGACCGACAATCCGGGAACACAATCCTGAAGCTTACGCGCTGGTTTTGCGGGCCCGGCACCTGGGCCGGCAGTTCACGCCCGAGTCATTCGAAGTATCTATCGCACTACTCAAACAAGCGCTCGGACTCGATCCACAGTACGCATCTGCATGGGACGAGCTAAGCAGGATGTACCGAAGGCAAGCCGGGCAGGGGCTGCGACCGGCCGATGAAGCCTATGCCTTGTCGCGTAATGCGGCCAATCGAGCACTGGCGCTAGACCCGATGCTGGCATCCGCGCATCGTAGTCTTGCCGTTATTTCACTCAACTTCGATCGCGATCCTGTGACGGCGGCCAGTCATGTCGAGCGCGCGTACTCCGTGGAGCCGACGAACGCCAATAGTATTTCGGGTGCCGCGTCCATGGCGGGCGCTTTGGGGCGGCTCGGGGAGGCTATCGCACTCCAGGAGCACGCCGTCGCGCGCGATCCGGTTAACCCTTTGATCAATACCTACCTCGGCACTCTCTACCTTCATGCGGGACGATTCGACGAAGCGATGGCAGCGTATCAAACGACGTTAATCCTGAATCCTTCGTATATCGGCGCTCGGTTCCTGCTTGGCGAATCCCTCCTGTTGAAGGGGGATCTCGGTGCGGCGCTCGAGGCAATGCAGCAGGAGGCCGATGAAGGGTATCGTCTTATCGGACTGGTCATGGTCTACCACGCACTTGGTGATGCGGTTGCGTCAGACCAGGCGTTGGCAAGCCTGATCCGACAGTTCGAACAGGATGCGCCCTACAATATTGCCTACACGTTGGGATATCGGGGTGAGGCCGACCGTGCTTTCGAGTGGCTGGATAAAGCGGTCGCCTACAACGACCCGGGGCTGACGGAAGTCGCAACCGATCCCTTATTTGCCGGTATCCGGAATGACCCGCGATGGCTGCCATTCCTGGAGAGCATTGGCAAATCGCGCGAGCAATTGGCGGCGATCGAATTCGATATCACCTTGCCAGAATTGCCGTGATCGGTTATCTGGCTAACAGGCCATGCTGCTAGAAGCGGATCTATTTGCGTTCATTCCGACAATCGTAAACGAGCCTAAATCGTTCACACACCAGTATTATCGCGTCGTCGAAGCCGCCGTTGCGCTCAAAATACCGCCGATGATCACGCTGCCACCCTTCCAGATCATTGTTCTCTCCTTCGGCAGGCGCAAAGGACTCATCAACATCACAAAATCGTACCTGGGTGACTTCCAGCGTTTCGAGGATCAGAGCAGGTGTGCCATCCCAATTTAGGGCAATGTCCTGGCGGCCGACCACTGGCATTGCATCGCGGTCAGGTCCAAATTCCCTCAAGGCCCCACAAGTTGCGGTCTTCTGACCTTTACGAACCAACTTCAACAGTTCATCGCACAGTTTTTGGCTATTGCCAAACGTGAACGTAATTGAGTTGGCCAGGATTTCTTCTAATCGTTTGGCTTTCACTTACATATTTTCAATGAACGCAACGCAATCGCTCTCTTGACGAGAATACTAATCCGCGCCCCACACGTCTAATCTTCATAGAGCCACAAAATCGCTTCGGCGAATTCACCTCGCCAAAAAGCTTCGTCGTGTTTGCCATCGGCGACGACTTTGGAGCGAAGACCGGCCTCTGGGTGACCTTTATCCAACAGCAAATCATGCATCGCGTTCATGTTGCGTATCGGGCCCCGACCTTCGCGACCACCTATCACCAATAACAAACGCGCATCGGATGGCAGCGATGCACTGCGCGTGTAATTTGTCACCTCGTCTGAGAACCAGTACGACGGTGAGAAGATGCCTGCCCGCGAAAAAACGTCGGCATGGGCTAGAACTGCATAGTGGCTGATCAGACCGCCCATCGAGCTCCCAATAATGGCCGTGCGTTCGCGACCGGGTTGCGTGCGATAGGCCGCGTCGATCATCGGTTTGACCTGCCTGATGATGAACTTCATGTACGCGTCGCCCTCGGCCGCACCGTATTTCTCATTGGCCCATGGGCTGAGTTCGTTCATGCGCTTTTCACCACCGTTGTCGATACCAACAACTATCCATTCAAGGCCAGTCTCGGCAGCAATCCTGTTTAGCGTTTCATCGATACCCCATTCACCGGCGTAGGACGTCGCATCGTCAAACAGATTCTGACCGTCGTGCATATAAATGACCGGGTAAGTTCCGGTCGTCGTTGAGTACGATGGGGGCAGGTACACACGGATTGTGCGTTGCCGTTCGAGCCCAGCGATCGTCATCGCGGGAAGAACGTGCACGTTCTTCGTGGCCGATGCCGGTCGAGGAGCGTCGTCGCGAGAGCCGCAGCCCGCGAGCGTCAATGCGAGTGCACAAAGTACTACCGACTTCATCGTAACCTCTCTCTACTTGAAAGCAGTTTGCTATTCGTGAATCTGACACGGCTTTCGAACCAAGGTTCTACTAGAGGTCAACACACAGGTACGACCGCATAGTCGCCGGATATGATCCACTGGTCAATCGTTGCTAACTGGAGTCGTAACCGGTCATGCTCTTTGCGCCTTTTTCAAGAACCCCATTTTGAGTTTCAGTCGATTCTGCGGTGTGGATTCGCACCGAATATTGGCGTGAAAGTCTGAAATTGGGCCAATTTACTCGGTCGAGCGGCAGCGAGCGACCAGCAGTCCTACTGTTCGTGCGAAATGCTTCATGACAGGCTCCGGCATTTGCCCGAGCGGTCGCGATAGTCGCTGCGTTCGGTAGCAGCAAAATAGGCGACTATCTGTTAGCGGGTGTTTGTAAAAGCGTGATAATTGCGTGCCCTGATTCATCCGTCGCGCGATACTGAAACGGTGGTCGATCTCGAAGCGTGCTCCGTCAAACGGAGAGGATGCCGACGACATTGTCTTTCGCAGCTATAATGGGGATTCCGTTCATTCGATCTGGAGAGCGCTGGTGGACAGGACGATGGTGCGGAACGTGTTTTCGGTAAGTGACTGAAAGGGCTGGGCAAGCGTGGGATCACTGAGAATCGACGTCCTTGGGGAGCTGGCGGTCTTTCGCGACGGCCAGCGGTTGTCTTTGCCGGCCTCAAAGCGCGCTCGCGGGCTACTCGCCTTTCTGGCGTTGACCGCACGGCCGCACCGACGCGATCGTTTGTGCGAGGTGTTCTGGGAGATTCCCGACGATCCCCGCGGCGCGTTGCGCTGGGTGTTGAGCAAACTGCGCGGTGTGGTGAATGAGGAGAGCACCGATCGCCTGGTGGCCGATCGTGAGCGCGTCGTGTTGGAAGCAGCGACTATCGACATTGATATTCAGCTCCTGTCGTCAAAATTGAAGAATCCGACTTTGTCAGTCGAGCAGCTGCAGGCGATTGCTAACCAATTGCGTGAGCCAGTGCTTGCGGGTATCGACTTGCCGGATCAGGCGCTTTTTCAGCAATGGCTGACTGCCGAGCGGGAGGATGCCAAACGGCTGCTCGCCAAGGCGTTGGGCCGACTCTCATGTCATCCCGATCATCCGCCCAACAAAGCCATTGCCTGGACCCGTGAGTGGCTGGAACTCGAGCCGTTTGACACTGATGCGGCAACGCGGCTTGTGACGCAACTCGAACAACTCGGCGAGTCCCAAGAGATTGAGAGGCTGTCTCGAGAATTGACGATGCGATTTCGCAACGCGGCCATCAGTTGGTCCTCGGCCAAGAGGGCCAATACTCCGCCACTAACTGAGGACGACGGTGACACTGTTCAGGTCCGACAGCTGCTGGCGCGACAGAAGGTTCAGTTCTGCACGGCTGCAGATGGAGCGAGCATTGCGTACGCCTCAGTCGGGCAGGGCGCGCCGATCATCAAGGCCGCCAACTGGCTGAGTCACCTTGAGCTGGACTGGGATGCGCCAATCTGGAGCCCGTTGTTTCGGGAGCTTGCGCGCGATCACTATTTTGTGCGCTACGACGAACGCGGCAACGGATTGTCGGACTGGGGCGTCAGCGAACTATCGCAGGACGCATTCGTCGCCGACCTTGAGACCGTGGTCGAGGCCACCGAACTGGAACGTTTTGCACTGCTCGGCATTTCGCAAGGCGCCGCTGTGTCGATTGAATACGCGGTCCGCCATCCGCAACGCGTTTCCCACCTCATTCTGTTCGGCGGCTACGCGGCTGGCTGGCGGATTGGTGCAACACCCGCGACCATCAAGGAGCGGGAAGCGATCATGACGCTGACATCCAGTGGGTGGGGTCAGGACAATCCGGCGTACCGCCAGATTTTCTCGTCTACTTTCATGCCAAGCGCAACGGCGGAGGAGCTTAGCTGGTTCAATGAGTTTCAGCGTCGAACTACGTCACCTGAAAACGCGGTCCGATTCTTGTCGGCCTTTGGCGATATCGACGTGCGCAATCAATTGGCCAATGTGTCAGTACCAACCTTGGTGATTCACTCCCTGGGCGACCGACGGATCCCCGTCACCACCGGCCGCGACATCGCCGCCGCTATTCCCAATGCCGAGTTCCTTAGTATCGAGAGTGACAGCCACCTGCTCCTGGGCCGTGAACCTGCCTCGAAGGCGTTCGTGGATGCCGTACGGGAGTTTATAGACCGTACATAGCACGAAAAACGCGTTTTCCACGCTCTGCACCACGCTCGTTTCAACGTTCGAGCCCTAGGATTCCTTCCGAATTACGCAGAGGTCGGCTGCTGCCGTCTCGATCCCAATTTGGATTAAGGAGTCTTCCAATGGCTATCTATCGCACACAACTGCCCCAGACTGACGGTGGTCTCTTCCTGACCGACGCGGGTCTGGAGACGGATCTGATCTTCAACCACGGAATTGAAATCCGCGAATTCGCTGCGCATACATTGCTGGAATCGCCTGACGGCCGCTTCGCGTTGGCCCAGTATTTCCGTGGTTTTCTGGGGCTCGCCGACCGGCATAACGTCGGTTTCATTCTCGACAGCCCGACCTGGAAAGCGCACTCACACTGGTCGGAGGCACTCGGTGCGAGTGACACTGAGTTGGCTGAGATCAACTGTGCGGCCATCAACTTCATTGCCGACCTGCGCGATGAATTCGCCGGAAATCGTGGTCCGATTGTAATGAATGCCGTTATCGGCCCGTGCGGCGATGCCTATGCTCCCGAGCTGATGATTTCGGCCGACGCGGCGGCGCGTCATCACGCGCAACAACTCGGCTGGCTCGCTGAGACGGAGGTCGACATGGTCTCGGCGTTGACCTTTACGCAGTCCTCCGAAGCGATCGGTATCGTCCGAGCAGCCAATGATGTGGGGCTGCCGATCGCTGTGTCGTTCACAGTTGAGACGGACGGTAAGCTGCCCACCGGCCAGCCCATTGGCGAGGCCATTGCCGAGGTTGATGCTGCGACTGGCCAGGGCGCCGCGTACTTCATGATCAACTGTGCTCATCCCGATCACTTTCGGGAGGCCCTGCACGACGAGCAATGGCTTCGTCGCATCCGCGGTTTTCGCTGCAATGCTTCGCGTTGCAGTCATGCCGACCTTGATGAGGCCGAAACACTCGATGCCGGCGATCCGATTGAACTCTCGCAACAATACTGGGAGCTGGCCACGGCCATGCCGTGGGTCAACGTGTTTGGCGGCTGCTGCGGCTCCGACCTACGTCATGTGACAGCCATTGCGGACAGTGTCCTTTCTAGTCCAGCTGGCGACCTCGCAGCAGCTTCATGAAGCTTCAGGTTGGGTCGGTCGCCAGTATTCCTGCCTCGCCATGTCACGCCAGTCGGCGTCGTGCTGGTCAATAAGTTTTCTTAACGGAGTAAGCAAGAATGAACATAGTTGTAGCTGTACTGGTGTGGGTAACGGTAAATGGGTTTCCGATGGAACCGTTCGAAGCCTGTGAATTGGCGCAATCCCGCGCAGAGGAACTCAAACAGCAGATGCCCGATCTCGAGGTCCGCGCGGAGTGCGAAACCCCGCGGCCGGATACTGGTGGAACGATTGATTACTACGGACCGCGATTCATTCCGGAAGCTGGCGACAATGTGCGACGCTCAGACTAACGGCGCTCATTCGTGCGATAAGGTAACGCACGGGCAGGCACTGTCATCGAGCTCCAGGATCAGTCGCTTCAATGCCTGGTTTTTTGACGTCGTTGATCGTTACGTGAACCATGTCGCTCAGGTTCATAAGCGGAACGCGTTTAACGGACTAAAGGCGGGCACCATTGTTGAGCTTGGTGCGGGCACTGGCGCAAATTTTCGGTATATCCCGGAGGGAAGTCGCCTGATAGCTATCGAGCCAAACGCGGCGATGCATACGCGATTGCAGCGTAACGCGAAGGCACGAAAGGTCGATATTGAACTGTTGGCATCACCAGGTGAGAACATCCCACTAGCCGACGATTCCGTCGATGAGGTTATCGCAACACTCGTCCTGTGTACTGTCACCGATCCGGAAAAGGTCTTGACGGAAATTCGGCGCATATTGCGGCCCGGCGGTACGTTTCGGTTTGTGGAGCACATCGCGGCGCATCCGGCATCGCCGAGACGCTGGATTCAGTGGTTAGTCGCAAGACCATGGGCGTGGTTGTTTGAGGGCTGTGATACACAGCGTGATACGGCGGGAGCAGTCGCCAATGCAGGTTTCTCGAGAGTGATTGTCGAATCAAAGCGATTTCGGCATTCGGTGTTCTTTCCGGTGAATTCGGCGGTATGGGGTCTGGCGACAAATGGTGATTCGTAAGGTGTTGCAGCTATTAGCCACTACTTGACGCGGGTAATTCTGGCGGTGTCGTGCTTACTGCAACTCATAGAGTTGAAGACGATATCTGCCATTATCACTCGCATCGACAAAGGCGCTTCTCGCTACTAAGCGGAGTAGGGGAGTGACAAGTTTGGGTCGATTCCGTTGAAAAACTCGCTTCTGAAGCCTCGATCGTAACCGCAACATTTTCGATACGAGTTCTTTGATCCGGCATCGCCGGATTTTTGTTTTCTAATCGTTGTTCAGTGCGTTCATTTGGCCTTTTTACTCAAAACATGGGTGATACGTGTGCTGCAGGCGGACCGGTGCTTAGGTATTTCGCCATACGTCTTAAGTTCTGTGCCGTTGCAGTGAGCAGGAACTCGTCTCTGGCACCGCTTATTCCACGTAATCGCAGGCGATCCATTTTCAAGATGCGCTTCATGTGTGCAAACAGCGTCTCGACTTGCTTGCGCTGCCGTCGTGTCTTTCGGTACGCCGGTGTCTTTCTAACTTCGCGGGCAACATCTCGTGCACTCTCGTGGATTGAGCGCACAAGGATCTTTGCGGCTGCGTTTGGGCAACATTGTTCTTTGAGCGGGCAAGATCCACAGTCCGTCTTGCTTGCCCGGTATTTTATGAAGCCGTTCTTCGGTGTCGGTATCGGGCTCGGTACTTTGTAGTTACGCCGTGATCTCAACAGATCTTTACCGTTGGGGCAGGCGTAACGGTCGTTCACTTCGTCGTAGTCAAAGTCGGCGCGGTGGAACTGCCCCGGCTTCTCTGCCGACTTGTCCCACACCGGTACGTGCGGCTCGATGTTCGCCTCGTTCACCATCCAGGCCAGGAACTCAGCCGTACCGTAGGCCGTGTCACCAATGAGCTTTTTCGTCTCCAGACCGAAGCGATCCTTCACTCGTTCGATCATGGTCTTGGTTGACCACACCTCCGGGGTTCGAAGTGCCGGCGTCGCTTCGACATCGACGATGATGCCGGCTGCAGTGTCCACCAGGTAATTGGTCGAGTAGGCGTAGTACGCGGGGCCTCCAGGTGCCGCCGTCCACTGCGCCATCGGGTCGGTCAGGGAGACCTTCTTATCCACCGGGATCGAAGAGCCGTCTTCCTTCAGGGAATCGAGATACTCATTGATGGCGCGGCTGCCACCGCCCCAATCATCATCGTCATCGTCGTAATGCTTCTGGCGACTGGCATCGGCCTTCACCACAGAAGCATCTACGGCAAAGCCCTCACCACCGATCAGGCCTTCATCCATGTAGCGCTTCAGCACTTGCTCAAAGACGAAGCGAAACGCTTGTGCTTCGCGGAACCGGCCGTGCCGGTTCTTTGAGAAGGTCGAGTGATGCGGCACCTGATCTGTAATCTTCAACTTGCAGAACCAGCGGTAGGCCAGGTTCATGGATACTTCGTAACACAGTTGCCGTTCCGAGCGGATGCCACAGCAATAACCAATCAGCAGCATGCGGATCATCAGCTCGGAATCGACCCTTTCTTCGCACTGAGCATGAGTGGCTGCTTTTCCCGAAACCAGCCGCTAGAGTGTCTGGACTGGGGTGGTAGTGGCGACGCGATTGACGTACGGCTTCTATGGAAGCCGGCATTGCAGTATTACATTGCTTGATGCTTTCCAATGGCCCTTTGTCGACGTGAGACCAGTTTCCTCGATCTGTCGATAGGAATGGCAGTTGGCGTCGACTGGGATTTCTATATCGCTCTTGGTCGCTGTTCGGCCACCGAATTCGTTCCTGCACTGCGCTTCGGCGATTCGTTTAGCGGCGTTCGTGGCATACCTGCAGGCCTCTTCCTGTGTTGCCCAACTGAAGTCACC
>Ga0209344_10005226_pt1 | contig 11322 bp, 6 predicted proteins | sample Cruoilmetagenom6_FD_187293 | JGI IMG/M metagenome (GOLD analysis project Ga0209344, IMG submission 187293) | Oil polluted marine microbial communities from Coal Oil Point, Santa Barbara, California, USA - Santa Barbara Oil Seep Sample 6 (SPAdes)... | ecosystem: Environmental > Aquatic > Marine >...
CTTCTACTTTTTTAATCGGAGTTGCAACTACTGGAATTATGGGAATTGGTGGTTATTATATGATTATTGGCGAAATGACTACAGGTGATTTTCTATTCTTCACTTTAGTTTTAGGATTTATGATTGCACCAATTATACAAATGAGTAATATTGGAAGTCAGTTAACCGAAGCTTTAGCAGGTTTAGATAGAACGGAAGAATTGATGAATATGGCCGCGGAAGAGGATGATGCCAATCGTACCGAAGAACTTGAAAATTTTAAAGGAGAACTTGAATTTAAAGAGGTTTCTTTTGCATACGAAGAAGGAAAACCTGTGCTTCATGATATTAGTTTTAAAGCACCTTCAGGTTCTGTGATTGCTTTGGTTGGTAGTTCGGGTTCTGGAAAATCTACTATTGCAGGATTATCTGCTACTTTTTTAAATCCGGAATCTGGTCAAATAACCATTGATGGAAAAGATTTATCTAAGGTGAAACTAAATAGCTTCCGAAGACATTTAGGCGTGGTGTTGCAAGATGAGTTTTTATTTGAAGGTACCATTAGAGAAAATATTATGTTTCCTAGACCAAATGCTTCCGAAGCACAATTACAAGCCGCAGTTAAAGCCGCTTATGTGAATGAGTTTACAGATCGTTTTGATGATGGTTTAGAGACATTGATTGGAGAAAGAGGTGTGAAGCTGTCTGGCGGACAAAGACAACGTATTGCAATAGCTAGAGCAATTCTTGCAGATCCAAAAGTGATTATTTTAGACGAAGCGACTTCTAATTTAGATACGGAAAGTGAAGCACTTATTCAGAAATCTTTAGCGCAATTAACTAAGAATAGAACCACTATTGTTATTGCACACAGACTGAGTACTATTCGTAAAGCAGACCAGATTTTGGTAATAGAAGGCGGTAAAATTGCGGAACGAGGAAACCATGATGCGCTAATAGCTTCTAAAGGAAGATATTTCGATTTATTTACATACCAGGCTAAGATTTAATATTTTTATACGCTAATAAAAAAAAAGTTTATGATTACAGATAGTTTATTGAAACTCTACAAAAGAGATTTAAAGGCTTTAATAGTAGAAATAGAAGCATATCAAGAGGAAAAAAACTTATGGTTGGTTACCGGTGAAGTCACCAATTCTGCAGGGAATTTATGTCTGCATTTAGTTGGGAATTTAAATGCTTTTATTTGTGCGGCTCTAGGAAATACTGGTTATGTAAGAAAACGAGATTTAGAGTTTTCACTTAAAGATATTCCTAAAGCAGAATTGATTAGACAAGTGGAAGATACTATTATTGCTGTAGAGAATACCCTATTGAAATTAACCGAAAGCGATTTACAAAAAGAGTATAAACGTCGTGTTTTTGAAGATACGATGACCACCGAATATTTTTTAATGCACTTGACGATGCATCTTTCTTATCATTTAGGGCAAATCAATTATCATAGACGTTTGTTAGACAAATAATTATACTTTTTTCTAATACTAAATGAGATTATTACAATGCCTAATAGCATGTATTTAATCATATTATTTTTACCTTTATCCTTTATTAATTTTAACTAGATTCATGCGTAAGTACCCGTTTAAAAGTATTGTTTTTTGTTTCCTGTTTTTAGTGAGCAGTTTAGGTTCCTTTGCGCAGATTAATAACAATCCTTTTATAAAACACATAGATTCTGCAACCAATATTATTGATGAGAACCCTAAACTAGCAAAACTTTATTTAGATTCCGTTTTGCAACCTGTAGAAAGAAATATAGAAGGACGCTTATCAGAATATTATCAGTTAAAAGGAATTCTTAATGATGAGTTTGATGAGCAAACATTGCTATTTCAAAATTTTATGCAAGCTTTAAAGTATGCAAAAATAGAAGAGAATTTTGATGTTGCTGGTATGAGCAGTCTAGAACTTTTTTATAATACCTACTTAGTAAAGCAAGACTCTGTTTTAGCTTTTAAATATTTAAACGAAGCCAAGAAATATTATACACTATCCAACAATACTAACGGTTTAGCAGAGGTGAAGCAAATGCCAGCTTATGTAGCATTAAACGATAAAAACTATGAGAAAAGTAATGCTATAATTTTAAAGGATTTAGAATATTATAAAAGCATAAAGGATGATAGTTATTACTATATGTATGCATTATTTATTTTGTCTTCTAATTATACTAGTTTGGGTGATATTAATAAAGCACATAAGTATTTAAATCTTTTAAAAGAACTAAAAAACGATGTAACAATTCCAGAATCGCTTCATAAAAAGCACTTAGTAACTTTGTATGGTAATATTGCCGATTTTCATTATGAAAATAAAGCGCTAGATTCTTTACAGATATATCTACAAAAAATAGGAGCATTGCGATCTGCAATGAATGATTATGATACAAGAAATTATTTTAGATTAAAACTGGATTATTATGATTTAATTGAGAATGCAGAATTAAAAAAGGCTTTTAAAGATTCTTTACGAAGCTTTGAAGCTTTACAAAGAAACAAAACACTGGATGCAAGTATTAAAATAAATGAAGATTTAATACAAACAGAAACCGCTTTAGAGTCTGAAAGAAATAAAAAACACGCCAATAGATATGTAATAGGGGTTTTAATAGCTTTGTTGTTAGGTTTTACATTTATTGTAATTACTAAGTACAAAAAAATTAAAGCAGTTATTTTAGAATATACCAAAAGCGATAAAGAGTTTAATTTTTTAAAAAGTAATCACGAAAAGTTAAAAGTAAAAGTTCGTGGTTTAGAAGATTATATTATTGAAGTTAAAAAGGAAGTAAAAGCAATTTCTACTATTCATAATATTGCCGAACAAAAAGCAAAGATTAAAGATTTATACAAAAATATTCATCATAATGCATCTACTTTTTTAGCTAAAGAAGAAAATTATGTAGAACTCATAAATGATCTTAATATTGATTTTTTCACCCAAATGAAAGCATCGCATCCTAAACTAAATGATTCAGAAATCACTATTTGTTATTATCTATTTATCGGATTTAAAAACAAAGAAATTGCTGCTTTTTTAAATTCTTCTACACGAGCAATAGAAAGCAAGCGTTATCGTATTTCAAAAAAAATGGATGGCATAGATACGAATGCTACACTTGTAGAGTATCTTAACGAAACATTTAAAGAAACCAAAACCCGATCTATTTAATATAATATTGTCATTCTTTTGTGTTTTTTTTCAAATGCGTAGTTAATGCGTAGTGCGAAATTCCTATCTTTCTAAGGCATGTAGATATTTGTAATGCTAAATTATAAATCTACTAAGTCATGAAAAAAATTTACTTAATTACATTACTATTTACATCTATATTCATGTTTGGGCAAACAAAGCCGCAATCCAAAATCAATTGGACTGCAATGAATAATAATGAAGGAGCAACTTTTTATCAAGTGCAAGAAAACTTCAATTCGTATTGGAAAGATAAAACACCAGAAAGAGGTAAAGGATACAAACCTTTTAAGCGCTGGGAAGATTATATGACACCAAGAGTGTATCCATCAGGGAATATGAACTTGCCTTCTTCAACCTATACCAATTATGTACAATGGGAAAAATCTTATCAAGAACAAAAAGCTGCAGTAACAAGTAATTGGACAGAACTCGGACCAGTAGGATCGCCAAACGGACCATCTCCATATACCAGAACGGGAGCAGGTAGATTGAACTTTGTACGTTTTGACCCATCCAACGTAAGCACAATGTATGTAGGAGCACCAGATGGTGGATTATGGAAATCTACTAATTCAGGAGCTTCATGGACTACCAATACCGATTTTTTAGCGGTAATTGGATGTTCTGATTTGGCAATTGCTCCTAATGGGACAACCATGTATTTAGCAACCGGAGATATTGAAGGAAACAGAAATAGCATAGGAATATTAAAATCTACAGATGGTGGTGCAACTTGGAATCCAACGTCACTTGTATTTGATCCAGCGGTTTACCCGGAAAAACTTTCTAAACTTTTAATGGATCCAAATAATCCCCTAAAAATGGTGGCAGCTTCAAGCTATGGAGCATATTATACTACAGATGGTTGGGCTACATATTCTAGTAGTGTTTTTAGTGGTTCTACGCCAGATTTAAAAGATATGGAATTTAAACCTGGAACCTTAAACGCCAATACCGTATATGCTTCTGGTACTGGATTTTATAAATCTACAGATTTTGGAGCAAATTGGACAGAAATTACAAACGGTTTACCAACATCTGGTGTTTCACGTATTGCACTTGCTGTAACTGCAGATGATGATACTTATGTATATGCACTTTATGGTAAATCTAGTGATGAGTCTTATATGGGAACCTATCGTTCAACAGATAACGGAAGCACTTTTTCAACCATGTCTACAGCACCAAACTTATTGGCTTATACTGTGGATGGATCGGATGCTGGCGGACAAGCATTTTTTGATTTAGCAATTGTAGCTTCCCCTACAGATAAAGAGAATATTACTATTGGAGGTGTTAACCACTGGAGATCTTTTGATGGTGGAGTAACTTGGGAAAATACTTCTGTTTGGGATTCTGGCGAAATCCATGCAGATGTGCACGAAATTGTTTACCAACCTTCAAGCTCTACAACCATGTATTCTTGTAATGATGGAGGTCTTTTTGTTTCTTATGATAACGGAAATCAATGGACAGATATTAGTAATAACTTAACCATCGGGCAAGTGGTTAAACTTGGTTTATCAGCCTATACAGAATTAGGAATTGTTGCAGGAGAACAAGATAATGGTACGGTATTAAATGAATCTACAGGTTGGTATAATATCAATGGAGGAGATGGCGGAGAATGCTTCATCGATCCAGACGATGATAATTATATTTATGTGCAATATGTTCATGGAGCTTATGGTCGTTCAGCAGATGGTGGAGCAACCATAACTCCAATTGTTAACGGACTTCCAAGTGGTATTGATTTTTATAGTCCTTTTAAAATGCATCCCACAAATACATATACCTTATTTGCTGGTGGTACACCAACTTTATATACGTCTGTAAATTATGGAGATAACTGGTCCGCATTAGGAACTGCAACCGGTACGGATGGAATTAAAGAATTTGCTGTAGCGCCAAGCGATCCAACGGTTATTTATACCGTACAAATAGATGCTATTTCAAAATCTACAAATTCTGGAACTTCCTTTACAAATATTACGGCAGGATTACCAACAAGTGCTGCATTCTCTAGTGTAGCGGTTTCTACAACAGATGCGAACAAAGTTTGGGTAACGTATTCTGGTTATGATAGTGCGAATAAAGTATACAAGTCGGTAGATGGAGGTTCAAATTGGACTAATATTTCTGCAGGATTACCAAATGTACCAATGAATACTATTGTTTACAGAAATAATGGTATAGCAGATGAAGTATATTTAGGAGCAGATATTGGTGTTTTTATTGCAAATAATAATGTGACTGCATGGCAGCCATATAGGACTAGTTTACCAAATGTTGCTATAAGAGATTTAGAGATTTTTTATCCTACAGGAAAATTAAGAGCAGGAACATATGGTAGAGGTATTTGGGAATCCAATCTTAATAATCAAACCTTAGGAATAGAGAATAATACAGCGAGTAATAACTCCGTATTTATTTCTATGGATGAAAACAACAACTTACTAATAAAATCCTCTCTACAGGATATTAATAAAGTTGTGATTTTCGATATCTTAGGAAAGAAAGTATTTGAAAAAGAAAAAATTAACGCTAACGTTTTTAATAATCCATCTATGGTTAGAAGTCAGCGTGTATTATTTGTGAAAACTACACTATCTAATGGTGAAGTGATAACAAACAAAATTTTGTTTTAGATTAATAGCGTAATTTAAAACTTAAACAGTCTCATTGCAAAAACATTGAGGCTGTTTTTTATTACTAGAAATTCGAAAAAAACACGCAGTCTTCGTTTTGTTTGTTTTTTAAAAAAGGATAGTGCGTAGTAAGTGCGTAGTACTAATTTGCTTGGTTTGTAAAGGATATTAGATATTTGTTTCGTTCAAATATTAATATAGAAAAAAATGAAAAAAACAATTACTCTTTTACTAATGGTCTTTACAATTGTGTCCTATTCACAATCTATAGATTATAAAGCTGCAACAAATATGAAGGGCAGCAATTATTACGAAATTACGAATAAGGTTAGGAAAGAATTAGGAGCATACAATAAGAATGCCTCTAAAACCGAAATAAAAAAACATAAACAATTTGAAAGATGGGCCTACTATTGGAAAGATAGAGTAGATGTAAATGGTAACTTTCCGAATGCTTTTTCAGGATGGTATAATGCAGGAATTATTGACGCTAAAGGAAAAATTTCTGAAAGCTTAAATACAAACTATAGAACTTCAAGTAGTACCGAAAGTTGGAGTAATATTGGTCCGCAAGAAGTTCCAGATGCTAATGGATATCCTAATAATCCACAATTAGGACGTTTAACTAATTTCTTAAGATACGAACACGCTACAGATACTAACCAAAATATACTATTTGTTAGCGCACCAGTTGGTGGTGTTTGGAAATCTTTAGATAATGGTGCAACATGGTCGCCAAAATTAGATCAAATTGCAGGAATTGGAGTTACAGATATTAAAAGTAGTTCTTCAGATATTAATAATCCAGGGACTATTTATATCTCTACAGGAGATTATGATGCGAAACATATAAACTCCATTGGTGTTTATAAATCTGCAGATTTTGGAGAAACGTATCAGCCAACAAACTTAACTTTTAGTTTAGATGAGAAAGAATCAACTTCTAATTTAATTGTTATAGATGCTAACACAGTTATTGTTGGAACGAATAAATATATAAAGAAAACTATAGATGGAGGCGCAACTTGGTCCAACGTATTTGCACATAACTATGACGATGCTGTTTTAGGAAAGTTTCATAGAAATGGTAATAACATTATGTGTTCCGATAGTTGGGGAGGATTATTCTTTTCTTCTAACAGCGGAAATACATGGAGTGCATTAATTCCAGAAGGTACGGCTAGTAAGCGTCACGCTATTACTACAGATGAAAACGATGTGTTTTATATACAAGCAGATAATGGTCAAGTTTCTTCTTATAATCCAGCAGATGCATCTCCTGCACTTGCCAATGTTGGTAGCCCAGCAGTGGGTTATAGTACACAAGAATCCTACAACCAATGTTTAGCGGTTAAAAACGGACTAATAGTAAGTGGGGTTGTAGATGGAATTAATTCAGATGATTTTGGAAATACGTGGTATGTTACTTTAAACAACTCTTGGGCAGATAATACTTCTGCTGGTTCTTATGGGCATGCAGATATTCATGAAATAGGATCTTTAGATAACGGTTATTCTTTTTGGAATGTTAACGATGGTGGTTTAAACTTTGTAACCTATTCCAATATCGCAGATGAAAAACCAGTAGTGGAATACAAGTCTAACGGAGTAATAGTTACACAATTATACTCGGTAGCAATAACACCACAAACAAGTGCAGATAACATTATTATGGGAAACCAAGATAATGATGGGTATAGTTTAGAAATGGTAGGTGGAAGCCCTACTTGGGTTACTGCTGGAGCTGGAGATGGTACGTGTACGGCTGTAGATTATTCGAACCCGCAAATTAGATATTTAGGTGCTCAAAATGGAGGATTAACAAGAGCAGATAATGGATTTTTAGGAAATGTTTGGGGAACAAGTTTAACTACGCCAACTACTGGAGCTCCTTTTGTTTGGACGTTGAAAATGCATTCTACAACTTCTACAACATTATATGGAGGTTTTGCAGATGTATACAAATCCATAGATAAAGGGGATTCTTGGACAAACCTTAATTCTGGAGCAGGCCCAATTGAATATATTGAAACCTTTGGTAATAATTTATATGTAATTGGTGAAAACGATATTAAAAAATCAAGTAATGATGGGAGCTCTTGGAGTACGGTTACGCAACCAGAATCAGGAGCAAAAATGAACTCGATTTCCTTAGACCAAAATAATACAAATACGGTTTATGCAACGGTTAACGGTTATGTAGATGGTTCTAAGGTTTTTAAATCTATAAATGGAGGATCTACTTGGACAAACATTTCAGCGGGTTTACCAAATATTATTGCTAAACAAGTAGTCTTAAAGCAAAATCAAGGACAAGAAATTTTATTTCTAGGTACAGAACTTGGCGTGTATTATAAAGTAGGAACAGGTAGTTGGACAAAACTAGGTCTAGGTTTACCTAATGTTGTTGTTAGTGATATTGAAATTAATTACACGCAAGATAAATTAGTTGTTGGTACCTTTGGTAGAGGTTTATGGGAAATTAGTATCACAAATAATACGCTTGGAGTAAATGAAGTAGAAGCTAGCGAATTAGCAGCTCCAACAATCTTTCCAAACCCTGTAGTAAACGGCGTATTAAACATCCAATTAAATAATGCGAATAGTCATTATGATTATAAAATGTATAATGTAATTGGTGGTTTGGTTAAAAAAGGTTCATTAAATACAGGACTAAATACATTAGATGTAAGTAATGTAGCAACAGGAATATATGTGGTGAGAATGACGAATGGTAAGACGGTCTCCTCACAAAAGGTAATTATTAAGTAATTTTTTATTTTTATTAAGGATGAAAAGAGGGTCTCGAAAGAGGCTCTTTTTTTATTTGTAATAGGATGTAATTGCCGTGCCATTTTGTTTTTTCTGTACTTATAATATTATGAAAAACTTAATACAGGGATAATATTTACTTAGCTAATTTAAATGTGTATTTTTGTTACGTAAATGATTCTCATGGCACCATTAATTACAGCTGAAGATAAATTAAAAGAGCGTATTAAAGAGCTTACTTGTTTGTATGCAATAAGTTCATATATAGCGAATTGTAATATTGAAAACATTAATCCTACCATACAAGCGATAGCAATAAGCTTAAAAGATGCTATTCGTTTTCCTGAAGATGCTTCCGTTGAAATTTTAATGCATGATGACTTATTTAAAACAGGAAAAGAACCTCTAGAAAAGGTGTTTATTCTTTCTGCTATAAAAACATTTAATACGCCAATAGGTTCTATAAAAATTGGGTATTCTGAAGCTAAATATACTTCGAATAGTTTTTTAAATGAAGAAAAACAGCTTTTACAAAAAGTAGCTTTAGAAATCGGAAACTTATTAGAACGCAAACAAATTATTGAAAATGAAGCGATAACTAGACGACAAATAGAACGTACAGATCGCTTATCCATTCTAGGAGAAATCACGGCTGGAATTGCACATGAACTCAATACGCCTCTGGCAAATATTTTGGGCTATTCCGAATTACTAAAAGAGCAATTTGTAAATAATACCGAAGCTTCTAACGATTTAGAAAAAATCACGAATAGTGCTATTTATTCTAGAGAAGTCGTTAAAAAACTCATGTTTTTTTCATGCGATATGCCGCAGCAAATGAAATTAACAAACATAGTTCCTATTATTAAAGATGCTATCAGTCTTTTAAAACCTAATTTTATAAAAAAGAATATTGATTGCCAATTGCATATTGAGGATGCAAATATTACGCTTCGTGTGGATGCGATTCAATTAACACAGGTTGTATTTAATCTAGTCATTAATGCGGTTTATTTTTCGCCAGAAAACGGTGTTATTAAGGTGCGTGTAACTCAAAATGAAAAGGATATTGAAATCGAAATTAGCGACCAAGGAAAAGGAATTGATACCGCAAATAGCGAAAGTGTTTTCAATCCGTTTTACACCACCAAACCTGTTGGTGAAGGTTCTGGCTTGGGATTAAGCGTGGTGCACGGTATTGTTAAAAGCCATAAAGGAAATATAAAACATAAACCCAATATTCCAAAAGGAACTATTTTTACTATAAACCTTCCTAAAAATTAAAACATGGAATTAAATCGTGAAAATATATTAATCGTAGATGATGATGTTCATATTCTAGAACTCATACAGCGTCATTTGCAAACATTAAATTACCATACCTATAAAGCAATTTCGGTAAAAGAAGCGATCGCTATTTTACAAGATAAATCGATAGATTTATTAATTACCGATTTAAAAATGCCAGGTGTAGATGGTTTAGAGTTAGTAAAATATGTTTCCGAACATTTTCCAAATATTCCTAAATTAGTAGTTACTGGTTATCCTTCTATCGACGGCGTTTTAGATGCTTTAAAATCTGGCGCTATGGAATATGTAACTAAACCATTTACAAAGGAAGAATTAAAAAATGCAGTAACAAAAGCATTAAAAGAACAACCAAAAAAAGTACAAGTCGCTTCTAATAAAACGGAAGATAAAAAGGCTTACGGCGAACTTATTGGGCAATCAGAAGCAATAAAAAAAGTAACCGATGTTATCGATCGTGTTAAAAATAATAAAGCAACCGTTTTTATTTCTGGTGAAAGTGGTACCGGAAAAGAATTAGTAGCGCGTTCTATTCATTATATGGGGAAATTCACGGCAGCACCTTTTGTTGCTGTAAACTGTGGTGCAATTCCTGAAAACCTATTAGAAGCAGAGCTATTCGGATATACAAAAGGAGCCTTTACTGGAGCAGAAAACGATAGAAACGGATTTTTTCAAGCCGCTAATAAAGGCACTATTTTTTTAGACGAAATTGGTAATGCTTCTTTAGCAACACAATTACGTTTACTGCGTGTTTTACAAGAAAAAGAAGTGGTTCGAGTAGGATCACAAAAAGTAGAGGCTGTAGATGTTCGTGTAATTGCTGCAACCAATGTCAATCTCAAAGACTTAATAAAAACAGGTCGCTTTCGCGAAGATCTCTATTATCGTTTAACCGTTGTGGAGTTAGAAGTGCCGCCATTACGAGATCGTAAAGGAGATATTCCGCTTTTAGTAAATAAGTTTTTGTTTAAATATGGTGTGGAATTTAAAGATAAATTAATCTCCATTTCACCAGAAGCACTTGCGGCTTTAGAGCGCTATAATTGGCCAGGAAATATTAGGGAACTAGAAAATGTAATCCAACGTGCCGTTATTATGTGCGACAAGCAGGTTGCTATTCAAGACTTGCCAGAACAACTAAAATACACGATTCTTTTTCCAGATGAAAATCAAGAACTCGTACCTCTAAAAACAGTGGAAAGAAATTATATTCTTAAAGTTTTAAAAGCGACCAATAATAATAAAACAAAGGCTGCTAAAATTCTACAAATAGATCGCAAAACCCTAGGCGAAAAAATTAAATAATCCTTTTTAAAAAGTGCGTATTATTTACGCAGTTGGGGTATTTCTACACACTTCAATAATTTGCATAACGTTCTGGTTTTTGAGTGTAACT
>Ga0209344_10005227_pt1 | contig 11322 bp, 9 predicted proteins | sample Cruoilmetagenom6_FD_187293 | JGI IMG/M metagenome (GOLD analysis project Ga0209344, IMG submission 187293) | Oil polluted marine microbial communities from Coal Oil Point, Santa Barbara, California, USA - Santa Barbara Oil Seep Sample 6 (SPAdes)... | ecosystem: Environmental > Aquatic > Marine >...
GCAAATGCGGCTATCTGTCGGATCCGGCACGTGCCTGTGCGCGGGTTCCCCTGTGCGGCGTGGATTACCTTGGGCGGATATCGGGCCCGCTGATGGATCGGTTCGATTTGCGGGTCGACGTGCCCCCGGTTGCGTTCACCGACCTTGATCTGCCCCCAAGCGAAGACACCTCGGCGCGGATTGCGCTCAGGGTGGCCGCAGCGCGCGACATTCAGAACCGGCGCTTTTCAGATTTGCCTGACGTGCGTGTGAACGCAGATGCCCAAGGCAGCATGCTTGAAAAAATTGCAGGCCTCGACACCGATGGAAAAGCCCTGCTGTTGCGGGCTGCTGAACGCTTTAACCTGTCTGCGCGCGGGTATCATCGTGTGTTGCGGGTGGCGCGAACCATCGCTGACCTTGCGCAGGAACCCAACGTCGCCAAATCGCATCTGGCCGAAGCAATCAGTTACCGCCTTCCGGATGCAAATCTGGTAACTGGCGAATGAATTCGCCGACCCGCGACAGGGTTTCGTCCGCCTCTGGCAGATAACCTTGAAAAAGGGCTGCCACATGGGGCAGGTCTGGCCATAAATCGACGGTCACCACACCACCTTGATGGCGCAACCGGTCGGCCATTCTGATCGTATCGTCGAGCAGGATTTCGGTTTGAGAAACCTGAAAGAAAATCGGCGGGCATTCCGGAAAACTGGCAAACAGCGGCGACGCGCGCGGGTCAGTGGGGTCCGCCCCCTGCAGGACCATATCGCGCAGTTCACCAATACGCGCGACCGGCAACAGATGGTCGGCCTTGCGATTGGATTGCAATGATTTTCCCGAAAGGCTGAGGTCGCTCCAGGGCGAAAAGCAAATACACCCGGCGGGTGGTTGACCAGCCTGACACATCAGGGCCAACAGCGCCAGAGCCAACCCGCCGCCCGCGCTGTCACCGCCAAGGATAATGTCGCTGTGCCGGTAGCCACGTTTGTGCAGGCTATGCCAAGCGGCCACGGCGTCTTCAACTTGAGCTGGGAAACCCGCGTCGGGTGCCAACCTGTAATTTGGTGCAAAAACCCGGACATTGGAAAGCTGCGACAGGCGCGCCAGTATTCCCTGATGGCTCCGGGGCGAACCGACGATGTAACCGCCCCCGTGGAAATACAGCAGTACCGATCGGGGTTTCACCGAACCATTTGTGATCCAACTGCCCCCACGGCCGCCCGCCGTGCTGTCGGTCTCTTCCAGCCGCAGCGAAAAAGGAGGCCTATAAAACACTAGTCTAGCAGTAAGGTCAAAAATCCGCCGCGCAGTACCGGGCTGTCCGGCCAAACCCACAAGCGGTTTGATCACGGTTTTTAGGAATGGGTTCAGAACGCGCAGTTGCCAGCTCATCAGCTGGCCCGTTTGCCCTCAATCACCTGCCAAATCCGCTCAGCCGTGTTGGTGCCGTCAAATTTTTCCAGTTCCTGAATACCGGTTGGTGAAGTCAGGTTAATTTCCGTTAGATAATCGCCGATAACATCAATACCGACAAATATCTGGCCTTTTTCGCGTAAGAGCGGCCCGATCGCAGCGCAGATATGACGATCACGGTCCGACAGGTCTATCTTTTCAGGACGACCACCCACATGCATATTCGAGCGTGTTTCGCCCGCTTGAGGGACGCGATTAATCGCGCCAACAGCCTCGCCGTCGATCAGAATGATGCGTTTGTCGCCGTTGGAAACATCGGGCAGAAATTTCTGCGCAATCAACGGCTCGCGACTGAGACCGGTGAACAACTCATGCAATGAGGTCAGATTGCGGTCGTTTGGATCAAGACGGAAGACACCCGCGCCGCCATTTCCATAGAGCGGTTTAAGGATTATATCGCCGTGTTCCTGCTTGAAGGCCCGGATCGTATTCAGATCGCGCGCTATCGTGGTTGGTGGGATAAGGTCGGGAAAACTGAGAACCAGCAGTTTTTCCGGATAATTACGCACCCAGAACGGATCATTCACAACCAGCGTGCCCGGGTGGATCATCTGAAGAATATGTGTCGTCGTGATGTAACCCATGTCAAACGGCGGGTCCTGCCGCAGCAAGACGACATCCCATTCTGACAGGTCCACTTCGACCTCCTCACCGAGAGAAAAATGGTCACCCTTCACATTTCGCACGGTCACCGGCCAGCCGCGAGCCGTTACACGCCCGTTCTGAAATGCGAGTTTGTCCGGTGTGTAGTAGAATAATTGGTGGCCGCGTTCCTGCGCTTCCAGCGCAATTCGGAATGTGCTGTCAGCGTCGATATCTATCGCATCGATCGGGTCCATCTGGATGGAAACTTTAAGCGACACTGGCGCCCCCCCTTTTTGCAGTTACCCACTTACATGGCCGAGCCGCACAAAAGGTTCAATGTCCGAAAGCGTTTTCGATGATGTTGATCTGACCATGTTGGTTTACCAGCGCGACATCGAAACGGGCCTGTGTATCCTGACCCATGGGCATCTGCCCCAGATATTCAGAGGCGGTCGCATAAATGCGTTTCATCTGTGTCCGGCTTAAACGTTCGGCGGCGCGGGCAAAATCACGTGACTGTTTAACCTCGACAAAGATCAGACCGTCATCATCGGACAGGACCAAATCAATCTCGCCGCCTTTGCCCCGCCATCTTTTGTGACGTGTATCGCAACCAATCCGCTGATAATACGTGGCCACCTGATCTTCCGCGGCCAACCCGCCGTAATAAGATACCGCCCCGCTCATTTGTCTTTCACAATGCTCAGAGCCGCCTGATAGGCGCGGCGACGGGAAATATTGAACGCCTCGGATACCGCGTTAGCGGCATCGCGCACTGTCATACTGTTCAGCGCGTCCCGCAATGCCTGTTCCATATCGCCCTGCTCCATTTTTGCGCGATTCCTGTCCACCAGAACCACGATTTCCCCTTTAAGGGTCCTGCCATCAAGTTGCAGGATCAGTTCATCGACAGAACCACGCAACACTTCTTCAAAACGTTTCGTCAACTCGCGACAAATCGCAACCTGACGGTCAGCACCCAATACATGCGCCATATCGCCTAACATTTTGTGAATACGCTTCGGGCTTTCGTAAAACGCCAAAGTCGCCGGAACATCTGCAACCTCTGTCAAAAATTTGCGGCGCGCTGCCTGTGTATTTGGTGGAAAACCGGCAAACAAAAACCTGTCGGTCGGCAATCCGCCAATCGTCAACGCCGCTATCACAGCCGAAGGGCCAGGAGCGCTTGTTACGAGAAATCCAGCCTCTAGTGCGGCACTTGCCAATGCAAAGCCCGGGTCGGCCACAAGTGGCGTGCCGGCTTCGGACGCATAGGCAACCGATTTTCCCTCGGCCAATAACCGCAACAATTTTGGCCGGACCGCCGCACCATTATGATCATGGTAGGCAATCAACTTGCGGTTCCCCAGCGAAACGCCATGAATATCCATCAACTTGCGGGCCGTTCTTGTATCTTCGGCGGCGATTACATCGGCAGATGCCAGAACATCCAGGCCACGCAAAGTGATGTCGCGCGCCGTTCCGATCGGGGTTGCAACAAAATACAGCCCCGGCGGAAGTTGTTTGACCTCGACAATCACAAAGACACGCGCCGATTGCGGCGTTTACTAAGCACCGGGTATTGCATAATGTTCCACCGTATGTTGTTGCCTGACCGATAGTGAGGATATTTGCATGTTTTCTGTTTTTGATTCCCTGCGCAAGCGGCTGATCCAAGTGCTGTTCGTTTTCGTCGCGGCCCTTGTGGCAGCCTGTGATCCGATTGGGTTCGAAGGGCCATCAATTAACACCGGCAAACCGATCCCCGTCGCACTTCTGGTGCCAGGTGGTTCTGAAAACGTTGGTGATGTTGTGCTTGCAACAAGTCTGGAAAACGCGGCCCGCCTGGCGATTGCGGATCTGGATGGTGTCAACATTGATCTTCGTGTTTATCACACTGCTGGGCAGAGCGCGCTGGCGGCAGACATGGCCAGAAAGGCCGTCAACGAAGGCGCAAAGATCATTCTGGGTCCGGTTTTTGCAGAATCGGCCAATGCAGCAGGGCTTGCGGTGGCCGGGCGCAATGTTAACGTCTTGGCGTTTTCCAACAATACGGCCGTTGCCGGGGGGAATGTTTTCCTGCTCGGCTCAACCTTTCAAAACACCGCCAACCGACTGGCCAGTTATGCAGCCAGTCAGGGCAAGGGCAACATACTGATTGTCCATGGCCAGGACGGCGCCGAAGTCGTGGGGCGGGACGCCATTGCACGCGCCATTAATAGGAGCGGCGGGAATCTGGCTGGCACAACATCCTTCGAGGTGTCTCAGAACGGTGTGATCGACGCGGTACCGCAAATCGTCAGCGACGTGCGGTCCAACGGTGCGCAATCTATATTCCTGACGTCAGGCACGGCCGGAGCGCTGCCGTTTCTGGCGCAATTGCTGCCGGAAAACGGCCTTGACCCGACAGAGGTTCAATTCATCGGCCTGCAACGTTGGGACATTCCCTCCAGCGCGTTGTCACTGGCCGGATTGCAGGGTGGCTGGTTCGCGCAACCTGACCCGGTTCTGGCCAACAACTTTCAAAACCGCTATTTTGCGGCGTATAACGACTCTCCGCATCCGATTGCCGGGCTTGCCTATGACGGCATAGCCGCCATCGGTGCTTTGGTCGCACAGGGCCAATCGGACGCATTAACACGCAACGCGCTTACGCAGAGTTCTGGCTTTATTGGCGTAGGCGGCGTGTTTCGGCTGCTGCCCGATGGCACAAATGAACGTGGTCTGGCGGTTGCACAGATCCAAGATAATCAGGTGATTGTGATTGACCCCGCCCCAAGAAGCTTTGGTGCTGTCGGATTCTGATCCGGCGCACGTTGAAACCGCATCAAAAAAGCCAGACAATCTGATTTGTCCGGCCTCAGATATATTTGACGAACCGGACGTGAGCGCGCAGATCAAAGAAGCGATCGCTGATCTGAGCGACCACCGTGCAATCCGCGATGCAACGGTCGCCATTCTGAAAACCGAGCAGGCCAGCGGTCGCGAAAAAATTGCAAAGGCGTTCACCAATGCGCCGTTTGCTTCGCGAACGACGGTCGCCGCTTATTCTTATCTGACCGACTGCATGGTCAAATGCGTGCTTGAAGTTGCCGTGGACCGCTTGCACCCGCTGCCCAACCCAACCGAGGGCGAACGATTGGCATTGCTGGCCGTCGGAGGTTACGGGCGGGCCGAGATGGCGCCATATTCCGACGTCGATCTGCTGTTTCTGACACCTTACAAAATTACCGCATGGGCCGAGAGCGTGATCGAAAGCATGCTCTATATATTCTGGGACCTTCACCTGAAGGTCGGCCATGCAAGCCGGACCGTTAAGGATTGCGTCCGTCTGGCGCGCGAGGATTACACGATTCGCACAGCCCTGCTGGAGCATCGTTTTCTGGTTGGTCATGCGCCACTGGCAGAAGAACTCGCCGAGCGTCTGCGCAATGACCTGTTCCGCAACACCAGCGCTGATTTCATCGAAGCCAAACTTGCCGAACGAGCCGAGCGCCACCGAAAGCAGGGCGGCCAGCGGTATGTTGTGGAACCGAATGTCAAAGAGGGTAAGGGTGGTCTGCGTGATTTGCAGTCGCTGTTCTGGATTGGCAAATATTTGCACGACGTGCGCAGTGTTCAGGCGCTGGTCAATCTGAAGATGTTTAAGCAGGAAGAGCTGGAAGAATTCATTGCAGCCGAGGATTTCTTGCTGGCCGTACGCTGCCACCTGCACCTGATTGCAGATCGGGCGATGGATCAACTGAACTTTGACCTGCAGGTAGAGGTCGCAGAGCGGTTGGGCTACGCCGATGGCGGCGGTCGGCGTGCGGTTGAACATTTTATGCAGGATTATTTCCGTCACGCGACCCGCGTTGGCGAGCTAACCCGGATTTTCCTGACATCGCTGGAAGCACAACATGTCAAAAAAGAACCCCTGTTGGTTGGATTCTTCCGGCGGCGCAAGAAAGTTAAACCAGGCTATAAAGTTGAACAGAACCGCCTGAACGTCGGCGGCGAAAAACATTTTGCCAATGACAAGCTGAACCTTTTGCGGATTTTCGAAGAAGCGCTTCGCACCGGCTATCTGATCCATCCGGATGCTATGCGGCTGGTATCGGCAAATCTGGACCTGATTGACGACGAGATGCGCGCCGACCCGGAAGCAGTGCGAATTTTTCTGGGCCTGTTGCTCAAACACGGAAACCCTGAACGCGCTTTGCGACGGATGAACGAATTGGGTGTTCTTGGCGCGTTTCTGCCGGAATTTGCCCCAATCGTCGCGATGATGCAGTTCAATATGTATCACCATTATACTGTTGATGAGCATACAATTCAGTGCATTTCTCATCTGGCGCAAATTGAACGCGAAGAACTGTCCGGGGAACTGCCAGTTGCAAGTGGCATCCTTAAGCGTGGCCTGAACCGTAGGGTCTTGTATGTTGCCTTGCTGTTGCACGATCTTGGCAAAGGCCGGGATGAGGATCATTCGGTTCTTGGTGCCAGAATTGCCCGCAAAGTCGCACCGCGCCTTGGGCTGAAACCCGAAGATGCCGAAACAGTTGAATGGCTGGTTCGCTATCATCTGCTGATGTCCGATGTTGCTCAGAAACGCGATATTTCAGATCCCCGAACTGTCCGTGACTTTGCCAAGGCGGTGAAAACCAAGAAACGGCTGGATTTGCTGACGGTGCTGACGGTCTGCGATATTCGCGGCGTGGGGCCGGGAACCTGGAACAACTGGAAAGCGGCGCTTTTGCGCAACCTCTACAGCGAAACTGCGATGGCGTTGGAAACCGGGTTAGAAGCGATCAATCGCGAAGGACGCGAAAAGGATGCCAAGCGGGCACTTCGCCAGGCTCTGGAAGGCTGGGATGTCAAAGACCTGCGCCGGGAAACGGGGCGGCATTATCCGCCCTACTGGCAGGGGCTTCCGACGGCTGCACATGTATTGCTGGCCAATATGCTGCGTGACATTGGCGACGCCGACATGCGCATTGACCTGCTGCCCGACGAGGACCGCGACGCAACACGAGCCTGTTTTGCGATGGTCGATCATCCGGGCATATTTTCACGTGTGGCCGGGGCTTTGGCCGTTGTTGGGGCCAACGTCGTCGACGCGCGCACCTACACCACCAAAGACGGGTACGTGACGGCGGTATTCTGGATTCAGGATTCCGAAGGCGCACCTTATGAAAAATCCCGCCTGCCCCGAATGCAAAAGATGATTAACAAAATTCTGGCGGGCGAAGTTACGACACGGGACGCAATTAAAAGCCGCGACAAAATCAAAAAACGCGAGCGCGATTTCAGGGTTCCCACGTCAATCGCTTTCGACAACGAAGGCTCGGAGATTTACACAATCATCGAGGTCGACACCCGCGATCGCCCCGGCCTGTTGTCTGATCTGACCCGGACACTGGCAAACGCCAACGTCTATGTCGCCTCCGCCGGGATCGCGACCTATGGGGCGCAGGTGGTGGACACGTTCTATGTAAAGGACATGTTCGGCCTGAAATTCCACGCGGAAAGCAAACGCAAAACGCTGGAAAAGAAACTGCGCGAGGCGATTGAGCTTGGCGTTGAAAGGGCGACGCATTAATGGCGCGCACGCGCCTCATCAAAAGTTTTCTGACGGTCGGGTTCTGGACGCTGGCCAGCCGCGTACTGGGTTTTGTGCGTGACATTCTGTTTGCTGCCTATCTGGGCGCGGGGCCAGCAGCAGAGGCATTCGTTATCGCGTTTTCCCTGCCCAATATGTTTCGCCGGTTCTTTGCCGAGGGCGCCTTTAACATGGCGTTTATTCCGATGTTTTCCAAGAAAGTGGAAAGCGGCGAACAGCCGTTGGAATTTGCGCGCGATGCGCTGTCTGGCCTTGCATCAATCCTGATCGTGCTGACTGTCGCGGCGCAGGTTTTCATGCCATGGCTGGTCTTTGCGATGGCCAGCGGGTTTTCGGGTGACGCGCGGTTTGATCTGGCGGTAGATTACGGGCGCATTACGTTTTCCTACATACTGTTCATATCACTGGCCGCGCTATTGTCTGGCGTGCTGAATTCGATCGGCCGGTTTGCGGCGGCCGCAGCGGCACCGGTTTTGCTAAACATAGTGCTGACGGTGACGATGATATGGGCGGCACAAAGCGGTGCTGATATCGGGCGATCACTTGCCTGGGCGGTTCCGATAGCCGGAGTCGCCCAACTTGTTCTGGTCTGGCGGGCCGCTGAGCGTGCCGGTTTCAGGATAATTCCACGCATGCCACGTATGACGCCAGAGCTAAAACGGCTGGCAATCATCGCCGCCCCTGCCGCGCTTGCCGGGGGTGTGGTTCAGGTGAACCTGTTGGTTGGGCGTCAGGTTGCCAGCTTTTTTGAGGGATCCATACAATATCTCAATCTTGCTGACCGCCTGTATCAACTGCCTCTGGGTGTTGTTGCAATTGCGATCGGTGTCGTTTTGCTGCCAGAGCTGTCGCGTAGGCTTCAGGCCGGTGATGGGGCCCAGGGACGTGATGCGTTGAACAGGGCTGGCGAATTTGCACTGCTGCTGACGCTTCCGGCCACTGTGGCTTTGATCGCGATCCCGCAGCCGTTGATTTCGGTCCTTTTCGAACGCGGACGGTTTGGACCAGAAGATGCCGCTGCCACTGCTGCGGCTGTCGCTGTCTACGGGTTTGGCCTGCCATCCTTTGTAATGCAAAAAGTGTTGCAACCACTTTATTTTGCCCGTGAAGACACCAGATCACCGTTTCGTTTTGCGCTGATTGCGATGGTTATCAACGCTGTTCTGGCAATCGGATTGGCACCGGTGATCGGATATATGGCCGCAGCAATTGCCACCAGCGTTGCAGGCTGGGCAATGGTCCTGCTGCTGTGGCGCAGTGCGCGGGGCATGGGGGACGCTGCAAAGTTTGACCATCGTTTCATCCAAAAAGCAGCCCGCATTGGGCTGGCTTCGCTGGCAATGGGTCTGGTGTTGATTGTGACGAATTATCTTCTGGGCGATCTGCTGACGACCGCTGGCTGGCGCTACCCGGCGCTGGTAGTTTTGGTGAGTGTCGGCGCTGCCAGCTATTTTGCGATCAGCCAGATGATTGGCGCGTTCAGCTTTGGCGATCTGCGCCGATCGCTGAAACGTTAGCGCCGCCGCAACCGTTCCAGCACGCGGCGCAGCGCACCGGGCACCAACAGAAACGATACGAAAAAACCCGTCGCAAACCCAACGATATCTGCCACCCAGCTTTTGTTCGATCCAAACAACAGGCCAAATACCAACTGCAACCCCATCAGGATCGCAATCAGACTAAAGGCCTTGAATTGAGTGTTTCCTTTTCCTGACAGGCTGAACCATAGCAAGAAAGTATAAGACCCGATCAGACCATAGACGGCGGGGAAACCGCCGATTAGCGGGAATACTTCGTCAAGCAGCAGGCCATGGGCCAAGGCGCCGACGATTGCGCTCAGGAAAAAAATTGTCAGAAAGCCTATGGGGCCAAATATCTCTCCGACCATTTTTCCCAGCGCCAGTAGAAAAACAATAGCCATAACCGTGCCGGTGAAACTGATGTGAACAAACGGGTAAGTCACAAACCGTTTCAAATGTTCCGCAGGATACCGCCCGGTTTCCAGCATCCAGTCAAATACCACCCCGGAAAATCCATATTCGCGCATCGCCTCAAGCCGCCAGCCGACCGCTTCGGGCCCACCGATATAGCCCTTGGCTCCGGCCTGAAAAACCAGCTCAACTGCAATGAAAACCAGGGCCAACGCCACCACGACAGGTGGTAATGGGTTGACCGGTGATATATCCTGACTGCCCGACAATTAGCGTCCTTTCCTTGACGGCCCTTTGGGTCATGGGTAAGCGAGCACGACTGATTAATCCAGACGGAGCATAAATATGACCCAGGTGGCCCATACGCCGCGCGTTTTTTCGGGGATCAAACCCTCGGGCGGGCTGACCCTTGGAAACTATCTTGGCGCGATAAAGCGCTGGGTCGATATGCAGGGTCCGGAATTCGAAACCATCTATTGCGTCGTCGATCTGCACGCGATCACCGTCTGGCAGGACCCGGCCGAGTTGGCGAATGCAACGCGCGAAGTAGCGGCTGGCCTGCTGGCGTCTGGCATTGATCCAAAAGGTTCTGTGCTGTTCAATCAGGCGCAGGTGCCCGCACACACGCAACTGGCGTGGATTTTTAACTGCGTCGCCCGTGTCGGCTGGATGAACCGGATGACTCAGTTCAAGGATAAGGCTGGCAAGAATGCTGAAAAGGTCTCGCTTGGGCTATATGGCTACCCGGCCCTGATGGCGTCCGATATCCTGCTTTATCATGCAACCCATGTGCCTGTGGGCGAGGATCAGAAACAGCATGTCGAACTGACCCGCGATATCGCGATGAAATTCAACTATGACTACGGCGTTGACTTTTTCCCAACACCAGAGCCGATCATCGACGGCCCCGCCACACGGGTAATGAACCTGCGGGACGGTACCAAGAAAATGTCGAAGTCCGGCGAAAGCGATATGGAGCGCATCAACATGTCCGATGACGCCGACAAAATCGCCAAAAAATTCAAAAAGGCCCGCACCGACCCCGAACCGCTGCCCGACACTCTGGATGGGCTAAAGGACCGCCCCGAGGCGCGCAATCTGGTCGATATTTATGCAGCACTTAGCGACCAACCGTCCGAGGCAGTGATTGGCGAATATGCAGGTGCGGGTTGGGGGCGTTTCAAACCGGCACTTGCCGATCTTGCAGTGGCAAAACTGGCGCCAATTTCAGCCGAAATGGCGCGTCTGATGAACGACCCCGCCGAGATTGACCGATTACTGGCTGGCGGTGCCGAGCGGGCCGAAGAGATCGCGCAGCCGATCCTGCGCAAAACATATGACATCGTCGGGTTTGTCAGCTCGCGATAGGCGCTGCCGGCACAACGGTTCAGGTCGGGCGGTCCCGGTACTCACACGGCGCATCGCCCCAATTCTTTGTGGATTTGTGGCCTTTTCATTGGTGCCGCCTGAACATAAGTTCCGCATCTGTTGGAGGAATATCTATGGCAACCGGTTCAAACATCCGCACCTATTTTGAAGGCACATGGCACAACGGCGATGTGGCCATCATGCGGGCAGCGGATCACGGCAGTTGGCTGGGTACCAACGTATTTGACGGTGCGCGCCTGTTTGAAGGTGTCACACCGGATCTTGAAGCCCATTGCGAACGGGTCAACCGCTCGGCCAAAGCGCTGATGATCGAGCCGAATGTTTCCACCTCGCAGATGGTCGATATCGCGCGCGAGGGCCTGC
>Ga0209344_10005229_pt1 | contig 11319 bp, 12 predicted proteins | sample Cruoilmetagenom6_FD_187293 | JGI IMG/M metagenome (GOLD analysis project Ga0209344, IMG submission 187293) | Oil polluted marine microbial communities from Coal Oil Point, Santa Barbara, California, USA - Santa Barbara Oil Seep Sample 6 (SPAdes)... | ecosystem: Environmental > Aquatic > Marine...
GCCAACGCCGCAAGTCAGACTACCGATACCGCGCTTGCCGACACAAATCCTGCAGCGCCAGGGCCACAGCCTGCGGCAGCGCCGACATGGCTGGCGGCCTCTCCTGAGCCTTCAGCGGCCTCTTTCGAGCCTGTGGCACCTGCGTCGGTGTCGACTGCTCCCGCCGCTCCGATCGTCTACGACGAGCGGACGGATCCGGTGCTCATCCAGCAGATTGCGGAGCTGACGCGCGGCACTGGTTTCGACGATGTTCGCCATACGGCGGACGGGCGGGCGATTCTGCCCCAACCAATGTCCATTCCCATCATCTCGCTTGATGCGACCCGCGCCGCGATGGCCGTAGCGGCCTCCGACTTTCAGTAAGCTTTCGACGAATCACCTTCTATTCCGCCAACGAGCTCGTCCGGGGCCGCTCGGGTGCCGACGCCCACACGAGGGAGGACAGACGATGAGCGACACGGAGAAAGAGCCAGCCACCATTCATCCGCTGACGCCCCAGCGTCACGGGAACATGGGGTGGCATCGCTTTACCCATTACGGCTTTGCCCGAAGCACCGTGGTGGCGCCACTTGCCGCCGCCGAGGTGTTGACGGCTGCGCTTTCTCTGCCGCTGGCGTTCCTGCGCCAGGGCGAGACGTGGCAGTTCGTCGCCGTGCTCGGCCTTCTGCCGGGGCAAAATCTCTTTGCCGAGCCGGACGGGCGCTGGAGCGCTGGATACGTGCCGGCTGCGCTGCGCTCCTTTCCCTTCCGCGTCGGCCAGGCCGCGGACAACCGGGAGGCGGTCCTGTGCATCGACGAGGCGAGCGGGCTCCTGGTCGAGAACGGCGGCGAGGCGTTCTTCAACAGCGATGGCACATTGAGCAAGCCGGTCGCCGACTTGTGGAACTTCATGCTTCAGGTTGCCAAGGGATCGGCGCAGCTGACGACCGCTTGCGCCAGCTTTGCGCAGGCCAATGTCATCGAACCATGGCCGATCACCATCGACGACGGCGGGAAGGGCCGGAAGGTGGAGGGACTTCACCGAATCTGCGAAGAGCGGTGGAACAGCCTCGACGACGAGACCTTCTTGCGCCTGCGCCAGGCGGGGATACTGCCGCTCGCCTTTGCCCAGATGTTTTCCACCGGGCACATCGGCAAGCTGGGCGAGCTTGTGAAAGCTCATCAACGCCATGCAGCCGCTGCCGAAACTGAGCGGCAGAAGGCGGTGACCGCCCGAAGCAATCCTTCCGGCGGCCTCGGGTTTGGCGATACGCTGGATGTCGACTGGTCGAGGTTTGGCAATTGATGCCGCACGCCCTCCGGGGGGAATGACGCCGCCGGGGCAGCGAGCGCAAGCCGCACTCATCCTTGCCCGCCTTCCGGCGACCGGGCAGCTTCAACTGCTCGAGGTCTTGGGCGAGACGACCTGCGGCGTGCCGCCTGTCATTCCCTCGGCATGTCTCGCTCCGGTCGGAAAGTGGAGCAACCGATAGTTATCTGCTCTGAACACATCGCACCCGAGTCAAGGCTGTGAAGCTGATGCGTTGTGGCGGGAAAGACCGCTTGCGGCTGCGCGTTATCAGAGGTCGCCGCGCGCGATTTTCAGGAGATACTGACCGTAGGAGCTCTTGCCTAGCTCGCGGCCAAGGTTGATCAGCATATCCCTGTCGATATAGCCTTGGCGGAAGGCGATTTCTTCGGGGCAGGCGATCTTGAAGCCCTGACGATGGTCGAGGGTCATGACGAACTGCGCCGCCGTCACGAGGGAGTCCGGCGTGCCGGTATCGAGCCAGGCATAGCCGCGCCCCATGCCACAGACATTGAGCGTGCCTTCCTCCAGATAGACCCGGTTGAGATCGGTGATTTCCAGTTCACCGCGAGGCGAAGGTTTCAAAGTGGCCGCCAGCTCGCTGGCACGCCCGTCGTAGAAATAAAGCCCGGTCACCGCCCAGTTCGACTTCGGCGCCTTCGGCTTTTCCTCGATGGACGTCGCGCGGCCTTCTTCGTCAAAGGCGACGACGCCGTACCGCTCTGGATCATTGACATGATAGGCGAAGACGCTGGCGCCGGGGGCCTCGGTCACCCGGCTGCTTGCCTCTGCCATCAGCTCCGGCAGACCATGGCCGTAGAAGAGATTGTCGCCGAGAACGAGAGCCGAGGGCTCGCCGGCGATGAAGTCGGCACCGATCAGGAAGGCTTGGGCGAGACCATCGGGCGATGGCTGCTCGGCGTAGGAAAGATCAAGGCCCCAGCGCTGGCCGTCACCCAGGAGCTGACGGAAGCGTGGCAGGTCGTGCGGCGTCGAGATGATGAGGATGTCGCGGATACCGGCCAGCATGAGGGTCGACAAGGGATAGTAGACCATCGGCTTGTCATAGACCGGCAGTAGCTGCTTGGAGGCCGTCAGCGTTATGGGATGAAGCCGCGTGCCACTGCCGCCCGCCAGGATGATCCCCTTCATTGCCCTCTTCCTTTCATCGTCCCCCGCAAGGGGTCTGACCGCCGCAGCGTCCGTGCTCAAGAAGCCTTATTGGCCGGCTCGCGCATCAGGCGGTCGAGTACCACGTCAAGCGAGGCTTGCCAGCCTGGGAGGTTGATTTCATAGGTTTCAGCGAGGCGACGCGTATCGAGCACCGAATTTTTCGGACGCCTTGCGGGGGTGGGATAGTCGGTGGTCGCGATTGGAATTACAGACGCGCCCGGACCCTTTCGCCTTTGCGACCCGGCAAGAATGGCGCGAGCGAAGCCTGCCCAGTTGGTATGCCCAAGAGCGGCGAGGTGGAAGGTGCCGCGCTGCGCGGCGTTATCTGGCTCGGCCGCGAGCTTTTGGGCGATGGCAATGGTGGCATCGGCGATGTCGAAGGCCGATGTCGGGCATCCTTCTTGATCGCTGACGACACGCAGTTCGGTGCGTCCTTCGCCGGCGAGCCGCAGCATCGTCTTGACGAAGTTCGCGCCGAACGGGGAATAGACCCAGGCGGTGCGCAGAATGACGTGATTAGACGTTGCACGCCTCACGGCCTCTTCGCCAGCCAGCTTGGAGCGGCCGTAGGCGCTAAGCGGCGTTGTCGGATCGCTTTCCAGCCAAGGACCGCGTTTTTCCCCGTCGAAGACGTAGTCGGTGGAAAGCTGGATCATTGGAAGGCCCAGGCGGTGGGCGGCTTTGGCCACTGCGCCGGCGCCCGCCCCGTTGATGGCGCTCGCCAGCGCTTCCTCGCTCTCGGCTCGGTCGACGGCGGTGTAAGCGGCGGCATTGATGATGGCCTGGGCTTCGCAATCGCGTGCCGCCGCGCAAAGCGTTTCAGTGATTGTCTCGGGCGCGTCGGCAAGGTCGAGATCCGGGCGGCCGAGAAAATGGGCATCGACGCCGTGTTCAACCGCCCGTTCGGCGATTGCCTGTGCGACCTGGCCCTTGGTGCCGGTGACGAGGATGCGCATCAGAAGAAATCCGAAAGCTCGGAAAGGTGTGGCTGCACCTTGTCCTTGTCGGAAAGGATGGCGGCCTTTCGTGTCACCCCCCAGTCTATGGCAAGCTCGGGATCATCGAAGGCAACGCCCTTGTCGCATTCTGGCGCGTAAGGAGCCGTCACCTTGTAGAACACGACGGTGTTTGGCTCTCGCGTGACGAAGCCGTGGGCAAAACCTTTGGGAACGAGGAGCTGGAGGCCGTTCTCGGCCGAGAGTTCGACTGCCACATGGCGGGCGAAAGTAGGCGATGTGCGACGAAGGTCGACTGCGACGTCGAGAATACGCCCTGCCAGAACCCGCACCAGCTTGTTCTGGGCCATCGGAGGAGTCTGGAAGTGAAGGCCGCGCAGGGTGCCGATCTCAGCCGAGAAGGATTGGTTATCCTGCGTGAAGGAGAGATCGAGGCCTGCCTCCCGCATCCGGTCCTCGTTCCAGGTTTCAGAGAACCAACCTCTTGCATCGCCGAAGCGGCGGGGCTTGAGAACAAGGACACCCTCGAGTGCGGTTTCTTCAACCGCGAGAAGGGACGCGTTCAACGGAGCCCTCCCGTTCCAGACAATCCGCTGTTGGATGCGGGACCAAAGGGAACGTGCTCCTGCCGCTCGCTGTCATGCTTGCGGCTACCCTGTGGCAAGGCATGCAGCGGTGGAAGTGGAGATCTGCTGGCTGTTCGCCGGTATCGCTGTTTCGGCAGGAGGCGGGAGCGCTGCAGGCTGGGGGCGAGAGGTTGGGTTGTCATGCGCTGAGCCCCAGCCGTTCGCCCCGGTAGCCACCCGAACGGACTGTCTCCCACCAGGGGCGATTGTCGAGATACCATGCAACGGTTTTCTGAAGGCCTGTTTCGAATGTTTCGACTGGCGTCCAACCAAGCTCGCGCTCGATTTTCGAGGCATCGATGGCGTAGCGCGCGTCATGGCCCGGACGATCGGTGACAAAGGTTATGAGACGTTCGGTAGGGCCACCCGGGTGGGGACGGAGCTGATCAAGAATGCGGCAGATGGTGCGCACAACCTCGATGTTCTGGCGCTCATTGTGGCCGCCGATAGCGTAGGTCTCCCCCGCCTCGCCCTCTTCGGCGGCGAGGATGAGGGCTCTCGCATGGTCGTCGACATAGAGCCAGTCGCGTACGTTCTCGCCCTTGCCGTAGACTGGCAGGGGCTTGCCTTCGAGGGCGTTGAGGATGACGAGCGGGATCAGCTTTTCCGGGAAATGATACGGCCCGTAATTGTTGGAGCAATTCGTGACAACCACCGGCAAGCCGAATGTGTGGTACCAGGCGCGAACCAGATGGTCCGACGAGGCCTTCGAGGCTGAATAGGGTGAGCGCGGATCGTAAGGGGTTTTTTCGGTGAAGAGACCTTCAGCCCCGAGCGAGCCGAACACCTCGTCGGTAGAGATGTGATGGAAGCGGAAGCTGTCCTTCCGTTCGCCCTGAAGAGAGTGGAAGTGACCGAGGGCAGTGTTGAGGAGCACGGCGGTGCCGACGATGTTGGTCTCGATGAACTCCATTGGCGCGTCGATCGAGCGGTCGACATGGCTCTCGGCGGCCAGATGCATGACGATGTCGGGGGAAGACATCGCAAATGCCTCCCGCATCGCGGCCGCATCGCGGATATCGGCCTTGAGGAACCGGTAGCGCGGATTTTTGGCGACGGGCGCAAGGCTCTCCAGATTGCCGGCATAAGTGAGCGCGTCGATTACCATGACCTCGTGGTCAGTCGCCTCGATGAGGCGGCGCACCACCGCCGAGCCGATAAATCCGGCACCGCCAGTGACGAGAAACCGCTTGACCATGAAAGTCTTCCTCCAGCCGCCGCTGCGGCGTGTCCTATGGCTGTCGCTCAGCCCTTAAGGTCGAGAACCCTGGGAATATGCCAAGGGTCCTGCTCGTCGTAGATGGCTGGCCCCTCAAGGCCCGGCTCCTCGATCCCCTGCCCCGGCAAGCGGCCTATCTGCTCGTCCGCTCTCTACCCTCGCCGCGCTCCAGTGTCACCTTGCCGATACGGGGCGATCCTGGCGAGCGGGTTGACGTGCTTGCTGTCGCATCGGGCATCGGCTGCTGATCCGTTCCGTTCCTGGTGAATCAAGGCGCCGCGTGCGAAGCGAGGCTGATCGGCGCCTTTGGCTGCGCGAATGCGACGCGCTTCAGGAGCGGCCTTTCGACAAAACGATACGACAGATCCGCTGCAAGAAGCGACGCCAGAACAGCGGCCGGTATAGAGATCTTGGCCGGCAAGCCCGTCAGGCCCATCCAATGCAGCATTGGGTAGTGCCAGAGATAGAGACTGTAGGAGCGAGCGCCGAGCCAGACGGCCAACCGATTTCCAAGGACCGCCGTGACGATCGGGTCTGGGCGAGCAGCAGAGAATACAAGAAGCGCTGCCATAAGCGCGACCAGCGTAAATCCGACCGTGTTAAGAAAAATTGACTGCCAAGTTACGGTAAAGGCCAAGCCGATGAAACCCAGGCAGACCGGTATAAAGGTTCGGACCCATCGTGCGGCAATGTTCTCAGCACCGAATATAGCCAGGGCGCATCCGATCAGGAGAGCGTCCAGCCGCGTATCCAGGCCGTTATAAGTTCTCGCGGCTGTCGCGCCATCCAGAACAAGACAGATCCTCCATAGTATGGATATGGAAGCGATAGATATTACAATGAGAAGTATTTTTTTCTTTTTCATTCCTATCAAAGCCGTCAACAACGCAGGCCATATGAGATAGAATTGTTCTTCGACCGATAAAGACCAGGTGTGGCCGAGAATTCCGCCACCCGAGAAATCAAAGGCTCGAATCCAGTTCATAGCGCTGGCAGCTGCGAAAGTAGTCAGCACGTAGGTGCTGTATTCCATCTTGTTGACTATTACATTTTCTATTGTTTGAGCTGCTACGACTGCCAGCAGGAGGGCAAAAAAAGCCGGCCACAGCCGAATTATTCGACGAATGTAAAATCGTTTGATCGATATGCCATTTGTTTCCGCCTGCTCTTGCAAGAGCACCCGCGTAATGATGAAGCCGCTAATTACAAAGAAGATGTCGACGCCTAGAAAACCGCCTGGAAAACGGTCACCCAGGGCATGAAAGATCACGACGGCCGCTACTGCGAAGGCGCGCAGGCCATCTAGCTCCCGTATGCGTCTTTGCATAATTCCGTCCCTGCGCTCGAACTGAAAGTAGCAGAGGTCGCGGTTTTCGCTACCCTGGGATCGAGCGCTACGCCGTACCGGGGGCACGGGGCGGTTTGACGGCGCTCTGACCTCGACTTTGGCCATTTGATCAGGCTTTCGGGAGCTATGGCGGAAACTGGGTGATGACGGTTTGAGAAAGGCGGCGTATCGGGGCGGTTGTTGAAGCCTGCCCGAACCTCCAGAGGAGCGATACGCCTATGACGACGGATACCACCGTTTCCGCATTTCGACATCCCGACGCGATCGAGGATCCCCTTACCTCGGTGCTGCGCGATGGGGCCCGCCGGTTGCTCGCAGAAGCGATCGAGGCGGAAGCCGAGGTATTCCTGGCTGCGATTGCGGATTCCGACGATGTCGCCCGGTCATTCCGATTTCATGTCGCCCATCATTCCGGGATGATGTCGCCCGGCTTTCCGAGCGCTGCTGACGTATGATTTTCCTGTCACCGCGAGCGGCGTCGGTCAATCGCGCAAAGCGGATTTCAGTCGTGTGCGTCGCATGCTGTCGCCGACGAGTTCGATGCGGTGCGCGTTGTGGACGATCCTGTCGAGGATGGCGTCGGCATAGGTCGGATGGTCGATGACCTCGTGCCAGCGGTCCACGGGGATCTGGCTGGTGATGACGGTCGACTTTCGGCCGTACCGATCCTCCAGGATCTCGAGGAGGTCATGGCGGGCGGCATCGTCGAGCGGTTCCAGGCCCCAGTCGTCGAGGATCAGGAGCTGGGCACCCGAGAGGGTGCGCATGATCCGGGCGTATCGACCATCGCCGCGGGCGGTGGCGAGATTGGCAAAGAGCTTGGAGACACGCTGATAGAGGACGGATCGGTTGTCGCGGCAGGCGCTGTGGCCGATGGCGGACGCCAACCAACTCTTCCCCACGCCGGTCGGGCCGGTCAGGATCAGATTGTCGTGGGCGGCGATGAAGTCGCCGGTGCACAGCTTCTGGAAGAGAGCGCGGTCGAGACCGCGGGGTGCCTTGTAATCGACATCCTCGACGACTGCCTGATGACGCAGCTTGGCGTATCGAAGCCGGGCCGCCAGGCGCCGGTCGCGACGATGGCTGACCTCACGCTCGATCAGAAGACCGAGCCATTCGGGATGGGTAAGCCTTGCGACCTCGCTCGATGCCTCGATCTCGGCGAAGGCCTCGGCCATGCCGGCGAGGCCGAGTTGGCCGAGCTGTTCGAGGGTGGGATGGGACAGCATGACGATCTCCTATTGGTAATAGCGGGGGCCGCGGATGTTGGGGTGAAGGATCGGTGCGGCGTCCGGTCCAGGTTCCTGTCTCTTCCCGGCCTGCGTCGGCGGGACTTGGTCGAGGCGCTTGTCGAGGATCGAGCGGACCGAGCCGTAGGACAGGGCGCCAATGTCGATCGCTCGTGCGGCGGCGGCTTCCAGGCGCGAAGGTCCGAAGGGCTTGGCCAGGCGCAGGATGCCGATGCAGGCGCGGAACCCCTGCTCGGGATGGGACCGCCGTTCCAGGATGAGGTCGCACAGGATGGCGGTGACGGAGCCGACGCGGGCGGCCTCCTTGCGGATGCGCTCGATGGTCCAGTCGCCATGCCGGCGATGGCTGGAGGGCATGTGTTCGCGGACCGTGGTGTGACCGCCATTGCCGCTCGAGCGCAGATGCGCGGCGACCCGCTCGCCTCTGGCGAATATCTCGACCGTGCGGGCGGTGATGCGCGCTTCCACCTCCTGGCGGGCCAGGCGGAAGGGGACGCTGTAGAAGTGCTTCTCGACCTCAACGTGATAGTCGATGCCGACGCGCCGGATGCGCCATTCGGCAAAGACGTAGGGCTCGACTGGCAGCGGCTTCAGCCGCGGCCGATCGAGTTCCTCCAGAAGCTGACGCCGGGTACGGCCGAGACGGCGGATGATGCGCTCCTCGTTCAGGCGCCTCATCAGGTCGGTGATCGCGGCGTTCAATTCGGCCAGGCTGTAGAAGATGCGGTGCCGCAGGCGTCCCAGTAGCCAGCGCTCCACGATCAGGACGCAGCCCTCGACCTTGGCCTTGTCGCGGGGCTTTCTTGGCCGTGCCGGTAGAACCGCCGTGTCGTAGTGCGCCGCCATGGCCGCATAGGTGCGGTTGATCTGCGGATCATAGAGGCAGGCCTTGATCACCGCGACCTTGGTGTTGTCGGGCACCAAAAGGTTCGGCACGCCGCCGATCGCCTCAAAAGCTCGGCCATGGGCGCCGATCCAGTCACCCAGCGCCTGGCTCCAGGTCGCCTCGCCATAGCTGAAGTTCGAGGCACCCATCACCGCCACGAAGATCTGCGCCCGCCGCACGGTGCCCTTCAGTCGATCGACGACGACGGGCACCGTGTCGCCCGCATAGTCGACAAACAGCTTGTCGCCGCCGACATGGGTCTGGCGCATCGTCACCGACAAGCGCCGCTCGAAGCCGCGGTAGAGATCGCAAAAGCGCGAGTAGCGGTACCCGTCGGGATGGGCTTCGATGTACTCGTCCCAAAGAATCTGAAGCGTCACGTGCTTGCGCTTCAGCTCCCGGTGGATCAGCGCGAAGTCCGGCTCGGTTCGCCGCCGGTGACCCTGCTTCGTGCCGACATGGCTGAAGAGCCGCGCCTCTAGCGCTGCTTCGCTCAGATCCGCGACGGCAACCTCGTCGAGCCCGGCCTGCTCCAAACGCTTCATCGTCAGGCGCACAGTCGACGGCGCGACCCCAATGCGGACCGCGATCTCCCGCGCCGATATCCCCGCCGCCTTCATTCGAACGACGTCTCGAACCTGCCGCATGGCAGTCCTCTCCGCTGGCATCGGCCTCTCCTTCGGCAAGCCAAAGAAGCGACCCTAAACAGGCCAGCAGCGCCCGCCCCACCCGGGCGACTTCATCTCGGAATGGCGGGCGACTTCAATTCGGAACGGTGGGCGACATCATCTCGGAATCGTGGGCGACATCAGTCGGAATTCGCATGCGATGCAGGAGGAGCGGCTTTCTGACGGCCGGGCTCGTTTCGTGCGCCACGGCCATGGCCCGGAGCGAACCATCCAGACGGGCATCGGCCCGGTGCCGGTTCAGCGAGCGAAGGTTCGCGACCGCGGCGGCGATGCTGGTGACGGGTCCGGCAAAGGCGGCGACCGCATCACGTTCACCTCGGCGATCTTGCCGAAGTGGGCACGGCGAACGAAGAGCCTCGATGCCCTGCTGCCGGTTCTCTACCTGCGCGGCATCTCGTCCGGCGATTTCCAAGAGGCCCTTGCTGCGCTGCTGGGAAGGGACGCCCCGAACCTGTCGCCGTCGGTGATCGGACGCCTGAAGGACGAATGGACGGACGAATACGATCGCTGGCAGCGGCGCGATCTGTCGGCCCGGCGCTACGTCTACATCTGGGCCGACGGGGTCTATCTTCAGGCACGGATGGAGGATGATGCCGCTTGCATGCTCGTCATCGTCGGCGCCACGCCCGAAGGCAAGAAAGAACTCGTCGGCTTCCACGTCGGTGTCCGCGAGAGTGCGCAGAGCTGGCGCGAACTGCTCGTCGACCTGAAAGCACGCGGTCTCGCCGCCGCGCCCGAGATCGCCGTCGGCGACGGAGCACTCGGCTTCTGGAAAGCGCTCGAGGAGATCTTTCCCGGAACGCGCCACCAGCGATGCTGGCAACACAAGCTCCTCAACATCCTCAATAGGGTCCCGAAGTCGGTTCAGCCGAACATGAAGACGGACTTGCGCGAGGTGCGGGACGCGCCGGACCGGGCGAGTGCCGAAGCGGCCATCGCGGTCTTCTCCGAGAAGTACGGCGCCAAATATCCCAAGGCCGTCGAATGCCTAACCAAGGACCGCGACGCGCTCCTGGCCTTCTTCGACTTTCCGGCCGAGCACTGGGACCATTTGCGAACATCGAACCCCATCGAGAGCGTCTTTGCCACGGTCCGGCACCGGACGGTCAGAACAAAGGGAGCCTTGTCGCAGAAGACCGCCCGGTTGATGGTCTTCAAGCTCGTTATCGCCGCATCGAAGACCTGGCGGCGGCTGAAAGGCGAAAATCGCTTGCCTATGGTCATCGCCGGCATCAAGTTCACCGACGGCGTCGCGTTCACCGCGACCGCCGATCAACGCGCCGCCTGATCGGCCCCGTCACCCAACTCCGGCCATAGCTCGGGTAATTGCCAGAGCGTCACAGCTCTTGAGTGAGATTTGGACCCGATCCGCGGATCACCATACCGGCCAGCGGCCTCTGACAGCGCCGCCACTCAAAGGCCTGACAGAAGTGCGCACTCGATCACACGACCAGACGAGCTAAAACCTCTTGCACAACGGGCGGCAACCACAGAGGCAATTACCGTTTGCCGTTTCGCTTCACCCCTTTCGGAGTAGCCGCCAGACTAAGTGCAGTCTTGGCCAAAGGCGGGCGGGGTTCAGAAGATTGTGGCGCACGACTTTCGCTATCAGCGCAAGCGTACCGGCCTGCTGGTCATCAGGCATCGCTGCCAGGCAATTGACCACGTCGGCGAGAGCCTGATCCGCCGCGAGTGCTCTCAGCGTCTCGGGGCGTATGCTCTGGGCAGGTTCGACCGAGGCGTTCCCGTCAACGTCTGAGAGCCTGATTCAGAAGTTCAGCAATAGATCCAATATCTTGCAATGCGCCTTGTGAGCATTCGGATGTTGGCGATGAGGGTCCAGGCGGTCGCGCTTTCGATCGATCGTTCCCAGTCCTTGGCGAG
>Ga0209344_10005231_pt1 | contig 11314 bp, 11 predicted proteins | sample Cruoilmetagenom6_FD_187293 | JGI IMG/M metagenome (GOLD analysis project Ga0209344, IMG submission 187293) | Oil polluted marine microbial communities from Coal Oil Point, Santa Barbara, California, USA - Santa Barbara Oil Seep Sample 6 (SPAdes)... | ecosystem: Environmental > Aquatic > Marine...
CGATATTTTATGGAAATATAGTGAAAACCTTTTTTGGTTTTCGACGTTATTGGGAATAAAATGGCGCGGTCCAGATTACATATAGCGACCTGATATGTTGGGTTGTTTTCTTCCGTTAAGCGTCGTAGCTAAAAATGTTCCCTTATCCTACGGCCTTATGTAATCTGTCATAGCGCTGCGATGATGTTGCATATCCCTTTGTGCGGGCGACGGCTGAGATAGCAGCGTGCGAGTTGGAGCGTTGGCAAACGAAATGTAGCACATAGGGTCAACGTAGGAGAATGCAACATCATCGGTTGGTATATGAAAAGTAGTTATAAAAAAGTATTATTCATTTAAAATTAAAAATAATAATAGCAACCTAGTACTAAACATTGGGTAAGTACTAAGTTGCTATTTTTTATATACTGTGTTATGCAACGTTTTATTTTCTTATGATTTCAATAATACGTTTGTTAGTTTTATTAATCTCATATCTTGTAGAAATTGTGTCGATTATAGATTGCAATTGATGCATTTCATATTCTTGGTTGTCTAATGTTAAAATCATATTTTTTTTCAACTCATCACTTTGAATTATTGAATAATATTGATTTTTATCATCTACTGATTGAAAAGCATCTAAATTAATACTATCGTCTAGAAATTTATTCGTTTTACGAGCGCAAGATAATAGTAAAACCAAAAACAATATTTGTGTGAAATATTTCATAATTTATTACCCTTTAGCAACATTACCCCACCCCGATACATTCATAAGAGCTTGTGTTGCAGCACTTCCTGGCACAAAAAAACTTGCTCCAGTTTGGTCATCACTCCACCAATTGCCTGCAATCCAAGTGCCGCTTCCATTATAGAAGTATCCAAATTCTTTGGTTACTTTACCTTCGGGGGTGCTTTTTAAATATACATAGGTACCTTCTGTTTTGTCGTTGTTATTTACAACTTCAGTTAAACTTAAGCTTTTTGATAGACTTTTAAAGCTTTTCGTAGAAATCAATATTTTTCTTATTTGTTCATATTGAATCATAGCGATTTCTGAATCTTGAATAATTTCTGTGTCCGTTACTTCATCCATATTACAGGAAGCTAAAAATGTAAGAAGCAAAGAAGTCATTAGTATTGATTTAAGTAAAATTTTCATATTTTATGTTTTTATAAGGAAGTATTTTGATACTTCCTGAATTTTAGAATCTACTTTTTCGATATTCGATTTAGTTTTTCTTTTATTTCGGTTTCAACTTTCACATTTTCCGATTTTGGATGGTCAGTCCATTTTTGACCGTAATGCTGATTTAAATGTTGCATAACGGTTGAGCTATGAACAGTACGGGAGCAAACAGGCGTTTGCTTTCCGCCACGCACATAGCGAAATCTTTTTGTTTTGATTTAATTTTTCCTGTCCAAAGCAAAATCCAAAAGATTTTGCGGACTTCATAAAAATACACAAACCTTTCGATTAAACCCGAAGCCCGTATTGTTTATAGGTTGTGTTATGCCACGTTATTTTTCGGACTGTTTATCGGCAATCAATTCTTTAAAATAATCTGACACTTTTGAAGTACCTGACTTTCCGTCGTCGTCAACATTTGATAAATCCAAGTTGGGCCTATTGTCTTTTAAAATCCTTACCCAACACGATTTCCATACATCTTCTTCACACCATTTACGATAATGTCCAAAAACTGTTTTGTAATGTAGCCTGTGTTCGCTAAAAAGACTGTCAACTGGCAGGTATGCCCATTGAACGCCTGTTTTTAGCTTGTACAAAATAGCATTCACTATCTCGTACAATGGGACTTTAGGCTTGAACCCTCTTTTCGTTTCGGGTAAATAAGGAATTATTTCTAATTCTATCATATCTTTGCTTAGTACTTGGTACACGGGGTTGTGGTTTTATGTTTCGCAACACAAATATCTGCAACGCTTTTATTTTCCTCAAAAAAAAAGTCAAGATGACTTCATGATTTAAAAATATTAACCCAAAAGTAATAGCATCTGTAAATGAGAAGTTTGAAAATAAAAAATCGATTAACTTGTTATGTATATACTGCAAACACAATTTATTCAGAAAGTGTCTTCTACATAACACATTTTATAAGGTAATTATCTACAAAGACATCAATACACGTTAAACCAATATGTGAGAATGATTTTGGATATTCTCTATTTTTATACATAGCTCTAATTCTACCAAGAGTTCAATGGGTACTAAATGGAAACCGATTGTGCTTTTTCATCTTTTAGACGGTCCGTTACTTTCTGGTGTACCTTAGAAAAGATATCAGGTATATCTAACAATATGTTCACCAAAACCGTTTGAGAATTGAAATAAGACAGATCAGTAAAATGTAGTATTACAGAGCTACCTTGGTAATCATACTGGAGAAGCTAAAAAAAAAGCAAGCTAAGCATGTCTATCAAAAAAATGAAAAGAAGACTATCCAACTTCAATAGTTCATGGATATAGACCATAACTTATGATAATGGAAAAGAGTTCGCATATCACTATAGAATTTCTGAATACTTAAATTAAAGATACAGACTTCACTAAACCATACACTTCTCAGAATAAGGAAACCGTAGGAAACAGAATAGAGGTGATTAGACGATTCTTCCCACAGGAAATAACCTAAGAAATATTTCGATTAAAAGAATAAGAAAAACAGAAAGATCATTAAATTACAGACCTATTATAAAATTTAATTATAACAACCCTATTGAAGTCCTAAAATATTAGTGTGTGATACTTATGAGTTAAAATCAGCATCATAATTGTAGGTATATTTATAAATAAATCGTTAAAGCCTTGTAATTGAAAAATGGAAATATAAAAGACGTAGAAAAAAAATTGTTATCAAATAATTGGTACACCCTCAACAAATTTACATTCAAGTATCAAAGACCTGACGGCACATGGGAAACACAAGAACGTGAAGCATATGACAGGGGTAATGGTGCTGCCATATTACTATATAATTCTAAAAAAAAGACTGTAGTGTTGACAAGGCAATTTAGAATGCCTACGTACATAAACGGTAATGAAGAAGGAATGATGATAGAAGTGTGTGCAGGACTCTTAGATGGCGATAATCCCGCCGACTGTGTGCGCAAAGAAGCAGAGGAGGAAACTGGGTATAAAATTAGCAACGTGCAAAAAGTATTTCAAACCTACATGTCTCCAGGTTCTGTAACCGAGATTTTGTATCTCTTTGTAGGCGAGTATGATGAAAGTATGAAAGTAAGTGAAGGTGGCGGTGCAGAAGATGAAACCGAAAACATTGAAGTTTTGGAGCTAGATTATAATGATTCGATAAAGATGGTGGAGAGTGGAGAAATTAAAGACGCAAAAACCATTATGCTCTTACAATATGCACAGTTGAATGCGTTAGTTTAAAGTTTGATTACCGACTTGTTAACTATGAAAAAGTTAATAAATAGGATTTGCTGGTGGTTATTACTAGTATACCGAGGCTGTTTTTATGGCACTCAACGGTATTGAAAAGATAGAACAAAGCTTTCTTGCTTCGACAGAGAACAAAGCACGTTTTTTTTAAAAACCGTAATTGTTCATCACCATAAAGATATTATTGAGTTGAAAGATTTGGTCGCAATTCATTTTGATACTTATAGAAGTACTGAAAATCATTACATACCTAATAATTATAGGTCTGGTATTTATTATTTTGAACTAAAAGGTGAATATTCCCTGTGAGGTTTCATAAATGACCTACAGCAAGATTTTAAAACTCCATTAATTACTGCCATACTATAATTTGGTACATTTAAACCATCTGATTAAAGATTCTATAATTACTATTTTAGTGATAGGGAAAAGCCATTTTGTAAAACCTATATCTTCCCCAAAATTAAGATGCTTAAAGAGAAATATGTCAAGCATGTTTCGGAAAAAGTTTTGTAGTTAATAGGTATCTCTAAGTATTTCAAGCATTTGCTGAAGTTTAGATCGTTGTTCTGAAAATGATTCTCTAAAGTGATTGTTCATAAAACTAAACAGCAAAGTTTTACCAGAATTCGTCAATAGATATCCGCTTAGGCAATAGTTGTTACCTAAACTACCAGATTTTGCATAGATATATGGTTGTCCATTACCAGAAAATCTATTTTTTAAAGTCCCTGATTGTCCACCGGCAGGGAATATAGTGTATAAATGTTCTTTAGGAACTTCTGTCAGTAAACGATCTAAAACCGAAACCATATTTTCAGGAGTGAATAAATTGTAACGGGAAAGCCCGGATCCGTCTACCCATCTTGGCTTTTGTCTTAAATCACTCAGTTCGTTATCTAAAATATAGTTTCTAATATATTTACTACTTAAGGTATCTTTATATTCAGAGCTGGCAACCAATAGTAACTGTTCCGCAATAAAGTTATCGCTTTCATGCATCATTCTTTTATATAGCGAATCTGAAGGCATGCCATATAGCGTTTTCTTTTGTCCCAAAGGCATACTAGTACTAATTCTTATTTTTTTGTCCAAAATATTTTTCAAAATTGAATTTGTTGTAAAATTACTTGTAATAAATGGGGTTTCAACTGTGTCTTTAGAATGTAGAGCATAATAAAATATATTAGAAAATTCATTTCGGCTTCTCTTGTTCGTAAGCTGTATAATACTGTCTTTAAAATATTGGGGAGATACCGCTAACTCATTATTGCCGATAATCATTACCACGTTACCATTTATAGGTAAATCGTTTTTTTCAGGAGAATAATACCATTCGTAATCGTCCCAAGCCCAACCTGGACCGTATTTTTCATCTTCAAAATTTCCAGATGAGTATACTATGTTTTTATGCTTGTTAAGAAATTTAAAAACTGTAGAATCTTTGAGATAAGGATGTAAAAAAGAAGGGTCGCCTGTACCTTCAAAATATAAAGAGTCGTTTTTTTCAATATACTTTAAAGCAGGTATCTGGGCGGGTATGCTTTTAATTGCAGCAAATAACGTAAAAATTTTAGTGTTACTCGCAGGGATAAAATATTTATGACTGTTATGATTGTAAATAGTGTCTTTTGTTTCTGCATCTACAACTAATACACCTGTAAATTGATTTTGATAAAATGCGGAGGAAAGCTGCTTGTCAAACGATTTTGAAATCAAAGATTTCTTTGTATTACATGCCGATACCGAAAATAATATTACCCCTATAAAAAGAAACTTTTTCATGAATTCGAAATTACAAAATTACTTACTCATGAATATGAAGAAAATTTAACATGTAGGTAATTACTTTAACTTATCGTAAACAATATTACACATGTGTTTCTGTTTATCTTTATACAACAACAAACCTGTTAATCTAACAACAATATGTCTAAGTCAATGCTAGAATATAGTAAAACAGTGCTTAAGAAGGTTAGTTTTGATACCTTATTATTTTGTAAAGAGTTGAAGAAAGCCTTAAAGACGTTACTGCCCGATGAGGTAGAAGAGTTGAAAATATGGTTAGAAAGTTATATTACGGACAAACCAGAATTACATCAAAGTTTAATTTATTTAAAAACATAATATGAGCCACGTAAAGTGGCTTTTTTTTGGTAACCATTTTTATAATTTGGCATCTTAAATAAAAATAACTATAAATTACAAATTTATTTTTCATTTATATTCCTTACATGTGAAAATGACAAGGTCGATGATATACCAATTGACGATTGTAATTTAGCAGATGAATGGTCCTGAACAGAATCTTATGTGAGTCCTGGTGGTGCTACTTAATAGAAAGCTGTTGAAGATGGGTATCGTTATTTTTTTGAAGAGTTTGGAAATTATGAAAAAACTAATTTCAACAAGGCAACACGAACATTGACGAGTACAAAATTAAGGATGTCGAGCTTTATTTATACTTCTTGACCGAAGAAGAAAAAGACACATTAAGTTTTGCAAATTTCAATGAAAGCAAAGCAAGCTTAACACTATCACCATTTTACCCAGCTATATGTGTAGAAAGATGTTATACCGATTTGACAAAGAATAGAAATCTATTTGTTCAGCGGACTAATAATTTTCACATCTTGAAAAGCAATTGCACCACGAACAATACCAGTAATTACGTCTCTTAAAGCTTCGGTAATCTGTACTTTAAGTTCTTTTTTATGGTAGATAAGACTTACTTCACGGGCAGGTGAAGGATCTTTAAAATACCTTAGGTTCTTCTTTTTTAAATTATCAAGTTCTAAAGTATTTAAGTAGGGTAAAAGGGTCATACCAAGCCCTTCATTTGAAAGGTTGATAAGGGTCTCAAAACTACCGCTCTGTAAACTAAAATGTTCACTACCAATTTTGGGGGTCTTGCAAAGATTTAAAACACCTTCTCTAAAACAATGACCATCTTGTAGTAGTAAAATATCTTCAATATCTAAATCATCGGGAGTAATCTGGGTTTCATTCCCCAAACGATGTTCTTTAGGCACATAACCTACAAAAGGTTCATAATATAATGGTCTTTCAGTAATAAAGTCTACTTCTAAAGGGGTTGCGGCAATAGCAGCATCAATATGTCCGTCTTCAATATTTTGAATAAGACTTTCTGTATTTTGCTCTTTAATAATAAGATTCACCTTTGGATATTTCTTTATAAATTTTTTTAGAAACATAGGTAATAAAGTGGGCATTATCGTAGGTATGATCCCTAAAACATAATCCCCACCTATATAGCCTTTTTCTTGCTCTACAATATCTTTAATACGAGCCGCCTCATTTATAATATTCTTTGCTTGTGCTACTATTTTTTTACCGACCTCAGTAATAGTAATAGGTTTTTTGCTACGATCAAAAATAAGTACATCTAGTTCATCTTCAAGTTTTTGAACCTGCATGCTCAACGTAGGTTGTGTTACAAAGCTTTTGTCTGCTGCCAAGGTAAAATTCTTGTATTCGGCAACGGCTAGAACATATTGTAATTGAGTGATGGTCATATAAATAATTTAAGACTATAAAACTACTAAAAACGATTATCATAAACTATTAAGAGCAATTTTAAGGAGCTGATCTAGCATTAAAAACGAAACTTTAATTCTATATCTTTTTGTTCGATAGTGAACATAGCATCACTAAATGCTAATGGTTTAATTGGCACAGAACTACTACCCAAAGTATATTCTTCTTTTGGTATACCGTTATCTTCAAAATATTCCAGCCTACTTATTTTTATACAATAAATACATAAAAACTAAATAATCAACTCAAAAAATTAATCTTCTGGTGGATGCCCGTGAATATCTTCAAAAACAGTATCAAAATTCTCTCGTAAATAAGCGTTTAGTTTCTTTTGGTAATCATCCTTTAACCAGCTTAAGAAGTTGTATGTACTTTTACTGATACACTTACCGTAAATATGAATACGATTATCAATGTCTTCTTTTAATAATTTAGCTAAAGCCAATGAATCGTATACGTCTTCACTATTTTCTATACACAAATATGCGTGATGCGCAATAGAGCGCTCTAAAACTACTTTAGAAGATTCTCCTGCAAATGTGGCGGTTTCGTAAGTTTCCTTAATATCGAAATATGTTTCCTTAGAATTTTTAAACTCCGTCTTTACTTCTTCAGAAAGATCCAGTTTAAAGTCACTTTCAATATCCTCATCATCACGAATACGATCCATGTAGTAATTAGGAGACTTGAATATTGCGCCCCAATCTAAATCTGCACCCCAAGGACCAAATCTATAATGGTTATTTCCTAAATCGATAACTGTAAATTTCGATTTATTGTTGAGTACCCTAGATCCCCTACCAATCATCTGGTAGTATAGGGTTAGTGATTTTGTTGCTCTATTTAAAATAATAGTATCAATAGTAGGTTCATCAAAACCAGTGGTTAATATACTTACCGATGTCAATATAGCATCAGGTGTTTCTTTGAACCACTTTAATATTTGCTTACGCTGCTTTTTAGTGGCAGTATTATCAAGGTGCATTATATTAAGACCAGCAGCTTGAAAAGTATGGTATACTTGAATAGAAGTTTCAATACCATTATTAAAAATCAAAGTCTTTTTACCTTTAGAATGTTTGTTGTATGCTTCTAAAAGCTTGCTCAACATTGCAGGGCTCGTATAAAGATCTGCAGAAGATTTTACGGTATAATCACCATTAGAACCTATTTCTAAAGATGTAAGCCCCATGTCATACTGAAATACTTCAGCCCTAGCTAAAAAATCATTGGCAATAAGATTTTCTATGCTTTCGCCAGGTATAAGCTCGTCATAGTTTTTGTTCATTGGTAAGTCTCTATTAGAGCTCAACGGGGTTGCCGTTACACCAAGAACAAAAGAATTTTCAAAGAACTTAAAAAGCTTGGTAAAAGAGTTATAGTGTGCCTCATCAATAATGACCAGACCAACATCAGAAATATCTAATTGATCATCGTTTAACCTATTATTTAAGGTTTCTACCATGGCTACATAACAACTATAACGTTCATGGTCATCTAAATTTGCCTTACTGTTTACTACTTTGTTTACAACGCCAAAGCTAGTAAGCATGGCAGAAGTTTGGTTACAAAGTTCAATACGGTGTGTCATTACCAAAACCTTTTTATTATGGTTTTTCAGGTATTGACGTACCATTTCGGAAAAAATAACGGTTTTGCCACCACCGGTCGGTAATTGGTATAGAAGGTGATAATCATCTCGTTCTGAATCGAACTTATCAAAAATTTGTTGAATAGCTCCTTGTTGATAGCTGTAAAGTTCCTTATCGGTCTTTCTATCCTGTAATTCAAAAACTGTCTCTTGCATAAAATCTTCTCTGGAGTGTACAAAGGTAACAATCTCCCTAGTTTATTACTAATTCATAGGTTAAAAAGGGTATCTTTTGCGACTATATGTAATCGAAGTTAATAGTAAAGAATAAAATTAATGGAACATTTCCATTTTAAAGTATATAAGCCATTTGGTATGCTAAGTCAAATGACCTCTGGAGATGAACGTCAACTACGTAAAAAACGTTTTCTAAGTGAACTTTTTGATTTTCCTGAGGGAATTATGCCTGTAGGTCGGTTGGATGAGAAATCTGAAGGCTTATTATTAATGACTACAGATGGAAAACTTAGTGATACCATAAACAGAACAGGAATAGAGAAAGAATATTTAGTTCAATTGGATGGGGTAATCACTTCTGAAATTTTAGATAAATTGAAAAAAGGAGTAAGTATTGGTGTTTTTGGAAAGAAGTATATAACCAAACCTTGTGGAGCAATCTTATTAAATGAACCCCCTGCCCTACCCAATGCCGATTCTTCGCTACGTATTGGTAAACACAGACCCACTTCTTGGATCAGTTTAGTAATACAGGAAGGCAAATTTAGGCAGGTACGTAAAATGACCGCTGCTGTTGGTTTTCCAACCCTAAGACTGGTACGTGTAAGAATTGGAGAATTTAAACTAGAGCAAATGAATCAGGAAGAAGTATTAGCTGTAAAAATCAATTTTCCAATTTCTTAGGGATACGTTTTCCAGAAAACAAGGAAGTATAGTAAGGCTCTTTTTTTGCGTTGATAGACTAAACCACTCAGCACTTTTGGTGTAGGGTGGTTTAGTCCACAAATAGGTAGGTTCCCAAATGAAGTATACAGCAAATAATGACAATACTACCAGAACGGTGTTACGTTGCATTTTCGCCATTGAAAAATATTAAGTACTAAATTTTCTTTACACGAACGGCGTTCATACCCTTCATGCCCTTTTCTAGCTCGTAAGAAACTTTATCGTTTTCCATGATTTCATCGATTAGACCACTTACGTGAACAAAGTATTTCTCGTTGTTCTCAGAGTCAATAATGAAACCAAATCCTTTCGTAGTATCAAAGAAAGAAACTTTACCGTTTCTTACCGGATCAAATTCTTCAACATCACCTTCTTCTTTCTTTGGAATACCTAAAACGATATCTTCTGCTTCAATTTCTACTTTCATTGCCGGATCTGGCGGAGTGTCGACCAAGTTTCCGTTGAAATCTACATAAGCAAGAGGAATACCAGAGGTACCACTTTCTTTTGCAGCTGCTTTACGAGCAAGCATTTTTTTCTTCTTTTCTTCACGCTTTTTTAAGCGCTTTTTTTCTTTTTCAGTTTTATTAAATGTTTGTTGCGATTTTGCCATTCGTAATTTTAATGATAATAATTGATTTTGCAATAAAGGAATTGAAATACGTGGTGACGTGTATAACGAACGGTAAGTTTTTGAGTAAACTATAATTCCGTTTGTTGTAAGGTCATTGCAAGAATCATCTGCATCCCTTTATAGTTCTGCAAAGATATGATTTGTATTTCAATTATTTAGCATTAGAGGGGCTCAAACTATTAAAGTTTTGTGCTACTTCTTATTAAAATGAATTTAGTATCACTTTTTATAGCAAAATTTTAATGTTTTTTACCTCTTCTCCTACTCTGAAAATTTTATAATCTGTGATTAATTAAGAAGAATTGTTAAAATTTTATTTTTTAATTAAAAATTAAAAATATTGATATTCAGATTAATATATAAAATTAATCAATTTAATTTATTAAAAACAGTACCTTTTTATGCATAGTACTGTAACAAAATAAAACATTCGTCGTCTAGTAAGTATAACAAAATTATTAATCATCAATTAAAAATCAAATATCATGAGAACTTTTATCAGAAACACACCGACAGAATCTAGAAGAAACACTTTTTTTTCAAGTTTAAAAAATAGTAAGAGAGTACAATGGGCAGCATCAAGAAGTCATACCCATTAGAAATAATTCAATTCATCATTCATCAATCACCCGGCTAATCACCGATTTAAAAACGGATACCATGACAACACTTATTAGAAACACACCAACAGAATCTAGAAGAACTACCTTTTTTACAAACTTTAAAAACTGTAAACGAATACAATGGGTACCATCTAGACATTATACACATTAAGAATTCATCAACCACAAAAAAATAATTAATCAATTCGGTTAATCACCGATTAAAAACGAACATCATGAGAACTTTTATTAGAAGCACACCGACAGAAACAAGAAGAAATACTTTTTTCTCAAGTTTTAAGAATAGTAAGCGAGTACAATGGGCATCATCTAGACATCACACACATTAAGAATTCATCAATAAAAAAAATAATTAATCAATTCGGTTAATCACCGATTAAAAACGAACATCATGAGAATTTTTATTAGAAGCACACCGACAGAAACAAGAAGAAATACTTTTTTCTCAAGTTTTAAGAATAGTAAGCGAGTACAATGGGCATCATCTAGACATCACACACATTAAGAATTCATCAATCACAAAAAAATAATTAATCAAT
>Ga0209344_10005232_pt1 | contig 11314 bp, 8 predicted proteins | sample Cruoilmetagenom6_FD_187293 | JGI IMG/M metagenome (GOLD analysis project Ga0209344, IMG submission 187293) | Oil polluted marine microbial communities from Coal Oil Point, Santa Barbara, California, USA - Santa Barbara Oil Seep Sample 6 (SPAdes)... | ecosystem: Environmental > Aquatic > Marine >...
CAGCCTCGGTGAGCGCATCTCGGGCCGCACCCATCCTGCCTAGTTCGAGTTCGAGACGGCTGAGAAAAAGCCAACCGCGTATGGTGTTCGGTTCCTGCTCGAGGGCGTGACGAGTCCATCGAATCGCCAACCCCAGGTTGCCGCTCAAGCGCTCCAGACGAGCCCGTTCCAGCCAGTGCCAGGGTAGTCGCGGGTCGAGTTCGCACGCTCGAGTCAGGGTCGCTCTCGCGGCCTCCACGTCGTGTTCGGTCCCGCCGAGATCGGTGAGGATCCTCAGATGCACGCTCCCGAGGTCCGCCCAGAGACGGGCGAGGCCTGGATGGGCATTGACCGCAGTTCGAGCCCAGTGAAGAGCTTCGGCCGCCTCCTGCCAGTCCCACTGATCAGGATCATCCATGAGACTGCGGACTCTTCCTGCCGGCACTATCGACAACCACGGCTCGATCCTCAGAGTCCGGATCACATGGGCCGTCGTGGGTTCATCGGCATGCCACGTCCAACGAGCATAGGCCGGCGTCAGGATTCCCCAGGCGGTCAGCCACATCACAATGACCGCAGCCGACCATCGGAGGCTGTTCGTCCCCTCGAGTGGTGGGGCATCGATGGACAGTTGTGCACGTGCACCGATGCACCCCACCAAGACTGCCCACCACCACAGGACCAGATCGAAGGTCAGAAAATCGTGAAACAGACTGAGAACAAAAATGGCGGCCAAGCCGGCCACAACCGGACTGGTTCGCAACACTTTCGACCGGTGCGCCCCCAGAAACCAGGTTCCGACAACCAGGAAAGCCAAAACGAAACCAATCAGGCCCACCTGAACGAGGATTGCCAATGGGATCGATTCGGCAGAGCCGACAACGAATTGGTATCGCCCCACTTCCTCGGGGTGGAGGATTCGCTCTGTGCCCGCCGCCTCCACCAGGCAGCCTGGGCCGACGCCCGTAAGCGGCCGCGTCAACCAGATCTTGAGAACCGCCCACCAGATGGATACCCGGTGCCACGCAAGAACATCCGGCTGGCTGATGAATCGCCATGCAATCGCTCCCAGAGCCAGAACTGACCCGGCGCCGAGGCCGACAATCCGCCATCGTCCCGGCGCCAACAGAAAGCCAACCGCAACAACCGTGGCGAGCAAACCGGCCCGGGAGCCCGTGAGAATGATGCCGGCGGTCACCACAACCATCCATGTCCAGCGCCACTTCGGTGTCCGTTCGAGAATCAGCCACGCCACCGGCAAGGTCGGCACAAGAAGCGCCGCAACCAGGTTCGGGTTCTCGAAAAATCCTCCGACTCGAATGCCGTGAACCAACGCCTCGCCGACAACCGCCGATGCCACCACCACTGCACCGACCAACAGGACCCCGAGGGCATTTCGGCGACCCTTTTCGCCACTCCGACGACAGACTCCGTGCAATAGACAGGCTGTGATCCAGATTGCCAGTGTTTCCTTGGAAGCCAGAGGCGAAGCACCCACCAAGACCGCCGACACCACTCCCCACGCCACAAACACAATCTGCCAGATCTCGGTCTGGTCCATCCGACCACTCGAGCCGGCTGTTGCGATGGCCCACAACACAATCAGGGCGACGCCGACCAGCAATCGCTGCAGTGGGTAAAAGCCACCACCGAGGACGACGGTCAGGACCACGACGGCCGCAGCAACCGGCGCCCCCAGGTCAACGGGCCGAATCATGGTCCAACCCATCCAACGCCTTGAGCAGTTCTCCGATCGCCTCCTCGGATCCTGAGTTTCGGGAACCGTATCTCACCGCGGCCCACAGCTCGGACATGGCCGACGAAACGTCCCCCCGGGCAAGGGCAAGTCGGGCCCTCCGCTCCGCAAGGGCCGCGGAGCGGGGTCGAATCCACCGTCGCCGGTCGATCTCCCCCCACGCTTCGTCTTGCAACAACCGATCACCGCTCTCGATTGCGGCGCTTGCGAGCAGAAACTGGGGCTTGACCCGCCAGGGCGCCATGCCCAACGATTCCATCGCTCCGGAAAATCGAATGGTCGATTCTGGCGACGACGCCGATGCTTCTTCCACCAGCACTCCGGTTGCCTGCAACACGGTCATCGCGAGACACCCTGAGGCTGCCGCAACCAGGAGCGCACGACCCCTCGGAGAAGGGGTCGCCGTGGGCCGAATCTCGGGTGTCCGAGATGCCGCAGCCCAGCCCACCAGAATCGCCCAGGGGAGGGCAACACCGGGGACAAAAAGAGAAAAATCCACCAGGTTGTGGAGCGGAACCACGGCCACTGCCATCGCCAGACCAGGGTTCTCACGCCAGAGGCTTCGAATCAGGCGCAGGAGGCCGCCACCGAGGGCCAACAATCCGAGCAGGCCTACCGGACCGAGTTCCGCCAAACCCTCAAACAGCAGGCTGTGTGCGTGGGCGGGGTGGTTTCCCACTGCGAGGGGAACGGCTTGGCTCGCCTGGGCGAAACTCGCGACTCCAACCCCGGATGAGGGAGATGTTGTCCACAACCAAACCCCGATACGCCAGTTGTCAATCCGCAACGACACCGGCTCGAGCGCAGCCACATCCGGCCGCACCACAATCACAGCGGCCATAATAACGAGGAGGCCCCCAACCAAGACGCGCAATACCGTCCGGTTTTTCTTGACGAGGATAGGAACCACCGCCACCAAGGCGAGTCCGATTCCCAGGGGAGACTGGGTCATCGTCAGACCGACCACCGCGAGTAGGGCAAATCCAATCCAGATCATTCCCCGAAGAGTCCGACGCGCTTGACCCAGCAACAACGGGAGTGCTGTTGCCAACATCACCGCCAAGTGACTTGGCAGCGGGAAAGAGGCGAACGCACGTCGGCCTGCCACCCGTTCCTCGGCATACGCGCGGGCAGGAAGGGCAAGTTCCTCGATACCGGGCCGGATGGCCTCAAGCCCTGTGGCAACCTGCCAGATCCCCCAGAACGCCAGAACGGCAAGACCGGCGGCCAGTAACGCAGGGAAAACAACAGGCGGCCGTGATCGCGACGAAAGCCAGATCAGGGCACCCGTTGCCGCTGCGAGTCCGATCTCACCCACCGCCCGCGATGGATCCCAGCCCGCCATGGCTGAGAATGTCAGCACGGTCAGCACGACGACGCCAGCCACCATCCAATCAAAGGCTGTCCGTCCTGTCCGCCGCCAGCCCCACGGAACAAGCGCGAGCACCGAAGCGGCAACGAAAACCGCAGTCCATGGGTTCGATGAAACCGGAATCCACGCTCCTCCGATCGCAAGCGTCAGAAGAATGACAGAAGCGACAGAGTCGGACCGCGAACCCGATGGATCGGGTGCCTGCTCGGACTCCGGCGATCGAACCGGTATTACCACCGCTCGGGACCCTGACTGCGGCGACGGACCTCCTGTTCGACTACTATCCACCTTGCGATCTTATCGCGACCGCGTGGGTAGCGCTTGGAACACAAAAAACGAGGGCGCCAGGGCGCCCCCGTTTCGAAAATGCTCATTCAAGCGCGGTCAGTCGGTCTGAACACCTTCCGGATACGAGATGAAGGTCCCGTTCGAGTAGACGATGTCGCAGTCCATGCTGGTTGTGGAAGGACGATCGTAGGCGGGCGTCGAAAGATCTTGCTCCCACACCTTGTTGCGGCCGGCCGATCCAAGTGAGTAGAAACGGGATTGTGAGTCGGCGCGGAAGGGGAACCGCCAGCCGTCACCCTCGGGGACTTTCTTGACGTAAATCGGCGAGAGATGCACGGACATACCGGAAACAGGTCCTTGAGCAAGGGTCGGGTAGAAAGCCCAGTCGACGGCGTAGGCTTCGATAGCGGTACCGATGGTACGCATGTCGGACATGGAGCGCTTCTGGCGACTCCGGTTGATGGCGTTGAGCAGGTTCGGGATGGCGATGGCGGCAATGATACCGATAATCGCGACCACGATGAGCAGCTCGATGAGAGTGAAACCTTTTTGTCTGCGCATTACAGACCTCCTTTTTAATTCCAACTGGGTATACGCAATGTCCATGCCAGTTTTTCTGGTAGGGTTTTGAACAGAAAAGTGACGCTGAGCGTCACTCGCGGCAAAAGAAGCTGCCGCCGAACGTCAGTCGAAGACCCCGTCGTCCCACTCCCATTGCCTCGGTGGATTCCACACCCCCGGCCACTCGGCGCCGGCGGTGACCTTGACAGCCAGGGCCTTGCACCAGTAGTCGTAGGCTTTCCCGTCCTTTGTGTGGACGGCCACATCAACCACATAGTCACCCGGGGTGAGATCGAGGGCGTCATAGGCACATCTGATTTCGCTCTCACCCGTGAGCCGGCGCGGCACCAGTCCGTCGAGATCAGTGTTGTGCCCCGCCACCAGGGTTCCGTCCGCCCGATGCCAGGCCACACCGATGACAAAATTGTCGATCTCGCGGTCGGCGCGGGTGCGGATCCGCAATGCACATGGTGTCCCGGTGGGGATCAACCTCATGGAGCCCACCTCGCTGACGAGCTCCACCGATCGGATCTCCACCTCGCCGCAGCCCCACCGTCGACCTTCTTCGATCACACGGACATCTGATCCGGAGTCTTTTCGAGGTTGCGTGGTTCGGCCGGCGACATCGGCCCGGTAACGGGCGATCACCTTGCCGACATCTCCCTCTGCTCGGATCCGACCGGCGCGGAGATAGACCGCTCGATCGGCAAAGGCCTCGACGAGATCGAGATCGTGCGACACGAGCACCATGGTGACCCCGGCCTGCCGCATCCGCGCAAGCCGATCGAGACACCGTCGGGTAAATGCCTCGTCTCCAACCGACAGCACTTCGTCGATGAGCAGCACATCGGGTTCGACAGCCACCGCCACCGCAAACCCGAGGCGGACGTACATCCCCGATGAATAGGTTTTGACCGGTTGGTCGATGAAATCGCCGATCCCGGCGAAATCGAGGATCTCGGGAAGCCGACTCTCCACCTCCTTCCGGTCGAGGCCGAGCAGCATCCCGTTGATGAGGACGTTCTCGCGTCCGGTGATTTCGGGGTGGAAACCGGCGCCGAGCTCGATCAGGGCGGTGACGCGGCCCCCGACATCGACGTCTCCCTCGGTGGGTTTGAGAATCCCCCCCGCGAGCTTGAGCATCGTCGACTTGCCTGATCCATTGGGTCCGATGAGCGCCACCGACTCACCCGGCACGATCTCGAGATCGACTCCGTCGAGAGCGACGTGCGCCTCGTGTTTGACCGTGCGGCGTCGCCACCAGCTGCCCAGAACCGCACCCTTGACCGATTCGTTCCGCACCCTGGATCCCCGCCATCGGTAGACCTTGCGCACACCGGAAAAGCAAAGCCGACCTTTCACACCGACTCCACCAGGGTCTCCCTGAATCGTCCGAAGACAATCGCCCCGAGTACCCAACCTGCAACACCCACGGTCATCGCCACGAACCAGAGCCGTGGCTCCGGGACCTTGCCGGTGAAGGCAATGTCCCTGAAGAGTTCAACCAGGCTGCCGAGGGGGTTGAGCCTGAGCACTCGCTCGAGCCAAGGCGGGACATCGAGCCCATCGAGACTGTAGATGATGGGCGATGAGAAGAAGAGCAGATTGAGCAGATGACCCACGAGATCACGCAGATCGCGGAACTTCACCGACAGAGCCGAGATTCCCAGGGCCGCCCCACCGGAGATCAACAACCACGGCACAAGAGCCAGCGGCAGCAACCAGATCGTGGTGGGAAAGGGGTGCCAGCCCGCGAGCCACGCCACCACTAAAGCGGCAAACAACACCGGGAGGGCGAGAAGGTGGTGGATGAAGTGCGAGACGACGGTGACGGCGGGGAAGATCTCAGGTGGACACATGACCTTCGCGAGCAACGGTCCGTTGTCGATGAGGGTCACCGAGGCGTCGAGCACCGTTCCCGAAAAGAACAGCCACGGCAACAGACCACTGAAGAGAAACAGCGGATACGGCTCACCCCCGGGGAACCGGGGGTTGAAGATATAGGTGAAGACCACGGCATAGACAAAGAGCAACAACAGCGGATTGAGCAGGGACCACATAAAGCCGAGGACCGACGCCCTATAGCGGGCGTTGAGCTCTCGACGCACCAAGACCGCCACCAGCGCCCGTTGGCGCCATAGGAGCCGCACGAGAGTCATGGGATCTAGTTACTCCCGGTGACCAGGAGAGCCTGGACCTCGCGGAGGATCCGTTCGCGCTCGGTCTTGATGTAGCGTTGGTAGCTCACGACCTGCTCATCCTTGACGATGAACATCTTCGGGTAGTGTTTGACGTCACCGTAGTCGTCAAAGAGGATCGGACCGGTCACCCCCATGAGCTCGTTCATCCCGAAGTGGAAGGCCTTGCGGATCTGGTTGGTCTCGGGTGGGTCGGCGATTGTCATGACCTGGATGGTCAACCACATGGCGTCATAGCCGTGCGCAGCGAAGACATCCGGCGCCTTGCCGAGGGCGTCCATGTATCGATTGACGAAACCAAGGACCGGTTCCTTTTCCGATGTTCGATCAAAGGGTGGGAGCGGAAAGAGAATTCCCTCGGCCATTGCACCCGCCTGGATAAGGACGCGATCGCTGAAAAAGGCGGAGGTGGTGACGATCTTGCCTTCGTAACCCTGTTCCCGAAGGTGGGTAATCACTTCGAGGATCTGCGGCGCATAGCCGATGATGTAGACCGCGCCGACGCCACTCCCCGGCACCACCGCGTCCGATGCTGCCCGCCATTCACCATCGCTGATATCCACACGGGCGACGATCTCGCCCCCGAGGGTTTCGGCGAACTGGTTCTCGAACTCCGGTTCAATCCCGGCTGCATAGTCACCCGAATCCGAGTAGACAACCGCCCGAGACTGGCCGAGTCGGTCAAACATGAAGCGGGCTGCCGTGTGCCCTTCGAGTTCATCGGAGGGAAAGATCCTGAAAAAGAGCTTTGACCGTTGACTGATCCCCGGAGTCGATGCCGTCGGCGACAAACACACCACGCCGAGTTCATCGAGGACCTCGACTATCGCCTGGGCTTCGGTGCTGGTGGCGCCCCCGATGATCATCTTGAGATCGCGCTCGGACACCAACCGGCGGAGTTCGCTCACCGCGCGTTCCGGATCCGACTGGGTGTCCACCCACAAAACCTCGAAGCCCTCGGGCAGACCCTCACGGTCACGGGCATCGCTGATCGCGAGGCGAACCCCACTCTCGATGGACTCACCGTAGGTCCCCGCATCCCCGGTTGACGGCAGGAAGACACCCACCACCGGCTTGCTTCCACAACCGACCGACACAACCAAAAGCAATGCTGTCGCGCCGAAAGTCAGCCCGAGTCGCCGGAACATGATGGCACCTCCAGTAATCGGCATCAGCCTATCACAGACATCGCCGCATCGATTGCTCCGCCACCCTCATCCTGAGTGACCGTGAACTCATTTCAATTGACTAATTCTTCTTCTCTGTCTCATGATCAACCAGATAATCGAAGACGTCTCGGCGCTTGATCCCCATCTTCGCCGCCACCGACTTCATGGCCTCGGTTCTCCCCATCCCCGCCGCAAGCGCCGTGTCGTAGATTGCTCTGACCGTCTCTGGATCGACCTGGTAGCATTGACCGCCCTCGGCAGGTGGCCCTATAACCACCACATACTCCCCACGCGGTCGCTGTGTCTCCACGCAGCTCGCCAGTTCGCCGATGGTCGCCGTCACCGCTCGTTCGTACATCTTGCTGAGTTCGACCAGAAGCGTCGCCGGTCTTTCGGACCCGAGTCCCTCGGCGAGATCAGCCAGTTCGGCTCCGAGTCGATGCGGCGACAGCAGCACGACCATGGTCCACGGCACCTGCGCGAACTCGGCCACCCGGCTTCGACGGGCCCCGGCTCGCGGCGGAAGAAACCCGACCAAGGTTGCCGGCAGCGGTGGTTGACCCGAGGCGGCGAGGGCGGCCGTGAACGACGATGGCCCCGGAACGGTTGCCACCGGAATGCCTTCGGCTCGCACCGCCCGCACCAGAACGAAACCCGGATCCGAGAGAACCGGTGTCCCGGCATCGCTCATCAATACCACCGATCGGCCTCCGCGCAGCGCTTCCAGGACGCTCGGCAGGCGCGCCTCCTCGTTGTGCTCGTGATAGCTCATCAACCGTCCACCCGACTCGATTCCGATGTGACCGAGCAGCGTCCCCGCACGACGGGTGTCCTCAGCGAGAATCAGAGATGTTCCGGCCAGGACCTCACGGGCTCGGGGGGCGAAATCGTCGAGGGTACCGATCGGCGTTGCAACGATCCACAGGGTTCCCGGCGAGGGTGATTCTCCTCGAGATGACACGTTGCTATGATACCAGGGTGAAACGCAGCGTCCCCACACTCATCTTGCTGTTGTGCAGCTATTTGGCCCTCGCTCAGGACCTGGTCAGGAAGCCTGTGGAAGAGGTCGTCGCAGTCATCGACCGGACCCCGCTGCTCGCGAGCGACATCGATCTCGCCGAGGTGCTCGTTCTCATCGATCGGCCGTTCTCGGCGAACGACGCCGACTACCGTTCCGCCCTTCTCGACGCGCGCATCCAGCTCGAAGTTCAGTTTCGCGACCTCGAGTCATCGGGGGTTCTCTATCGTCTGGATCTCGATGTCATCGGGGTTCGACGGAACCTCCTCGACAACGTCGGCGGGCTGGAGGCTCTCTCTCCCACTCTCACTGCCGCCGGTCTCACCGAAGCCGACGTCGATGAACTCGCGCTCCGCATCTGCGCCGTCAACGCATTTGCCGATCAACGTCTCCGACCGAGGGTGAGCGTCAGCATGCAGGAGATCGAAACCGCCTACCGGCGGCTCGCCGTCGAGATCGAATCCCAGGGTGAATCCGCGCCCCTGCTCACCTCCGTCCAGGAGCAACTCCACCGCCTGGTTGCCGAACGCAAGCTCAACGACGAGATCGAGCGCTGGGTCGCCAGGGCCCTGGAGGAACGCGAGGTCACCCGCTTTGTTCGTTGACTCTGTAGCCAGCCGCATTCAGGCCTGGGGTCAGTACAGCTCTTCGTAGAACGCCGCGGCGCCCAAGACGGCCTCGGTGTACTCACGGGTCACCGAAAAACTGACGCCCGCCAAAAACCGCGATTCAGAGCAGTCCTCACCGCATTGATCCAACCAGAGGAGGGCCTGCGCCTCGCCGGCGTTGTACGCCGCCACCACCGCAGCCCGATTCCCCTTGAAAACTTCGAGAAGTCGACCGAGCTCGGCGGCTCCCAGATCGAGACTGATGAAGGGCTCGAAGAGATCGTCGGGTTGGATCTCCGGACGCCCATTTGCAGCGCCCGTGGCCACCGCAGTTGCCGGCATGAGCTGCATCAGACCACGCGCCCCGACCTTGGAAACGACCTGAGGGTTCCAGCGCGATTCCTCCCGTGCGACACCGGCCAACAACGACCACGGCACACCGTGCCGTTCGGCGGCGTCCCTCACGGTCGCCTCATGGGGCAAGGGGAAGAGTGCGCGCTGGAGACCGAGGGGAAGACCTCTCGGCGGAAGATACGATGACGCCTGCCATCGGGCCCCATCAGCGGCCGAGATCGCCAGCCATGGACGACCGAGCTCGAGCTCGGCCTCGGCAGTCCACCAGGTCGACATGGCCTTCTCGCGAGGCAGACCCGAGGGATCCCACCGCAGCGCCGACGATTTCAGACCCAAAGACCAGAGATCGGCCGCAAGACCGGACGGAAAAGTGGGTTCCTTCCGCTCACCGTCGAGTCCGACCTCGGCCATGGACCGAGCCCTGACGGCGGCGAGCTGAACCGGATCGGGTTCGAGTTTGAGCGATCGCGCCATCGCGCGCCGGCGGGCCCTCTCCACCGGATCGGCCCACTCCTTAGCTTCGAGTCCGCGCCACCGGTCGATGAGCGCATCGGGAAGGCCGACCACGGTCTTCCGCGCCTCCCCCGACCAGAATGAGTCGAAACCGGCGACCCTGGCGATCAGGACCTCGAGGGCCTCCTCGCTTCCACCGGCCGCCGCCGCCAGTTCGGCTGCCATCACCGCCGCCGGACCGCGCCAGGGATCGCGCGCCACTCCCTCCAGCCGACCACGCGCCGACTCGAACTCGCCAATCCGAATCTCATACAGCCCGAGCATGACGTCACCTCGGGCCCGGTTGGTCCGATATCTCAGCCGCGACAGTCCTGCCTGGGCGAGATCGGGCTCTCCGCGTCGAAGACGCAGCCGAGCGAGGAAGAGCCTTCTGTCATCGGAGATCTTGATGCGGACCGCTCGCTGCGCCGCAGCGACCGCTTCATCCATCTGTCCGGCCAATTCGAACGTCCGGCCGAGATGCACCTCCAACTGGGCGCGCCTCTCGCCGCCCGATGTTCTGGAAATGGCGGTTCGATACCAGGTGATGGCGACCGACCAGTCACCGCGCCGAAAGGCGCACCTACCGCGGAGATAGGCCACCTCTCGACTTGGAATCCGACTGTGACTGACATCGTCGAGTCCCTCCAGAATCGGCGCCGCCCGATCATAGAGACCGTGCCGGTAACACGTCTGGGCCACCTTCCATCGATCCTCGACCCCAATCTCGCCGGACGCCAGAAGCGCATCGGCCGCCGCCAACGCTTCGAGATCGGTGGTCGACCCTGAAAGCAATCGGCTCAGCCTATCCCGATCGATGGGTTCGGCGCTCAGAGCCAAAGCGAGTTCAATCCCCCTTCGGGAGCTCCGAGAAAGAGTTGGTAGGACTTTTTCAAGCTGGGCCTCTCGCTCGGGACCGACACCCAACCTGACGGCCTCGGCGGTCAGCTCCAACGCCTGGCGCCTGATCTCTTTCGAAGGAGCCCGCCTCAATAGACCAGATACGAGCTCCGAAGCTTGGGGCGCATCCACACCGATCACCAACTCCGCCAGTTCGACCCGCGCCACGGCGCCGAGATCGGGCGAATCGACGACCTGTCTGAGGAAGTGTGCTTCGGCATGGTCGTCATCAGCCAGACGAGCGGCATGGGCAGCAATGAGCGCCTCCTCGGCACGCAGAGGCAACTGGGCCTCGCGACGCGCCGCAACCGTCAGGACCTGGTCCCACCGCCCCGCCAATGCGAGGCCCTCCAAACCCGGACCGGTGTCAGCGGTCGCCGGCGGGACGCCGGCGAGAAGAACAAGCAACCATGTCAAGACCGTCAATATCTACCACCCACCAAAGAGCCAAAATCAGAACCCCCAAGGAGGTCCAACTTGCTCCATCGCTCATTCTATGGATAATGCGTGGTTGCGGCGAGCATTCCCGCCACCGCCGTTTCGATCCTCTGACCAACCACGGAGGCGCCGCACCATGGAATCACAACACGTCAAAGTTCTCATCATCGGCTCGGGCCCC
>Ga0209344_10005234_pt1 | contig 11313 bp, 9 predicted proteins | sample Cruoilmetagenom6_FD_187293 | JGI IMG/M metagenome (GOLD analysis project Ga0209344, IMG submission 187293) | Oil polluted marine microbial communities from Coal Oil Point, Santa Barbara, California, USA - Santa Barbara Oil Seep Sample 6 (SPAdes)... | ecosystem: Environmental > Aquatic > Marine >...
AACATGATTATGAATTCTGTGAATGGAATTTTTCAGATACAACCGAAGCTGAAAGTGATTTTCTGATGGGCTTATTCGCAGACCTGGACTTAGAAGTCTATATGGCGGTATTTGATGAGCTGGGCTCTCCGGTATGCCGGGTATTGGTGCCGGGTTATTCGGAAATTTATCCAGTGGAGGATTTAATCTGGGATAACACCAATATGGCGCTGGATTTTCGTGAGGATATTCTTAATATCCACAGCTTAACTGACGATAAATTGAGTGATCTTGTGACCCGTTTAGAAGTCAGTCAGTTGGACAATTACATGGATATTAAGACCCTGATTGGTATTGAGTTTGATGAAAATACTGTCTGGGGACAGTTGACCATCTTAGAACTGAAAATTCTGGCTTATGTGGCATTAAAAGAGTATGAAGAAGCACTGGATTTGGTGCAGGCTTTTTTGCAATACAATGATAATACGGTTGAACGGGAATTGTTTTATCTGGCGATGGAGGCGGTGCTGGAGATTACCTTAGATGATGCATTGGAGATTGATGACTTTATTGACAATCTGAAGCGTATGTTTGGTGCTGAAACCACAGCGGCCGTGGTTGGCTCAGTTACCGGTGAAGTCCGATTTCATGGTTTAACCAAGACCAGTATGCAATTAGAAGGCCTGGATCGTCACTTGAATTTAATTGATTTTATCCGAAAAGTGCACACTGCCCGTGGTCAAGCCGTTTAATGATGACCATGACCCGGGAAAGGTGGCTTCAGTTAATGAAAAATATGAGTCTGCCGGAATCTTTAACCTGTTTTGATGACTTGTGTGCGGCCTATGGTGAAAAATACCGTTATTATCATACTTCTGAGCATATCTCGGCCATGTTGCGGCATTTTGATGATGCCGCTGAATTAGCACATTATCCGTATGAAGTTGAACTGGCCATCTGGTTTCATGATGCAATTTATAAACCTTTTTCTTCGCGAAATGAACTTAACAGTGCCCGCTGGGCGAAAACATTTTTATTGGAACTTGGATATGATTCTGCAGGGGCAAAGCGGGTTTATCGATTAATTATGGCAACCTGCCATCAGGGTAATGTTGTGGTCCATGATGAACAACTTATTGTTGATATCGACCTGAGCATTCTGGGTGCACCGAAACCTGTCTATGATGCTTTTGAACACAATGTCCATCAGGAATACCGGCTGATACCCGGTTTTATTTACCGAAAGAAGAGAAAAGCAATATTGAAGTCTTTTTTATCGAGAAATCACATTTATCATCTTAATTATTTTCAGGACAAATTCGAACAAGTAGCACGAGAAAATATCCAATCGGCTCTACAGAAACTATAAACCCTTAATGCTAATTACAATTTGAAGATGAACTACCCGGGTTATACTTAAATAAAGTTAACTTTATGGGAGAGCGTATATGTTTGTTTCAAATCCGAACTTTGACCTGGTTCTGCGCGGTGTGATACTGACAGTCATTGGCTTGTTTTGGGTGGTGATACTGGTTCGTACCAACGGGCTCAGGTCTTTTTCGAAAATGACCAATTTTGATTTTGTCATGACGGTGGCGGTCGGTTCGTTGCTTGCCGGTGCCGGCCAGGCAACGGAGTGGTCGGCATTTATGCAAATACTGATTGCCATGGCGGCACTATTTATTGCTCAATATGTGACAGCACGGCTGAGAAAATCTTCATGTGCCTTAGAAAATCTGATGCAAAATAAACAGATATTATTGATGCGAGACGGTCAGATCATAGAAACGGCACTAACTGAAACACGGGTGGCAAAAAGTGATTTGATTGCCAAGCTTCGAGAAGCCAATGTACTTGATTTTTCTGAAGTCAGAGCCGTGATACTGGAAACCACCGGCGATATATCCGTATTACATGGTGACCAATGTGCTGAGGCGTTATTACAGGGTGTGCAAAATATCGATTAACACTCTGGTTTAAGTAATTCCTGATTGTAATTAGCAACAAATTTGTTCAATTCCAGAAATGTATCGTTATATTGTTGTGTTATGGGTTTGTTAATCGTGTTTTGACAGCGAAGAATTTGTGAGCTTGGTCACAAGTCGGGTGCTATACTTCAATTACATTGAGGGATTGCCCTAAAGGTTGAATATCATGAAAATAATCACCGTACTTTGTTTTTTGCTTATGTCCGCTTCGGCACTGGCGGATGAATATTTTATCTCACCGCAGGGTGATGACGCCAATCCCGGGACAATGAGTCAGCCTTGGCGAACGATATCTCAAGGTCTGAACAGCGTTTCGGATGGTGATACATTGACATTGCGAGGCGGTATTTATCGTTTGATCGAAGAAGCCAACCGGCCGAGTTTCATAAATACACCGAACTTAACCCTACAAGGTTACGCGGGTGAAACTGTTGAGCTCCTGGGCTCTTACAGCACCGCATCTGATACTTGGCAAGTGTATAACGCCAATGTCTGGCGGATTCCTGCTGACCAATTGACCCGGGATCCCAAGGGTATGTTTAATGGTGATAAGCGGATAGATCACCAAACTAATTTTGACAGTGGTCGTGATCATGATCATGTCAGTAATCTGGTTGAACCCAATCATTGGACCAAAGCCGATATTAATGGCACCCAATGTTTTGCCGATAACAGTGGTTGTTATATTTACTTATATCCGCCGATCGGTGAACTGCCGAATAATGAAGTCTATGAATTGTCCCAACATGGTTTACCGCGCACGGTTAGTGATTATTTCACCTTAAGGAATGTGCATATTTATTACACCCAAAGCAGTCCGATGTTCTTTGAGGGGGCTGATTATGTGACTTTAGAAGATAATGTATTTGGTCATATTTCCAACGGCAATGATAATTCTTATGCGGTGCGTATCTGGAATTCTGAAGGCAGTGTGGTGCGTAGGAATAAGGTGTTTGATTCGGTGTATTGGGGTGGCACGTCTAACAGCAAGGGCATCACTTTTATGATTTCAAAATTAGGTGAACCTAATGTGGTAGAGTACAATGAAATCTATGATATTCCGGGGCGTGCGGCGGTCGGTACCAAAGGGGGCGTGTCTAATTTGATTGTACGATACAATTATATTCATGATGTCTATAATGCCTTTGAACCCGGTCATTTTCGTTGTGCGCAAGGCAGTGGTTGTCAACCCGGTGATCCACAGTATCGCCCCGGCGGTGACTGGTTTATCTATGGAAATATTGTCTCCCATACAGAAGTGGGACTGCGCCTGGCTGCTTATGAAGAGGACGGCGATAACAATTGGCTGTATAACAATGTTTTTTATCAGGTTAAAGCGGCCGTGGAAATTGGTTGGGATGGTGTATTTGGAACGGTGATTGCCAATAATATCTTTATCAATAATGAGGTTGGTATCTATTTAAAAAGCGGTGGTACCAACACCACGGTGCCTGATTATTTAGATCAATTCGAATCACATCATAATCTGTACTTTAATAACAGCCATGCAGACATTCACCTGAGGCCTAATTGGGGTGGCAATTTCTATAGTGGAACACCATACGACCTCGCGACTTTTAAAACACAATTTAGTCAAACTGAATTACAGTCCATCAGCGTTGATCCGCAATTTATCAACACCACCGACTTCTATTTGTCTGAGAACAGTCCGGCCATCGATGCCGGTGACGGTGCGTTTTGGAATGTGCCTTCTGTGCACATGGGAGCGCATCCTTTTACGGCATTATCTGACTTGATTTTTGCCAATGGTTTTGAGCTGCCGTGATGAATAATCGAGGCTGATTTGTGGACTTTATAACGGTCATAAAAGCAATCGCCATCTGGTTTGGTATTTTGTTGCTGGCCATTATGAACGGCGGTTTGCGCGAAGCTGTTCTGATACCGAAATTAGGCCTGACACCGGGTTTGATTTTGAGTGGTTTGTTGCTCTCGGTTCTGATTCTTTTAATCACCTATCTGACATTGCCCTGGCTAAACGTTCAAAATACTCATCATCTTATAGCAATTGGTCTTGGCTGGTTAATACTGACTGTGGTTTTCGAGTTTTCTTTCGGTTTACTTCGTGGCATGCCTTGGTCAGAAATTCTTGACGCCTATACCTTTAAAGACGGTAATATTTGGTCATTGGTTTTGTTGGTGACCGCTGTGGCACCTTGGCTGGCCGCTTGGTTTCGTACTTGACTGTCGATATAGAAAAACTTAGAACTGATTGGTTGCCAAACAGTGTTTTGATTATTTTAAATCAAAACACCAATGCCAGGGTTCGGCAATGATGCCATGGGGGTTGTTTTCGGGGTAACTTTCAATAAAACCATGTATCTCTGCATTGTCTTGTAACCAGGCATAGGCATCGGTTTCAGCGAAACTTGATTCTAATACTTGTTGTTCACCTGCAGTGGTTAAATCCAGCGCACAACCGGTGTGGTGCTCACTGTGACCGGGCGGGGTATTAACTGTCAAAATAACGGTTAATGATTGGCCTTGGTCTAATTTCTTTTGGATGAGTTCGGCCTGATAATTTAAAGAGCGAAATGCAGATACCGGGGTTAACTGAATACCGTCATCTTGGGCGGCTTGTTGCATGCTTTGCCAGGCTTGATAGGCTTTGGGATGTAATTTAATGGGTCTTTGAAAACAGTCGAGTCCGGCATCGACAATTTGGGTGGCTGTTGGGTATTTGGGTGCTTTGATTTTCTTGGTGTCGATACCTAACTGCTGATTTAAGCGTTGATATAAATCCGGGTATCGTAAACGTTCCGGGGTGACTTCAAAATGATTGTCAACCTGTTCAAATCCTAAATTTTTCAGGTAGAGCCGTGCGTGGGGTAAATCTGATTTAGCTTTTACAGTTCGGCTGTTGAGGGCTTTAATGAGACCATAACCGGCTTCAGTCGCGACCCCTAAATGTAACGATTTGGGCTTTAAAATTATATTAAACCACTGATTATGAAAAAAAACCTTGCCCAATAAATCTTGATTGCTTTTACTGCAAATAGACCAGCAGTTTTTGTGGGTTGGTTGTAGAGTTAACCTGGGGGTTGTGATGGTGAACATAAAATTCTTATTTTTATCATTACAGTAATTTTAAACTTAGGACAAGTTGATAACAAGCTTAATACACAACAAATATATCATACATATTTAATAATATAGGCCGCTAACTATTGTTACCAAGTCAAAGATAACTGGATATTTGGAATAATGGGCACAGCAGATTTGCTGTCTGCGACATATCGGTCATCAATAAGTGTATAAGTGGTGCAGCAAGGGTTATTGATATCAAGTACATTCTGAACCTGAATCAACAAATCCCATCGGCCATAATCTCTCAACCATTGGCGCTTGAGTTGTAAATCAAGCTGGAAAAAATCTGGCCATCGGCGGGTGTTCCTGTCACTCATAGATAAGGTATCTTGCTCATATATCAATTCGGTACGTGGCCAGCCACTGTGGTACTGAGCTGAAGCAGATAATTGCCACGACCCAAGAGGGTGGCTTATGTCGGCTTTTAAGCTATGACGTTGTTGCCAGCTGCGCGCTATGTAGGCATCATTAATTTCATCACGGATTTCAGCCAGGGCATAGGCAACAGTCCAATGGCTTTGATTAAGTTGACCACTGAGCGACAATTCAAGACCACCGGCCTGGGCATCGGTGGGGGTAATGCGCTTGTAGTCGGCATATAACTCCGGAATCAAGTGATAGTCACTGAACAGGTTTTCGTAATAGGCCAAGGTGCGACTGTATTTTTTGATGTAGGCTTCACCGCGAAACAGCCATTTGTTAGATAACTGTCGACGGTAATCAATCACCATTAAGTCGGCGGATGAGGCTGCCTGGTACGTTGGGTTAGCGTCTGATAACAAGAGTTCATCGAGGCGTTGAGCCTGTTGATGACGACCCAATCCAAAGCGCCACTGGGTGTTGGGGTTGGCTAGATATACCATGTTAAAACGAGGACTGATTGCTTGATGTGGCAGCCAGCGGGCTTGTTCATTGTAGAGGCCTAAATCAGTGATCCAGCGGTCATTAATTTGCCACCTGAGGTTGACAAAATAAGACCAAAATAAGCCGTCAGTTTGACCCTGGAAATCTTGGTTTTGCGTTTCTGGCGTATTTAATAATTCAGCCCAATCCGAATCGTGATGAACCCGGCGCTGTGAAGAGATGTCTGCTTCAGCGTTTTGCAGGGTGATGCCCAGGTCTAAATTAAATTCAGGGGCGAGTCGCCATTGATGTCGCCAACTCAGTTGTAGATATTGAGTGAGAATATCTTCGCGTAGCATGCCATTAGAAAGCGGTTCCATGATTTCGCCCTGGCGTTGGTCATGGTGGCGACTGTAGGCCAGCTGCCAATTGGATTGATGTGCTGCCAGGTTATCGTATTGCCATTTAAGCCAGATATATTGATCATGGTAAGCGGCTTTTGCTTGTTCGTCTGTTTGCATAACACTGAGTTCGTCACGGGATATCAACAGATGTTGTGAGCTTTGCCATTGGGGTGATGTTTGCTGGCTAAATTTAATGTAAGCATCCTCAAATTCGGGGTGAATAGTGAGGTGTTCCATTTGGTATTGTTTTAATAAGTGCCCCCCTGACCGCACCCCACCTAATACATCCGTGAACTCAGTTGACCACCATTGCGTGTGACTGAAATCCAACAGTCCAAATTGACTGATGCGATTATAGTCACTGTCTTTATGGTCACTTTCAACAGACATGACAGCACTTAAGCGACCCCCATACTGTGCCGGAAAAACACCGGCGTAATGGCTGACAGAAGTGACCAGATTGGGGTTTATGGTGGATAGTATCGAGGCAAAATCTTTAAAGTGATAAGGGCTGCGTAAAATCATGCCGTCTAATTCAATCAGGGTTTCATTTACTAAACCGCCTCTTACATGGCTGCGTCCGTCCAGTCCGTCATTGGTATGCGAAGCCAAGTTCCGGGCTGATTGTAAAGGGTCGTGGTTAAACGCATGGGGTTGGGTGAGGTCGCTGCTATCCATAACATGGCCGGCCATTTTATTTTTATCATAATACAATAAGCTTGTTGATACCTTTAAGTCGCTCAAGGCCAGGGGCTCGGGTGTTAATTTGAAGGTAATCACTTTTTTTTGAGTATCGGCGAGTGAAATGGTCTGATGTCCAGTTTCATAGTGTGGTGCATTAATCTGAAACAGACCGGTTGTGAATTGTTTTGGTAAAATAATAATGCCACTGTGGGTTTTATAATGCTGTCCTTGTGCGGTGATGATAGTAAAGGATTTAATACGTGAATTGTTACTGATGTTCTCAGCTTTTAATATGATCGGGTTTTGGATGGCTTGTTTATTATGTTGTATGATCCAAATGTCCGAATCTACAGCTTTTAATTGTAAATCTAATACAAACAGATACTCACGAAAGGCCGTGAAAGAGGTATCCGGGAGTAATATGGTTTGTTGTAACTGCTGATTTGAGACATGGTCACTGCTGTAAAAGATGGTATAGCCACTGTCATTAAAAAAGTCCAGCCAATGTGCCAGCGTTTTAGGGTTTGCCAGTGCCATTTGACTGGCTAACAGCAATAACAATAGCAAATAAGCAAATGCGTTCGTGTGGACTGGTTTCAATCTCTTGAGCGGGTATAAGCAGAATCCACTATATTACTTTTCATGATGACTAATTTGCAAGCGACCTTGCTGAATTTGATATTGATAATCGGTGCTGGCGAAAACAGTTTTTAATGCCATATCGACTGTCATATTATTGATTGTGCCCTGTAATGAAACGGTTTTGGCAGCTTCTTGTTGGCCTTGCCAATTGACAGTCAAATCTGCTTTCCGGCTAATCCAGACAACAAAATCATATAAGGACTGTCCGTTCAATGAATAAGGTTGTTCGGTTTTAAAAGTCCATGACCACAAGGGGTGATTATGACTTGAAAAAATTTGTATGGGTTCAACGCCCGATGGGCTAATTGATATTAATTCATTGTGTTCGATGGTGTGATTTTCTTGATGGCTAATGATATTAACCTGGCCGGTTTTAACAGCCACTTGCAATACATTTTCTTGGTGATTGACCACGTATTGGGTACCCACATGACTGACGGTGCCCAGCGACGTTGAAATAACAAAGGGCTCGGCCGATTCTGAAACATCAGTGTTGTGAAATAATTGTCCGCTCAATAAATCAATGCGTTGAGCGCCTTGCCAGGCAATGCGGGTATTGGGGGCTTGTCGTAATTCACTGCCGTCATTTAAATGCCAAATCAAGTAACTGTCATCTGAGCTTTCGATGACATCTCCCGCCTTTAGTTTAAGATCGGCTGTCATGGTTTGTGGATTTTTGGTGCCCTGATTAAGCAAAATGGTGCCGTGGATATCAACTTGCTGATACAAGGTTGAGAATTTATTATCATCGCTATTAAAGTCAACAAATAAAACCAGGGCAAAGACAATAACGGTTGATGCGGCCACGGCTGCAGTCCAGGCGACTCGTTGCCGACGTTGTTTTTTGAGATTATTTTGCCAGTGCTTCCTAACTGCCATTTTAGCCGCCTGTTGTTGCTCAGTATCCGGTAAAGTGCGCTGTTTTAAATGCTTCAAAATATTGTCAGCTTGCTCTTTATTCATAATCATGCTCCCAGTTTGACGGGTAAAAATGGTCTAAACTGTCTGTTTTTAATAATGCCGTAAAAGCCTGTTGAAATGACTGTCGTGCTCTGGCCAGGGCAGATTGTATGGCAATGAGGGTGGTGTTGGCTTTTTCGGCCATTTCTTCCACACTGAGTTCATCGACGTATTTCCAGGTGATTAAATCACCATAATTGTTGGGCAAGTGGTCAAGCACCTCTTCAATCAACTGTTGCAATTGTTGGTTGTGCAGTTGTAATTCCGGCTGTGTTTGATTGCCATCGGCCACATTTAACAGCACCTCTCGTATCGATGGGTGTTCTGTCATTGGAATGACATGACGTCGTCGTCTGTTCTGTTTACTGAAATGGGCGTAAATAAAGCTGCGTGCAATTTGACACATCCAGGTAAATAAAGCGGCTTCAGCACGATAATCCTGTAAATTATCAAGCGCCTTACATAAGGTTTCCTGGGCCAAATCCATGGCCAAATCATGATCACCATCCACCCGCCCCAAGATGAAGCGAAACAGCTTGCTGTGGTAACTGTCAAAAAAAGTATTAAAGGCTTGTGTTTGACCCTTTAATAATTGTTTGACGAGTTGTTTGTCTTGTTTGTGACGGCCCATAAAAAATCAGCTTTAACGTTTGTTTAACGCTTAGAGTCAATAACTCGGTAAAAACAATCGTAATAAATGATTTAATTGAAATTATTCGATTGATTGGTTCAGTCAGTGTGCTCTAAATATCAAAATAACTGTGACTTAGCATGACTAAACCTATTTTTACTTCATTATATGCCGAATGTCCCAATCATGGGGCAAATGCCGTTCATCAATTAACCACTCAAGGAAACAATGGTCGATTAAAGGGCCAACAAAAACCAAAATTAAGGCCGAACAAGCATTTAAACACCTGTGTTCGTCTGGTACAAAAAAGTGTCTCACAACGTCAAATTATTGAACAATTTGTTCAGCGACAGTATAAACAACATTTTGATGCAGAGATTCATCATTTTTTTCCGGTTTTAATCAGCGTTTACCAATCATCAAATGATGCGTTGATCGGTACGGTCGGTATTCGTTATGCCGATCAGGATAACTTGTTCTCTGAACAATATTTATCTGAACCGGTGGAACACATATTGAGGCAGCAATCAGGCGCGTCAGTCGAACGGTCGACGGTGATTGAATTAGGTCACTTTGCCCTGGCTCACCGACGATATCTGGAGCCGGTGGTATACGCCATTGCTCAATTTATTGGACAGCTACACGTTGAATGGACGGTTTATACGTTGTCTCAGCCGATGGTTAAGGCGGTTAATCGTATAAAGATTCCAACCCATTTTTTAGGTTTTGCCCGAGCAGATAAGTTGCATGACCGAGATAATCGTTGGGGAAAATATTACCATCTAAAGCCGGCCGTTTATTGTTCTCATACGGCCACTGCCATTGATGCCATTCAACACAATCGAGACCGATATGTGGCGCATTGATAAAGGTGTTGATTTTAATCCACAGTGTGTAGCCATCCACAGTGATAATTGCCCTGAATGGTTAGCCGCGGATCAATGGGCAACTAAACAACAATGGGTGATTGTGCCGATTCCGCACTTTTTCACAGCCAAGCAAATTGCACATATGGTTAATCAGGCCGGTGTTGACGGTGTTTTTTGCCAATCAGAGGTGCTGGATTTATGGCTTTCTCTGGGTTTTCAAAAAGTGGCTGATTTTGGAGATTTGATTGTTTTGAACAGAACACTGAACACCAATGTGAACGTGCCTGAAAATACCCACAAAATCACATTTACCTCGGGATCGACTGCACAACCCAAAGGGGTTTGCTTAAGCTTGTCACACTTACAGACAGTGGGAGAATCACTGGCCGATGCCACACAGCACCTGGGATTAACAAAACACTTAAGTGTGCTGCCTTACAGTATTTTACTGGAAAATATGGCTGCTGTGTATGCCAATTATTCTGCCAATAAAGGGCGGGGTTTGGACATAATATCTGTGCCTGTGGCGGAAGTCGGGTTACAGGGGTCAGGGCATTTTCAGCCGAAAAAACTTGTTCATGCGCTTTTGAAGTATCAGGCTGATAGTCTCATTTTGATGCCTGCCATGCTCAAAGCATTGCTTCATTATCTTTCACAACATCCGACAAATCTGAGTACCGTCAAATTTATGGCTGTGGGTGGTGCCGTTTGCCCGCCGGCGCTTATAAGACAAGCGTATGATAGGGGATTGCCGGTTTTTCAGGGTTATGGCATCAGTGAGTGTGGTTCGGTTATCTGTTTAGACACAGACTTGTCATTAGACGGGTCGGTGGGTCGACCTTTATCGCATGCTCAGGTCAGCCTGGATGAGGAGCAGCAAATTATCTACCAGGGGCCACAATTTTTAGGCTATTTGGGTGACAACGCCCTAAAGAATAATACAGCCAAACCCAGTCAAACTCATGTAACCGGTGATACCGGTTTCATTGATCAGCAGGGGCGTTTAACCATTCATGGGCGATTGAACAACCTGATTGTTAATGGTTTTGGGCGCAACATTTCACCGGAATGGGTAGAAGCTGATTTAATGGCTTTAGAAGCCATAAAACAGGTGATGGTGGTGGGTGACGGTGAAGCCTTTTTAACGGCCTTGTGTGTTTCTGACTACGATGAAGAGGCGCTTTACCCTTTAATTCAACCCATAAACT
>Ga0209344_10005236_pt1 | contig 11312 bp, 7 predicted proteins | sample Cruoilmetagenom6_FD_187293 | JGI IMG/M metagenome (GOLD analysis project Ga0209344, IMG submission 187293) | Oil polluted marine microbial communities from Coal Oil Point, Santa Barbara, California, USA - Santa Barbara Oil Seep Sample 6 (SPAdes)... | ecosystem: Environmental > Aquatic > Marine >...
TATGCCGTTTAATCAATTGACTGACCGCATCGTTTTCTATTGGTATCCATTAGAAATCGTGTGCAAAGTTAGCCCACCCGCATTTTGAAACATAGCTGATTTCGCGCTAATGGACAATCTGGGTTAACCAGAGGGTCGTCAAATTGCTACGTAATTTCTTTAAGATGTTCGTCCGACAGGCTTGTAGGCACCGTAAAAGCATCTCGAAATCCTGCAAGTCGCGTTCCAAACCACATAAATATTTGAGTCAAGAAATTTTTGATTAGTTGCGATTAGGCATAACTCGGGTTGGTTGGCTAAAGCACGTACCTGACGTGGTTACAAGGCTTGGAGTATTGCCACTCAAAATAGCGGATATTTCTATTTAGCACTAATATTTCCCATATTCGCCTACCTTCTTCATACTTATCATATGTTACAATGGCTCTGTTATTGGAATGGGCGAAAGTGGCGGAATTGGTAGACGCACTGGATTTAGGTTCCAGCGCCGCAAGGCGTGAGAGTTCGAGTCTCTCCTTTCGCACCAACTGAAGAATTTACTTATTAACCTAAGGAAAGCAAGTATGTCGAGTGTAGAAATCCTGAGCGGGTTGGAGCGCCGCCTTAATGCATCCATCCCTCTGCAACTGGTTAGCAGCGAAATGGAAGTGCGTCTGAAGAAAATGGCACGTACCGCTGAGGTGCCTGGTTTCAGGCCAGGCAAGGTGCCGTTCAAGATTTTGGAGCAAAAGCATGGTGCACAAATACAGCAGGAAGTGCTGCGAGATGCTTTACGGCAATCCTTTGTCAAAGAAGCGGAGGAAAACCAGTTAAAAGTTGTTGGTTATCCTGCTTTTGAAATTAAGACCACCGACCCAGATGCTGTGTGGATTGAATATAGTGCGACTTTTGAGGTTTATCCTGAAGTAGTGTTGGGTGATATTAGCGCTGAAAGCATGGAGCAAGTGACTTACACGCTGAGTGATGCCGATGTTGATACTACGATTGTTACGCTGCTTACGCAACACGCAACATTCGAAGTGGCTGACCGTGCGGCTCGAGATGGAGATAGGGTTCATATTGATTTCAGTGGCTTGCTGGAAGGTAAGGTATTTGAAGGGGGTGAGGCTAGAAATTTGGCTGTATTGTTGGGTGTTGGGAGCTTGTTGCCGGATTTTGAAAATGCCATCATTGGCATGAAGGCTGGCGAAACGAAAACTTTCGATATGACATTCCCGTCGGACTATAAGGCAGAAAAAGTGGCTGGCAAAGCAGTGACGTTTACAATTACCTTGCACAAGGTGGAAGATCAAATTTTGCCAGAAATTGACGACAAATTTGCCAAGTTGCTAGGCATAGAAGATGGTGATGTGAATAAGCTGCGGGCTGAAGTACAAAATAATCTAGAGCGGGAAGTTAAGCGTCGCATAATGTTACGAAACAAAGACAGCGCAATGGCTACCTTGCTGAAAGCAGCTGAACTGGAGATACCCAAGGCACTGCTGGATGCTGAAGCGCAGGGCTTGATGCAGCAAACTATGCGAGATATGAAAAAACGCGGAATGGAAATGCCAAAGGATGAAGAGTCGTTACCGCTTGAGCTGTTTACTGAGCGTGCGCAAAAGCGTGTCAAGTTGAGTCTGATTATGACGGAGCTTGTAGGTAAATATGATTTGCACGCTAAGCCGGAGCAGGTTAAGGCGCTGGTTGAGGATTACGCACAAAGTTATGACAACCCAGAAGAAGTGGTGCAGTGGCACTATAGTGATCCAGAACGCTTACAAGATGCAGAAAATTTGGTATTAGAGGATAACGTGGTGGTTTGGGTGACGGAGGCTGTCACGGTGACTGAGAGAGGCATGGAATTTAAAGAGTTGATGGAGAATGCCGCGTGATGCATAGCGAAGCACCTCTAAATAATGAGGATCCGCAAAACATCGGTATGATTCCGATGGTGATAGAAACCAGCGGGCGTGGTGAACGTGCATACGATATTTATTCTCGTCTGCTCAAGGAGCGTGTTATATTTTTGGTTGGCAATATCAATGATATGAGCGCAAATCTGGTGGTAGCTCAGTTGTTATTTCTTGAGTCGGAAAATCCAGATAAGGAGATTCATCTCTATATCAATTCGCCAGGCGGCTCAATTTCGGCAGGCATGGCGATTTATGACACAATGCAATTCATAAAGCCGGAAATTTCTACATTGTGCATCGGCATGGCGGCATCTATGGGTGCCTTTTTGTTGCAGGCCGGTGCAAAGGGAAAGCGCTTTATTCTGCCTAATTCTTCGGTAATGATCCATCAGCCATTGGGAGGGTTTCAGGGGCAGGCAACGGATATTGAGATTCACGCCAGATATATTTTGAGTCTACGTGAACGCCTTTATGACCTGATGGCGCAACATACTGGTCGCAATGTCGATGAGATTGCCCGTGATAGCGAGCGCGATAAGTTCCTGACTGCGACTGAAGCAGTTGATTATGGCTTGGTAGATAAGGTGTTGGATAAACGTGTTTAAATAATGGCATAGGTATGATCGATAAGTATAAACGTAAGCGATAAACAAAACAGGGGGGTATGAATGGTGCTGGATAAAAGCAAGGATGATAAGCTATTGTACTGCTCATTTTGCGGCAAGAGCCAGCATGAAGTTCGCAAACTGATTGCCGGGCCTTCTGTATTCGTATGCGACGAATGTGTCGAGCTTTGCAATGATATTATTCGCGAGGAAATTAATAATACTGTGTCAGGAAACACGGACAAGGCTGATCTGCTTGTACCACATGATATTCGTGCGCGTCTTGATGAATATGTAATCGGTCAGGAACATGCCAAGAAAATTTTGTCTGTGGCCGTGTATAACCATTATAAGCGCTTAAAAAACACAGACAAGGATGGGGTGGAGCTAGCTAAGAGCAATATTTTGCTGCTCGGTCCGACTGGTTCTGGAAAAACCTTATTGGCGCAAACCTTAGCGCGACTGCTTGACGTACCGTTTGTGATGGCTGACGCTACTACACTGACTGAAGCGGGGTATGTTGGGGAAGATGTCGAGAATATTATTCTGAAATTATTGCAAGCGTGCGACTATGATGTGGAGCGCGCGCAGCGCGGTATTATTTATATCGACGAAATTGATAAGATTTCTCGCAAAGCAGACAACCCTTCTATCACTCGAGATGTTTCAGGGGAAGGGGTGCAGCAGGCGCTACTTAAGTTGATCGAGGGGACTAAGGCGTCAGTGCCACCACAGGGTGGACGCAAACATCCCAATACCGAATTCTTGCAGGTTGATACTACTAATATACTGTTTATATGCGGTGGAGCGTTCGATGGCATGGAGAAGGTCATACTCAATCGCTCAGAGAAAGCGGGCATTGGTTTTGGTGCAAGCCTTGCCAATCGTGATGATAAGAAGAGTGTAGGCGCGGTGCTGCGAAATTTGGAGCCGGAAGACTTGATTAAGTTTGGTTTGATCCCTGAATTTGTCGGACGTTTGCCAGTGGTTGCTACACTTGAGGAACTGGATGAGGCGGCGCTCATTCAAATTCTGACCGAACCAAAAAATGCCTTGACCAAACAATATCATAAATTGTTCGCGATGGAAGGCGTAGAAATAGAGTTCGATGAGGGTGCATTGCAGGCTATCGCCAAGAAAGCTCTGATACGCAAGACGGGTGCGCGTGGTTTGCGCTCGATTCTGGAGAGTTCTTTGCTTGATGTTATGTATGATCTGCCTTCGATGGACAATGCGACCAAGGTCGTATTGGATGTCAGCAACGCAAATGGCGAAATTAAACCGATTGTGATACACGCGGATAAATCCAGAGCAGCTTAGAATTTATAGCGGCATCCTAATGAGTAGATGTGGCGATTTGAATCTTGACTTGAATTTATTCGCTGCGCCCCCATCTAACCATCAGGTTAATCCACAGAGGAATTTTCAACTATGACTGAGTATGATACTGATGTACTAGTTACCAGCTTTTTTCCACTACTACCCTTACGCGATGTGGTGGTGTTTCCGCACATGGTAATACCATTGTTCGTTGGACGCGCGAAATCAATTAAGGCTTTGGAGTCCGCTATGGAAGCGGGTAAAAGTATTGTATTGGTGGCGCAAAAAGCTGCAGCTAAAGATGAGCCCGCTGCGGATGATTTATACTGCGTTGGTAGTATTGCTAATATTTTGCAGATGCTAAAGTTGCCTGACGGAACCGTCAAGGTTCTTGTGGAAGGCACACAACGAGTAAAAATATTACGTGTGTTGGATGAAAAAAATCATTTCGATGCGGATATTGACCCAGTCCCTAGTGATGATAGCTTGGATAATGAAGCAGAAGCTTTGCGTCGCGCCTTGATTAATCAATTTGACCAATATGTTAAACTCAATAAGAGGATTCCGCCAGAAACATTAACGTCTTTAGCTGGTCTGGAAGATTCAGGACGACTAGCGGATACTATAGCCGCGCATTTGCCACTTAAGCTGGAGCAAAAGCAGGAAATATTGGAGATTTTTGATGTCCGGAAACGCCTTGATCATTTGCTGGGTCTATTAGAAGCCGAGCTCGATATCCTGCAAGTAGAAAAACGCATTCGCGGACGTGTCAAACGGCAGATGGAAAAGAGCCAACGCGAGTATTACTTGAATGAACAAGTAAAAGCGATACAAAAGGAGTTGGACGAAGGTGAAGACGGTGCAGATTTTGAGGAGTTGGCAAAGAAAATTAAGGCTGCCCACTTACCTAAAGAAGCGCGTGTCAAGGCCGAAGCCGAAATGAAAAAGCTGCGCTTAATGTCCCCCATGTCAGCCGAGGCGACTGTAGTGCGTAACTATCTTGACGTATTGGTAGGGTTGCCATGGAAAAAGAAAACAAAGATCAATAATGACTTGAAATCTGCTGAGGAAATATTGGAAGCGGATCATTATGGGTTAGAGAAGGTCAAGGAACGTATCGTGGAATATCTTGCAGTGCAGCAACGCGTTGACAAGATGAAAGCGCCTATTCTTTGTTTGGTCGGGCCACCGGGCGTTGGTAAGACTTCGCTGGGTCAGTCTGTTGCGAGGGCTACAGGCCGTAAATTTATGCGGATGTCGTTGGGCGGAGTGCGCGACGAGTCAGAAATTCGTGGCCATCGTCGCACTTATATTGGCTCTATGCCAGGCAAAATATTACAGAATATGACCAAGGTTGGCGTAAAAAATCCGTTGTTCCTACTCGACGAGGTAGATAAGATGGGCATGGATTTTCGTGGTGACCCTTCGTCTGCGCTGCTTGAGGTGCTCGATCCAGAACAGAACCATACTTTTGTAGATCATTATGTCGAGGTTGAGTATGACTTATCTGATGTAATGTTTGTTGCGACCGCAAATACCATGAATATCCCAGGTCCACTTTTGGATCGTATGGAAATTATCCACGTCTCAAGCTATACGGAAGATGAGAAAGTAAATATTGCAATGCATTATTTAATTCCTAAATCGCTTAAAAACAATGGATTGAAGGTTGAGGAAATTGGAATTTCAGAAAGTGCTATTCGAGACATATTGCGTTATTACACCCGCGAAGCGGGGGTGAGAGGATTGGATCGTGAGCTTTCTAAGATTTGCAGAAAAGTTGTGAAAGCACTGTTGCTCAAAGGACGTGCTAGCAAGGTAATGGTAAATGCTCGTAATTTGGATAAATATCTTGGAGTGCGACGTTTCAACTATGGAATCGCAGAGAAAAATAATCAAGTTGGACAAGTAACCGGATTGGCGTGGACAGAAGTTGGCGGTGAGTTGCTAACCATTGAAACTGCTGTGTTACCGGGCAAAGGTAATATTACCCCCACTGGTAAATTGGGCGATGTAATGAAAGAATCAATTCAAGCTGCACTTAGCGTTGTACGTAGTCGTGCCAATAGCTTGGGTATTTCTGATGATTTTTATCAAAAAACTGATTTACATATCCATTTGCCTGAAGGTGCTACACCCAAAGATGGTCCGAGTGCTGGCGCAGGCATTTGTACATCGATAGTCTCAGCGTTGACTGGTATCCCTGTACGTGCGGATGTGGCGATGACCGGCGAAATCACACTACGAGGCGAGGTGCTGGCAATTGGTGGACTAAAGGAAAAGTTGCTGGCGGCACAACGTGGTGGTATTAAAGTTGTCTTGATCCCAGAAGAAAACACCAAGGATCTTGTTGAAATTCCAGATAACGTAAAAAATAAACTTGATATTCATCCCGTTAAATGGATCGAACAGGTGTTGGAAATAGCGTTGGAGCGCATGCCGGAGCCGTTGCCTGAGGCTGAGCCAGTAGTTAAACCAATGTTAGTGGAGAAAGATAGTCGGGCTGCAGCGATTAAGCATTGATGGAGTATGATGGAATTATTAGAAATAATTATAACTGTATAACAATATTAAATTGTTCGGTTACGGTGAAAATCCTTTATACGTAACCATTGCAGTATTTTTGTTAACTGTTTAAAAATTAATTGAGGATACCGCTTAAAAATATACTGATATATTAAAGAGTTCTACTGGCCGCACTTCGGATGTAACCGTTTACGCAATCAAGAAGACTCAGTAAAAATAATTATCCTGCTCTTGTGGCAAGGATGAAATCTAAGTCTGAAATACATTGCGTGTAATAGTTCCCATTCTAGTGCTGCGAATAGATCAAGATCTAGGTAGTGAAATGGCCGAAATATTTTGCTGGTAATGGTCTGAAGAATGCTGTAAACTGCTACTTTTATTGGGTGCTTAGCTCAGCTGGTAGAGCGTCGCCCTTACAAGGCGAATGTCGGGGGTTCGAACCCCTCAGCACCCACCAGCTTTTTGATTATTGGAGTGGTAGTTCAGTTGGTTAGAATACCGGCCTGTCACGCCGGGGGTCGCGGGTTCGAGTCCCGTCCACTCCGCCAAATTTAGGCGAACGAAAGTTCGCCTTTTTTCATTTTTGTTCATAAACTTTATCGGGCGGTAAATATGTTTGATTTCGTGCATGGGAACAAACGGTTCGTTCAGATCGTGTTGGCTCTCATCATTCTTACGTTTGCATTTTGGGGTGTGGATTCTTACAACAAATCATCTCCTGGTGAGACTTTAGCTACGGTGAATGGCAATAACATCAACCAAGTGGAGTTCGACCAAGCTGTTCGCCAACAGCAAGACAGGATGCGTAAGATGATGGGCAGTAACTACGATCCAACTATGTTTGATAAGCCTGAAATAAAACGCACGATACTGGAGAATTTGATTAGTCAACGTTTGATGATGTCGGAGGCTCGTTCCATCGGTTTAACTGTAAGTGAAAAATATTTGGCTCAGAATATCTCTAATATTGAGGTATTCCAGAAAGATGGAAAATTCAACAAGCAACTATATGAATCAGTATTGCGCCGTGAGAATATGTCACCACTGACATTTGAGGCTAATGTAGCAAGAGAGCTATATATGCGACAGTTGATGGATGCGTATACGCAGAATGGTTATGCATCACATAACGCAGCGGATAATTTGATACGCCTAAATGAACAACAACGTGTTGTTGCTGTCGCTAAAATTTCTTTAGAGTCATATCTAAAGCAGGCGAAAGTGGATGAAGCTGCGGTGCAAGATTATTATGATATGAATCTGAAGGAGTTTCAAACGGATGAGCAGGTGAAGGTGGAGTATGTGACGTTCTCAGCCGATGCATTGCAATCACAAGTGACAGTGGATGAGGCTGAAATTAAGAAATATTACGATGAGCACCAGAATGAGTTTGGTTCACCTGAAGAGCGCCAAGCGGCGCATATCTTGATTGCTGCGGATGCGCAGGCATCCGATGCAGATAAGCTGGATGCCAAGACTAGGGCAGAGCAAGTATTGCAGCAGGTTAAGCAGTCACCTGATAATTTTGCCGAGTTAGCTAAACAATATTCGCAGGATCCTGGCTCCGCTGGAAGCGGAGGGGATCTTGGCCAATTTGGCCCCGGGGCTATGGTCAAACCCTTTGAAGAAGCCGTATACATGCTCAAGGTAGGTGAAATTAGCGATTTGGTGCAAACTGATTTTGGCTTTCACATTATCAAGCTATTGTCGGTATATCCTGCTAAAACGCTTCCGCTGGATGAGGCAAGGGATGCTATTACGCAGAGGCTCAAACTGCAAAAAACAAATAATATGTTCGCTGAGTTGGCAGAACAATTCAATAATATTGTGTATGAGCAGAGTGATACTCTTGAACCAGCAGCGGAATTGGTAAAAATGCCGATACAAAAAAGTGATTGGTTGAGTAAAAAACAGGCTGGATCATTACCTTGGACAGACAAAGCATTGCAAGCTGTGTTTTCGGAAGATGTAACGCAGAAGAAGCGCAATAGCACTGCCATCGAGATTGCACCTAATACCTTGTTCGCAGCGCGATTGCTGGAATACAGGCCTGTTAGCACACGCTCGTTGAAGGAAGTGAATGAGAATATTCGTCAGAAACTACTGCACAGCCAAGCGCTAGAGTCTGCGGTCAAACAGGGCCAGCTGGTGTTGGCACAGCTGCAACGTGGTGAAAAAGTTAACGTGGAATGGACAGTGCCGACCGCCATTACGCGCGAACAGCATGCTGGGCTTGACAATCGTATGGCCCGTCAAGTATTTCAAGCAGACGTTGCGACCCTTCCGGCATATGTGGGCATTGAAAATGCTCAAAGTGGCTATGAGCTGGTTCGAGTAGATGCAATCAATGATGTTGCCGACATCGACGAAGCGAAGCATACCCGTTATGTGCAACAACTGCGCCAAATAACGGGTGAAGAAATGTTCCAAGCCTATCTTGCGGATGCCAAGAAAAATTCTGACATTACCATGAAGCCTTTTTCTTCAGACGAGAATAATTAATCTACTAACTTAGCTCGCTAAGTTAGTTTTAAGCAATAAAAAAATATGGTTAGGGCTCAGTTGTTCCAAGTGCTGTGGTGTTAAAACCACCATCTACATAGGTGATTTCTCCGGTGATTCCGCTGGCTAAGTCACTGCACAAGAACGCCGCAACATTGCCGACTTCTTCAGTGGTAACGTTGCGTTTCAATGGGGCATTTTTTGCATTGTAGTTTAATAGTTTATTAAAGTCGGCAATGCCTGCCGAAGCTAATGTCTTGATCGGGCCTGCGGAAATACCATTTACACGGATATTTTTGCTGCCGAGATTCATTGCTAAATAGCGAACACTGGCTTCTAGGCTGGCCTTGGCTAGACCCATTACGTTGTAGTGCGGCATGGTGCGTACCGCGCCGAGATAGCTTAATGTCACCAGCGCGGCAGCGCGCCCTTCCATCATGGGTAACGCGGCTTTAGCCATCGCCGGAAAGCTGTAAGAGCTAATGTCATGAGCAGTTCGGAAAGCTTCGCGTGTAAATCCATCAAGAAATTCGCCAGCCAGTGCCTCGCGTGGCGAAAAAGCGATTGCATGCACGAAGCCGTCGAATTTATTCCAATATTTGCTTAGATTAACAAATAGTTGGTCAATTTCTGCATCGCTCGTTACATCGCACGGGAATACCAATTCGCTGTCAAATTCTCGAGCTAGTTCGCACACTCGGTCACGTATGCGTTCACCCTGATAGGTAAATGCCATTTCTGCACCTTCACGCCGCATAGCTTGTGCGACACCATAAGCGATAGAACGATTACTGATCATACCAGTAATCAAGATGCGTTTGTTTGCTAGAAATCCCATGTTATTCCTTTAATTTAGGGTGCTGCTTAATATAGCGCGTAATTATAACCGTACTATCATTTTTGCGCGCTGCGATGATACAACCCTCAAGCCGCGACTGAAATTGAATGACCCTACATCTAGTGGATTTTCTTTGAATTCTATTGTTCAGTTGGCGCCAACAATCAAGTTATTTTTCATGGAGCCGTCTAATTCATTATTTTTATTCATGGCGAATGCTTTTAATCGCATCTGGTATTCTCCGCTGCTTGTAACGAAAATTGACGGTGGCCAGAGTCTTAAAGCGCGGTATTGATACATCGTAGTTTGCTGCGGGGCGCTTGATTAATCATAACTTTAGTTTTTTATATATAACAAAAAAATCATACATAATTAGATTGTTACGAAACAACAACAGATATCTGTAACATGGTTTTTTCCATAACGTTGTTGTCATCTTAACTGGCAGGGGCGGCCCAGCTCTTTCGTTATTCCAGAGTGCCGGAGAGGTAATCGGGCCAAGGCCGAAAATCACCTGAGGGTCACTTCCCCTGTGTCAGGCTAGTTGTCCTCAAAATTTAGTTATGAGGCATGGAGGTAACAATGGAAACACGTTATGCAGAAGCATTTAACGAGCAGGCGTTATTCAAGGTTTATTCTCGTGGCGAGCGGACGGTAAAGTCAGTCGCGATAGGATTGAACTGACGATTCAGTATGTTATCTGTCTCGGGTAGATCGTGCTTGCTGACGGTGGTGTTCACAAACTTTTTCTACCAGACCGGCTGTAAACTCGCTTCGCGCATTAAACGACGCACTGTGTATCGACCTATAACAATGTGCTGCGCCTTTAATTCGTCTAACGGCACGGCGACTGACATAGCAGTGTTGATTCGCCACGAAAGCGACTTTAACCTGCACAATGACTGGCTGACTGGCTGACTGGCTGACTGGCTGACTGGCTGACTGGCTGACTGGCTGACTGACGGACTGCTCTGCGCGTCGCTTGGCGGTGTAATACCCCGAACGGCTGACTTGTAATACTCGACATGCTTGGCTGATGACCTTCTGCCTCCCTTGCTTGATGAGATTGTAGATCATCTCAGTTCACGGACAAAGAAGGCCGATGCTTTGTTTAATAATTCATAGTCAGAGCGCAGTTAGCGGTTCTCGGTCTCCCGTTGGCGTATGCGTTGCTGCTCGGCAGTGATAGGTCTCAGATACCGGTTTTACCCAGTTACTCAACCCGGTATTGTTCAATCCAGCGGCTCACTGTTGTGAGATCTAAACTCATGTCTTTAACCACTTGCGTGAAACTTCTAATACAGGGCAGGATAGCAGCGAGTTCAGGCATTCCTGGACAAATCAAGAAGAGTAGCGGGTAAAGTCGTTTGATCAATACATTGAAGCAAAGAAATAGAATTGACGAATACAGTAGAATTGGTTTGTTAATCTATTAATAATTAAGTAACTTACCCATTTTCTTTATTTCGCGGATTCAAGTTCGAAGTGCAACAGCCGGAGGTTGCTTGGTGTAGCGTAATTCCACCCCGAAGAATACCTCATGCGGGGTTCTAAATCCGAGTACTTTTCGAGGTCGGTGGTTGATCCGCTCTACCGCCTCCTGCACTTGTTCCTCGGTGATGTCTG
>Ga0209344_10005239_pt1 | contig 11310 bp, 9 predicted proteins | sample Cruoilmetagenom6_FD_187293 | JGI IMG/M metagenome (GOLD analysis project Ga0209344, IMG submission 187293) | Oil polluted marine microbial communities from Coal Oil Point, Santa Barbara, California, USA - Santa Barbara Oil Seep Sample 6 (SPAdes)... | ecosystem: Environmental > Aquatic > Marine >...
AAGATTTTGAGATCCGTTCGCATTCGTACTTCCAAGGCGAAGCAGATGCTGAATTTAATCTACAAAAAACGTGGCTTGAAACCGAACTATGGAACCTCATTCGCATCAACCCAGAAGAACTTCCCACGGGTGATCTACAGGTGATTCCTTCTTTTGAATTTCTTAGAATGTCACATCAAGAAACAAAAGCATATGAAGTTTTTGCCAGTTTAAAACAGGGCGATTCGCTTACCAGTTACAAATTGATGTATCCCGAATTAAAACGTGAATTGATCCTCTATTTTAATAGTACCTTCCCGTTTGAAATTGAAAAATGGGAAGAAACCAACGCGCCTAGTAATAGTGAAGGCGAAGGACTAACCACGACGGCAGTTAAAATGAAACGTATAAAAACTGCTTACTGGCAACAAAAAAGCAAAAACTTTGAATCGCTTCGCGACTCTTTAGGGCTGAAATAGATATGATGATATTTGAAGAGTATTTTCCGCAAATTGTAAAATCTGGGATTGTTTTAATCACCTTGTTCGTGCTTCGGTGGTCGCTTGTCTTTACCGTAAAACGCGTCGCAAAGAAATCGGAACGCCTAGAACATCGTACAGGACTTATTGTTAAGCTTATTAGCTACCTCATTATCTTTTTCCTCATCATCGGCTTTATATTTATTTGGGGTGTACAGATCAAAGACCTCGGACTGGTCATGTCTTCGGTTTTTGCCGTTATTGGTATCGGTTTTTTTGCACAGTGGTCTATCCTATCAAACATTACCAGCGGTGTGATCATGTTTTTTACTTTTCCGTATAAAATTGGCGACTACATAAAAATTCACGATAAAGAATTTCCCTTTGAAGGATTTATTGAAGACATTAAAACCTTTCATATTGTTTTGCGAACCCATCAACACGAAGAGGTAACTTATCCAAATAGTATGATGCTACAGAAAGGTGTGACGGTCATAAAACCAGAAGATTTCACCGAAATGGAAGCTAGGTTGGAAGAAGAAGACAAAAATGTGACAGAGCAGGCTGTAGATTAACTTTTCTTCGGAAGTTAAAAACTGTTAAAGAAATCGAAACGCCCCAAATCAATCGGTCATTTTGGGTATCTTTGGAAGGAATCTCAATGTACTAATCCATGCTCGCATTCCGCTTAGTTGCGCTTCTTTTACTAGCTAGTTTTACTTCAACATTTGCGCAACAACCACAAAAACCAACGTCCTCCGAAATTTATCACAATCTCAAGAAATTAAATTTTCTAGGATCTGCCCTCTACGTAGCTGCACATCCCGATGACGAAAACACCAGATTAATATCTTATCTCGCAAATGATGTGTTCGCTAGAACCGCATATCTATCTCTTACACGAGGTGATGGCGGACAAAACCTGGTAGGTCCTGAAATACGTGAACTTTTGGGCGTAATACGAACGCAAGAGCTTTTGGCTGCGAGACGAATCGACGGCGGACAACAACTTTTTACTCGCGCCAATGATTTTGGATATTCTAAACATCCCGACGAAACCTTGGCTATCTGGAATGAAAAGGAAGTGCTAGGAGACGTAGTACGAGCCATTCGAAAATTTAAACCTGATGTGATCGTCAATCGATTTAATCACCGTACGCCAGGCTCAACACATGGGCATCACACTTCTTCGGCCATGCTTAGTTTTGAAGCATTTGACATGGTAGGAGATGCATCTAAATACCCTGAAACCGCTTCCAAATTTGGCGTTTGGCAACCCAAACGTCTATTGTTCAATACTTCTTGGTGGTTCTACGGAAGTCTAGAAAATTTTGAAAAAGCCGACAAAACGAACTTAGTAGAAGTGGAAACAGGTAACTACTACCCTGCTCTCGGACTCTCAAACGGCGAAATTGCCTCTTTAAGTCGGAGTATGCACAAATCGCAAGGTTTTGGAAGTACTGGATCACGTGGGAGTCAAACAGAATACTTAGAATTCTTAAAAGGTGAATTTCCAAAAGATAAAACAAACCTCTTTGAAGGCATTGACACAAGTTGGTCTCGCATTGAAGGTGGTGCCGCGGTTGGCAAGATTTTAAACCCGCTAGAAAATAAATTTGATTTTACTGATCCTTCGGCCATTGTACCCGACTTAGTAAAGGCATATACGCTATTAAAACAAACTAAAGAAAGTCACTGGCGCACCATTAAAATGAAGCAATTAGAACAGCTTATAGTAGACTGTTCTGGGCTTTATTTGGAAGCTGTTGCGAATGTGCAAGCAGCCGCGCCCAAAGAAAACATCAAGGTTACTTTTGAAGCGATCAACAGATCGAACGTGCCTGTAAAGCTCAATTCGGTTACTTCAAGCGTTATCGGTTTTCCTTCTACACTAACGGCCACGCCTCTTCCGAAGAACAAAAGATACGAACTTGAAAATACCGATTATACGTTTTCAGCAACAAAATTAAGTGCGCCGTACTGGCTGCAAGAAAAAGGTACATTAGGAATGTATCGCGTTGATGATAAAAGCTTGATCGGTTTACCCGAACAGGTCGATCAGTTTCCCGTTACCTTTAACCTAAATATTGCTGGCGTTGAACTTTCGATTCAAAAAAATATCGTTTATAAATATAACGACCCAGTAAAAGGCGAAGTGTATCGCCCCTTTGAAGTACTTCCTACAGTGACTTCAAGTATTCCTGAAAAGGTGATCATTTTTGCTTCGGAAGCGACAAAAGATATTCCTGTAAACATACGCGCAGGCGCCGATAATGTCACGGGAAGTGTTACGCTACAGCATCCAAAAGGTTGGGTTGTAAGCCCCGCGAGTCAAGTATTTAGCTTAGCGCGAAAAGGCGAAGAACATACCGTGATATTTAAGGTCACTCCTCCGAAAGATCAAAGTGATGGCTATCTAAAACCCCGTGTTTCGGTAGGTGATCAATTATACGATAAAGAATTGGTTACTATAGACTATGATCATATTCCGTATCAAAGTGTGCTGTTACCTTCGGAAGCGAAAATAGCACGGTTAAACATTCAGAAAAAAGGACAAAGCATTGGGTATATTGATGGCGCGGGAGATGCCATTCCGGAGAGTTTAAAACAGATCGGCTATGAGGTTACTACCTTAGAACCTTCCGAATTAAACGCAAATGAACTCGCACAATTTGATGCTATTGTCATTGGTATTCGAGCGTATAACACGGTTCCAGAACTTGCATTTAAAAGAGCCGAATTAGACACTTACGTCGCCGATGGCGGGACGCTTTTGTTACAATATAACACTTCCCGCGGTTTAGTAACTGAAGATCTCGCGCCGTTTCCACTTTCGTTGTCTAGAGATCGTGTTACCGATGAGTTTTGCGAAGTGAAAATTTTAGCACCACAACATGAGGTAATGAATAGTCCGAATAAGATCACTCCAGCCGATTTTAATAATTGGGTTCAAGAACGCGGATTATATTTTCCTGACAAATGGGACGACAAGTTCACTCCTATTTTAGGGATGCACGACAAAGATGCACCGCAAAGTAATGGATCCTTATTAGTTGCTAAACATGGCAAAGGGCATTATATTTATACGGGGCTAAGTTTCTTTAGAGAATTACCTGCCGGTGTTCCGGGAGCTTATCGTCTTTTTGCAAATTTACTATCGATTGGAAACTAAATCTATGGAAGAAAAGGATCAAAACAACATCCCTGAAAAAACCAAATTTGTTTGGAGTCATCGCTATACCTTGGTCTTGCTCTTTAACGCGGTCTATATTTTATTCTTTTATTATCTTATGAAAACGTACGCCTAATGGAGAATATTGATTGGTACATTCTCATAGGAACCTTACTATTTATTGTACTCTATGGAACCTTTAAATCACGAGGAAACCAAAACGTAACCGATTACCTCAAAGGTGGAAATAGCGCTCGCTGGTGGACGATCGGACTCAGCGTTATGGCAACGCAGGCAAGTGCCATCACTTTTTTATCGACACCCGGACAAGCCTTTCATGACGGATTGGGTTTTGTGCAATTTTACTTCGGATTGCCAATCGCTATGGTGGTCATTTGTTTGGTTTTTATTCCTATTTATCATCGTCTCAACGTTTTTACCGCCTATGAATATCTCGAATCGCGTTTCGATTTAAAAACACGTACGCTAACAGCTATACTTTTCCTGATCCAACGAGGCTTGGCAGCAGGAATCACCATTTTTGCGCCGTCCATTATTTTGTCGGCTGTGTTGGGCTGGAATTTAATTCACTTAAATATTATCATCGGAATTTTAGTGATCATCTACACCGTTAGCGGTGGAACCAAAGCGGTAAGCGTTACTCAAAAACAGCAAATGCTAGTGATCTTTGCGGGAATGCTTTTTGCCTTTTTGATGATCCTCAACTACCTTCCGTTGGATATTAGTTTTGATAAAGCACTCGATATCGCTGGTGCCAATGGAAAATTAGATGTCCTTGATTTTTCGTTCGATTTTGAAAATCGTTATACCTTTTGGAGCGGTATCATTGGTGGAACCTTTTTAGCCCTCTCCTATTTCGGTACAGACCAAAGTCAGGTGCAACGTTACCTTTCAGGAAAATCGTTAAAAGAGATGCAGATGGGAATGATCTTTAACGGTCTTCTAAAAGTTCCAATGCAGTTCTTTATTTTGCTAGTAGGTGTGATGGTTTTTGTCTTTTATCAGTTTAATAGTTCGCCTCTACATTTCAACCCAAGTGTGGTGAAAGATGTCATGGCTTCGGAATACGCTCAGGAATACGAGGCATTAAGTAGTGAGAAAAAGACACTTGAGTTACAACTCAAAGAAAAACAAATTAGTTATGCCCGTCTCGAAGATCCTGCGAGTAAGCAAACCTTGCTTTCGGAAATAACCGCCTTAAACACACAGGAAAATACCTTACGCGCACAATCGAAAGAGCTGATCAAAAAGGCGAACCCGAATGCCGAAACCAACGATAAAGATTATGTATTTATACATTTTATACTGAACAACCTCCCTCGCGGATTGATAGGCTTGTTGTTGGCCGTTATTTTAAGCGCAGCCATGTCTTCAACCGCTTCCGAATTAAACGCTTTAGGCTCTACCACAACGATCGATTTGTACAAACGTAACAAAAGTGGTAGAAGTGAAAAACATTATGTTTATGCCTCTAAGTGGTTTACGCTCTTATGGGGTGTTATTGCCATATTCGTTGCTTGCTTTGCCAATTTGTTTGATAATTTAATTCAATTGGTCAATATCATTGGGTCTCTTTTCTACGGAAATATTCTGGGTGTATTTCTATTGGCTTTCTTCTTTAAGTACGTAAAAAGTCGGGCAGTATTTATCGCAGCCTTGATCAATCAAGTTTTAGTGATCGCACTTTATACCATGGATAAATTTGAGATCATCAATATTCCGTACTTATGGTTAAACTTTGTGGGTTGTGTAACGGCGATCGTAATTGCGTTTCTTTTACAAGCGACTTCTGGCAATAATGACAAGATTGTTGAAGCATAAAAAGATTTCGCATATATTTATACGAACCAACCATCTAAAATTACGCGTATGATTCTTTCTGAACTCATTGGTCAAAAAATTTCGAAGATCCGTTATTCACATAAAGTAGGCGACGGAATGCAACAGTTTCAATCCTATATTCGACTTGCCGACAAAAAGATCATTTGTCTACCCAAGGGTCCCGATAATTCACTAAATCTGGATGAATATTACAAAAAGCATAAAGAATGTTCCTTTGACGATGCTAAACGCTGTGCCTTAGCCTCCAGATTGCTATTCAGAAATAAAAAGATCGTAGATATCCATTTTGGCTATTTGGACGACGAAGCTCGCGAAGACATGAGTGGTATTTTAGAACTGGAGAACGGTATTTTTATTACCGAGAACAATGCTGGACCGGAAGAGCGTGGTGATATTGACCTGCTTATTTTAAAGCGAGATCAATTTGAGGCATGGAAGGATGAAGAAACAGAATATCGATCATTCAAAGCATCATAAAACATTTAAAACTAAAAAAGCCCCGCATAATGCAGGGCTTTTTTTATTCCGAAGAAAGTTATATTACTTTTCTCCCCATTCTTTTAATGATTTTTTATTCAATGCTACATAATCTGCATTTCCTGCTTTTTCAGCAAGTTCCATGGAAGATTTAGCCGCTTTGATTGCACCTTTCTTATCGCCTGCTTTCGCATAGATAAGTGATTGTTGTCTTTGGTACCAAAAAGCTTCTCCATTCATACTAACAGCTTTATCGATCCAAGTTTTTGCTTGATTGATATCTTTACCATTCTCAAGGTGATATACAGCTGCAGCGTAGTAATCGTTAGCGGTTGGACCATTCATTACTTGTTTGATACTTTCAGAAACAGCTTTATCTGTATTTACGGTAATTGGCACAGCTACATAGCTCTTTTCCCACATGATACCTAAATTCACACTGCTTCCTGTTAGATCGTCAAAACTGATCGTAAAACTTTCAATATTCATTGGTATTGGATATACTTCAGCTTTAACCATAGCCACTACCTTAGCATCATCCCATTTTTCAGGTGTTCCCCAATTGCTTGAGTCATTGTAAAAATATACATCCCAGCTACCTGAGTTTGGTTTTGTATATAAAGCATAGGTACCTGCTTTTACTTCTTTACCACCAATTTTTACATCTTCGTTAAACGAAATTTTGGTATTGGCGTTTGCTCCAGTTCTCCACATTTTACCGTAAGGTACTAGATCTCCAAAAATAGTTCTTCCACGCATTGCAGGTCGCGAGTATTCAACGGTCATCTCTGTTAATCCAACGGTCTGCGTTATTGTTTGCGCCGGACTAGCTGCTGGTGTCTTAATTTGTGCGTAACTACCCATGGTCATAACGATGGCAGCTACGTAAAAGAATGCTTGTTTCATAATGGTATTGTTTTGTTTATAGATTGTAGCGAAGATACGGATAGCCTTGAGGTAGAATAGTTAACAAAAACATAAAATGAGTACGATTTTTGTCGGAAAGTACGACTAAGACACCGATACTCCCTTCTTTAAAAATGGTCGGTTTCAAAAATCAATAATGCTGCTGAACCTTAATTTTATGGTGTAATTAGTGCCATGGAAGCAGAAAATTGTTAATGTTTTGTTTAAGGTGATTTACAATTCGTGAAACAGCTTTATCTTTAAACAAAAACAAAAAATGGCAACGATTCTGAAAAACTTTTTAGCACTGTTTCGCTTCCGCAGAAAAAATAATCGTCGTGATTACGACAAGTATAGATTGCTTCAAATTAATAAGCGTGTTTTACACAAACGTGCTTATTAGATGAAAATATATACGCTGCACGCAAAACAGAAACTACCCATTACCACCAAGCAAGCTTGGGAGTTCCTCTCGGATCCCAAGAACTTAAAGGTGATTACGCCAGACTATATGGGCTTTCATATTCTATCTGGTGCAGATAGACCTATGTTTGCTGGGCAAATTATTCAATATATAGTCACACCCGTTTTAGGCATTAAGACTAAGTGGGTAACTGAGATCACACATGTAAAAGACGGTAAGTATTTTGTAGACGAGCAACGATTTGGACCTTATGCGCTATGGCATCATAAGCATTTTATCCATGAAATCGACGGCGGTGTGGAAATGGAAGACATTATTGATTACAAGGTACCCTTTGGCATTCTTGGTAGGATGGTACATCCTTTTTTAGTAAAACCTAAATTGAAAGAGATTTTTGATTATCGGAAGCAAAAGCTAACCGAACTCTTCGGAAATATCCAAAACTAAACAGCAGCATGGCTCAAAAAGTAAATATATTTTGGTTCCGAAGAGATTTACGATTAGAGGATAATGTGGGCTTTTCAAAAGCACTTCAAGGCAAATTTCCAGTACTGCCGCTTTTTATTTTTGATTCTGAAATTTTAGATGAACTCCCAAAAGATGATGCTCGCGTAAGCTTTATTTTTGACAGACTGCAGGAAATGCGGAATGAGCTTCAAGAACATGGAGCCAGCCTCGCGATGTATCACGGCAAGCCTTCCGAAGTATTTAAGGAACTCTGTGCCGAGTTTGAAGTTCAAAATGTGATTACCAATCGCGATTATGAACCTTATGCAAAGGAACGTGATGCGCAGATTAAAAAGCAACTCGAAGCAGACAACATTGATTTCTACACTTATAAAGATCAAGTGATCTTTGAAAAAAGCGAAGTAGTTAAAGGCGATGGCTATCCCTATGTGGTGTATACGCCCTATATGAAAACGTGGAAAAGCACCTTCGATGCGAAAAAACATTTACAAGATCATGCTACCCAAAAGTACTACAACAATCTTATTGAACATTCTAGATTAGCCAATCTAACACTTGCTGATATGGATTTTGAACGTTGTAAGATAGTGGTTCCAGAATTCGATATACGTCCCAAAACCATTCAAAACTATGAGGACACACGTAATTTTCCTTCGGAAGAAGGAACATCGCGCATTGGTCCGCATCTACGCTTCGGCACCGTAAGTATCAGACAGGTTGTAAAAAAAGCCATTGCCGAAAAAAATAAAGTATTTTGGCAGGAACTCATTTGGCGTGAATTCTTTATGAGCATCCTTTGGCATTTTCCAACAACCGTTGATAATGCCTTCCGAAGTAAATATGATCGTATAAAATGGCGCAATAATAAAGAAGAATTTGAGCTGTGGAAAGAAGGCAAAACAGGTTATTTACTTGTTGATGCTGGGATGCGAGAGTTAAACAAAACGGGCTATATGCACAATCGTGTTCGTATGTTGGTGGCGAGTTTTTTATGTAAACACCTGCTTATTGATTGGCGTTGGGGTGAGGCCTATTTTGCTGAAAAACTACTCGACTACGAGCTGTCAAGCAATGTTGGTAATTGGCAATGGGCTGCGGGAAGTGGTGTGGACGCAGCGCCCTACTTTCGGATTTTTAATCCGATGACACAAGTTGATAAATTTGATAAGGACAAACGGTACATCAAAAAATGGATCGACGAATATGGCACCAACAACTATCCAGAAAAAATCGTGGATCACAAGGAAGCACGAGAGCGCTGTTTAACAACCTACAAAGAGGCTCTATCTTAAAAATCAAAAATTTTAACAACAATATTGTGTTTTGTCGATTATTTTAATAATTTTATCGATATTATTATGATCTAGGCCCGCGAGGTCGTTCGCCCCAAACGAAACGTACTGTAGCACATAACCCCCAAATGTACGCTTATGGAAACCTATCAAAACGAATATACTAATGGTGAGATCACCGTTACTTTCGCTCCAATAAAATGTATCAATGCTGAAAAATGCGCTAATGGTTTGTCTGAGGTTTTTAGGACCTCTGTGATCCCTTGGATCAATTTAGAAGGTACAGAAACGAGTAAAATTATAGCTCAAATTAAAAAATGTCCATCAGGTGCGCTTAACTACTGTAGAAGTAGTGCTTCTGTGGCTGTTAAATAAAATCTAATTTTCCTTAAAAATTGGGCGGTTTTACACAATTTTTCTACTCTTGTAGTGTTAAATAGCCACAACAACCTAACACGAACGAAACGATGAAATTATTTACCGCTGTAATCCCTATGTTGCTTTTTACATGCGCCCTATTTGCCCAAGAAAGTAATACACTAGAAGCGCAATTTGAAGAGACCATTGATAAATCAAATAATTATCAAGAATTTAAGGTCATAGAAAAGCGAAAGCTCGCAATTTTACGTAAAAACATACTCGACTCGGTCACCAACCTTGAAACCGAAATTAAAACACTTAATACGCAAATCGATACTCAGAAAGGAGAGATCACTTCACTCACTAATAATCTTAGCAAAGCTAATGAAGATTTAACCGTTTCCATAAGTAAGGAAGATGGTATTAAAGTTTTAGGCATGCAAACGAAGAAAACCACGTATAATACCATTATGTGGTCTATCATTGGCGTACTCTTGGCGCTTCTTGGGTTCTTCGTATTTAAATTTAAAAATAGCAATGCTGTGACGCGAGATGCTAAAATGCGTTTGGAGGAAATTGAAACAGAATTTGAAGAGCATCGTCAGAAGAAACTTGAAGAAATTCAGCAAATAAAGAGGAAGCTGCAAGATGAGTTAAACAAGAACAAAAAGGTTTAATTGAATTAGTAAGCCTTTCAAATATAAAAGCCCCGCTTTCAATTGGAAGCGGGGCTTTTATATTGTATTATTTCTGAAAAGTTATGAATCGATTCGGGTGATCTTTGCTCCAATTGCGCGAAGACGTTCATCGATATTTTCATAACCGCGATCGATCTGTTCAATATTGTGTATTGTACTCGTCCCTTGAGCCGATAAGGCTGCTATAAGAAGTGAGATACCAGCTCTAATATCAGGTGAGACCATGGTTGTGGCTTTCAGGTTAGACTGAAAGTCATGGCCAATGACAGTGGCGCGGTGCGGATCACATAAAATGATCCTTGCGCCCATGTCAATAAGTTTATCTACAAAGAACAGTCTACTTTCAAACATCTTTTGATGAATAAGCACGCTACCTTTGGCTTGTGTACAAACCACGAGAACAATACTTAACAGGTCAGGTGTAAAGCCGGGCCACGGAGCATCGGCTACAGTAAGAGTAGAACCGTCAATATAGCCTTGAATTTCATAATTTTCTTGTGACGGAATATAAATATCATCGCCTTTACGCTCTAAAGTGATTCCAAGTTTTCTGAAGGTATCAGGAATCAAACCTAAGTTTTCCCAACTCACATCTTTGATCGTGATCTCACTTCGTGTCATGGCAGCTAGGCCAATCCAACTTCCAATTTCAACCATGTCTGGAAGTACACGGTGGTGACAACCTCCTAGTGCTTCCACACCTTCAATGGTAAGTAAATTTGATCCAACGCCCGTAATTTTGGCACCCATGCGGTTGAGCATATTGCACAACTGCTGTAAATAAGGTTCACAGGCCGCGTTGTAAATGGTGGTCGTTCCTTTGGCAAGTACTGCCGCCATTACAATATTGGCAGTTCCCGTAACAGAGGCTTGATCCAGCAACATATAGGTTCCTGTAAGACCGTTTGGCGCATCAACACCATAAAAACGTTCTTCCTTATTGTATCTGAAATCGGCTCCCAAACGAATAAATCCTTCGAAATGCGTATCTAGCCGTCGTCGACCAATTTTATCACCACCTGGTCTAGGAATATATCCTTTTCCGAAGCGGGCCAACAAAGGACCAACGATCATGATCGAACCACGTAACGAACTTCCCTCTTCTTTAAATAATTCAGATTCAAGATATTCTAATTTGACATCATCTGCTTTAAATGCATACTTGCCCTTACCCAGTTTTTGAATCTTTACT
>Ga0209344_10005240_pt1 | contig 11309 bp, 8 predicted proteins | sample Cruoilmetagenom6_FD_187293 | JGI IMG/M metagenome (GOLD analysis project Ga0209344, IMG submission 187293) | Oil polluted marine microbial communities from Coal Oil Point, Santa Barbara, California, USA - Santa Barbara Oil Seep Sample 6 (SPAdes)... | ecosystem: Environmental > Aquatic > Marine >...
TGATAGAGCTCCTCAAGCAACCCCTGGTTGACATCGTCCCGGATCCGCATCAAGGAGAACTCGAAGAATCCCGCCATCGGCGGCGGCAGTGAGTAGGTGGTCTTTTCGTCTTCGACGATGTCCACCAGAACCGCCCGGCTCGCAAGCTCATCGAGCACGGCCTTCGCCGAGTCAACCGGCATCTGCCAGATCCTTGCGGCCCGCTCGGCATCGAAGGGCCGGATCGGCAGCTCGGCCACCAGCGCGGCCTCGCGCTCTGAGAAAAGCATCTCGAGGATCCGGAACAGAAGCTCCGACGGCGGCGCCCCCTGCGGGTGCCGGTTCAGACGACCACACAGATCCTGATAGCCCTGTCTGGCTGTGTGGTGAGCCATGCTGATCTCCCGATGTCTGTCTCCATTATTGCAGGGACGCCGGGAGCTCACCGCAACCAGTGCCGGGTGCGGAGTTGCGCAGTGACGTCTCACAGCTCCGTGCCTCGTTCCTGATACCTATCAGGGAAATATTTTGGGCGCCACGTTCACATTTACACAACACGGGTGTCCCCTTCGCTCAGGTTGGTCCAACCGCGAAGGGTTTTAACTGCGCCTTGGTCGCGCACCCTAAAGGGCGCGCCTACATTAGTCCCTATTTGTACCAGCGGCTTTGTCAACTGTAGGCGGGTCCTTTAGGGCCCGCGACCAGATTGTTGACGGTCCGATTTCCGATCAACTGAGCGAAAGGGATGCCCGTGTTGCGACATTGCGAAGGGTGGGACCTACCCCGATCTAATGGTGAACCCCTTACCGATCCTCAATTCGGGTCTATGTCGAATCCATCATCGATCACGTCTCGCTATCGTGCTCTTGTTGAAAGAATCTCAGCTCTTCGTCCCCGTCAACCATGAACCGCAGCCACTTGCCCGCGACGAACCACGCCACGCCGAAAGCGACCAAAGCGATCGCTTCGACCCAGTAGATGATCCGGGATTCCTCCCGCTCGTCACAGCCGAGTACGAACATGCCGTAGGCGCCCGCCAACATGGCGCCAATCATGACCAGGCCGCAACCGACCTAGACAATCACCCGAAGGCGCTTCTTTCCGCCCATCCCCCAGGTATTCTTGCGAAACGGGCCAAGACAGAAGTAAACCAGGATTGACAACAGCACGACCGCGGATGCGGTGTGAGTGATCGAGACCCAGGACCCGGCGGCCCGCGCATTGGATGTCGTCGATATCGCAGGTCGTCAGGAACCCGCGCAACGTGAGCAGGATCACCCGGTACGGATTCACCGTCCGCGTACGGTTGTGAGATGGAAATCAAGCACCCACATCGACACCGTTGCATCGCCGCGTTGCTCTGCCTGGCCGCCGCGACCGCGGCCGCGACCGACTACGAGGTCGGCGAGGGCGCCGGGATGCTGGCCGCCATCGGCGATGTGGCCTGGGAAGACCTCCAACCCGGAGACCAGGTGTTGATCCACTGGCGGCCCGCAGCCTACAAGGAGAAGTGGGTCGTGTGCCGCCAGGGAACCGTGTCGCAACCAATCGTCGTCTCGGGTGTCCTCGGCCCGGCCGGCCAGCGCCCGGTCATCGACGGCCGCGATGCCACGACTCGTCCCGACCTCGACTACTGGAATGAATCACGCGGGGTGCTCAAGATCGGCGGCGCGAACGACCCACCCGACACCCTGCCCGCGCACATCGTCATCGAGAACCTCGACATCCGGTCGGGCCGCCCGCCGTACGGCTTCACAAACGCGGACGGCGACCCCGAGGCCTATTCCGACAATGCGGCGGCGATCTACGTCGAAAAGGCGGCTCACCTGGTGATCCGCAACTGTGTTCTGTCGGACTCGGGCAACGGTCTTTTCATCGGCTCGTTCAACGGCCAGACGCAGGACATCCTCATCGACGGAAACCACATCCACGGCAACGGAGTCGAGGGCAGCATCTACCAGCACAACACCTACACCTCGGCGATCGGGATCACCTATCAGCGCAACCACATGGGCCGGTTGCGGGCGGACTGTGGAGGGAACAACCTCAAGGACCGTTCAGCCGGGTTGGTCGTCCGCTACAACTGGATCGAGGACGGCAATCGCCAGCTCGATCTGGTGGATGCCGCCGACGGGTCTGCGGTTGCAACCCATCCCGACTACCGTACGACCTTTGTTTACGGCAACGTCCTGGTGGAGGCCGATCTGCAGGGCAACAGCCAGATCGCCCACTACGGCGGCGACAGCGGGGCCACCGGCGGGTACCGCAAGGGCACCCTCCACTTCTTCCACAACACCTTGATCTCGACCCGGTCCGAGAACACGACCCTCGTTCGGCTGTCGACCGACGACGAGCACGCCGATGTCCGCGACAACATCCTTTACACCACCGCGACGGGATCGCACCTGGCCATGCTGAGCTCGGCAGGGGTGCTCGATCTCCGCGACAACTGGATCCGTGATGGCTGGGTCGACAGCCACTCGGGTGGCGGCGCCGTCATCGACCACGGCAGCAATGTCACCGGGACCGACCCCGGGTTCGCCGACTTTGCCGTCGGAGATTTCTCGCCTTCACAAGCCGGCCCGTGCATCGATCGGGGAGGTCCCCTCCACCCGGACACCATCCCCGAACACCACCCCGTATGGCAGTACCTCAGGCACCAGCGCACGACCCTCAGACCCGATGACGGTGCGCTCGATCTTGGCGCGCTCGAATCGGGGGTTGTTTTCGCCGACGACTTCGAGACCGGCGACACCGGTGCGTGGTCAAACGTGGTTTCCTGAGCGCTGCCTCAGATCGGTAGCGCCCCTCTGTGAGTGGTCACCGCCGATCCCCTCAGCCTGCACCCTCCTGGCGGGCGGCACGCAGGGTCAGGACGACGAGCACCACGACGGCGAGACCGAGGGCGATCCAGAGAATGATCTTCTGGGACGACGCCGAACCGTAGATTCGACTCGAGGCACTGAAGCCGGGGTTCGCCTCGAGTTCAAGCGCTCCGATCTCGGCGGCGGGGACGGCGAGGATCGCCGACCGGACCCGCTCGAGCTCGTAAACGGGCGCCCGATCGTCCGGGTGGCCGAGCAGGAGATGGTAGTCCCCGGCCTCGGCCGCCATGTAGAGATCCGGCACCATCGTGTGCATCTCGACCTTGCCGAAACCGAGTGGGGAGTCGTCGCCGTCGGTGATCTCGAGCCGGAGCCCGGTCACGCGGGTGGCCGGGACCGCGATGGTCACCGGTCTGGGATCTCTCGCCCGGCGGACGAGACGGCCGCGGTTGAGTACGTGTTCGCGGCCGTCGGGAAACTCGCCGGTGAGCACGAAGTCGCGATCGAAGTACGGCGCTCCCACCTCGAGATCGAGCCGGTGAAGCGCCAGCGGACCGTCCTTGAACTCGATGGTGTAGATCGAGACCCGGTCATCCACTTCGTGTTCGTCGATCTCGACCGGGATCACCATCGAGGCCGCGGCATCCTGCCGGAGATAGGCCCACTGCCGGCCCGCGTCGTCGATGATCCGCAGATCGGCGAGGTCCGGTCGCGCCACCGCGAGATCACCGGGTTCGAGCCGCAGCCGGGCCAGGCCCTCGGCCGACGGCGCCACCTGCAATAGGCGGCGGTGGGAGTAGGGCCGCGGGTCGAGCTCGGCTCCTGGGTGGATGGCGAAGGCGAGGACCGGTGCCGGGTCATAGCGCGGGTTGCGTTCGGGTTTGCCGAGGGTGGCGAACTTCGCTTGCGCGGGGTCGAGCACGGCGAGGGCCGTCCCCGCCGCCTTCCCGGTGGCCGGGACGAAACGATCGGGATCGAGGGATGCGAGATCGTAGAGGGGTCTGCGGGCGCGGCCTCCGCCATAGAAGATCGACGCCGGGTGGCCGGGCGACGAGAAGACGAGCACCGGACGGGGCATCGCCACGGTGACTGCGATGCGTTCGAGCGGTGGGCTGTCCCGGTTGTCGATGACCAGCCGCAGCCGATCGCCTCTGGGCGCCCGAACCGGGATCTCGAGGGCCTCCACCGGAGCGATGGCGGCAATGCGGTACACCGCGCTCGATCCCAGCGGCTCGGAGTCCGCCCCCGGCCCTTCGTCCCACACCTCCACCGAGCGGTGGAAGGTGTCGGTTGCGGTGGCGATGCCCAGCCGGCGCGGCACGATGCCCCGGGGACGCTCGACGAGGACCTCGGTGGATCCGCCGAGTTCGCGGATGTCGACGATGTGGAGCTCGACGGCGGACGACCCGATCTCCGGGAGGAAGCGGCTCGCCTCGAGCCCGAATCGGGGCTCGAGATAGCCCAGGTCCTGGCTCTCGAGGGATACCCGGAGGTGGACGGCCTCCCTCGTGGGGAGGGTGAAACGGAGCATCTCTGCATCCGACGCGGGAATCCGAAAGACCGCGCCACCGGTCACCACCGGCGTCCGGTTGCCGTTCGAGTCGATGGAGATGATGTCGAGCTTGGCGACGAACTCCCGCATTGTGACGTTGAAGAGGAGTTCCCACGCCGCGACATCCGGCGGGAGCGCGGGGACCTCGAGGACGAACGACTCCCGATAGATGCGGACGTGGTCGACCACCTCGTGCGCGCGGGTTGCATCGACCACCTCAGGCGCCTCGTTGTAGCGCACCCGGGTCACGATTCCCCGCGGCTCCGGGTTGTCGACGACGTAGGGGATCTCGGTCCCGTCGGCGGCGAGGATCCGCAGATCCGCGAGATCCGGCCTACAGCTGCGAACCACCTCCGCGGGCAGCTCCAACCGGGTCAGCCCGGTCCCATCAGCCAGGATCTGCGCCCTGACCGGGAACAGGGTTTCCAGTGCCTCGGGGTCGGCCAGCGCCATCGCCGGCAGCGCGATCAATATGATGAGAGCGAGCCTTTTCATGCGTTATCCTCCGGGACCGTCCTGAAGACGAATCGTTGGTAGATCAGCGATACGACGATGAGCGACAGCGCGAGACCTACCAGCGAGGCCACGCGGTAGAGGTCGTCGAGTTCGCCGAGGTCGTGGAGAAAGACCTTGCCCAGGGTGAGGACGAGCATGCCCAGGCTGAGCCAGCGCAGCGCGCTGCTCTTCGACCTCACCCCGATGGCGAGAAGAACCAGGGCGTAGATCGCCCAGGCCACCGAGGTGGTGGCGTCGCGCGCCGGCATCCGCTGGAAGCTGAGCTCGAGAATCGGCCCGGTTGCGAAGAAGTCGGCGATGGCCAGATTGATCCAGGCAAAGACCACCGCCACCGCGGCGAGACCGCAGATCGACGCCCAGATGGGCTTCTTCACCGGGTAGAGTCGCGTCTCCCAGGGGGTCAACCGGTCGATCTCGCGCGGCCGCATCATCAGATACGACCAGACCATCGCCGCGGCGGGGACGAGATAGGTGTAGGTCAACCAGTTGAGCACCGATGTTCCCGATCGCACGTGGTAGCTCAGCACCGAGGGGTTGGCGACGAGTCGGATGGTGGCCGCGCCGAGCAGGGCGAGACCGAAGTACTTGAGCCCCGGGTGGTCGAGCCGGACCCAGAGCGCGAGGATCGCGAGCCCGTTGAGCGCCCAGCCGATGGTGACCCACTCGTTCTCCAGTTGGAGGGGGATCGCCACCGACACCAGACTGACCACGACCGCGAGGTACCACACGATCATCGTCCGCCGGCCGGAGTCGTCGGGAGTCAGCCTCGTCCGGGTCCAGAGCGCTGCTGCCAGCGCCACGACGGCAAGAGCCACCGGCAACAGACCGATGCTCTCATCGCCGAAATGCTCGAGCCAGATGGCGTAGAGGGGGAGAAACCAGAGCGGTCCGGCCAGGGCGGCGCCCCACCAGCCCGCACGATTGCCGCGGAAGGAGCCGGGCACGAGGGCCGGCCAGAAGGTGAAGAACACCGTCGAGACGGCGAGGACGGCCAGCGCCTGCCCGACCATCGCATCCGAAAAGGTGTCGATGCAGACGACGGTCTGGAGGAATGCCGTGGCGATGGTCGTGACCAGCATCCAGACCCCGGACCGCATCCTCGTCGCAGCTAGCGCGGCGAGCACACCAAGCAAGAGAATCGCCACGAGCTGGGTGACGCCGTCCGCTCGGTGGATCGATGCCAACGAGGCGATCCCGATCATCATCGCCAACGCCGTCGATCCGGCGGTCCTCTCGGCCCAGAGCCGTCGCGTCCCCTCGCCCGTCAGCATCGCGAGCGCCTGGAACGCGACCGCGAAGGCGAGCATCAGAGCGACCCAGACCCAGACCTCGGGGGCGCCGGGGTCTCTGCCGTGCTCATCGGCGGCGATCATCAGACCGACGGCCGGGGCGATCCCCGCCGCGAGCTGGACCCACGCCCGACCGGGTCGGCGGGAGTGGAGGATCAGCAGACCACCGAGGACGACCCAGGCGAGGATCCACGGCCACAGCTGGAATCCCACGCAGTGGGAAACCGCCAAAGCCGACAGCCCCAAAAAGCCCATGGCGGCGACGAGGGCGCCGAGTCCGAGCCCGCGCGAATCGTCGTTGTCGCGCCAGAGCTCGGCGGCCGCGGTGAACAGGGCGGCCATGGCGATGCAGAGACCCAGCGCCTGCCAGGCCAGCGTCGGCGACGCCTGGTGGTTGAGGAACCAGAGCCCCATGACGCCGATGTCGGCGGAGGCGGCAACCACCGCAGCCCCATTCTGGCTGCCCTTGCGCTCGAGCCAGATCGCGCCTGCGCTGAGAATCAGCAGAAGGGCGCCCAACGGCCACGGGTTCTCGCCGAGCTCTGCAGAGGTGGCGAAATGGAGCGCGAAGGCGAAGGGAACCGCCACCCCGCCGGCCCGCGTCGCTCGCCACAGTTTCGAGGTGTCGCGGTCGCCGTTCGAGAAGAAGAGAAAGGCGAGACTGAAGACGCCAAGGACGATCACCCCGGTGAGCGCGCGATCGGCGTCCAGAGAGGCGAAGATCCAGATCGCCTGGTGAACCGCGGTGCCCGCCAGGCTGAGGATCGACAATAGGGGCCACCCACGCGCCCGGGCCAGCCAGAGCAACCCGATGTCCAGAAGGAGGATGTAGCCGAAGAGCGCGGCCGGGCTGTCCATCTCCGACGCCACCAGCAGCGGCGCCGCGAACCCACCGACGAGACCGAGTACCGCGATGAAGAGGGCATGGCGCGCCACCGCCAAGGCGACGCATACCGCCGTGATGAGGACCATCAGTACGATGGCGGGCAGGGTGCCGATGAGGCCATAGAGATTCTGAGCCGCCCAGGTGGCGCCGTAGAGGATTACCACACCGGCGCCGGCGAGGGCATTGGCCGCAGCTTCCTGATCGCGTTTGACGAGCCACTCCGACCCCACCAGACAGGCGATTCCGGCAATGACGCCGAAGGCGACCCGCATGGTCGGGGAGATGAGCCCGTGCTCGATGGAGTACTGGAAGAAGAGCAGCGAGGCGAGGGCGAGGACGATCCCGCCGGCCGCCGCCGCGCCCCGGACGCCGATCCACCGCTCCCAGTCGATCTTGACGCGGGGCTCGATGGGTGGAATGGGCGATGAGGGAGGTGAAACGATCGGCTCCGGCGTGACGGGTTCGGGCTCCGGCGGCTCCGGCTGGGGAGGCCGAGGAGGCTGTGGGGACGGAACAGTGGTCTCGGGCTCGGGAGGCTCGGCCAAAACCGCCGCCGCGGCCTCGGGCGCTGCAATGGCATCCGCGACGGTGGGCCGAGGCTCTGCGGTGGGCTCGGGGGAGGGCGCCTCAGGAGGTTCGCCGAGTTCCAGATCGCCGATCCGCCGTTCGAGTTCGCGAAGCCGCCTCGCCAGCGGGTGGCCCGGGTCGATGGTCTTCGCCTGCTCCAACTCGTCGATCCGACGCGAAATCGTTCGCTGCTTCACCAGAGCGACGATGCCGATGACAAGTGAGCTGAGGATGATCGCGGGAATCACGACCACAACCAGAAAGATGAGCAGTTCTTCCATCAGTCGCTCCTATTCCGTGACGGTTTCGGGTCGCGGGGCGCGCCCGATCCGGTACTTCCAGGTCCCTCATCGCGGTCGTCGTCGTCGGCCCCTGAGCGCGGGGGAAGAGCATCGTTACTCGAGCCGTCGAGGAGCACACGTCCCACCCGGTCCAAGAGACGAGCGCGATCCGCCGAGGGGAGAAGATCGAGATCCCGTCCGATGTTGATGATCGTTCCGAGAGCCACCGCGGCCCACGCCGCATCGGCTGCCTCCACGGGGGGAGCTTCGGTGGATGGCGTCCTCCGGCGGTGCTCGACGATCCGCTCCTCGATCCAGCGGTGGAAACGGCTGTAGGTGTCGCGAAGGGCCTCACGAATCTCCGGATCGTCGAACTCGTTCAGACCTGCGAAGAGGATGCGGTAGAGACCGAGCTCGCCATGGTGCTCGGCCTCGTACACCAAGACCTGTTCGGCGGAACTGATCTTGTCCGACGTGGACGCCTTTTCGGTCCAGATCGCCATCGAGATGTCGAAGACGTGGCCGATGGCGGCGAGGAACATGGCCTTTTTGTCGGGCCACAGCCGATAGAGCGTCGTCTCCTGCGCGCCGCATCGGTGGGCCAGCTCGGCGGTGGTGGTGCGCCGGTATCCGAGCTCGGCAAAGGTGCCGGCGACGATCGGCAGAAACTCGGCGCGGCGTTCGTTGCTGCGGTCGGTTCGGGGCATGTTTCCTTCGTCCCCTTTCGTTAGTGTTCACTTACAGAATATACCGCACGGCCATTTTGTCAAGGCCAGGCCTCATCCGAGGCAAAGCGCGACCCTTCGCAATCCACAGCGAAGACGACATCGCCCTCGACCAGCTGGTCTCCGTCGAGGACGCATACCCCACGCGGGTTTCGAAACCTCGAGGTTGCCGAAGGGTGCGAAGAGTGGCGCCTATCGAGCCTGGGACAGTCGAGCCAGGGACCGAGGAACTCCAGTCCGGCATCGTGGCTCCGTCTCTCCGTCCATCGAGCGGGTGAGGATGGGTCGCACGCACTATGGGATCTGCGACAATGAACTCGGATCTTGTCCCGGCACAACTGGAGGGTCTTGATGGCGAACGGACACAACGGCAACCTCGCGGCAGCCGGCCTGCTGATGGCAGTCGGAATCGCCCTCGGCGGCTACTTCGTGGGTCACGGACTGTTGGAAGCCAGGGCGAGCGACCGCTATGTCACCGTGCGCGGGCTCGCGGAACGCGAGGTTCCGGCTGACCTCGTCGTCTGGCCCATCACCCACTCCGTGACCGCCGAGGACCTGGCGACGCTGCAAAGCCGAACCGACGAGAGCGCCTCCAAGATCCGCACCTTCCTCGCGGACGATTTCTCGGGCGACGAGATCAGCGTCTCCCAGGCACGAATCACTGACCGCCAGGCGCAGCGGGCCATGGACCAGACGGGACGACTCGAGCGCTACGTCGCGGAGTCGACGGTGACCGTGCGATCGGGGCGCATTGACGCCGTTCGGGCGGCCATGGAACGCAGCGGCGAGTTGGTCGGTCAGGGTGTCGCGCTGGTTCGCAACTACGACGCCTCGACCGAGTACTTCTTCACCGGCCTCGATGAGGTCAAACCGGAGATGATCCGTGAGGCGACTCGTGACGCCAGAAACGCAGCCGAGCAGTTCGCCGAAGACTCGGGCGCCCGGGTCGGCGGGATCCGGAACGCGCAACAGGGCTATTTCTCGATCCGGGAGCGCGATCGCTTCTCGCCCGAGCACAAGAAGATCCGGGTCGTGACCACGGTTCAGTTCTTCCTGGTCGACGACTGATCCTCTGATCGTCAACCCCCGCAAGTGAGCTCGATCCCTTGTAACGACCGTGACCCCGCCCGTGTGATGGACGGGTGTACCCCCCGATCACTCCGACATCGGCTCACGTGACCGGAGGTCCTGCACTTCGTCGTTGAGTCGCGGCGCCCGCTCCATCCGCGAGGCGCAACGTTCGGTGCCTGGCATCTTTAGTTCCTCCAGTTCGAATAGTGATTCGACGGGCGGGTCGATCGAGAAAGTGTGAATGTATATACCTGAGCCCCTTGCGAAAATCGGCGCTTCTTCGGGATGGGCGATCTCGACAGTCTGGTCGGGAGGGTATAAAACCCTCCCCTACAATAGGTTGAGGTATCACGTAGGGGCGGGTTTTATACCCGCCCTTGCGCGAGCGATGATTTCTACGGGAGGCTGGTCCGACACCCATCTGGAATCCATCATTCACTGTGATATCCTTACTCAAAGTAAGGAACTCTGTATGCCCAAAGCCACACTCACCAGCAAGGGCCAGCTCACGCTGCCGAAAGATGTCCGGTCGAGACTTGGCGTTGCCGCCGGCGACCAGGTCGACTTCACCATTGAGAGCGACGGCTCGATCAAAGTCGCTGCAGCCAAACGGTCGGCCGCACCGCTGTTCGGAATGCTCCAACCAACATCGCCCGGTGGAATCTCCGTCGAGGACATGGACCGGGAGATCGCTGCACGAGCGGTGGCCGACGACCAGCGGATTCGGGACCAATAGTCATGAGGGGCCTCGACACAGACATCCTGGTGCGGTTTCTCACCGCCGACGAGCCGACACAGAGCGAAATCTGCAGGCGACTCTTCGAAACGACGGAGGCTGAAGGCGGGAGCCTCCACATCTCGGTTCTGGTTCTCGCCAAGCTCGTCTGGGTGCTCCGGGGGCGGCGCTACGCCTTCTCGCGAGCCGAAGTCGCAGACGTCCTCGACGCACTGCTGGACACAAACGTGTTTGAAATCCAGGACCGCGATCTCGTCCGAAGGGCCAATGCCGCCTTCCGGACGGACCCCGCTGACTTCTCCGACCATCTCATCGGCGAAATCGATCGCCGCGCCGGTTGCACCACGACCCTCACCTTCGATCGACGGCTCTCCGTCACTGAGGGGTTTGAGGAACCCGGCATCGAAACCGAATACCCAACCCGGGTCTCGAAGCCCTGAGGCTCCCGAACAGCCGATCCCAAAGAGATACGTCGTGAGCCTTATGCAGCATTCATTAGACTTGAGTTTCGGTGCCTTTCGGTGCCGGGCCAAAGACCATCAGGTGTGCGATCAGACTATCGAGAGCCCGGTTCGTGCACCGAGCCCTCGGCCGGCGGCTCGGGATACCCTCCTCGGTCGTACACATCCCGCCGGTGGCCGATCTTGAGGATCCAGATCTCCTCCTCGCGCAGCGCAAAGATCACCCGCCAGTCTCCGACTCTCAGCGACCACAGCCGCTCTGTCGTATGAGCCAAAGGTTTGGCGGTTGCCTCCGGATGATCGATCAGCTTTGCTTCAATTGCCCCGCGAATCCGCCTGCGGACCGGTGGATCGAGCTTCGGAATGTCGCGTGACACAACGAGCGGGTGATACAGCAATCGGTATCGAGCCACACGTCAGC
>Ga0209344_10005241_pt1 | contig 11308 bp, 10 predicted proteins | sample Cruoilmetagenom6_FD_187293 | JGI IMG/M metagenome (GOLD analysis project Ga0209344, IMG submission 187293) | Oil polluted marine microbial communities from Coal Oil Point, Santa Barbara, California, USA - Santa Barbara Oil Seep Sample 6 (SPAdes)... | ecosystem: Environmental > Aquatic > Marine...
ATGATTTAAACAATCTATTAAGTGGGATCAGCAATCCCGAAGAAAAAGTAATTAGGATCTTTTCGTTTTTATTAAACAAAATGACTTGGAATAACTACCTAGGCTATTATACCAACGAAGGTGTAAGGGAGGCCTATAAAAAGGGTTCTGGTAATGTAGCCGATATCAATTTAATGCTCATTGCCATGTTGCGAAAAGCTAATCTTGATGCCAATCCAGTTTTAGTGAGTACCAAAAACCATGGTATGCCGCTGTTTCCTACACGTAACGGATTTAACTATGTAATTGCCGCCGTAGAGCTCCCACAAGGCATCGTGCTTCTTGACGCAACCAATAAAGATGCGGAAATTGGAGTTTTAAGAACGAGTATAATGAACTGGAAAGGTCGTTTAATTACCAAAGATGGATCTTCTAGTTGGATCTCATTAAATCCGCAAATTCCAGCTGTAAAAAGTGCAATGGTTAACGCAGAAATAAATCCAGATCTTAAAGTTGTAGGTAAAGCTCAAAGCAGATTCACCGGTAATTATGCTTTTCAATATAGAAATGAGTATAAAAGTTTGAATGAAGATGCGCAGCGCAAAGCAGTAGAAAAAGAGACTAACCAAGCAGAACTTTCCAACTTGAGTTTTGAAAACCTCAATAGTTTAGGTAAACCAGTTTCTTTAAACTATGATTTTGAAGTGGTTGATGCAGTTGAAGACGTTGCTGGAAAGCTATATTTTTCACCGTTGGTATTCTTGGCGGCCAAAGAAAGCCCTTTCAAGCCTGATACCCGGTTATATCCTGTAGATTTTGGCTATCCTATGAAGGATCGTTACATAGTAAATATAGATTTGCCAGAAGGATATAAAGTAGAATCCCTGCCTGAAAATGCCGTGTTTAACCTAGGGGAAGATATGGGCAGTTTCCGTTACTTGATTTCGCAGATAGGTAACAAATTGCAACTTTCGGTTGAACTTTCTATCAATAAATCTTTCATTGCTGCCGAAGAATACGGAAATTTGAAAAAGTTCTATGAACTTTTAATTGCAAAAGAAAACGAAAAAGTTGTACTTTCAAAAGCATAATGGATATTAAAAACGCACAAGAGGCAGTTGATGAGTGGATAAAACAGCACGGTGTACGCTATTTTAATGAACTCACAAATATGGCGCAACTCACGGAAGAGGTGGGTGAGGTGGCACGTATCATTGCCCGCCGTTATGGCGAACAGAGCGAAAAGGAAAGTGATAAACATAAAGATTTGGGCGAAGAGCTAGCGGACGTTGTTTTTGTAGTGCTCTGCCTTGCAAACCAAACCGGCGTTGATCTTGAAAAGGCTTTTGAAAAAAAATTGAAACTAAAAATCAAACGCGATCACGATAGGCACCATAGCAATGAAAAACTCAAATAAATGTTCAAAAAAGTTATAAATACAAAGGGTTTTTGGAAATCAGTGTTTTCACTTGCGGTGGCTTTCGCACTATTGTTCACGTTGATTAAATGGGCAATTGAAGGTTTTGAAATTGCGTATTTTACTGAAAGAGATCCTGTAATGTTTATACTCACACTTTTTTTGGCAGGTTTTGTTTATGGTTTTTTTGTCACTTTCGGAAAGTTTAGGGCAAAGCTCAAACAAAATGATTCTGGACAATGATCGCCAATTTAAAAAAAGGAGAGCTTCCTTCAGAAAATATAAAAATCAATATTTGCGGCTCTAAAAGTGAATCGAACCGATTGCTTATTCTGCAAGCAGGATTTCCAAATATTTCTATTGAAAACCTTTCAGACAGTGATGATACAGCTGTTCTGCAAAAAGGATTAAAGGTTTTAAAAGGTACTGTAGATATTCACCATGCCGGTACCGCAATGCGTTTTTTAACCGCTTATTTCGCCGCAAAAGAAGGAGCCGATGTGCTGCTCACCGGAAGCCAGCGAATGCAAGATCGTCCTATAGAAATTTTAGTCAACGCACTTAGAAATTTGGGCGCAGATATTGAATATGCCCAAAACGAAGGTTTCCCCCCTTTAAAGATAAAGGGTAAGAATCTTCAAAAGAATGAAGTGACTATCAAAGCTGACCTCAGTAGCCAATATATTTCAGCATTAATGCTGATTGCTCCAATGCTTCCCACGGGCCTAATAATATCTTTAGAAGGCAAAATCACTTCTATTCCCTATATAGAAATGACACTTCAACTTTTGAAAAATATTGGAGTTACTGGAAATTTTGATGGAAATTCGATTGTAATTTCTCCCATAAAAAGTATTGAAGATGTAAGGATTGTTGTGGAATCTGATTGGAGCTCGGCATCTTACTTTTACAGCTTGGTAGCTCTTTCTGAAAATCTTCAAATTACACTCGGCAATTTTTCGGAAGAAAGCTTACAGGGCGATGCCGCTTTGGTGCAGCTATATAATTCATTGGGTGTGGAAACGGTTTTTAATACTTCCGATGATACCATTTCTCTGTCAAAAAAATCCATTGAATTGCCTGATTCATTACTTCTCAATCTTGCAAACACCCCAGATTTGGCACAAACAATTGCAGTGAGTTGTTTCGGGTTGGGCGTAAGTTGCAGGTTGACGGGGCTACATACTTTAAAAATTAAGGAAACGGACAGGCTCATGGCGTTGAAAACTGAATTGGAGAAACTGGGTGCTTCGGTTCAAATTGATAGCAATTCCTTAAATCTTGAAAAAAGTTTAAAAATTAGTAAAGGTATTGCTGTGGAAACGTATCAGGACCACAGAATGGCGATGGCCTTTGCGCCACTTGCCCTGAAAACAGAAATTACGATCAACAGCGCCGGAGTAGTTTCAAAATCCTATCCAAAATTTTGGGAGGATATAGAAAAAACGGGTGTTAATTGTGTTTTTAAACAATTCAAAAATTAGCTGTTTCTGCCTCATTTTTTAAGCTACGAACACCCAGTGTCAAACATTTAAAAATAATAAACCGTCATTTACTTGACAACGCCTGTTTTGAGGTTGTATATTTGCGCCCTTGTAAACCAAAGCCTTGAAAGGGGCATTTTAAATTTTAAAGAAACGACGCATTATGGGAATGAAACTTTCAAACTTCAACTTTAACCTTCCAGAAGAATTATTGGCGGAATATCCAGCGCCAAACCGTGACGAATCGCGCTTGATGGTATTGGATAGGAAAAATAAAACCATTGAACACAAAATGTTCAAAGATCTGATTGATTATTTTGAGGAAGATGATGTTTTGGTAACCAATAATACCAAGGTTTTTCCGGCACGTTTGTTCGGAAACAAGGAGAAAACTGGAGCCCGTATTGAAGTTTTTCTTTTAAGGGAATTAAATCCCGAAACCCGTCTATGGGATGTTTTGGTAGATCCAGCCCGAAAAATAAGAATTGGAAACAAGCTGTATTTTGGCGATGACGAGACCCTTGTGGCAGAAGTTATTGACAATACAACTTCGCGCGGAAGAACACTGCGTTTTCTTTTTGATGGGTCTTATGAAGAATTCAGAAATAAATTGACGGAATTGGGTGAAACACCACTTCCAAAGTATATAAAAAGAGAAGTAGAGCCAGAAGATGCGGAGCGCTACCAAACTATTTTTGCTAAAAATGAAGGAGCAGTTGCGGCGCCCACAGCTGGACTTCATTTTTCAAAACATCTTTTAAAGCGTCTTGAAATTAAAGGAGTAAATGTTGCCGAAGTTACGCTTCACGTAGGTCTGGGAACTTTTAGTTCTGTTGAGGTAGAAGATCTTTCAAAACACAAGATGGATTCTGAGGAGATGGAAATAGACCAGCAGGCAGTTAATATAATTAATGCTGGGATTCAAAAGAAAAAACGTGTTTGCGCCGTGGGAACTACCGCTATGCGTGCTTTGGAAAGTTCTGTTTCTTCAAATCACACACTAAATTCATACAAAGGATGGACAAATAAATTTATTTTTCCACCTTATGATTTCAGCATTGCCAATGCCATGGTTACAAATTTCCATACCCCAAAATCTACTTTGTTAATGATGGTTTCAGCATTCGCGGGTCATGATTTTATTAAGGAAGCCTATGCAGAAGCAATTAAGGAGAAATATAGATTTTATACCTATGGTGATGCTATGTTAATAATCTAAAACAGGTTTAATATAATTGTCAAGAATCCCGATGTATATCGGGATTTTTTATTTTATAAGCATTTGGTTTTCAAATGTCAAAATAATAATATACCTTAGTCTTCCTTTTGTAAACTAACCAGCAAGTTGAATGAAAAAAACATTACTTTTCTTCATTTTCACACTTTTCTTTTTTGTTGCCTTCTCACAAGGTGCTGGTGATGATTTGCCTGAAAGCTGGGATCTAAATTTACAACAACAGCCAGAAGTTATTCGCCTTCCCCCACTAGATTTGGAAATGATAGTGCAACAGGATAGCATTAATGATTTGGATAAAAGCATGCCCTGGCGGTATGGAATTGAGGTTCCCGTAAATATAAATATGGAGCACGACGGTTTGTGGACTACACTTCCCGACGGGGCTAAAATATGGCAGGCTACCATTCAATCAACTGGTGCGTTAAACCTGAGCATTAATTTTAGTGATTTTTATTTACCACATGGCTCAAAAGTTCAACTTTACAATCAAGAGAGGACCGATGTTACCCGTACTTATAATAATAACCAGAATAGAGATAATGGACAGTTAGGCACTTGGTTTGTTGATGGCAATATTATTTGGATTGAATATTACCAACCTGCAAATACCCAAAATGTAGCGCGTCTTCAGATAAATAGTGTAATTCACGGATATAGAATGGGCAGGGTAAATGCTCTCCTTGAAGGAAACCGTGGACTTAACGACTCAGGTGAATGTAATTACGATGTAAACTGTCCAGTAGGAAGTGATTTTGACACTAAAAAAGATTTGGTTAAAAAAGCAGTTTCACTTTTAAACTTAGGAAATGGTTATCTGTGTTCTGCTGCTTTGATTAATAATACAAGAAATGATAAAACTCCATACCTTTTAACAGCCAACCACTGTCTTCAAAACAGCAATCCTTCGCTTTGGTCCATTCGGTTTAATTGGGTAAGTCCCACTCCAGTATGTGGAACTGGAGATGAAAGTGGTGATTTGCAAACAAATTTCACCATCAGCGGGGCAGCATTAAGGGCAAACAATGCAAAAAGTGATTTTGCGCTTGTTGAACTTTTTGACAAAATACCAGAATCGTGGGATGTTGCTTTTGCAGGCTGGGATAATTCAGATAATGATCCATTATTTGAGGTTGGTATTCATCACCCCAATGGTGATATTATGAAAATTTGCCGCGATGATTCCGGTGCCGAAAAAATAGATGCCAATGGCACGCAAGTTTGGTTAATTGGTGGCGGTAACCACGGAAGCGGAAATGGTTGGGAAATAGGAACTACAGAGAGCGGCTCATCGGGTTCGCCACTTTTTGACGAAAACGGAAGAATAATTGGGCAGCTTTACGCGGGGCAATCTGCCTGCAACGGGTTGGAAAACAATGGAGATTACGATATTTACGGGAGGTTCGGTATTTCCTGGAATTATGGGACAACACAACAAACCCGACTTAAGGAATGGCTAGACCCTACCAATTCTGGGCACACCACAGTGGAAACACTTCAAAATCTATTGAACATTCCAGATTTTGAAATTACGGGAGATCTTAAAATCTACCCGAATCCTGCAAGTTCAACCATTACAGTTATGAATAATAGATACCCGCACCTGTCATTTCAGTTTTTAAACGTTGTGGGTCAGCGTATCCATTCAGGGTCATTATCAAACACTATGAACACTATCAATGTTTCTAATCTAGCGGATGGTGTATATTTTCTTCACTTAATTGATGAGGACAGCAAAGACTCTATAACCAAAAAAGTTATTATTAATAAATAAACCATAATTCTATTAAGTAGATTAAGCCTCTATTCTGAAAAGGAAAAGAGGCTTTTTTCTTTAAAATACAGTAATTTTGCACGATGGTTTCAGAAAAAAAAGATATACGGGCACTTTCAAAAGAAGAACTGCGAAGTTTTTTCGAGAGTATTGGCGACAAAGCTTTCCGAGGAACACAGGTATATGATTGGTTATGGAGTAAGGGAATTCACAGTTTTGATGATATGACCAATATTTCCAAAGAAACCCGTAAACACTTGGATGAAAACTTCGTTATCAACCATATAAAGGTGGACCATCTTCAAAAAAGCAATGACGGCACCATAAAAAATGCTGTAAAACTTCATGACGACTTGGTAGTTGAGTCGGTTTTAATTCCTACTAAAAAAAGAACCACGGCCTGCGTTTCCTCGCAAGTGGGCTGTAGTTTGGATTGTACGTTTTGCGCTACTGCCAAGTTGAAACGAATGCGCAATCTAAACCCCGACGAAATTTACGACCAAGTGGTGGCAATTGATAAAGAAAGCCGCTTATATCACGACAAACCGCTTTCAAATATTGTTTTTATGGGAATGGGCGAACCGCTCATGAATTATAAAAATGTTTTGGAGTCTATTGAAAAGATTACCTCAGATGACGGTTTGGGAATGTCCCCAAAACGCATCACCGTATCTACGTCTGGGGTGCCAAAAATGATTAAAAAGCTTGCCGACGATGAGGTGAAATTCAATCTTGCTGTATCATTGCACTCCGCCATTCAAGAAACGCGGGAGCAGATAATGCCTTTTGCGAAGAGTTTTACACTGCCAGATCTGCGAGAATCATTAGAATACTGGTACAATAAAACCAAACGCAAAATTACTTACGAATACATCGTTTGGAAAGACATAAACGATAAGTGGGCCGATATTGAAGCTTTGGTAACCTTTTGTAAGTACGTTCCCTGCAAAGTAAATATCATTGAATACAACCCAATAGACGACGGCCATTTTCAACAAGCTTCTTCCATCGTGATTGATGATTACATTCAGGCTTTGGAACACGACAGGATTCCAGTTACCGTCCGTAGAAGTCGCGGCAAAGATATTGACGCTGCCTGTGGTCAGTTGGCAAACAAACAATAAATAAGAGCGGCTTTTGGCCGCTCTTTTCAATTCAATATAAAATGTAAATTAGTTTTTTACAATTCTGAAAGTTTTGCTTGCTCCTTCAATAGAAACGGTAGCAATGTAAACACCAGACTGAAGTCCAGCAATGTTTACAGTTTCATTATTGCTAGCTAGTTTTTGGGAAACTACTTCTTGGCCCAACATATTGTAAAGGGCAACGCGCTCCATAGCTGTGTTAGCAGAAAGGTTTAATTGACCGTTAGCAACGAAGTGTTTGAAACCTTGGAAAGCTTCATCGGTCACACTCAAAACATCAGCTGTAACTTTAAAATCATCAACTTGGAAACCGAATTGGTCTGAAGCAACGTGGTTTATTGCGATGTTAACATCTTGTCCTGCGAAAGCATCAAGATTAACTGTAAATTCTTCCCAATCAATCCCTGAAGGCTCTAATCCAGCTGCAATGATAGCAAAATCGTTAGGGTCTGTGCCAGCTACAGAAACAGCTACATTAAATGTCTCAACTGTATACAAAGGATCGGTAGCTTTAGCCCAGAAAGAAAGCATGTTTCCAGATAATCCAAGTGTTATTTGTGGAGAAATAAGCCAATCATTGTTTGCATTCGTTGTACCATCAGGAACAGAAGCAATTGACGTCATTGCTTTTACACCACTATAAGCAGTCCAATCTTGAGAACCATCTGGCTCAATTGGGGGAGTTGTCGCTGTAGAATTAAATACTATAAAAGGGATTGGTTGGTAAATGTTTGGCCAATCATAAGCATTGTAACCATAAGTAGGCAAAAGATCAACATCAATTAACGTCCAATCTCCAACGTTATCAATTGCAAAGTCATCGTAAGATTCAAAATCATCTTCAAAAATGGTTGTCTGCGCATTCATAGCAAAGCCAGCAAATAATGCGGCCAATAGTGTAATTTTTTTCATTGTAATTATTAATTAAGGAGTTAAAAATTTATTGTTCCAAAGTTAACTTTTGAAGCCTTGTTTTACGGTACTTCCAAAGAGTTTAACGCATTTTTGAATATTCTGAAAAGTTTAATGGCTTGTATTAATTTCTCCACTACAATTAACAGGCTTTTTAAAGATTCCTATTCAAAGGGTGTGTTTGCTTGCGGTTTTTACTTTTGGTGAATTAATATAGGCTGCTAAAATTTTGTTAACGAAAATTTTTAGCGGCTAATTTTGGCAGACTTTATCCACTGCTGTGCCCAAAACCATCACCCAATTTTGACTATCTTTGGAACTTTATGAAGATAGTTTCGCGCATCAAACTTCCCATTGAAACCGAGATGGAGCTTTTTGAAAAAAAGTTCTCTGCTTCCATGTCTTCCAAAGTTTCCCTGCTAAACAGAATTACCCATTACGTGGTAAACCGAAAAGGAAAACAGATGCGCCCCATGTTTGTATTCCTGATCGCAAAAATGACAGGCAATGGCGAAGTGAACGAGCGTACCTATCGCGGGGCTTCCGTTATCGAGCTTATCCACACGGCAACGCTTGTACACGATGATGTGGTGGACGATAGCAACCGGAGGCGCGGGTTCTTTTCCATAAATGCACTTTGGAAAAACAAAATAGCAGTGCTCGTTGGCGATTATCTACTTTCAAAAGGCTTGCTGCTATCCATTGACAACGACGATTTTGACTTGTTAAAAATAATTTCCGTAGCCGTACGCGAAATGAGCGAGGGCGAACTCCTGCAAATTGAAAAAGCCAGAAGGCTGGACATTACCGAAGAAATCTATTTTGAAATCATCCGCCAAAAAACAGCAACTTTAATAGCCGCTTGCTGTGCCATGGGCGCCCGTTCCGTGATGGCACCAGATTCGGAAGTGGAAAAAATGCGCAAGTTTGGCGAGCTCATTGGTATTGCTTTCCAAATAAAGGATGATCTTTTTGATTATGGCAACGAGCGCATCGGCAAGCCCACGGGTATCGATATTAAGGAACAAAAGATGACACTACCTTTAATATATGCCCTAAATAATTCGTCTTCCGAAGAAAAAAAGTGGCTTATCAATTCGGTTAAAAACCACAATAAAGACAAGCAGCGCGTTAAGGAAGTCATCACTTTTGTCAAAAACAATGGCGGTCTTGATTATGCCGTTACAACAATGAAGGAGTACCAACAACAAGCGCTACAACTCCTTGAAACCTATCCCGCTTCGCCCTACAAAGAATCACTGGAACTGATGGTGAATTATGTTATCGACCGGAAAAAATAGCAGGTCTCAGTCTCAGTATTCAGTCGCAGTATTCTGTGGCTAACTGAATACTGCGACTGAATACTGAAAGCTTTTCCCCCATCAGACAACCATTTTTCAAAAACCTGCGTCTATTAAAATAGAAGCCTTTAACAGCGAAGCTTATTTTGAAAATTATACCCTTACATAAAAACTACTCAAAATTGATAGCCAAGGCATCCAAAGGAGACCGCCGTGCGCAGCATCAATTGTTTGAAATGTTTTCGCCAAAAATGCTGGGCGTTTGCAGACAGTATTTAAAAAACAACGATTTGGCTGAAGAGGTAATGCTTTCGGGTTTTTTCAAAATGTTTACACATTTAAAGGACTTCAAAAACGAAGGCAGCTTTGAGGGGTGGATCAGAAGAATTATGGTGAACGAAAGTATTTCGCAACTTCGGAAAGATAAAAAATTGCATTTTATTTCAGAAACGGAAATTGAAAACAGCACCGCGCACGCCACCTTTGTAGAGACCGAACTTGAAGAGGCCGAAATCCAAAAAATGATAGACAACCTGCCCGACGGCTATAAAACGGTTTTTGTGCTCTACGCGGTAGAAGGTTACAAGCACGGTGAAATTGCAGAACTGTTGCAGATTAGTGAAAACACTTCAAAAACGCAACTGTTCAAAGCACGTAAAATGCTCCAAAATATGGTAAAACAACAAAATAATCTAAGCTATGGCACCTTATAAATTAGAAGACAACATCCGCGAAAAGCTGGAGGCAAGAGAACTTAAGCCATCAGCCGACGCATGGAAAAAACTGGAAGCAAAATTGGATGCCGAACAGCCCAGAAAGAAAAACTTTTTTTGGTATTACGCTGCCGCAAGTTTTGCGGGATTGCTAATCGTAGCATCAATTTTCTTTAGTAGAAATACTTCGGAAATAGCCACCCCAATAGTAAATGAGAACACAGAAAAAACCAAAGTTGAAGAAAATTCTGAAATCATTCCACAGATTATAAATAAGGAAGAAATCGCTTCGGAAGAAAAATCGAAAGCGGAAAATACTTCTGAAAAGCAATCCGAAAAGAAACAAACACCCCGTTCAAATAAACCGCAATTCCTTCCGCAGCCCAACGGTACAAAAAAATCTGCCGTTGACGAAAAGATTGAAAAGACCGACGCCATTGCCGTAAAAACTGAAACAAAACAACCCATTAAAGCAGAGAAACCTTTGCAGCCTGAAGAAGACAAAATTTTCAATACTAAGGTTGATGAAGTGGTTGCTTCGGTAAAAAAGCTTCAGGAAAATAACACCGAAGTTACCGTTGGCGAAATAGAAGCATTGCTAAACAGCGCCCGCCGCGATATACAAACCCAGCGAATTCTCAGCAGTCCAAAGGTAGATGCCACCGCTTTGCTGGAGGACGTAGAGTGGGAGCTGGAAAAAAGTTTCCGCGACAAGGTTTTTGATGCCCTCGGCGAAGGTTTTAATAAAATCAGGACCGCGGTTTCAGAAAGAAACGATTAGCAATTTTCAATGCTCAATGCTCAATTTTCAATAAACAATAAACAAAAACATTCATCATCATTAATCAAAAATCGAACAGTTATGAAATTAATTACTTTTACCACCGCCCTTGCCCTTTGGCTACTTGCAGGGGTTTGCACCCAAGCTCAGGAAAACGACCACGATACAAAAACCGCTGTGGAGCGTCTTAATTCCTTAAAAGAAAAGATTGTCCAAGAAGAAAAAGACGCATTGAAGCTTGACGTTGAAAATATCAATAAACGTCTGGAAAGCGGTAATATCACTGAAGCTGAGGCAGAAAACTTAAAACAGGAGGCGGCTGAAAAACACGCCTTAAATATTGAGAACCGTTTGGCGATTATAGACAATAAAGTCGCACTAATACAACGAAACGGAAACATAGACGAAGACGAAGATGGCCAAATTATTCTACGCTTCGGTTCCTCTGGCAAAGACAGTGAAAATGACAATGTGCTCTACATTGGTCCCAAAAATAAAAAGCGCAAATACGATCGCCGAACCACCTCAGATCTGGTCTTTTCTTTCGGTCTCAATAATGCAATTACAG
>Ga0209344_10005242_pt1 | contig 11306 bp, 11 predicted proteins | sample Cruoilmetagenom6_FD_187293 | JGI IMG/M metagenome (GOLD analysis project Ga0209344, IMG submission 187293) | Oil polluted marine microbial communities from Coal Oil Point, Santa Barbara, California, USA - Santa Barbara Oil Seep Sample 6 (SPAdes)... | ecosystem: Environmental > Aquatic > Marine...
TCAGTTCATCAGGCAGTGCATCGGACGATTTTTTCCGCAAGGCGGGAAAATTGGCCAGCTTTGAGTCGCGCCACTCTTGATAGGCCGCATCATCGCCCAACCCAAAAACCTTAGAATTCTGCTCTTTTTCAGGATTTAAAATCATGTTTTTCATCATCTATTGACGTTTTTTCAAGGTTTTGAACCGGGTTTTGGATGGCTCAGGTTTTATGGTATTATGGTGCTGCCGGATGCGTTCATCCACAGCCAGGATACAATGCCATAAAATTTATATATTGCAATATTCGAATTTTATAATATAAATTGTTCCATCAAAGGTGACGGGATAAGGGCACCGGATAAAAACACTGTTGAATGTCAAAGCGATGATTGTTTGCCAGTTAAGGTGGGTAAGCTTTCATCAACAACCGAACCGCAAGGCTGTGACAAGCTATTAACTTTTGCGGACAGTCCCTGAAATAATGGGCAAGGGAAAAGGGAAGACTACACATGGCTAATAATAGTCATCACGAAACACCTAATCTAGACCAACTCGAAGACGGCCCATGGCCGAGCTTTGTTACCGGTCTTAAGCGATTGCGCGACACCAAGGGTGCTCAATATGCTCCCATGATGAATGATTTGCTCGGTCAACTTGAGCACTCATACCAAAAGAGAATGGGCTTCTGGAAAGGCGGCACGGTTTCTGTATTTGGTTATGGCGGCGGTATTATTCCGCGGTTTTCTGAAGTTGCAAAAGATTACCCCGCATCGAAAGAATTCCACACATTGCGGATCATGCCGCCTGCTGGCAATCATTACACGACTGATGTGCTGCGCGAAATGTGTGACATCTGGGAAGAGCATGGTTCAGGCCTGATTGCCTTTCATGGCCAATCTGGCGACATCATGTTTCAGGGTTGTACAACTGAAAACACCCAGAAAGCCTTTGATGCACTGAACAAAATTGGCTTTGACCTAGGCGGAGCGGGCCCAGCCCTGCGAACTGCCATGTCTTGTGTCGGCCATGCCCGTTGCGAAATGTCCTGTTATGACGAGCAAAAAGCTCACCGGGCCATTATCGATGAATATCTCGATGAAATGCACCGTCCGGCATTGCCTTACAAGTTCAAGTTCAAGTTCTCAGGCTGCCCGAATGATTGCGTAAATGCCATTCACCGGGCTGACTTTGCCCTTATTGGCACCTGGCGCGACGACATGAAAGTCGATCAGGAAGAAGTCAAAAAATATGTAGCTGAAGTTGGCCGTAAATATACGATCGATTCAGTTATTTCCATGTGTCCAACGCGGGCCCTTAGCCTGAATGATGATGACACGATTGATGTCGACAACAAATCTTGTGTGCGTTGCATGCACTGCCTGAACGTTATGAATAAAGCCCTGTCACCTGGTGACGACAAAGGTGCTTCTATTCTGATGGGCGGCAAGCGGTCGCTGAAAGTCGGCGATTTGATGGGTACGGTTATCAAGCCATTCATCAAGCTGGACACCGATGAGGATTATGAGGAACTGGTTGAGTTTGCCGGTGAATGTATTGACTTCTTTGCTGAAAATGCGCTGGAGCACGAACGGATCGGTGAAACCATCGACCGGGTCGGACTGCCATCGTTCCTTGAAGCAATGGAAGTTGATCCTGATCCAAACATGGTCAATCATCCCCGGACATCAAGTTATGTCCGCACCGATGACTTTACCGATGAAGCTGACAAATACTTCGAACGTAAAGCCAGAGAAGCCGGCCTGACTGTTGCTGCTGAATAAGCGGTAAAACGACAGAACGGTTTAAGACTAATATGCAAGGTGCTTTGCCTGTTACGGGAGAGTTGCAGGCAAGGCCCTTTAAAGCTAGAGAGAATTATCATGAGTGAAGCAGCAGCAACACCGCGTGAACCAGATGAGGTCGGCGTACCGAATCCATTCAATTACATGCACCCTGTCCTGAAAGACAATTTTGGCAATTGGGACTGGCATGACCGGCCCCGTCCAGGTGTTTTGCACCATGTGTCCAAAGATGGCGCTGAAGTGTGGACCGTTCGCGCCGGGACTCAACGCCAGATGGACGTTTATACCATCCGTACACTTTGTGACATCGGCGACAAATTCGCTGAAGGTCATGTGAGGTTCACCACCCGTTCCAATATTGAGTATATGGTGTCAAAAGCCGACATGGTTGATCCGTTGATCGAAGCTCTTGAAGCTGAAGGTTATCCAATTGGCGGCACCGGCAACTCCATTTCGATGATTTCGCATACACAAGGCTGGCTGCACTGCGATATTCCAGGCACAGATGCTTCGGGCGTTGTTAAAGGCCTGATGGATATGGTGCACGATGAATTTGTGCGCGAAGAAATGCCTAATCGGGTTCGCATTACCACCTCATGCTGTCAGATTAACTGTGGCGGTCAGGGCGATATTGCGATTAACGTGCAATATACCAAACCACCTAAAATCAACCATGATCTGGTGGCAGCAACCTGCGAGCGACCTTCTGTTGTGGCCCGTTGTCCTGTAGCGGCGATTCGCCCGGCCATGGTCAATGGCAAGCCTTCACTGGAAGTTGATGAGAAGAAATGCATTTGCTGCGGTGCGTGTTATCCGCCCTGCCCGCCAATGCAGATCAATGGTGAAGAATCAACCAAGCTGGCAATCTGGGTTGGTGGCAAGCACTCAAATGCGCGCTCCAAGCCGACTTTCCACAAATTGGTGGTTGCCAATCTGCCTAACAACGCCCCGCATTGGCCTGAAGTGAACGAGATCGTTAAAAAGATCCTCGTTTGTTACAAAGAAAACGCCAAAGACTTTGAGCGGATGGGTGAATGGATTGAACGTATCGGCTGGCCTCGTTTCTTTGAAATGACAGAACTGGCCTTTACGCATCACCACCTTGACACGTGGACCGGTGCCCGCAAGACAATGAATATGTCTGCACACATCCACTTTTAAACAATAAAAAGGCCGCACGCGGTTGTTAATAACTCGTGCGGCCTTTTTTTTTGACTTTATATGAGTTAATTCGTATATATGAACGTGTTGGATTAAGAATAGTCAGGAGACTGGTTGCTGTGAAAATTGGCGTTGTTATAAATGAAGGTCCTTATACGCATCAGGCATCTGATAGTGCGTATCAGTTTACCAAGGCTGCTCTGGCCAAAGGCCATGAGATCACCCGGGTGTTTTTCTATCATGATGGTGTGAATAACGGGACACGTTTAACCGTTCCCCCGCAAGATGATCGCAACATACAGAAAAACTGGACAGCACTGCAAAAAGAGCATGGCCTAGATTTGGTTTTGTGTATTGCAGCGGCCCAACGGCGCGGCATTCTTGATGCCAGTGAAGCAAAACGTCAAGGCAAGGATGCGGACAATGTGGCAGAAGGTTTCCGGATTTCGGGGCTTGGCCAATTGATCGAAGCGGGTATTCAGTCTGATCGTCTTGTGACATTTGGCGATTAAGGGAGATTTGAAATTATGAGCGATGAATCAATCAAAAAGTTCTTGTACATGAACCGCAAGGCTCCTTATGGCACAATCTATGCGCTCGAAGCGCTGGAAGTTGTGTTGATTGGTGCCGCCTTTGACCAGGATGTTTCACTGGCCTTTGTTGATGATGGTGTATTCCAACTGACAGAAGGTCAAAATACCGATGGCATCGGTGTCAAAAATTTCTCGCCAGCGTTTCGTGCGCTCGGTGATTATGATGTTAACAAGCTGTATGTGGAAAAAGAATCGCTTGAGGCCCGAGGTCTCGCCGAATCTGACCTTATGGAGCTGGTTTGGGAAGATGAAGATGAAGATTGGGCCGAAAAGCCGTCAATCAAAATTGTTTCCCGCGATGAGCTTAAAGTCCTTATGGGTGACCAAGACGTCATCATGAGCTTCTAAGAGGATAATTTAGATGAGTATTTTACACACTGTAAACAAGTCACCATTTCAAAAAACCGATTTAAGCTCCTGCCTTGCCCATGCCAATGCTGGCGATGCGGTGCTGCTTTTTGAAGACGGTGTTTATGGCGCAATTGCCGGGACTGACGCGGCAAAAGAAATCGCTGGCGCTGATGCAAGTATCTATGTTTTAGGCGGTGACCTTGCAGCACGGGGCATTTCCAGCGACAAAGTGGCTGACGGCATAAGTGTTATCGAGTATGACGGATTTGTTGATCTGGTAACAGAACATAAAGCGGTCAATTCTTGGCTGTAGAGTTTGATAAGTATTGCACACTAACGTGCTGTTAATTACAGGCAGATGTCTGTGGGCGTGGCTGGAAGGCCATTATTTTGAAGGAGACTAAAATGGCTTACGAAGTAAATGGTGCTACCATCGAGCATGACGAAGAAGGCTACCTCTCAGATTTGACTCAGTGGAATGAAGATGTTGCGGCAATCCTTGCTAATGACGAAGGCATTGAAATGACCGACGAGCATTGGGAAGTTGTCAATTTCCTGCGTGAATATTATGACGAATACCAGATCGCTCCTGCGATCCGTGTGCTGGTTAAAGCGCTGAAAAAGACAATGGGCAAAGAAAAAGGTTCAAACAAATACCTTTACACGCTCTTCCCATATGGTCCGGCCAAACAAGCTTGTAAAATTGCAGGTCTGCCAAAACCTACCGGCTGTATTTAATCAGCTTTTAGACAAAGATTTCTAATCCGTCATTTCTGCCTTATTCCGATATCGCAGAGTGACGGAAAGAAAAGTATACAAATTTTGTGAGAATTTGGCCATTTCGGTCAAGTTGAGGGGTGAGGCTCGTGCTTACGACAATTTATGCAATTCTGTTTTATGTAGCAACGCTGACATTTGTTGGCGGTATTGCATTGCGCATTAAGCAATATTGGTCCATCCCGGCACCGCTTAAAATTCCGACCACACCGGCACCAACCACCAAGCGTGGCGTATGGTTTCGCATGTTCAAGGAAGTGGCGCTATTTGAAAGCCTGTTTAAGTCCAATAAATGGATATGGGTTTTCGGCATGTTGTTTCACGCCGGACTGGCACTGGTTGTGCTCCGACATTTTCGCTATTTCACTGACACAACCAATCTTGTTTGGGCATGGGTGAACTGGATACAGCCGTTTGGCATTTATGCCAGCTTTGCCATGATGATCGGATTGGTTGGTCTATTTGTGCGACGTATTGTCGTGCCACGGGTTCGCTATATTTCAGCCCCATCTGATTATCTGATGCTGTTAATGCTGATCATGATTGGTATTTCAGGCATGTTGATGAAATTTGTCTCACACACTGACATTATTGCGGTGAAACAGTTCTTCCGTGGCTTGATGGTGTTTGAATTCCACCCCCTGCCCGCTGATATTCCCTTATTGGTGCACCTCACACTGGTTGCTACCTTGATGATTATTTTCCCCTTTTCCAAACTGCTGCATGCCCCTGGTGTGTTTTTTAGCCCAACTCGCAACATGGTCGATAACCCACGTGAAAAACGTCATATCGCGCCGTGGGCAGCCGAGTTGGAAAAGAAAAACTGAATTTAAACGAGGCCTTTAACGTGTCAGAACAAGAAAACAGCGCCCCGACAGTTGAGGATTATCTCAACCCACTGGCCCGTCCGAAATTAAACCCGGGCTCGATGAAAGACCTGCACTCTTTTGAGGCGTCTGAATCGCACCAGGAAAAGCTCGGCTTTCCCGGTGGTCTTGTTGATGACTGGCATGATGTGGCCATCACCAAAATGGGTGACCTTTTAACCAAATATCGCGGTTTCAGGGTCTATATGGATTCTTGTGTTAAATGCGGCGCCTGTACGGACAAGTGTCATTATTTTCTAGGAACGGGTGATCCCAAAAACATGCCCGTGGCGCGTCAGGATTTACTGCGCTCGGTTTATCGGCGCTATTTCACCACTGGCGGCAAATATTTCCCCAAGCTGGTCGGTGCACGTGATCTGACCGAAGATGTGCTGGGTGAATGGTATAATTATTTTCATCAATGTTCACAATGTCGGCGTTGTTCAGTCTATTGCCCCTATGGCATCGATACGGCAGAAATCTCTATGGCTGCGCGTGAAATTATGGACACGGTCGGCAAAGGCCAGAAATATTGTAACGAGATTATCGGCAAAGTTTACGATGTTGGTAACAATCTCGGCTTTCCGACCCCTGCCTTGAAGGCGACGCTGGAAAGTTTTGAAGAAGACCTTGAAGAAGAAACCGGGCTGGACATCAAACTTCCGCTGGATAAAAAGGGTGCTGACATTTTGCTGGTCACCCCAAGTGCCGATTTTGTCGCCGAACCGCATATTGATGGCTTTTTGGGTTATGCCAAGGTTTTCCATGCAGCCGGTGCCAATTGGACCCTTTCTTCTGTCGCCTCGGAAGCTGCAAATTTTGGCATGTTTATCGGTTCTTATGAAAACATGCGCAAGGTGTCGCTTCGTATTCGTGAAGCAGCCCTGGAGCTGGGCGTTAAGCGGATCGTTTTTGGCGAGTGCGGCCATGCCTGGCGTGTGGCTTATTCTTTCCTTAATACGCTGGCTGGACCATTTGATTTCCTCGATCCGCGCTACCCCTCGCCGCAACATATTTGCGAATATACCTGGGACCTGATCGAAAAGGGTGAGTTGAAATTTGATAAATCACGCAATGATAAATATCGCCTAACCTACCATGACAGTTGCAATGTGGCACGGGCCACGCGTATGGGCGACAAACCTGGCGGTCAGTTTGAAATTCCACGTAATATTCTCAAAGCCACCTGTAACTATTATTTCGACATGGAAGAAGACACCATCAAGGAAGCAACGGTTTGTTGTGGCGGCGGTGGCGGTTTGCTCACTGACGATTTGATGGATCTGCGGGTCAAAGGTGCTTCACCGCGCATGACCGCCCTGCAAAATGTTCGAAAAGAGCATGGTGTTACCCACATGGCAGCGATCTGCGCCATCTGCAAATCGCAATTTGCCAAGGTAATGCCAAAATACGATTTTGAAATGGATAACATCTTATCGGTTCACCAAATGGTCTCCAACGCCATCCTTTTAGAAGGCGCCAAAGACCCTGAAGACGACGATGAAGATGATGATGACGACTGGATACCCCCAACACCGCCACCGCGCCCACCGCGCGGGTCGGCAGCTTAAGGAGCCTAGAAAGCAATGAGCGAGACAATCGATATAAAACATACTGTTCTGAAGTTTGAATCAGGCGCAACGGCTGACGATTGGGATCTGGAAGAAAAGATTTTTCAAGCTGACCACTCTCATAAGTGTCCAACCTATGTACACAAGACTCCACCATGTCAGGGTTCATGTCCATCAGGCCATGAAATTCGCGGCTGGTTGGCTATTGCACGCGGCATGGACAAGCCACCGGTTGAAGGCATGAGCTGGCAGGAATATGCCTTTCAACGCATGACCGCTGCCAATCCATTTCCAGCCACCATGGGTCGGGTATGCCCTGCCCCGTGTGAAGATGGCTGTAACCGTAATGAAGTAGATGAATATGTCGGCATTAATGCGGTTGAGCAATATGTCGGTGACTTTGCCAATTCAAATGATCTGAAACTGGCCCCTGCCGGTGCTGATACGGGCAAAACCATTGCCGTTATCGGTGGTGGCCCTGCTGGCCTTTCAGCTGCCTATTTCCTGCGTCTGGCCGGACATGGCGTAACAATTTTTGAATCTGCCAGCGAGCTAGGCGGCATGATGCGTTATGGTATTCCCGGCTATCGGACACCACGCGATATGCTGGATTCTGAAATTGGCCGCGTTGTTGATATGGGCTGTGTCGTCAAACTTGACACCAAAATCGGTGTTGATGTGAAAGTTGAAGCGCTGGAAAGTGATTTCGATGCCATTTTCTGGGCGATTGGGGCTCAAAACGGTCGCGGCCTGCCGATTGAAAGCTGGAGCGGCACTGAAAATTGTATCAATGGCGTTGATTTCCTTGATGATTTTAACAAGGGCAAAATGTCTGACACGGTTCAAAACGTGGTGGTTATCGGTGGTGGTGATACCTCCATCGACGTTGCCTCTGTTGCCCGCCGGATTGGCCATATTGAGAACAAGGCTGAAAAAGAGCATCCCGAAGGCACTATTATTGACTTTACCGCCCATGATGTGACCGGCTCACTTGGTCGCCAAGGCATTAAAGCGACATTGACTTCATTGTTCCCGATTGAAGAAATGACAGCGGCAGAGCATGAACGCGCCGATGCCTTGCGTGAAGGCGTTGATATTCAAGGTTCGGTCATGCCGCTTGAAGTTATTAAAGGGGCAGACGGTCTGGCAACAGGCCTGAAGGTTTGTGATTGTACCATGGATGGTATGCGCCCTATTCCAACCGAAGGCACTGAGCGGGTTATCGAAGCTGATCTGATTATCTCAGCTATTGGCCAATTTGGTGACTTCACCGGGGTTGAGGATTTCGACAACGGCAAAGGTTTTGTTGATACCGATGCCACATATGCCATTAAAGGCAAGGCCAAGCATTTTGCCGGTGGTGACATTATCCGCCCTCACCTTTTAACCACAGCCATCGGCCATGGCCGTATTGCAGCTGAAGCGATAGGTGAATTTTTGCAAGGCGATGAGCCTGCCAAACGGCCAAAGGTTGATGTTCATCATTTCAACCTGCTTGAAGAGCTGCATCAGCGCGGCAAAGACCCGGCTGCATATGATCATTCTCAAACCCGCGGCACTGATGATGCAGATTTTGCCGTGCACAATTATGAAGACCGTTCATCGGCGCAAATCATTCCTCATGATGAGCTGTTTAAAGGTCACTTCAAATATATTGGCCGGGCACGCCGTGATGAGGTGCATATTGAGGGCGACAATGTTCTGGGCAACTTTGAAGAGCGGATTGTTGCTCTGTCAGAAGAACAGGCCAAGCTTGAAGGCGAGCGCTGCATGTCATGCGGCATGTGCTTTGAATGTGACAATTGCGTGATTTTTTGTCCGCAAGATGCCGTGTTCAGAGTCAAAAAAGCTGTAGCAACTGTCGGACGTTATGTTGATACCGATTATACAAAATGTATCGGCTGTCACATCTGCGCCGATGTTTGTCCAACCGGTTACATCAAGATGGGCCTGGGTGAATAGGGCCAAGTGAATAAGCAGAGCGGGAGTAAGCAAACGATGTTTGCCATTATGAAGCGATTGTTGTCTGTTTTGGTGGTTGCGAGCGCCTTTGTGCTTTCAACACCCGTGCAGGCTGATGAGGCGCAATCACGAACACCCGGGCCGCAATATTCGCTGCCTAAAGATGCTACATCATGTGTTCGCGACACATCATTTATGCGGCGCAACCATATGAATTTGTTGCTGCATAAACGTGATCAAACCATGCATAATGGCATTCGGACCAAAAAAGAATCCCTGCAAGGCTGTATCAATTGTCATGTGACCAAGGATGAAGCGGGCAAGGCCATCAAGGTTTCCGACCCGAAACATTTTTGCGCTGCCTGTCATGAATATGCGGCGGTTAAACTTGACTGCTTTGAATGCCATCGCTCGACACCGGAAACACCCAAAGATACCGCCAGTATCCCTAACATTCCAGCCCATGCCAATCTGCTTGCCAGCAATGCCAATAACAGTGGTGAAGCAAAGGCCCTTGGCACTTTTCTTAAAGGTGTAGCACAATGAACAACACCTCGTTGAAAGACGCCTATATCGACAAAACCCGCCGTGACTTTTTGAAAAAAGCCGGAGCTGGTGTGACCACTCTGGCATTGGCATCGGGCGTAACCCTGATGGCCTATCCCGCACCTGCTCAGGCACGTAACCCTGACGAAGCGGCTGATCCATCCAAGCGCTGGGGCCTGTTGATTGATGTTAACAAATGCACCGAAGATTGTTCTGCCTGTGTGACAGCTTGTTCGCAAGAAAACGGCTGGAAGCTGGATGGTAATCCGTCGGTTGATGCCCAGTGGATTCGCAAGCTGAAAATCAAAAATCCGCACGGCGGACACGAGCAGACATTTCCCGTCATGTGTCAGCATTGTGCAAAACCTCCTTGTGTGGATGTTTGTCCAACAGGGGCTTCATTCAAGCGGACTGACGGCATTGTGCTGGTCGACAAGCACATCTGTATCGGTTGTCGTTATTGCATGATGGCCTGCCCTTATAAAGCCCGCTCATTTGTGCATGAGCCGCTGACTGATCAAAAAGCCCATGCACCACGCGGTAAGGGCACAGTTGAAAGCTGTACATTGTGTGTGCACCGCGTTGATCGTGGTGATCAGCCGGCCTGCGTTGAAAAATGTGCCAGTGACGGGCATGGGGCACTGATGTTCGGTGATCTTAACGACCCGAACAGTGACATCTCCAAACGCCTTGCAAGCTATCCGACAAAACAAATTCGCGCAGATCTCGGTCTTGATACCGGTGTGCGCTACCAGAACCTTTAAGGGGCAGTTGATATGGCCAAACATGTAACATATTCGCAAATTGGGACCGGTGCCGGATTTTACGGTTTGCTGGCGCTGCTCGGGGCCTTTATTGCCGCTGGCGCTGCTTCTTTTTTGTATGTTGAGCATCATGGCCATGTGGTCACCGGCATGACCAATCAGATTGTCTGGGGTCTGCCGCATGTGTTTGCGATTTTTCTGATTGTTGCGGCCTCTGGGGCGCTGAATGTTGCCTCTATCGGCTCGGTGTTTAACAAGGCGGCCTATAAGCCCCTGTCGCGGATATCTGGTGTTCTGGCCATGGCTCTGCTGGCCGGTGGTCTGGCGGTTTTGCTGCTTGATCTGGGGCGTCCAGACAGAATGATCATTGCTATTACCACATTTAATTTCAAATCCATTTTCGCCTGGAATATCTTTTTGTATTCCGGCTTTATGGTCATTGTCGGGGTTTATCTGTTTGTCCAGATGTCTTCAGGGCTCGAAAAATTCAAAAAACCGTTCGGGGTTCTGGCCTTTGTCTGGCGTCTGGCACTGACCACCGGTACCGGCTCGATCTTTGGCTGGCTGGTCGCTCGTCAGGGTTATGATGCCGCCATTATGGCACCGCTATTTATTGCTATGTCCTTATCGTTTGGCATGGCGTGCTTTATTCTGGTGGTCAAATATACCGGTAAAGCCACGGACCGCCCGCTCGGCACGGCGATGACATGGCGCATGGGCCGGTTGATGGGCGTTATGGCAGCAACAGTTCTTTATTTTACCGCCATTCGTCATCTTGGTAATCTTTATGCGGCAGAACATGCAGGCGTTGAGCAGTTTATCCTGTTTGGTGGTAATGTTTTCACTACCCTGTTCTGGGTTGGTCAGGTGTTGCTTGGAGGCCTTGTTCCACTGGCGCTGGTGTTTGCACCCAATAACAGTGAAGGCTCATCT
>Ga0209344_10005243_pt1 | contig 11305 bp, 11 predicted proteins | sample Cruoilmetagenom6_FD_187293 | JGI IMG/M metagenome (GOLD analysis project Ga0209344, IMG submission 187293) | Oil polluted marine microbial communities from Coal Oil Point, Santa Barbara, California, USA - Santa Barbara Oil Seep Sample 6 (SPAdes)... | ecosystem: Environmental > Aquatic > Marine...
CCCCCCCCCCCCTGCCTCTTGTCCGCGATGCTGCAGCGCATGCAGGCCGAGGGCAACGAAATTGGCGGCATCCGTCACGCCGATAACGCCGTATACGCCGCACTCTTCTTTCAACTTATCCTCGTCGGCGACATCGCGCAGGTACGAGGTATCGAACGGGTGGGCAGGGGGCATGTGTTTGGACAAGGCAGGGCAGCTCCAAATCCGATTGTCTTTGATGTCACCCTAATAGGGGGTGCGGCAGCCGATGTCACGGGCCGATCCGCAGGGAATGTCCGATGAGGTACAGCGGCTGCAGAATTCGGTGCCGCAAAGTGTGCCTCAGAGCCGTGAGAGAATCACGCCGCCGACAACAAGTGCCGCTGCCAGCAGCCGAGTCGGTGACAGCGCTTGTGCGGGTAGGCCGAATGCGCCGAAATGATCCAGCAGCAATGCGGCGACCAATTGACCCAGAATCAAAACCGCGGTGGTGGTCAGAACGCCCAGTACCGGCACGCTCCAGATCGTGGAGAAAACAAAAAGCGCCCCCATCGACCCGCCGATCAGCAACCACAACGGCACTGAGCCCAGTCGTGTCAGGTTGCTGCCGTGACCGATGAGCAGGGTGAGTACGAGCAGTACTGCGAAGCCGACCCCGAACGAAACCGCCGCCGCCGCCATCGTGCTGCCGAGGCCGCGCCCGAGCATCGCATTGATTGGCCCCTGCACCGCAATTGCCACACCCGAGGCCGCCATCAGCAACAGCGCGATCAGGGTTGAACTGGACATCGCTTATTCAGGCGCGTCGCAAGCACCGACCAGTGCTTCGTATTGTGCGGTGATCCAGCCAAGGGCCTGCTCGGGGTTGCCGTCTTCGATCCGCCCCGTGAGGTGGGCAAAGACCCGCGCCGATCGGCTGTCGTCGATCATCTGGATGCTCTGACTGGTGATGACTGTCTCGTAGACGAAATAGGCAATCGCCACCAACAGGATGCCGCGCGCCACGCCAAAAAGGAACCCGATCCCCTGATCGAGCCCGCCGAGCGCCGAGCGTTGCACCAACGACGAAAAGAGCGGCGTGATCAGCGATGCGACGATCAACGCCACGGCAAAGACCAGCGCAAAGGCGCCGATCATGCTCAACTCGCAACTGTCGGCGATGAATTCGCCAACGACGGGGATCTCCTTGACCAGCGGTTCGACCTGCGGGGCAAAGATGAAAGCGACGATGCCCGCCACGATCCAGCCGGCGATTGCCAGTGCCTCGCGGACGAACCCGCGGCTATAGGCCAGCAGCGCCGAGAGCACGATAACCAGCGCTACGACGCCGTCGATGATGGTGAAGCCTTCCATATGCCTTGCCTCGTCCTGATGGGCGCTAGCCTGCGCCGAAAATGTCACCCACAAAAGCGGTCAGATCTTCCAACTTCGTCAAGGTCAGACCGGTCGCGCCGCCGGATTTGCCACCTTTGGGAACGATAGCGGCGTTGAAACCAAGTTTTTGGGCTTCTTTCAACCTGTTTTCGGTCTGCGGCGCGGGTCGAAGCGCCCCGGACAGGCTTATTTCTCCAAAAACCACCGTATCGGCGGGCAATGCGCTGTCTTCTCTTGCGCTGAGAAGCGCCGCCGCGACGGCCAGATCGGCGGCCGGCTCGCTGATCTTCATACCACCCGCGACGTTGAGATAGACATCGAGCCCGGCAAAGGGGATGCCGCAACGCGATTCGAGCACCGCGAGGATCATCGCCAGACGCGCGCCATCCCATCCCACCACCGCGCGCCGCGGCTGGGAATGCGGGCTGGGGGCCACCAGCGCTTGCAACTCGACCAGCACCGGGCGGGTGCCCTCGATCCCGGCAAAGACCGCCGAGCCGGGCGTGGGTTTGCCGCGTTCGCTGAGAAAGAGCGCGGATGGGTTGGTGACTTGTGCGAGGCCGCGCCCGGTCATCTCGAAAACGCCGATCTCGTCGGCGGGGCCGAAGCGGTTCTTGACCGCGCGCAGGATGCGGAACTGGTGGCCGCGCTCGCCCTCGAAATAGAGCACGGTATCGACCATGTGTTCGACCACGCGGGGGCCAGCGATCTGGCCGTCCTTGGTGACATGCCCGACCAGAACGACCGAGACACCCTTGCGCTTGGCAAAGCTGGTCAGCTCATGGGCGGCGGCGCGGACCTGGCTGACGCTGCCCGGCGCAGAGCCGATGGTATCGAGCCACATGGTCTGGATCGAGTCGATGATGACCAACTGCGGCTTTTCCGCCTCCATCGTGGTCAGGATATCGCGCAGATTGGTCTCGGCGGCCAGTTGTACGGGCGCGTCGCGCAGCCCCAGGCGTTCGGCCCTCATGCGCACCTGCGCGCTGGCCTCCTCACCGGAAACATATATTGTCTTCAATCCCTTGCGCGCAAATTCTGACGCAGCCTGAAGGAGCAGCGTCGATTTGCCGATGCCCGGATCGCCGCCCACCAGCAGCGCCGATGCCGGGACGAGGCCGCCGCCCAGCACGCGGTCCAGTTCTGCCATGCCGCTCATCGTGCGCGGCGGCGGCGCTTCGCGGGCCGACAGGTCGGTCAGCGTCATTCCCTTGCCGCGTTTGGCGCCCAGCGTGTTGGCCGCAGGCCCGGTGCTGAGGCCGGTATCCTCGACGATGGTGTTCCAATCGCCACAGGCATCGCAGCGCCCGGACCATTTGTTGTGGACCGCGCCGCAGGCGTTGCAGGTGAAGCTGGGTGTCTTGGCCATGATTGGGTCATGCCCCAAGGGTCGGGTGGCGTCAAACGCCTTGTGGTCGGCGCTTCTCGGTCAGATGCCCGATAACTATCGACGCCAGGATGCAGCCGGTAAAGAGATAGAGGCCCCAGGCGGTCTCGACCGTGGCCATGCCGACACCCTTGACCACCACGATATAGAGCGCGATCAGGAAGACGTCTGCCATCGCCAATTTGCCGAGAATTTGCAGTGCGGGCAATGTCTTGCGCCGCATCAGGCCGAAGTGGATCAGCGCGAGACCAATGGTTTTCACGTAAGGTGCGAAGAGCGCGAAGAAGGTGACGAGCAAGGCCAGTGCCACATCCGTGGACCAGAGCGATTGCAGGCCGGACAGGACGCTGATTTCCGAGAGACCGAAGAGCGGCAGGTTCAGCCCGGCGCGCAACATCGGCGCGAACCAGGCGACGGGAAAGAGGATCAGCAGGGCGAGGTTGGCGAAGCGGAGCATGGGCGTAGCCTTGGGCGGGTCAGGTTAACAGGAGCTAGGCGCGGCGTGCGGCGGGTGCAAGGATGCGTGTGAGCCCCGGCTTCAAGGTTGGGTCGTAAGGATATGGAAATCCGTGGAAATGCCGGATCGGCATCACGTCGGTATTCCATCGGTATCGCGTCGGTGCCGTGACGGGGGACTCCGCCAGCATGTGCGCAGTCTAGCGTACCGCCTCGATTGGTCCCTCGGCGCGGCCGTGGATGAACTGGTCAAGATAGGGATCGCCCGAGGCATCCATTTCCGCCACCGGGCCGGTCCATTGAATCACCCCGTCATGCAGCATCGCGACGTTGTCGGCGATGGCGCGGACGCTTGTCATGTCATGGGTGATGGTCATCGCGGTTGCGCCCATCTCGACCACGATTTCGCGGATCAGATCGTTGATCACGCCGGACATGATCGGATCAAGGCCGGTCGTCGGCTCGTCAAAGAAGATGATCTCGGGCTCTGCCGCGATTGCCCGCGCCAGTCCGACACGTTTTTGCATCCCGCCAGACAGCTCTGCCGGGAACAGATCGGCCACATCTGGTGTCAGACCGACGCGGCGCAGCTTCTCGATGGCAATCTCGCGCGCCTCGGCCTTGGGGCGTTTCAGCGAGCCGCGCAGCAGGCGAAAGGCGACGTTTTGCCAGACGGGCAGCGAATCAAACAGAGCGCCGCCTTGAAAGAGCATTCCGAAACGGGCCAAGAATGCATCCCGCTCTGCGGTCAGCACGTTTTCACCGTCCAGCGTGATCGTGCCGCTATCCGGGCGTATCAACCCCAAGACCGATTTCAGCAGCACCGATTTGCCCGTGCCCGATCCACCGATGACAACCATCGACGTGCCGCCCTCGATCTTCAGGTTGACCCCGCGAAGAACCTTTTTGGGGCCGAACGCTTTATGGACGTCGCTGAGTTCAATCATATCGAGAACATGATGCTGGTGAGGATGAAGTTGGCGGCAAGGATCAGGACGGCGGCGGCCTCGACCGCGCCTTTGGTGGCCTTGCCCACGCCAGCGGCGCCGCGTGTCGTGTTCATGCCGTAATAGCAGCCCATGACCGTGGCGATAAAGCCAAAGGCCGCGCCCTTGGTGAGGCTGGAGACGATATCGCGCGCCTCGATGAAATTCACCGTGTTGTGCAGATAGGTGGCTGAGTTGAAGCCCAGGCTCTTGATGCCCACGATATAGCCGCCAAATACGCCGATGATATCGCCAAGACCCACCAGCAGCGGCACCATGACCAGCCCCGCAAGGACGCGCGGCACGGTGAGGTATTTCATCGGGTGCGTGGACAGCGTGACCAGCGCATCGATCTGTTCGGTCACTTTCATCGTCGCGATTTCGGCAGCGATGGAAGAAGTCACGCGGGCGGCGATCATCAACCCCACCAGCACGGGGCCCAGCTCTCGCACCATGCCGATGGCGACGATCTGTGGCACCACCGCCTCGGCGTTGAAGCGCGCGCCGCCGGAATAGATCTGCAAGGCCAGTGCGCCGCCGGTGAAGAACGCGGTGAGGCCCACGACCGGCAGGCTGAAATAGCCAACACTGAGCAGGGCGCTACCGATTTCCTTGAGGTAGATCGGTGGGCGGGCCATGTGGCCGATGGTCTGGCCTGAATAGATCGAGATGCGCCCCAGCGCGGCCAGGGCGTTCAGGACCGCCCGACCGATAGATGCAAGCAGGGCGGCGATCCAGCTCATCCGCCCAGATACCTGCGGGTATAGCGCGCGCCCAGCGATGTCAGGATTTCGTAGCCGATGGTGCCGGCGGCATCGGCCAGCGTATCGACCGACTGATGCGGGCCCAGTAGCTGTACCGATTTCGGGTCGCGCCCGAGGTCGGTCACGTCAATGCCGATCAGGTCCATCGAGATGCGCCCGGTGACGGGCAGGGCCGTGTCCTCGGCATGGACAAAGGCACGCGGGCCCATCGCGCGCATGATTCCGTCGGCATATCCTGCGCTGATCGTGGCGATCCGGCTGGTTCGCTGGGCGGTCCAGCTGTTGCCATAGCCCACGGTTTCGCCCGGCGCGACATCGCGGCACTGGATCACCGGGATATCGAGCGTAACCACGGGCCGCGCGTCAACGAAGGGCAGGCCGCCATAAAGGCCGATGCCCGGGCGGGTCAGGTCGAAATGATAGGCGCTGTCGAGCAGGATCGCGCCGGTGTTGGCCAGGCTCAGCGGGCAGTCGCAGCCCTGGGTCATGTCGAGAAACTGATTGAGCTGGTGCGGATTCATCGCGTGATCGGGCTCGTCGGCGCAGGCGAGGTGGCTGATGATCAGTTGCGGGTTCTGTGCCAGCGCGATTTCGCGCACGGCGCTCCATTCGGAGGGCTCCATCCCCAGTCGGTTCATCCCGGTATCAAGCTGCAGGCCAAAGCTGCGGCCCGGCAGGGCCTCGACATGGCGGATCATCTGGTCAAGCGAGTTGATCACCGGCACGAGTTCGAGATCGTTGATCATGTCCGCATCGCCGGGCATGTGCCCGGACAGGATGTAGATCGCGGGGCCGGGGCCGAGCGCTTCACGCAGGGCCGCGCCCTCTTCGGCGACGGCGACAAAGAAGGTCCGCGCGCCAGCCCGAGCCAAGGCGCGCGAGACGCGGTCGGCACCGAGGCCGTAGGCGTCTGCCTTGACGGCGGCACCGGTCTCGCCCTCGGACAGGGCGTTCAGTGCGCGCCAGTTGGCAACGATTGCGTTCAGGTCGATGGTGAGAATGGGCGTGCTCATGTCTGGGGTTTTGACATGGCGGCCACAGAGGTCAAGTGCAAAGCGCCGCCCGTCCGGGACATAAGGCGCCGCGCCCAGCCACGGGCGCAGAAAATTCGCGAATTTTCTTTGGTCCAAGATTTTTCTGCGAAAAATCTCTGGCGCGCAGGGGCGACCGTATCAGAATTCCTGATCGTCCGACTGCTGCCAGGGCTGCACAAGGTTGCCGAAACGGGTGAACTTGCCCTCGAAGCTCAGCTTGATGGTGCCAATGGGGCCGTGACGCTGTTTGCCGATGATCACCTCGGCCATGCCGTGCAGCCGTTCCATGCGTTCCTGCCACGCAGCCATCTCTTCCAGCCGATCCTCGGAAGGTTGCTCGCGTTCGGCATAATATTCCTCTCGGAACACGAACATCACCACATCGGCGTCCTGTTCGATCGACCCTGATTCGCGCAAGTCGCTGAGCTGTGGCCGCTTGTCTTCGCGGCTTTCGACCTGACGGCTGAGCTGCGACAGGGCGATCACCGGGATGTCGAGTTCCTTGGCGATCGCCTTGAGGCCCATGGTGATCTCGGAGATCTCGTTCACCCGGTTGTCGCTCTTGCCGGTGCCGCGCACCAGTTGCAGGTAGTCGATGATCAGCAGATCAAGCCCCTGCGTCCGTTTCAGACGCCGTGCGCGCGCTGCAAGCTGGCTGATGGGCAGGGCGGGCGTGTCGTCGATAAAGAGCGGGCAGGATTCCAGCTGTTTGGCGGCATCGACAAATTTGCGGAATTCCGCCTCGGTCATGTCACCCGAGCGGATCTGCTGGCTGGGGATCTCGGAGGCTTCCGACAGAATCCGCGCGGCCAGCTGCTCGGCGCTCATCTCAAGGCTGTAGAAGCCGACAACGCCACCTTCAACGGCCCCTTGGGTACCATCGGGTTTGGTGCCGCGGCGGTAGGCCTTGGCGACGTTGAAGGCGATGTTGGTGGCCAGCGAGGTCTTGCCCATCGAGGGCCGTCCGGCGAGGATCAGCAGGTCGGATTTGTGCAGACCGCCCAGCATCTTGTCCATGTCGGTGAGGCCCGCGGAAATGCCTGACAGGCCGCCATCGCGCTGATAGGCCGCGTTGGCGACATTGACGGCGTCGGTTACCGCCTTGAGAAAGCTCTGGAAGCCGGTCTGGGTCTGGCCCTGTTCGCTTAGCTTGTAGAGCTGTTGTTCGGCCTCGACGATCTGGTCTTTGGGCTCGCTGTCCACTTCCATGCGCGCGGCCTTGCCCGCGATATCGTGGCCAAGGGCGATCAGCTCGCGCCGGATCGCCAGATCATAGATCATCTGGGCATAGTCGCGCACCGCGAAGCTGCTGATCGCGGCACCGGCGAGATTGACCAGATAGGCCGGGCCGCCAAGTTCCTTCAGCCCTTCATCATCTTCCAGAAACGCCTTGAGGGTCACTGGCGAGGCGAGGTTGTTCTTGGCGATGCGGGCGGCAGCGGTTTCGAAGATTCGGGCATGGACGGGATCGTAGAAATGCTGCGCTCCGATGATGGCGGCCACACGATCATAGACGTCGTTGTTGGTCAGCAGCGCGCCCAGCAATTGCTGTTCGGCCTCGATCGAGTGGGGCATCGTATCGGCGTTCTGGATCTGCGCGCCGGTGGCATTGAAAGCGGTAATTTCGTTCATGTCGAGTCCCATTGGCTGGCGGGCTTTGTCATACTAGAGGCGCGCGCGATGAGGCAATGGACAGCTACCCTGCGGGCGCATGTATCTTTTTGTGGATAACCGATAGGCGGCCCGAACTGGCGTATCTTGCGTCATATTGGCCTGACGGGTCAAGATATAGTGTGTCGCAGCTCGGGCTTTGGCCCTGTTGCGGCAAAGATGGGACAGGGCCGGGCAATTTGCCCGGGAAGCTTGCAGGGTGGCAGAGGGGAGCTGCGAATCGCGCGGTTGCGGCGCGACCGGGGGCCGGACTGACGCCCGGCCTATGCCCGGGCGTCCTGCCAGGCGCGCGGTGCTTTGAGGAAGGCCTCGACCTCGTGCAGGGTCTCTTCGTCGAAGGCGCCTTGCGCGCGGGCTTCGGCCAGCACGTCCCACCAGGTGCACAGATGGTGCAGCGTGACGCCGTGGTCGCCCAGCGTCTTCATCGTGCCCGAGAAGATCCCGTAGTAGAAGATCACCGCCGTATGGGCGCAGGTGGCCCCGGTCTCTCGGATCGCATCGACAAAGCTGATCTTGGAGCCGCCATCGGTGGTCAGGTCCTCGACCAGCAGCACGCGCTCGCCCTCGGTCATCACGCCCTCGATCCTGGCATTGCGGCCGTAGCCCTTGGGCTTTTTGCGCACATAGGTCATCGGCAGCGCCATGCGTTCGGCCACAAGTGCGGCAAAGGGGATGCCGGCCGTCTCGCCGCCAGCGATATTGTCGAACGCCTCGAAGCCCGCGTTGCGCATCACGGTGACGGTCAGGAAGTCCATCAAGGTGGCGCGGATGCGCGGAAAGCTGATCAGCTTGCGGCAATCGATATAGGTCGGACCCGGCAGGCCAGAGGCGTAGATATAGGGCTCTTTGGCGTTGAAATGCACGGCACCGATTTCGAGCAGCATGCGGGCGGTGAGGCGGGCGATTTCGTCCTGGGCGGGGTAGGTGGAGGGAATCATGTGTCGGTCCTTTATTCGGGCAGCGCGCGGCCGGTTTTATGTCTTCCCTCTCGGCGGGGGAATTTGGAGCCGGAAGATGCTCAGGTCACGCGCCAGTGGAGGGGGTAGCCGGGATCGAAGACGGTGACGGGGCCATCTTCCGTGTCGATCTGCGCGGGGATGTCCGGCGTGCCGCGTTCCAGCGTGAGTTGCGTGTCGTTTGGCGGCAGGCCGTAAAAGGCGGGGCCGTTCAGCGATGTGAAAGCCTCCAGCCGGTCGAGCGCACCCTCATCCTCGAACACCTGCGCGAGGATCGGCATCGTGTTGGGGGCAGTGAAGCAACCGGCGCAGCCGCAGACCTGCAGCTTGGCCGGGTCGGTATGCGGTGCGCTGTCGGTGCCGAGGAAAAACCGGGCGTCGCCGGACGTGGCAGCGGCGCGCAGGGCGAGGCGGTGCTCTTCGCGTTTGGCCACGGGCAGGCAGTAGTAATGCGGTTTGATTCCACCGGCCAGGATATGGTTGCGGTTGATCACCAGATGATGCGTGGTGATGGTCGCGGCCAGCCCTGCCGGTACGCTGCGCACATAATCGGCGGCGCGCGCGGTGGTGATATGTTCCATCACCACCCGCAGGTCGGGCACACGGGTGCGCAAGGGCTCCAGCACGCGGTCGATGAACACCGCCTCGCGGTCAAAAATATCGACCGACGGGTCGGTGACCTCGCCATGCACGCAGAGTGGCAGGCCGATTTCGGCCATCCGTTCCAGCACGCCCTGCACGCGGGTGAAATCGGCGACACCGCTGGCGGAATTGGTGGTGGCGCCTGCAGGGTAAAGCTTGACGGCGGTGATCAGCCCGCTGGCATGGGCGGCGGCGACATCGTCGGCGTCAGTTTCCTCGGTCAGGTAGAGGGTCATCAGCGGGGTGAAATCGCTGCCTTCGGGCCGGGCGGCCAGAATCCGCGCGCGGTAGGCAGTGGCATCGGCGGAAGTCACCACTGGCGGCACCAGATTGGGCATGATGATGGCGCGGGCGAAATGCGCGGCGGAATGGGGCAGGACGGCGCGCAACATCGCGCCATCGCGCAGATGCAGGTGCCAGTCATCGGGGGTGCGGAGTGTCAGGCGCTGGATCATGGCCCGGCTTTACACAATCGCGGCACGCAGCACCAGAGCCGCGCGGGCAGTGCAGGCGTGTCAGTTCCCCGCCGCGGTTTCGGCGTCGTTGCCGTCTTCGATGCCGGGGGGCAGGGCGGCGCCTTCGGCCTTGAGAGTGTTGATCGCGGCCTGCTTCATCTTGCGGAAGCGCGGTGCGCGGCGCTGCTTCAATACCTTGCCCGCCAGCAGGATGGTCAGGTAGTGCCGCGAATCGGCGGTTACGCGGCGCAGCAGATTGAACTGGTAGCCCGGATCGGTCCTGCGGGCGCGAAACAGGCGCGCCAATGCGGTGCGGTTCAGCTTGCCCGCGCTGGCCTGTGCGAGGATGCGGTAGAGGATCTGCATCCGGATGAGGCTCTTGTCGAGATCCTCGGCCATGAAACGCATGCGGAACTTGGTCACGTTGGGACGGGTGAAGAGCGCGGCATGCATCGCGTCCAGCTCGATCTCGGGATCGTAGAGGATATAGGCATGGGACGCGGCATCAAGCATGTCGGGCGCATAGCCGTAACGGTCATCAAAAGCGGTGCGGCGCATCCGCAGATAGCGGTCGTCCCATTCGGCAACCCGCGGGTCAAGCGTTGCCTGCGGCTGAATCGCCACCACCTGCGCGCCGGGGGCCGCAACCGAAAACGCCGCGGCCGCATAGCCGCAGGGGCCGGCGCCGTAAAAGATGACCTGGTCGAAATCCTCGAAAAACCCGTCATCCACAAGCCGGTCGAAATAGCCGTAAACCGACCGGTCGCGAAACCAGGTGTCGCCATCGCTGACGAGGCACAGATGCGACCAGCCCAGTGCCTTGACCAGGTCCCAGCCCATCGGCTGGCAATCCTCGGAAATTTCGGCGATGCGCTGGTGGGTTTCGAAGGTGACCAGCAGAATCGGCTTTTCCTCGACGAAAATGGCCGCGTGCCGGTCGCCCAGCCGCGCCGTATAGCCGTCTTCCTCGGTCAGTTCAGCCACCTTGTCGAGCCAGGCATCGCGGTCCTTGAGGCCCGAAAGCGGCATGTCGAATGTATTGGCTGCGTCCTGCATGGGATGGCGTCCTTACTGCTCGTCCGGTTTTTTTAGCCGGTTTGGAGTCGGGGTCTAGCGGACAATATGGGCGAAAATTTGGAAAATCCGAGAGGATTGGACGACATGGGCCGTATTCCCGCCTTCATCTGCGAGGCGGGCGGCGGGACCGTGGGTGCGGAGGGGTGATTGAACTTCTCCGGTGAGAAGGGCATTCTGGCGCGTGAAATGGTCAGGAGGACTCGGGCCATGAACCGATTTGACGACATCCCCGAAACAGCGCTGGCCTGGCACCGGGCCGGCAAGGGCGCGGCGCTGGCCACGGTGGTTCAGACCTGGGGCAGCGCGCCGCGCCGGACGGGGGCGCAGCTGGCGATTTCCGGTGAGGGCGAAATTGCAGGTTCGGTTTCGGGGGGCTGTGTCGAGGGCGCGGTGATCACCGAGGCGCTGGATGCGATTGCGGCAGAAAAACCCGTGATGCTGGAATACGGGGTCAGCGACGGCGATGCCTTTGCCGTGGGGTTGGCCTGTGGCGGGACGATCCGCGTGCTGGTCGAACCGGTGGG
>Ga0209344_10005244_pt1 | contig 11304 bp, 8 predicted proteins | sample Cruoilmetagenom6_FD_187293 | JGI IMG/M metagenome (GOLD analysis project Ga0209344, IMG submission 187293) | Oil polluted marine microbial communities from Coal Oil Point, Santa Barbara, California, USA - Santa Barbara Oil Seep Sample 6 (SPAdes)... | ecosystem: Environmental > Aquatic > Marine >...
GGTGGTCACACAAGGCGATCAACAGTTTGATATGCGCGAAAGTGAAACCGGCTGGCATCTGAATCAGGGTTTTTATGTCCGCATGGACTCTTTGTATCAATGGGTTCAAGCGCTTAGAAATGCACGATTGATTGAAGCAAAAACGGCCAACCCGGACAACTTCTCCGCTTTATCGCTGACAGAAGATGATTTGCGGGTTCGGTTGTACCAAGATCAACAGCTTTTAGCAGATGTTATTTTAGGCCAGCCAAGCAATACACCCGGCGCCAGATTTATTCGTTATACAGGCGACAATCAATCCTGGCTGGCTTCAGGCTTGAATGATTTAAGTTCATCTCAAGATGTGTGGCAACTGACGATGATATTTGATGTACCTGAAACTCAAGTACAAGCAATTGAGTGGACAGCGCAAGAGGCCTTGAATTTAATCAGAGACGGCGAAACCGGTCAGTGGCTTCAGGCCGATAAACAATCTGAGACAATGTCATTAGACCAGGACAAAGTCAACGCGTTGGCAGCCAGTTTATCAGGTTTTAGAATACAGGATGCCATTGAAACAACATCAGTCTCGGTACAGCCTCGACAAACCTTTGTTTTTGGATTAGAACAAGGTCGAAAAATTACCTTGGCGGTGTATGGTGATGAAGAAGATGCTTTCATAAAGGTGACTGACAGCCAGCAACCAGAGCGATATCAAAGCTGGCAATTTACAATGCCTGATTACAAATTATCGACAATATTTATGGATCAGGCAGCCGTTGTTAACCCTCAGATTGAGAACAGTGATAATTCGGATATTGATTTAATAAAAGAGCCAGAGTCAGGTTTATGACGAAACAGGCCATCCGATATTTAATTGTGGCTGCCTTTTATGGGCTGACGGCTGTGGCATTGGGTGCTTTAGGGCAGCACCTCCTGGGTCTGGAAAGTGGTACAAAGGCTTATTTGTTGTTCCAGCATGCCTATATATATCAGCTTATACATGCCTTATTACTGATTTGGGTGACGACTCAGTTGCATCATGGCTTTTGGCTGCGGGCTGCGGCTTTGGCCATCAGTCTGGGTGTGTTGTTATTTTGTGGTGGTTTATATATGCTGGTGTTTTTGGGTAAAACGTCCATGTCATGGATAACACCCATTGGTGGCAGTTTGTTAATTTTGGGTTGGCTTAACCTGGTCATTCACGGTATTAAACAGCTTTTTAAAGCAGACCGTTAACCCGCTTTAATCGGATAAATTGTCCAAAAATGTTAAAAAATAATAAAAATTTGATCTTGGGAAGTGGTTTTTAAGCATTAATTGTGTCATTAGTCACATTTATTGTGGCATTTGAGTATAGACTTTAAAGTTCATTACAGAGAATGTCCGCATGAAAGATCATCGTCAAAATCGTCGCCAACTCATGACCGGTTTATCCACCGCCGGATTATTAACAGTTTTACCCTTCACCGCGCTGCCAGCCAAACCCAACAAGACGCGTGTAAAACCCACAAAAAAACAAACCACGGCTGTAAAAGCTGCACCGTTACCCGGCCAAACCTTTGCCAATATGGTGTTTAATCGATTAGGTTACGGTGTAACGCCGGGGGTGATGGATGAGGCTTATTTTCAGGGACTGGCTGCGACAGATTCTGCACGATTAAGTCAATTTGTCAATCAGCAATTAGCCGGTGGCAATGATATTGACGTTGATCAACGTATTAATCAAGCCGGTACTTATGAGACCCTCAATAAAACATTAAACCAGTTGTGGGTTGATTATCATATTGATGAAAACAATCAAAATAGTTCCAGTCGGCCGATTTATGAGCATATCCGCTTAAAATTCTTACGTTCGACCTATTCCTTATTCCCACTGCGAGAACGCATTGCTGAATTCTGGCACAATCATTTCAGTATTTACGGCTATGATTATTACGCCCGTTCGGTGTGGAGCAGTTGGGACAGGGACGTGATTCGAACCCATATGCTGGGGAATTTTAAGGACTTTTTAATTGCCACCGCCCGACATCCGGCAATGTTGTATTATCTGGATAATTACAATAATTCAAAGGCGGAGCCAAATGAAAATTACGGTCGTGAGATGATCGAATTGCACACCTTGGGTGTGGAAAACTATTATGGTTTGGCACAGCCTGGCGATGTGCCAAAAATATTTGTTAATGAATCGGGCGGCCCATGGCCGAGTGACGGCATGATCCAGGAATTCTATGTGGATAATGATGTGTATGAAACGGCGCGGTGCTTAACCGGTTGGCGGGTCAACGATTCAACCTCTAGCCCATTGACTGATACCGGTGAGTTTTATTATGACAGTGGTCGCCACGATACGTTTGCTAAATCTGTTTTAAGCGGTGGTTTCCAGAATTTCTCGGCTAATCAGGGTGAAACCGATGGTTACGAGGTCATGGAAATGTTGGCGTACCATCCCGGTACTGCGAAACACATTGCCGGTAAATTAGCCCGGGCGTTTATCAGCGATAATCCGCCACAACAGGTGATTGATGATGTGGCCGCTGTGTTTTATGACAACCGCACAGCACCGAATCAACTGGAATTGGTATTTCAAGCCTTGTTTAATCACGCTGCATTTAGTGATCCGCAATACTGGCAAAGTAAGGTTAAACGGCCTTTTGATGTGGTGGTGTCGGCAATGCGGGCCTGTGATGCGGATTTCACCATCCATCCAGATGATGGTGACAGTAGTAGCTTTGGCTATCGCATGGATGACACCGGTCACTTTCCCTATGAATGGCGGCCACCGGATGGATTTCCGACAGATTCTGTTTTTTGGCTGAATTCAACGGCATTGGTGCAAACCTGGAAAACTGTGGATTGGCTGATAGATCATGACAGCACCGGTACCACGCCGGATCCGTTATTACCTATATTACCATATATTATCCAACACTTTCAGGGTTTACCTGATGCTCAGTTACTGCCGGATAATATATTGTCTTACTGGATGTCGCGCATATTTGATCAAACACCGACAGGTGGGTGGGCCGGAGATCCTGTATTCGAATCCATCATGACTTTCTTTTTAAGCCGCCCGTCAGACCATACTTATCCGCAATGGCCGCGGCATAATTACATTGAGAAGGTTCAGTTATTTGACAACAAATGGCCCTACTATTGGGGTACTCGCTTACGGGGTGCAGTTAAGTTAATGATTGCCTCACCTTACTTTATGCAACGATAGGAGATTGACCATGCGTTCTATGAATCGACGAAAATTTTTACAATCTTCTGCTTTGCTGGCCGGCTTGTCGGGTGTCAAAATTAGCCGTGCCAACAGTTTAACTTCTACATCTCAGCCGATTGTGATTGATCTATTTATGCGGGGTGGCATGGACGGATTGAATCTGGTGCCGCCATATTCTAATCCTGACCGCAATGAATACGAGATATTACGTCCTGATTTACAAGTGCCTTTAAGCGGTAGTAATCAAGTTTTAGATTTGGGTGAAGCCTTTGGCTTTCATCCGGCGGCCACCGGCTTTAGGGATTTATATGTCGCTGGAGATTTGGCCATTATTCATGGTACCGGACTGCCTAAGTCCTTGGTAACACGTAGTCATTTTGATGCCACTAAATTAACCGAATTAGGTACACCAAACAATACTTTAACTCCGGACGGTTGGCTGACCCGGCATTTAAACAGCTCACCACAAATTACCGGTGCTGAAGTGATTCCAGTGCTGGTTTCAAGTGGTTCCAAACCGTTAAGTTTACATGATTATTACGATGCATTAACGGTGTCTCAAGTCAGTGACTATCACCCCAATCCCGGTAGCTATGAAGATCAACATGTGGCGGCCATCAGTGCCATGTACGCTGGTACATCCGCCATGGATCAGGCCGTTCACGGTGCCATGGACACCTTACAGATTCTGCATCAGCTCGATTTGGACAATTACCAACCCGGTGGTGGTGCCATTTATCCGGATAACAGTTTTGGTGATCAGTTACAACTGATTGCCCAGCTTATTAAAGAAGACCTCAATATCAATGTGGCGACCGCTGAATTGGGTGGTTGGGACACCCACAATGGTCAGGGTGACGGCGGTGGTGGTCCCTTTGCCGATCGGGTGGCCAATTTATCTGATGCGGTAACAGCGCTATGGCAAGATTTAAACGGTTCGGGCCTCGGTCAGCAAGTGACCATTGTGATTCACAGTGAATTTGGCCGTCGGGCTAAACAAAATGGCGAAGGCAACAGCGGAACTGACCACGGTTCCGGTAATGTTATGCTGGTGATTGGCGGTCGCGTTAATGGCGGTCAAATGTATGGTCAATTTGTAGGTTTGGCGAATGAGCAGTTATTTGAAGGCGAAGATGTGTCACCGGAAGTGGATTATCGCCAGGTGTTAGGCACTATTGTCAAAGAGGTTCTCGGCAATCCACATTTAGACCAGGTTTTTCCCGGTTATAGCAATCATCAATCGATGAACTTTGTGGCCAGTGATTTAATCTTTAAAAGTGGCTTTGAATAAAGCTCAGTTTTGGTTTAAGTAAAGGGTGTTAATAACCGCTGTAATTGCGCCGGCGAATGCCAATCAGGACCACAAACAAAGCGGGGTATTTGCCAGCGATTCGTGGTTGTTGTGACGGCATTGGGTTCGCAGGTAAAAGCCGCTTTAATACCCGCCCGCAGACCGTGGTTTGGTAAAAACTCTTTGACAAGATAAGGATTCGTTTGTCCCCAGGGGTAGCAAAATAATTGACTGTTACCACCGGATAGTCGATCGATTTCTTGTTTCGCCTGAATAATTTGCCGATCAGCTTCAGCAACTGCGTCAATGTTTGAAAACAGGGCTTGTTCTGGTGAGTAGATATCCGGATGACGGTGATCCCAGGAATGATTTTCAATGGACATTAATGGGGTGTTGTTCGCTTCTTGCCACCAATAATCATTTAACAAGGATTCACCTTGTAATGATTTTTCGGCGATGGTTTGACGGGATTGGGAATCTGCTATTACGAAGGCGGTGAGGTGGGCGTGGGGTTGTTGGTTAATACCCACTTCTTGCTGGAAATCCTTTAAAAGATGATATAAGCTTTTTTGCGGACCATATTGTAAATATTCACCCTCAAGATAATCCTGGTCTAAGCCATCATCACAGCTGAGCGCCAAGTAAGATTCGTCTTTTGATGGGAGGTCTTTATCCCCCAGCAGCCAATCGACCAGCCAATGCAATGGAATGATTTTAAAGCCCAGCTGATGTAATGTATATAAATCGCTTTGAAAGGCGATGCGGTCATTGCTTTGATAACTGTTTCCGGTGATGTTGCCGGCGTGATAAGTCAACACCGGCACCTGGCGTGTGGTCATGGTTTAATCCAGAAATTCTTTTTTAACTGTTTTAAAGGCGTTTAAGGCCAGATCTAAATCATTTTGTGAATGATCCGCTGAAATTTGTAAACGAATACGGGCCTCACCCTGAGGCACCACCGGGAAACTAAAGCCAATGCAGTAAACACCCAATTCCAGCAAGCGGTCTGCCATCTCTGAGGCTAATCGGGCATCACCCAGCATAATCGGCACTATTGGGTGGTTGTCACCGGCCACGGTAAAACCTAATTCAGTCACTTTGCGACGGAAATAGTCGGTGTTGGTTTTCAGTTTTTGGATTAATTCCTGGGAGTTGTTAATTAAATCCAACACTTCGATACTGGCAGCCACTAAGGTCGGTGGTAAGGAGTTGGAAAATAAATAAGGTCGAGATCGTTGTCTCAATAATTCAACCACTTCTCTTTTTCCGGTGGTAAAACCACCGGCAGCACCACCCAGGGCTTTGCCTAAGGTTGAGGTGAAAATATCCACTTTGTCCATCACCCCTTCTAATTCTGCGGAACCGCGGCCGGTTTCGCCGACAAATCCAGTGGCATGGGAATCGTCAACCACCAGCATGGCATCATATTGTTCGGCCAGTGCTGCGATTTCTTTTAAGGGCGCAATGGTGCCGTCCATAGAAAATACGCCATCGGTCACAATCAGTCGGCGCTCACAATCTTGGGTATTCTTTAAAATATCTTCTAAAGCCTGTAAGTCTCTATTGGGAAAACGATGGCGTTGTGCTTTACACAATCGAATACCATCAATAATCGAGGCATGATTCAATTGATCACTGATAACCGCATCATTAGCATCCAATATTATTTCAAATAAACCACCATTAGCAGCAAAGCAGGATGAATATAGGATGGTGTCTTCGGTGCCGAAAAATTCACTGATTTTTGCTTCCAGTTCTTTGTGTATGTCTTGCGTGCCACAAATAAAACGGACTGAAGCCAAGCCAAAACCATGGCTGTCTAAGGCTTTTTTAGCGGCTTGTACAATGGCCGGGTGGTCGGCTAAGCCCAAATAGTTGTTGGCACAAAAGTTAAGCACTTTTTGGCCGCCGGGTAATTCGATGTGGGCCGATTGGGGGCTGACGATAACACGTTCTTCTTTATATAAACCGTCGGCTTTAATTTGATCGATAACTTTTTGATATTCTTGCATATTAGCTCCAGCTGCAAACGACTTTGCCACATTGGCCCGAGGCCATTAAATCAAAACCTTGTTGAAAGTCGTCAATTGAAATTTCATGAGTGAGTACATGTTGTAAAGGGAAACCGGATAACAGCATTTGGGTCATTTTATACCAAGTTTCGTACATTTTTCGACCGGTGACACCTTTCACCGAGAGGCCTTTAAAAATGATGTTATCCCAGTTAATTTGAGTTTCATCCGGCAACATACCGAGTAGTGTGACCTTTCCGCCGTTATACATATTGCGTAGCATGTCATTAAAGGCATGGGGGTTACCGGACATCTCCATACCTAAATCAAAACCGGTGATGTTGGCATCATGCATTACATCATCTAATTTTTCACGGGTAACATTGACGGTTTTGGTGGCGCCCATTTTCTTGGCCAGGTTTAAACGGTAGTCATTAACATCGGTAACAATGACATTGCGGGCACCCACATGGTTACAAATTCCGGTGGCAATGATACCAATCGGGCCGGCACCGGTAATCAGTACATCTTCACCAACCATGTCGTATTCTAAAGCACAGTGGGCGGCATTACCGAAGGGGTCAAAAAAAGCCGCTAAATTGGAAGGAATGGCACCGGAGACCGGCCACAGGTTTTGTACTGGCATGGCCACATATTCGGCAAAGGCGCCATCTCGATTAACACCGATTCCTTGTGTGTTCGGGCATAAATGCTGAGTGCCGGCACGACAATTTCGGCAAACACCGCATACGATGTGGCCTTCGGCACTGACCCGTTGACCAATTTCATAACCATTGACTTCAATGCCCATATCGACGATATGACCCACAAACTCATGGCCGATGACCAGGGGTGTATTAATATTCTTTGCGGACCATTTATCCCAATTATAGATATGTAGATCGGTGCCACAAATGGCTGTTTTTTCGACTTTAATCAGGACATCATTATGACCGATTTCAGGTTTGGCTACATCGTCCATCCAAATTCCTTTTTCAGGTAGTTTTTTAACCAATGCTTTCATAAATATCACCGTGCGTGAATGTGTATAGGATTATTGTGTCAGCCTGTTTTAAGGCGGTCCTATTATAAACTATAATGGCTTGGAGTTTATCAGAGTCAACAAAGCGATCCGTATAAGATCGCTTTGTCATTGAACAGGATTTGTTTAATTTTTGGCCAATTTAGCCAATTCTTCATTGCGTAAATCTTTACGCAGAATTTTGCCGACATTGGTTTTCGGTAATTCATCTCTGAATTCGATAATTTTTGGCCCTTTATAGCCGGTTAAGTTTTTGCGACAATGAGCGACCACATCTTCTGCTGTTAAATCTTTATTGCTGCTCACCACAAATAATTTAACCTTCTCACCGGAGCGCTCATCAGGCACCCCAATAGCGGCCGCTTCAATAATGTCCGGATGCAAAGTCGCTGCGTCTTCAATTTCATTAGGATAAACATTAAAACCAGAGACCAAAATCATGTCTTTCTTGCGGTCAACAATCTTAAAATAACCGTCTTCGGTCATAATGGCAATATCACCTGTTTTTAACCAACCGTCAATAAAGGTGGCGGCTGTTTCCTTAGGCCGGTTTAAATAGCCCAGGCTGACCTGGGGACCTTTAATGCATAATTCACCGGGCTCACCAACTGGTACGGGTTGGTTGTTATCATCTCGGATTTGGCACAAAGTGGATGGAATGGGTAGGCCAATGGTGCCGTTATAGGCGTCTAATGGGATGGGGTTAATACAGGCAGCCGGCGATGTTTCAGTTAAACCATAGGCTTCGGCCAACGTAATACCGGTGGCTTTTTTCCAGGATTCAGCGGTACTTTTTTGAACGGCCATGCCGCCACCTAAGGCAAATTTGAACTCACTAAAGTCCAGGTCGCTAAACCCGGGGGTGTTTAATAAGCCGTTGAATAAGGTGTTAACACCGGTCATCACGGTGAACTTATGTTGACCCAATTCCTTAACAAAGCCGGCCATGTCGCGCGGGTTGGTGATTAAAATATTTTTAGCACCATAATAAGAGAAGGTCAACATATTCGCGGTTAAGGCAAAAATATGATAAAGCGGCAAGGCGGTGATGGCCACTTCTTGTTTGGTGTCGTCTAATTCGCTGCCAATCCACAACTTAACCTGGATAACATTAGAGACCATATTGCGATTGGTTAAAATCGCACCTTTTGAAACACCGGTGGTGCCACCGGTGTACTGTAAAAAAGCAATGTCATCTAAGTTTCGTTTTACTTTATTAAGTTTAAATTTCTGACCGGCCTGTAGTACATCCTTAAACTTTTTAGCTTGCGGTAAATTAAAAGCAGGTACCATCTTCTTAACCCGCTTAATAACAAAGTCCATAATCATTCCCTTTAAACCACCCACCATTTCACCGATGGTGGTTGTAATGATTTGTTGAACATCGGTTTCATCAATGATTTCAGTGAGGGCAGCGGCTGTATTTTCAATAATCAATATACCTTTGGCTTCTGAATCGTTGAGTTGGTGTTTGAGTTCTCGCGGGGTATAAAGTGGATTAATGTTGGTGGCAATCATACCGGCCCTAAGTATACCTAACACCGCAATCGGGTATTGCAAAACATTCGGCATCATAATGGCAATGACATCGCCGGTATTAAAATGTTGTTGCAAATAAGCTGCAAATTGTTCCGAATAGCGGTCTAATTCTGCATAGCTGATGCCTTTGCCAAAATTGACAAAAGATGTTTGGTCTGCGTATTTTTGGCAGGATGATACCATCATGTCAGCCACGCTTTGATAAGGTAATTCACCGATTTCGGCTGGTATGCCGGGTTTATAATGATCCAACCAAGGTTTATCTATTTTCATATTGTCCCAATAATTAATTTATACAAAGGTCTCTTATACCATTTCTGCGAATGATTTATGTCAGCTTAGAAATGACAACTTACATCGCCTATCTGGGACCTCTTATCATGTAAAGGTCTCTTATCAATAGTAAATGTTTTTATGACAATTTTCTACTAATTTGATAGACTTTAAGTTTACTGACCAGACACGACCTTATGCCGACAGATTTGTTGATTCATGCACCACAGCCGCACACCATTGGTGTCTTGGTGTTAACTTTGGTGGCGCTGGTATTGTTTACCCGTGAAAATATCAGTCTGGAAACCTCCAGCTTTTTTGTGTTGTGTATGCTGGTCATAGGTTTCCAAATATTTCCCTATGTGAAAAGTAATGGTGAAGTATTTCCGGTCAGTTCTTTTTTTCTCGGATTTGGTAATGAAGCCTTGGTGGCTGTTTGTGCCTTAATGATTGCCGGCCAAGCGCTGGTTCGAACCGGTGCCACTGAACCGGTGGGTCGGTTTTTGGCTAAAATGTGGGGCATTAGTCCGTCTTTGTCACTATTAATGACATTGATTGTTGGTGCTGTACTTAGTGCCTTTATTAATAACACGCCGATTGTGGTGCTGTTATTACCGGTGTTGATTAATGTTTCTTTGAAAACCGGTCAATCGCCTTCAGGCACCCTTATGCCTATGGGTTTAGCGACTTTATTAGGCGGCATGTCAACCACCATCGGTACCTCAACCAACTTATTGGTGGTGCAGGTGGCCGAAGATTTAGGGGTGCCAAAATTTGGTATGTTTGACTTCGCTTTACCGGTCATTATCGCCAGTACTTTAGCGATTATCTATTTGTGGTTGGTGGCACCCTTATTAATACCAGAACGTTTACCACCCTTGCGAGATACTTCGCCACGTGTGTTTACCGCCGAGTTAAGAATTAAAGAAGGCAGTTATGCGGACAATAAAACCCTGGCAAAAATACGCGACAAACTGGACGGTAAAATCTCAATTTCGCGGATTGTGCGTGGTGATAATCTGTCCATCGCCACCTTGCCTGATGTGGTTATTCACGCCGGGGATCGTTTGTTGGTCACAGATACACCGGATAATTTACGAGAATATGAAATCGAATTGGGTGCTTCATTGTATACCGGCAGAAAACAGGTGGGTGAGAGTAATCCGTTGACAGCCGGAGATCAGTCAATCGCTGAACTGGTGATTACCCCGGGTTCTTTATTAGATCGGGTGCGGGTCGGTGATGCCCGTTTAGAAAGCAAGTTTGGCTTAACCTTATTGGCCATTCATTCACAGGGTAAGGAAACCTCGGCTTTGTCTAAAGGTGTTAATGATCGGGTGATTCATCAGGGTGATGTGCTTTTAGTGCAAGGCAATAATGAAGCCATCCGAGAGGTTAAAAAATCTGGCTCTTTGTTATTATTGGATGGTGGTGAAGAATTGCCACACACCGAAAAAGCCCCCATTGCCTTATCGGTGATGGCGGCGGTGGTGGCGTTGGCGGCCTTAAATATTACCTCGATTGCGGTCAGTGCAACAGTCGGTTGCTTTGTTTTAATTGCCACCGGTTGTTTACGTTGGCGGGATGCCACCCGGGCGTTAAGTGTTCAGGTGATACTTATTATTGTCGCATCATTGGCACTGGGATCGGCCTTGATGACCACCGGCGGCGCAGACTTTTTAGCTAATGTGTTTGTGGTGACCACATACGCGCTGGCACCGGGTATGGTATTAGGTATTTTGATGTTGGTTATGGCGGTATTAACCAATGTTGTGTCTAATAATGCCACTGCCGTGATTGGTACGCCAATTGCTGTGAGTATTGCCCAACGTATGGGGATGCCGGTTGAGCCTTTTGTGTTGGCGGTGCTTTTTGGAGCCAATTTAAGCTACGTGACGCCAATGGCCTATAAAACCAATTTATTGGTGATGAATGCCGGTGG
>Ga0209344_10005246_pt1 | contig 11302 bp, 9 predicted proteins | sample Cruoilmetagenom6_FD_187293 | JGI IMG/M metagenome (GOLD analysis project Ga0209344, IMG submission 187293) | Oil polluted marine microbial communities from Coal Oil Point, Santa Barbara, California, USA - Santa Barbara Oil Seep Sample 6 (SPAdes)... | ecosystem: Environmental > Aquatic > Marine >...
GGCTGCCAGTAAAATAAATAATAATGGACTGCCGCTATTAAAACTGGCTGCCAAATTACCTATTTCGACCATGTCTGACCGTCTGGTGTGGACACCATGCAGTTTCAGGGTGTATTCAACAGATTGAGAAAGATACTGCTCAAGAAATAATGGTTGTTGCTTAACCGGTTGAAAACCAATAGCAGAATCAATGTCGCCATCCATATGACTGGCGAGAAAATAAGGCAGGAAATGTTGAATTTCAGCACCAAAAGCATCATTAAACCGTTCGCTGATAAAAGCTTGCACCACGGATTTCTCACTGGATTGGTCATCAATTAATGTCAGTGATTTAAGCGGAAACAACAACCGTTGTTGCCAATGTTTTACATTCTGTTGTGTTGGGTTTTGTAAGGTTGTTGCTTCCATAAATCATCTCCTGATGTTTATGGTTGCCTAGAGTAAAGTCTGAAACTTAAGAAAAACTTAAGCTATTTTTTAATGAAATAATGATTAAAAAAAACCTGAAAACGCCCTTTATAGCGTCTTCAGGCTGATGATTGAAATGTATGAGTTTATGGTAATAGATCCGCTCTCGCTAAGGGCATATCATAGCGTTGCTCGCGGTAGAGCCATGACGGTAATAACACATGCGCCAACGCTTCATGTTCATCTTCTGCCGCTGCAGGTCCGATGATTTCCAATTGTCGGATTTTCGGCGAATAATGCCCTTCAAGGGCAGTGTTTTGTGGCCTGAGAACAGTGACTTTCTCGCCCTGCATCAAAGCGTAATAGTCAGCGAATTGCATCAAAGCCCGCCCTCTGGACTGTTGCTCGCTTTCCACAGTTAAATCACGGCCAATCATCGGGGTTTCCGCACTTATTCCCATTAACGACAATAAAGTCGGTGCCATATCTATCTGGCTGGCAACGGTGGGTATGCTCCTTGGTTTGATATCGGCACCTAAAATTAAACCGGGTATTTGAAAACGCTCAATGGGCACGAGTGCATCGCCATAAACATTTAAATCATGATCTGCAATGACCAGAAACAGGGTGTTTTCCCAGTAATCACTCTCCATAGCCTTATCAAAAAACTGACCCAAAGCATAATCAGCATATTTCACTGCATTGGTATTACTTTGTTTGACAGGATTATCCAGCTCAATACGACCATCTGGGAATTCATAGGGTGAATGATTACTGGAAGTGAATACCAGACTGAAATAAGGTTGCCCCTGAGCATTTTTTTGTTGCAATTGTTGATGAGTTTTATTTAGTAAATCCTCATCGGATACGCCCCAACTGCCGGTAAAAACCGGATTGTCATAATCATGCTGATCAATCACTGATTCAAAGCCATTGCCAATAAAAAAACTCGCCATATTGTCAAAATGTGATTCACCGCCATAGATAAATTCGGTGAAGTAGCCCCGCTGTTTGAGTAAATCGGCAATGGTGAAAAAGTTTTGTTGTGAGAGCGAGAGCTTGACCACACTGCGTGCCGGGGTAGGCAAATAGCCACTGATTACCGCTTCTATACCTCTCACTGAACGTGTGCCGGTGGCATAAAGCTGTTCAAACCACCAACCATGCTGTTTCAAACGTTCAAGTTCAGGAGTGACCGAATATTCGCCCCCCAATGATTCAACAAATGTGGCGCCCATACTTTCTTGTAGGATAATCACAAGATTGAGTGGTTTATTCCGCTGAACAGTTGCTTGACGGGTATTTGAGGTGGGGAATTTACGCTGAGTATCTATACCAATCCATGGATAATTTTTATGTAGTTCAGCCAGGATCGCTTCATCAGCCATCGTGCCATAAACTTCAGCAGCATTTGATTCGTGCTGCATATTGTAAATTGCAAAATACACTGACCAGGCAGAGTTCAGCATAAGACTATTCACCATCGCATCCGGTGTCAGAGCAAAGCTGGACGGATTGGCAGGCCGATGACCAATAGACGAACGAATCATTAAAGCAAGTATCAGCAGCAACAATGGCCAGGTAAGCCAAACTTTCCATAATGGCCAGGGTTTCTGATGAGTGTTCAGCCAGCGTTGCAATAGTTTCACTGCCATGCCGCCGGAGATAACGGTGAGTGTCAGACCAATCAATAACGGCCAGCGAAATCCCTGCCAGAGTGTGGCAAAGACTTCTTTCGGATAACGCAGGTATTCCACAAATAAGCGGTTGGGACGCAGATCATACTGACTGATAAATGCTGGGGTTGATGCTTCCATAAAGCTGATAAGAACAATAACCAGCACGCCCCATATCAACAGCAAATTATGCCAAACCTTCCATCCCAGACGATTTGCCAGCAACGGCATGAATAATGCCAAAGGAGCCAACAACATACCCAACATGATTGAATCAGCACGGACACCCTGCAAAAAAATCGTTGGTAAATCTGCCGCTGCCACCACCCTTTCCCATTGCCAGATAACCAGCCCCAAACGGGACAGGCTCAGAATAATTAATCCCGTTAGTAGCAAATTGAAAAAAACAAGATAAGGGCCAAAGATTGACTTTAATTGAGTCATTGTCAGCCCCGCACTATTAATGGCCAGAGAATGCTCAGCCAGGTAAGAAGAGCGATAATAATGGCAATAAGCACCGCCAGAGAACCATAGTCCTTGGCTCGTCCCGATAGCAGGTGATGCTCTTTACTGATGCGATCGACGATGCATTCAATAGCCGAGTTCAGCGCTTCCACCAACACCACGAGCAGTAAAACGGCAATCAAGGCTAATTGTTCAACCAGGGTGACTTCCAGAGAAAAACTTACCAAGCCTGCTACCACCAATAACAGAAATGCCTGTCGAAAAGCGGTTTCATAACGTAGTGCGGCGAAAAGCCCCTGCATTGAATAACCAAAAGCATAAAACAGCCGTTTGCATCCAGTGTGTTTTTCCACAAAATTGCCCCATTACTCAAAATGAGGCTAATACTACGCCGCCAATACTTAACTAAACCTTACGGAATTGAATTTTGTTTGATTCGTCAGTCTTTTTGGTTTGAAACTTGTCTGGATGTAAACAGCATCAATTAAAGGGAGACTTTATGAAATCCAAACTAACTTTCTGGCACTATCTGGTGATGGGCATTATTGCCTTTGGTTTTATTGATGCTGGTGTGATGTTTTACCTCGCCACCATGCATTGATATCAGCGTCGGGTATGTGGTCGATCAAGATTTAAAATTGGCCCGGCTGGAACCACACCCGTGGGATTAATGGTTTTATGACTGCGGTAATAATGGCCTTTGATATGTCGCATGTTTACCGTTTCGGCAACGCCCGGCCATTGATACAATTCGCGAACGTATTCAGAAAGATTCGGATAATCTTCAATCCGTTTCAGGTTGCATTTGAAATGCCCGTGATACACGGCATCAAAGCGAATCAATATGGTAAAAAGACGCCAGTCTGCTTCGGTAAGATCATTACCGACTAAATAGCGATTTTTGCTTAGACATTCCTCAACCTTTTCCAATGCGTCAAATAGTGGAAAAACCGCTTCTTCATAGGCTTGCTGAGTGGTGGCAAAACCCGCTTTATAAACACCATTATTAATGTTGTCGTAGACATCATCATTAATGGCATCAATTTCCTGTCTTAATGCCTGGGGATAATAATCACCTGTTGTGGCTCCAATCGAATCAAACGCACTATTAAACATACGAATGATTTCAGCCGATTCATTACTAACCATCGTATTCTGCTGTTTGTCCCATAACACCGGTACCGTTACCCGGCCACTGTAGTTTGGATCGGCAGTGGTATAAACCTGATGCAGAAATTTTGCCTGATGCAGCGGATCTTCAATCACCCCTTCGGCATGATCAAAGGTCCAGCCATGTTCCAGCATTAATGGATTGACTACCGACAACGAAATCATATCCTGCAGACCTTTCAGCTTACGAAAGATAAGCGTTCTATGCGCCCATGGACAGGCCAGAGAAACATATAAATGATAACGCCCTGCTTCCGCTTTAAAACCACCATTCCCTGACGGGCCAGGACTCCCATCAGCAGTCACCCAATTGCGGAATTGTGATTTGCTGCGAATAAATTTTCCCTGATTGGAATCAGTGTCATACCAGCGATCTACCCACTGGCCTTCCATTAATAAGCCCATAAAATACCTTCCTTAAAATAGTTGGATGTTTGCTGTAATTTTCATTGACTGTTTTATTGGCGAAGCACACAATTTGTGCACTTCATTGCGAATAAGTTCATGAAACATCTCCACACACAGCAGTTTGACCAGCGCCCTGCCAATTTCTGGCAGCTGTGTGTATTGCTGTTGTTGCTGAATAGTCTGGCGTTTACCAGCTGGATAGATTTTCGTCAGGCAAACCTTTCAAAAGATTCCGGTTTTGTTGCTGATTTTAATCAGCTTACCTTAGCGAATCATCAAGATAATTTCCGTTCACTGCTGGATCTCAAAAATCTGCCAGCACCAAACGAGTTTGATGGTGATAACGAACACCATTGGTTAGTGTTTTCCAGCTTATTGTCTCTTCCTGTCGCGACACTGCTGCAGACTGATGCCTTAGGGTATCTAACGTTGCTGATCCCCAGCAATGCCAAATATCATTTACCACTCAATCGCGCACCACCAAACCACTACTAATCCCACTGTTAAACCTCTTTTTGTTTAAAAACGAAGCTATCTTCGAGGATTATGTATGCGTTCCTTCTATTCACGGGCTGTTTTATTCAGCCTGATTATTATTGTGGGCCTGCTTAGTGCATTGCCTAATGTGTTGCCGCAGTCTACGACACAACATTTACCTTCCTGGTTTACTGATAATACCTTTAAATTAGGGCTTGATTTAAGCGGCGGATCCCATTTGCTCATGCAAGTGGATATCGATGATTTACGGCTAAATGATCATCAGCAATTAGCTGAACAAATCACGGATGCTTTGCGTGAGGCAAGGATCTTTATTCAGCCAGTTTCAGTAAATAAAAACCAGCTGATTATCATCCCAAAAGATTCCAGCCGCCTGACTGAAATCAAACAAATCGCCCGTACTTATGTAAAAGTTCCTAAAGGCGGTTTGGCCTTGTTTTCAATAGAAGATGACAATAATCGCTTAACTATTACCCCCTCTAAAGTGCACAGTGAAAAACTCACTAAAGATGCCGTTGAACATAGTTTGAAAGTTGTTCGTCAGCGTCTGAATGAAAGTGGTCTGGTCGACCCGACTATTACCAAACAAGGTAGTGATGGCATTCTGGTGCAATTACCAGGTGTGGATGATCCAAGTTATATCCGTAGCCTGCTGGGAACCACTGCCAAAATGACCTTTCATTGGGCGGCGAATGCAGAGTCATCATCTGTTATTGAAGCGCAAGGTATGACAGAAGGTGAAGTCTATACTCTGGAAGAACGGGTAGCGCTTGAAGGTCAGCATATTAAGGATGCCAATCTGGTATTCAGTCAGGAAAATGGCCAGCCAGTGGTCAGTTTTGAGCTGGATAAAGAAGGTGCCCGGTTGTTTGGTGAAATGACCAAGAACAATATTGGTCGCTCTTTGGCAATTGTGTTGGATGATAAAGTTATTACCGCTCCGCTAATCCGCAGTGTGATTGCCGGTGGTCGGGGTGAAATCAGCGGTTCTTTTACTGTGGCTGAAGCCAATGAACTTGCCTTGCTGTTACGTGCCGGTGCATTACCTGCCCCGCTAAATGTTATAGAAGAACGTACTGTGGGACCAGATTTAGGCAGTGATTCCATTTCGATGGGTATTACCACAGGTGTAATTGGTGCCATATTGGTATTGGTCTTTATGCTGGCTATTTATGGCAGCTGGGGATTTATTGCCAGTCTGAGTCTGACACTCAATATCGGGCTGATATTTGGTGTCTTGAGTTTATTAGGGGCTACTTTAACTCTGCCAGGAATTGCCGGAATTATTTTGAGTATTGGTATGGCAGTTGATGCCAATATCCTGATTAATGAACGGATCCGTGAAGAAACCCGTCGTGGCAAACGTGCACTGATTGCTCTGGATGCCGGTTTCAGACGTGCTTACAGTACGATCCTGGACTCCAATATCACCTCGTTAATAGCCATCAGTCTGTTGTTTATGTTTGGTAGTGGCCCGGTGCGTGGTTTTGCCGTGGCCATGGCGATTGGCCTTATCACGTCGATGTTTACCTCGATTTCGTTTACGCGTTTATTGATGGAATGGCGAGTAAAGCGGATGCCAAAGCAGGATTTACTCGAAATTTCGGGTATTAAGGCATTAGATCGACTCAGTAACAGCAAGATTGATTTTATGCGAGGTCGATTTGTTGGTATTGCGGTTTCTGCCATCTTGTCTTTAGCGGCGATCGGTTTGTTTTTCCAGCCTGGTTTGAAATATGGTATCGACTTCAGTGGTGGTACGGTGATGGAGGTGCAGGCGCCAGATACCAATGTAGAGCAACTACGTAAAACCCTGCAGGATAAAGGGTTTACCCAGGCAGCAATTCAAGAGTTTGGCGATAATGACTATTATCTTGTACGTTTACCTATGGAAGGAGCCGAACAAGTAGCTAGTGGTAAGGTGGTTGAAAGCATCAAAACCACCGTGAAGGAAATATCGGCTGATGCCAGTTTTCCACGTGTTGAAATGGTAGGACCAAAAGTCAGTGGTGATTTCCGGGATGCGACCATTCTGGCGATTGTTTTTGCTGGTTTTGGCATGTTGGCATACCTGTGGATACGTTTTGAATACCACTTTGCCTTAGCCGCTACATTAACTATTGCGTTAGATTTAACCAAAACCATTGGCTTTTTTGTATTGGCCGGCGTGGAATTCAATTTGACAGCCGTGGCAGCGTTATTGGCGTTGATTGGTTATTCGGTGAATGACAAAGTGGTAGTGTTTGATCGTGTTCGGGAAAATCTTCGGCTAACACCTGATAAACCGATGCTGGAATTGCTTAACGAAAGTATCACTTCAACGCTGACTCGAACGGTATTTACTTCGGTCACCACATTTTTGGCATTAATACCAATGGCTGTTGCCGGTGGCAGTGCTGTTGCAAGCTTTGCTTTGCCGATGTTGTTTGGCATTGTGATTGGCACCAGTTCATCGGTGTTTATCGCAGCACCTATTGTGTTCTGGATGGGGCAACATCGCATGCGTAAAGGTCTGTCACAGCTACGTCCTTCTGCTGAAGAAATGCAAAAGAAACTGGACGCCATTATGTAGATAAATTCAGATTTAGATTTAAACTGTAAGTAATTAATAAATAATGCTTTATGGTGAATAAGACCTCACTGTAAAGCATTTATCAAGGATAAAAAGATGACGTGGTTAATGTTGGTTGCAGGGTTAATTCTTTTGATTATGGGAGCTGAGTTACTGGTGAAAGGCGCCTCGCGTTTAGCGACCAGTTTCGGGATCCCGGCTTTAGTGATTGGTTTAACGGTGGTGGCGTTTGGCACCAGTGCCCCCGAAATGGCCGTCAGTGTCAAAGCGGCTTTTTCCGGGCAGGCTGAACTGGCAATAGCCAATGTTGTGGGCAGTAATATTTTCAATATTCTGTTTATTCTCGGGCTCGCGGCTTTAATCATGCCATTGATGGTTTCACAACAATTGATCCGTCAGGACGTACCGATAATGATTGGCATCAGTTTTGTCGCTTTGTGGATGATTCAGGATGGCACCATTGGCAAACTTGAAGCAGCCATTTTGTTAACAGGCGTCATTTTGTACACGGTGTTTCTGTTTTATCAGGGCAAAAAAACGGGCATTGATGCAACAGTAGAGGAAGATGAGAAACCGGCACCGACCTGGCAAAATATATTACTAATCATCGTCGGATTAGCCTTGCTGGTTTTGGGCGCGCGCTGGTTGGTTCAAAGTGCGGTGACGATTGCCTCATCATTTGGTGTCAGTGAAGCCGTTATTGGCTTAACCATTATCGCGGCGGGAACCTCTTTACCAGAGGTAATGACGTCCATTATTGCCACCATCAAAGGTGAACGCGATATCGCCATCGGGAATGTTGTTGGCAGTAATATCTTTAATATACTGGCTGTTTTGGGTTTGTCCGGATTATTCTCCCCCACTCCGTTACTTGCTAGCGAGCAGCTCATGCAAATAGACGTACCGGTGATGTTAGGTGTGGCGGTTTTATGCTTGCCATTATTCTTTTTAGGGGGCACCTTAAATCGGTTTGAAGGCTTTTTATTCCTGGTTCTTTATGTGGCATATGTCTGGTTTACCATTGCAATCGCATTGTCTTTACCTTATCTGCCACAACTGCAAGCCGGGCTAGTCTATGGATTGGCTCCACTGGTTGGCTTTTACGTATTACTTTGCTTAGTAAACGATATATTACGCAGACGCTATAAATAATGCTAAATGGCTCAGCCATGGTATTTCGAGGAAATCTCTCACTTCAAATAGTTATTGTTTGGGGTGAGGGATAATTATTTTATTGAGCATTTTCTATCTCAGGCCAGCCGTTTATCTCTGGGTCAAATCCGGGTTCCAGCGCCTGAATTCGTTTAACCAAAGGTGGATGCGTTGACAGCATTCCAGACATTTTGTTTGAAAGCTCGGCAAACAACATGTGCCTGGCCTCTTCAAGTTCATCATGCTTGGCTTTATTGGCACCTTGTAGACTGAGCGCACCTATTTTTTTTAATGCACCCGCTAACGCAATAGGATCACCGGTATAGCGTGTGGCATCAGCATCAGCTAGATATTCACGTTGACGAGATATAGCTGCCTGCATGATTTTGCCCATAAAAGCACCCAGTAATCCCAGCAGAATCAGGGCAATTCCGATTAACAGTATCTGAGCTCCACCTTTTCTGCCGCGACCACCTGAATGCATGAGAATCCGTCCGACAACATAAAGTGCCATCAAGCCGTGAATCAAGCCGATTACACGAAGGTTGAGCCGCATATCGAGGTTACGGATATGCGCAAATTCATGGGCGACTACTGCAGTCAGTTCATCGCGATTCAATAACGTTAATGCGCCACGAGTCACGGCAATAGCCGCATTATCGGCAGAGCTACCCGCCGCGAAGGCATTAATTCCGGGTTCGTTTTCAATAATAAAAATCTGCGGTGTCTGGATGCTGGCCCCCAGCGCCACTTCCTCAACGATGTTTTGATAACGGGTAACTAAGGGATCACCGGTTATCTCGTTAATATCAGTCGCACCCAAAGCCTGAGCAACCTTTGCACCGTCACCGCCCATGGTGACTATTTTCCAGACAGAGGTCAGAACAATCACCGTAGCAACGCCGGCAGCAACCAGCCCAAATAATTGCCAGTTAACCATTATCTGTTCAGTCTGATTGATGCTGTCGCCGGTCATCCTGACAGAAGCCAGCGCGGCAATCACGGCAGCAATCAACGCCACAGAGAAAATAAACAAAGTCATCATCAGCCGACTTTGTTTTCGGGCATTTGCACCAAGTTGATAGCTGCTCGTTGCAGCCATCGTTAAAACTCAACCTTGGGCGCGTCTTGAATAGCTTCACGGTCATCAAACTCCAGCTCTGAGGCGCGAGTAAAGCTGAACATATTGGCTAGAATATTAGTCGGAAAAGTTTCCAGAACATTGTTATATTCAAGCACCGTATTGTTGTAGCCACGGCGCGAAGCTGCCACTTTGTTTTCAATGCTGGTCAGTTGCTCCATCAGATCACGGAAAGCACCATCCGCTTTCAGATCTGGATAGGCTTCTGATAAAGCGAAGATGCCGCCCATTGCTTTACCTAACACGCCTTCAGCCTGTCCAAGCGCCAGCATTGACTTTGCATCGCCCGAGTCAGTTTGATCACGCATTTTTTCCGCTTGATTACGGGCTTCAATTACCCCATCAAGAGTTTCCTGTTCATGCTTGGCATAGCCTTTAACGGTGCTGACCAGCTGTGGAATCATGTCATGACGCTGTTTTAGAGTAACGTCTATCTGTTTGAATGCATTTTGGAAAATATTGCGATGCCGAACTAATTTATTGTATTCAATAATCACATATAAAATCAGTAAGCCGACAATCCCTAGTAATACCCATTCCATATCTGTGCTCCTTTTTGGCTCTAACGAATTGATGGATCATCAATATGACAATCCACATTATCAAACAGCCTACTTTCTGGGAAATCTAAAGTCTGCTCAGGATTAGTAAATCTGCATAATTATATTAATGCTGGCAACTTTAGCAGATGAAACAGCTGCAAAATGGTAGTGGTTACGAAGCTTTTGATCAGGTGTATCTTGCTACCCAAACCGCTAAGCTGATTTTAGGTGATGACTGATTTTTCATCTCAGCCCGCCAATCCAAACCTAATTTCAGGTAGAATCCACCTCTTCTACTGAACTCCTGTTTTATTGGATTTTAAAATGGCTCAATACGTATATAGCATGAACCGCGTTGGCAAAATCGTGCCGCCCAAACGCGAAATTTTGAAAGATATTTCCCTGTCCTTTTTCCCTGGCGCCAAAATTGGTGTATTGGGTTTAAATGGCTCTGGTAAGTCTACCCTGCTCCGCATCATGGCCGGTGAAGATAAGGATTATATTGGCGAAGCCAGACCGATGCCGAACATGAAGGTCGGGTATCTGCCTCAGGAACCTGAACTGGATGACAGCAAAACCGTTCGGGAAATCGTTGAAGAATCAGTTTCTGATGTCAAAGCCGCTTTGGATGAACTGGATGCGATTTATGCAGCTTACGCCGAACCGGATGCCGACTTTGATGCATTAGCCAAAAAACAGGGCGAGCTGGAAAACCTGATCACCGCCAAAGATGGTCATAATCTGGACAATGCTCTGGAACGGGCAGCGGATGCGTTACGCCTGCCACCCTGGGATGCCAAAGTAGCGGTGTTATCCGGTGGTGAGCGTCGTCGTGTTGCGTTATGCCGTTTATTACTCGACCACCCGGAAATGTTATTGCTTGATGAGCCGACTAACCATCTGGATGCTGAATCGATTGCGTGGATTGAACGCTTCTTACAAGAATATCCGGGCACCGTTGTAGCCATTACCCATGATCGCTATTTCCTGGATAACGCCGCGGGCTGGATTCTTGAGCTTGATCGTGGTCGTGGCATTCCTTATGAAGGCAATTACTCTTCATGGCTGGAACAGAAAGATCAACGTCTGGCCCAGGAATCCAAACAGGAAGCCTCACACAATAAAGCCATTCAGGCTGAGCTTGAGTGGGTGCGTCAGGGAGCCAAAGGGCGTCAGGCAAAATCCAAAGCGCGCTTGAAACAGTTTGAAGAAATGAATTCAAAAGAATTTCAAAAACGTAATGAAACCCAGGAAATCTATATTCCACCTG
>Ga0209344_10005247_pt1 | contig 11301 bp, 13 predicted proteins | sample Cruoilmetagenom6_FD_187293 | JGI IMG/M metagenome (GOLD analysis project Ga0209344, IMG submission 187293) | Oil polluted marine microbial communities from Coal Oil Point, Santa Barbara, California, USA - Santa Barbara Oil Seep Sample 6 (SPAdes)... | ecosystem: Environmental > Aquatic > Marine...
ATATTTTCGCGGTTCAGCGCGCCTTGCACCATTTTTCTGAAAAAGCAGCGATATTCGAACGCCAGACGAAGCGGGCGCTGTTTCCACATAGACCCGCCAGTGGCCCCGATCCAGATAAGTTTCGGCTTCGCCAACGTTTCACCACCAGCATCACAGGAATCTTCCGTTGTCAGAATCATATCACATTCGCCGCGTGCAAACTGATCTTTCAGCGCACGGGTATAGGACGAATGCAACTGCACCTTCACCCTTGGATATTCGGCGTTGAACCGTTTCAAAACGTCCGGAATAGCAGGGTAAACAATATCGTGGGGCACACCCAACACGATTTCGCCTTCAAAGGACTGGTGCGTCAGCCGGCCAAACACTTCGTCATTCAGGTTCAGCATCTGGCGTGCATAACCAAGCAGTTGTTCACCGGATGCGGTCAAAGCGATCCTGCGCGCGGAACGATCCATCAATTGCATGTTCAAAGATTCTTCCAGGCGCTTAAGCTGCATAGAAACCGCCGATTGCGTCAGATTAAGAAATCCGGCCGCGCGCGTTACACCGCCTGCATCGGCCACTGCTACAAATGACCGAAGTGCTGTCATGTCGAGATTCCTTGGCATATCACAATCCTTGATGTTTCATCCGCAAAACATTGATTTTACTAATTGAACATACATCCCAATATACATCAAGGAAATTGATCAAAGATGGTCAACACATCAAAATTGGAAAAGGAACAAGCCGATGACCTTGTATACAGACACTCATTGCACAGCTTCGACCCCAAACACCGGCAAAATTTCGCTACTGAGCATGATTCGCCTTAGTTTGGCGGCGCGCCGTCAACGCGTTGCATTGCGCAAACTCGATGAAACAACCTTGAATGATCTAGGCCTTACCCGCACCCAAAGGGATATCGAAGCCGCTCGCCCATTGTGGGATGTACCGCAGAACTGGCTCAGATAGGTCATATTCATCAAAAACAAGTCACTTCCCCTGCTAGAAGCCCTTGAAAAACGGGTGATTTGTGCCAATATTGCGCACGAGAGCGATCCGGATCATCGGATCGTCACCCGAATGATATGAGGAGGCAGTATATGGCTGACTATCAAACGGCCCGCGCTGGTGCCGGTGCCCGGACAACCGAAATTGACGCAGGCTTACGTGCGCATATGAACAAAGTTTACGGAACCATGTCCGTAGGCCTGATCGTAACAGCATTGGCAGCCTGGGCCGTTGGTTCAAATGATGCGTTACTGGCGATATTCCGCGATCCGATTACGATGCGCCCGAATATCATGGGCTGGATCATCATGTTCGCACCATTGATAATGGTGTTTGCACTCGGCCCGATCATGAACAGGATTTCGGCAGCCGGCGCACAATTGTATTTTTATGCATTCGCAGCGGTTATGGGCTTGTCCCTTAGCTGGATATTTGCAGTTTTCACCGGGTTCTCGATTACGCAGACATTTCTGGTCACGTCGATCTCATTCGCGGGGCTTTCGCTGTGGGGTTACACCACCAAGAAAGATATTTCAGCCTGGGGATCGTTCCTGATCATGGGCGTCATCGGACTGATAGTTGCTTCGATCGTGAATATGTTTCTGGGATCACCGGCTATTCATTTTGCGATTTCGATAATCGGCGTGCTAATCTTTGCAGGGTTGACCGCTTACGATACGCAAAAGATCAAGAATGACTACATTCAGCATGCACATGCCATGGATGATGAATGGCTGGGCAAGTCGGCGATTATGGGCGCGCTTAACCTTTACCTCGACTTCGTCAATCTGTTTATGTTCCTGCTTCAGTTCATGGGAAGCCGCGAATAATTCGTGTACTGCTATAACCAAAAAGGGCCGGCAATTGCTGGCCCTTTTTATATCAATATCAAATTCATCCGGTCTTAGCAGGTTTGCTTAAGTTTCGCCGATCTCTTCCAGCAGCTTGCCGCGATAGTCGGTTTCACCTGCTGGTGGGGCAGTCGAACTTGTCGCCGGTACAGTTTGATTGGCAATCCCGGTGCCACTATGGCGATCAGTGTTCTTAGTGACGGAACACGCCGACACGCCCAGAAAAATCAATAGTCCAATAAATCGCATAAGCCCTCCAACAACAACTTGATCTATTTGTTCCCTGAACTTGACCTGTGGTTTTCTTGCGGCAAATCCGGGGCAACAATTTGTTACCCAAATTGAAAAAGCCGCGCTAGTCCCGCGCGGCCTTGTCAAACTGGCTGTAAGTAAAGCTTACTTAATTTTGCCTTCCTTATATTCGACATGCTTGCGAATAACCGGGTCATATTTGTTTACGACCATTTTGTCGGTCATAGTACGCGCGTTCTTTTTGGTCACATAAAAGTGGCCGGTACCCGCAGTCGAATTCAGGCGGATCTTGATTGTGGTTGGCTTGGCCATAATAGTGCTCCTCAACGAGGCGATCAAAACCGCCCGTGAAATCCTTGAAGCCGCCTTGTACTTGTCTCAAGCCCCGAGTCAACCGCAATCCACCTGACGAAGGACAACATCAACCGGTTTGCACCAGTTCTTTGCCTGGGACTTCTTTATCCTGCAAATATCCCCGCCGGAGGCATCGTGATTCCGCCTCCGGCGGGGATATTTAAGGGAAAAAGATACACGCGGATGGCCTGTAAGCCGGATCCTGTCCCCGGCGGGTTTCCCCGGCGGTGGATGACCATTCATCTACGCACGCCGTTACCGGCGCGCTTTAGCTGCCAACCCGGACCTCTGGGCTAAAACATCCCTAGGGCGCGAACGTCCCGCGAGGTCCCTATTTGGCATTGCTCCCGGTGGGGCTTGCCGTGCCGGTTCTGTTGCCAGTCCCGCGGTGCGCTTTTACCGCACCGTTTCACCTTTTCCACCGCGAGGGTGGTAGTCTGTTCTCTGTGGCGCTTTCCCTGGGGTTACCCCCGCCGGGCGTTACCCGGCACCGTTGTTTTATGGAGTCCGGACTTTCCTCGGATGTTGCCACCCGCGGCCATCCAGCCATCCGCGAGTTGATTGATTTAGGGGTTCTGGTCCGGTTGGTCAACGGGATAGCGACGGGCAATATTTTGTGCGCGTGCAAGATCACCAGCATCAATCGGCCCCACCGCCCATGGCCGAAACCGTAACCGAAACGCTGTCAGCAGTTCAGCATCACTGTGGTTTTCGCAATAGCCGATGGTGGCTGTAAAATCGCGAAACCAGCTTTCGTCAAGATCCGAGCACAGATTTGCATCGGGCCAAACTGAAAGTCGCCCCTGCGCCAACCGGCGCCAGTCAAACCGCGCACCCGGATCAGATTTTCGCCCCGGTGCCATATCGGAATGCCCGATTACCCGTTCAGCTGGGATTGACCAGCGTGCCATTACCCCGGCCATCAGGTATTCCAGCGCGTCCATCTGGGCTGCTGCAAAAGGCGATGTCCCGTCATTTGCCAGTTCAATCCCGATGGATCTCGAATTGACATCATTGCAGTTCCCCCAGCACCCGGCACCTGCATGCCAGGCGCGCTGACTTTCCTGAACAAGCTGCGCAACGGCACCGTCTGCCCCGATCAGGTAATGTGATGAAACCTCGCATTCAGGATCACACAGACGTTCCAGCGCAGCCCCGGCCGTGGCCATTGCGGTATAGTGCAAAACAATCAGATCGGGGGTCGCGCCGCCACGCCGCTTACCAAAATTTGGCGACGGGATCTGGGCGATATCCATGTTAGTTATGTGTGGCCTGGCGAAACGGAGCGGGATCCCAATAACAGGCAAACCCATCGCCATCCGGATCAAGCCCTTTTCGATCCCTCTTGGGACCACCCGATTTCAGAAAATCCAGCTGTGCCACATCCGACGAGGAATATTTTGCACAATTTCGATCAAACCGGGTTTCAGCAAAAACCTTTGAGCGATTGTAAACCGATTGCCCAACACCATTAGAAGTAGACAGCGCAAACTCCACAATAGATGGACCAGAAGCACCCGACCGCGTTGGCAAAGCCGTGGGTTTAATTACCTGATAGGCCTGACTTTGGGCTGCCAATCTTTCGCGGTCACTTTCAATAGATTCTCTCGCTGAAACGGCCGAAAAATCCTGTTCATCAGAAATGTTCGGGTTATCCTGATCAAGTGGGGGCCGTGAACTTGTTGCGATAGGATCCCCAGCAGTGACAACTTCATCCGAAATCGCTGTGTGTGATGGGTTTACTCCGCTACCGGTAAGTTCTGCTTCGCGCTGTGAGCGTTCTAGTTCGTAATCTGAATAGCCCTCAAATCCTACACCTGCAGCAGAATCCGGGACCGCCGGATCACAAGCTACAAGCGCCAGAAAAGCAACTGCTGATAACAGTGACCGCATCGGTATTCCCCTGCCCTGTACATGTTTCAAAGATTTACCACCATTTTCCAGGTTTGGAAACAAAACCGGCAGCCTGTTCCAGCACGTAGGCATGGTTCAGCAAATCACCTTCTTCCCAAGGGCGTCCGATAAGCTGCAATCCAAGCGGTAATCCCTGTGCATCAAGGCCCGATGGAACGGAAATACCTGGCAGACCGGCAAGGTTTACGGTGACGGTGAAAACATCATTAAGGTACATTTGCACCGGATCAGCGTCAGCCATTTCACCCAACCCAAACGCGGCCGAAGGTGTTGCAGGGGTCAAAATTGCATCGATACCTTGTGCAAAAACATCATCAAAGTCCCGCTTGATCAGTGCGCGAACCCGACGCGCACGATTGTAGTAGGCATCATAAAATCCTGCTGACAGAACATAGGTGCCGATCATCACACGGCGTTGCACTTCCGGCCCGAACCCTTCTGCGCGGGTTTTTTCATACATTTCTGTTATGCCATCCCCTGCTGCCAGCTTGGCACGGTGGCCATAGCGAACACCATCATAGCGCGCCAGATTTGAAGACGCTTCTGCCGGGGCAATCACGTAATAGGCAGGCAATGCATATTTGGTGTGTGGTAACGAAATATCGATTATTTCGGCACCCGCATTTTTCATCATCGCAGTGCCGTTTGCCCAAAGCTGTTCAATTTCATCCGGCATACCATCCATCCGGTATTCCTTTGGGATACCGATTTTTTTACCCCGGATATCCCCAGTCAATGCGGCCTCAAAATTTGGTACTGGAATATCCACGCTTGTGGAATCCTTGGAATCGTGGCTGCACATGGTTTCCAGCATTATTGCGCTGTCGCGAACGGTTTTGGTCATCGGGCCAGCCTGATCCAGTGATGATGCAAACGCCACCACGCCCCAGCGGGAACAACGCCCGTAAGTTGGCTTGACCCCAACGATACCGGTAAACGCCGCTGGCTGGCGGATAGAACCACCTGTATCAGTGCCAGTGGCTGCAAGGCAAAGATCGGCGGCCACAGCACTGGCGGACCCGCCGGATGATCCCCCTGGTGTCAGATCCGCAGTGTCATTGCCGCGGCGCCATGGGTTCACCACATTGCCATAGGTTGAGGTTTCGTTGGATGATCCCATCGCAAATTCATCCATGTTCAGCTTGCCCAGCATAACCGCGCCAGAATTGAACAGGTTCTGAGTCACAGTTGATTCGTATTCAGGAACAAACCCGTTCAGGATTGCAGACCCAGCTTGCGACGCCACACCCTTGGTGCAAAAAAGATCTTTTATTCCCAATGGGATACCGCACATATCAGGTGCACTTCCCGTCTTGATCCGTCCATCTGCAGCCGCAGCCTGCGCGCGCGCAGTTTCGGGTGTATTGTGCACAAAAGCATTCAATGACGACGATCCTTCGACCGCTTGCAAACAGGCATTAGTGAGATCAACAGATGTTATTTCACCCGCCCGAAGTTTGTCACGAGCGTCAGCAATGGTCAGTGTATTCAGGTCAGCCATCATTCAACCACCTTGGGAACAGCAAAAAAACCCTCACGGGCATCAGGTGCGTTTGCCAGGATCTTGTCTTGCATATCCCCGTCAGTGATCCGGTCAGCACGTCGTTTCAACTGCATCGGCGTGACCGAGGTCATTGGTTCTATGCCCTCAACATTCACTTCGTTAAGCTGCTCGATGAAACCCAGTATCGTATTGAATTCATTAGCCAGCACCGGCAATGCATCATCTTCTACTTTGATCCGCGCTAGCTTTGCCACGCGGCGGGCGGTTTCGATATCGATCCACATATGACTGGCCTTATTCCTGATTTTATCCGCGTTTAGCGCCCCGCTGCGCGACCCGCAAGTATTCCCCCGTGACAACTGCTGCTTTCTTGGTAAGCTTAAATAAGCCAGACAAGGGGAAGTTCATGAAAATCATATGGTTGGGTCATTCCAGTTTTCGTATAGAAATCGCTGATCAGATATTGCTGATCGATCCCTGGTTTAACGCAAACCCGATGTTCCCCGCTAAACGCAAGGGCGAAGCGGTTGCAGGTGTGACACATATTCTGGTCAGTCACGGACATGGAGATCATGCCAGTGACACACCTGAACTGGCACGTGAACTTGGTGTGCCAGTGGCGGGAATTTATGACCTGATGCAATGGTTTGAGGGGCAATACTCGATCCAAACGGTAGGGTTCAACAAGGGTGGTACAATTGCGATCGGGGATGTGCGGGTGACAATGGTAAACGCTGTGCATTCGTCTTCTCTTGGCGGGGAAAACGGCCCGATTTATGCCGGTGCGGAATCTGGTTTCATTATCACCGGTGAAGGCCATACGATATATTTTTCAGGCGATACGGATGTGATGGCGGACATGAAAATCTTTAACGACTTACACATGCCCGATATCGGTATTTTATGCGCTGGCGGGCATTTCACGATGGATATGAAACGCGCCGGGTACGCCGCGCGCACATTTTTCGATTTCGAGACGATAATCCCATGCCATTACCGGACCTTCCCAATGCTGGAACAGTCGGCAAAAAAACTGCAAGCTGCGGTTCCGGATGTTAATGTTATTGAACCCGAGGTTTTGGATCCGATTGTTTTCTGATTTTCGAGACGAATTCCTTTGACGACGGACCGATCTGCCCTGTCTGGCTGCACAAATCGACCTACCGAACCATCTATGGTCTGCGCTTGCCGTCTTTACGATTTCTGCAACCTTCACCACCAATGCCGAAGGTATGGTCAGCACAATCGTAATCTCACCAATTTCTGCAACCGGTCCCGGCACATTGGCGCGCTGGGGTGGTTCCAAATGGTTGTTGCACTTCACCGGTAGCAGCACTTCGTGCGATTTGCCTCCGGCGGGGATATTTGCGGGATAAAGAAGATATCGCTTCGAGTTTCCTAAAATATCCCCGCCGGAGGCATAAAATTAATCTGGATGCACAACCGCTTCATTCTGGTCATCGTCGGGTCTGGAAAAAGGCTTTCAACAGCTTTCCTGCCTCATCCGCACCAATTCCATCATACACCTCTGGAATGTGGTGACTTTGCGGGTGCGTGAAAATGCGCGGGCCATTAGCGATACCGCCTGATTTCGGGTCTTCTGCACCATAGTATAGTCGTGCCAATCGGGTTTGGGAAATTGCAGCGGCGCACATTGGGCAGGGTTCCAGTGTAACGTAGATATCGTGACCAGGCAGGCGTTCTGAACCAAGCACGGCGCAGGCCGCTCGAATTGCCAGAATTTCCGCATGTGCAGTGGGATCATTCAGTTCACGGGTTCGATTTCCAGCAGCGGCTAGAATCTGGCCGGTCGGGGAAACGATGACGGCGCCCACTGGCACTTCTGCGCGCGCGGCGGCGGCTTTGGCCTGAGCCAGCGCCACAGTCATATGAGATCTGAACGTCATGTGTCTGTCTTGCCCTGTCCCAGGCCCGTTGCCAAGCCTTCCCCTTTGGAGCGCGGCGCGTTAAGGCATCGATATGGACAAAGAGACCCCCAAAGGTGAGCGGATCGCCAAAGTCATGTCGCGCGCCGGAATTGCTTCGCGGCGCGAAGCTGAACGAATGATCAGTGCGGGCCGCGTTGTTGTGAACGACAAGGTGATCGACAGCCCGGCACTGAACGTGACACCGCGTGACAAAATCGTTGTAGACGGCAAAGAAGTAGGTGAGCCGGAAGCGCCGCGTATCTGGCTTTACCACAAGCCTGCCGGTCTGGTGACAACTGCACGTGATGAAAAGGGGCGCAAAACCGTATTTGATGCACTGCCACCGGAATTACCACGGGTGATGTCTGTTGGTCGCCTGGATATAAGTTCCGAGGGCTTGCTGTTGCTAACCAATGACGGCGCGCTTAAGCGACGACTGGAACTGCCCTCAACAGGCTGGCTGCGCCGATACAGGGTGCGGGTCAAAGGGGATCCCCGTGAAGACGCAATGACCCCGTTGCGCAAAGGTCTCACCCTTGAAGGGGAACGCTTTCAACCGATGACCATCACTATTGATCGGGTACAAGGGGCAAATGCCTGGCTTACAGTTTCGATCCGTGAAGGTAAAAACCGCGAAATACGGCGTGCAATGGAGGCAGTTGGACTGACGGTAAACCGGTTGATCAGGGTGAGCTATGGGCCGTTTAAGCTGAACACTCTCAGGCAGGGTGAGGTTGAGGAATTGAAACCTCGGGTGGTTCGCGATCAATTGGGGCTGCAAGAGGCTCCAAAACCTTCACAGGTGCGAAAACGTGTCGCAAGGCAGCGCAACCCGCGCTAAATCGCATTTAATGCGCGGGAAAACTTGCTGTCTGTTCCCCTTGTCCTCTATCCAGCCATTGATAGTTTGAAAAAAACATGGGTGGAGTTCGCGCGGATGGCTGACTTATTTACAATTGAAAATCTCGGCAACCTGTTGATGCTGTGTTTTCTGCAGGCGGTTCTGGGCTTTGACAACCTGCTTTATATTTCAATCGAAAGTCAGCGCGCACCGGTCGCCCATCAACGGGCGGTACGCTTCTGGGGCATAATAATTGCCGTCGTTCTGCGGGTCGTGTTGCTGTTCGTGATGATCCGTCTGATCGACGCATTGGCGGAACCGTTTTACGTGTTCAATATGCCGGGCATTCTGGAAGGTGGGGTGAACTTTGCCACCGTGATCTTTGTATTTGGTGGAATATTTCTGATGTACACTGCGGTGAAAGAAATTTCGCATATGTTGTCGATTGAAAATCTGAACACAGATATTCAGCAGGTTCGCGGTAAATCGGCATTCTCAGTCATTATGTTCATAGTGCTGATGAATTTGATTTTCAGTTTTGATTCCATTCTTTCAGCGCTGGCAATCACAGATGTTTTCCCGATCCTTGCTGCTGCCATTTTGTTATCTGGATTGGGGATGGTTCTGTTGGCTGATGGAGTTACCACGTTTCTGCAAAAGAACCGCATGTATGAAGTTCTGGGTCTGTTTATTCTGTTGATCGTTGGCGTTGTCCTATTGGGGGAAGCCGGACCAGCAGCGGCCCACGCTGTTCACGATGACACCTTGCAAATCCGGGTTATGGGCCACGACATTATTCCCATGTCAAAATCCACATTCTATTTTTCAGTATTGGTACTGGTTGCGGTGGAAATCATTCAATCGGGGTATTCGCGCAAACTGGCTGCGGAAAGGCGTGCGCAATCAGGTGGCTGACCAGCCCATGCTGGCGCGCAACGGTAAGGTCCGCTATAGGGGTATTGGTGCCTGAGGGGAAAAAGTAAGGGGGTAAGTGTGACAGGGACAGGATTACAGAAATTGGCATTCTTTCTGCTTGTTGCATTGATACTTTACGTTGCTGTTACAGGGGGTGCCTGATGGCAGAGCGATTTGGTGGTCAGTTCAGTCCGGACGGGCCACAAGACACTGAACTACCACAAAAAGACCCATGGGACGGCAAACGAAGAACCCGCGCCGGCGGCCGGGTGAATGTACTATTTCTGGTGCCATTGCCGCTGGCTGTTCGCTCATTTTTTCAGGAACCGGCCGGACTGGCCATGACACTTGCCGGGTTGGGCCTGTTGTTGCTGGCTGCCTGGCTGACACGCGAAGGTGTGCTGGCACAGGAAACCTACGACGCCCGAAAAATCGCGCGCCGACCTGCGCTGCCCCGCAAATTACTGGGGTCTGTTCTGATCGGTGCCGGGTTGTTCCTGGCGTCCTATGCTGGGCAAAGTGGCCTGATAAATCCAGTTATTTTTGGCGTTTTGGGTGCCATCCTGCATAGTTTCGCCTTTGGGATTGACCCGATGCGTGACAAAGGCATGCAAGGCATTGACCGCTTTCAGCAGGATCGGGTGGCACGCACCGTGGGCGAGGCCGAAAAGCACCTGAGCGCGATGAGCGACGCGATATTGCGCGCCAGCGATCGCAAACTGGAAACCAGGGTTGAGCGGTTTCAGGATACCGCACGCGAGATGATGCGCACCGTGGAAGAAGACCCGCGCGATCTAAGTGCTGCTCGCAAATATCTTGGGGTCTATCTGTTGGGTGCGCGCGATGCCACAGCCCGATTTTCCGACATTTACGCCCGCACACGCGATGCGCAGGCCCGAGAGGACTATGAGGCGTTGCTTGTTGATCTGGAAACCAACTTTGCTGCCAAAACACAAGCCTTTTTGCTGGACGATAAAACCGATCTGGACGTCGAAATTGAAGTCCTGCGTGAACGCCTGATGCGAGATGGCGTTCGCGCACGTGAAATTTAAGAGAGGGAGAAGCAACCCATGACAGAGACTATTCGTGAAAAAGCAAACAAAGAACTAAAGCTAATCGAGGAGGCCACAGCAGTCGTACTGGCAGAACCTTCGACTGCGCTTGTAAGTTTGGCCGAAGCCGACAAGCCGGTTGCAGCCGAGATTAAGAAACGCATGGCCGAAATCGATATGGAGAATACCGGTTCTATCATCAGCTTCGGATCAGCCGCGCAATCTGAGTTGCAGGTAATCAGCCAGTCAATGCTGACCGATGTGCGCAACAAGGATACTGGCCCGGCCGGGGACAGCCTGCGGGATATCGTAACAACGATACGGGGGTTTTCGATCAGCGAACTGGACGTTCGGCGCAAGCGCAGCTGGTGGGAAAAACTGCTGGGGCGTGCGGCACCTTTCGCAAACTTTGTAGCGCGGTTTGAAACTGTTCAGGGGCAACTTGATAAGGTGACAGACAACCTGCTTGGCCACGAACATACTTTGCTGAAAGACATCAAATCGCTGGATAAACTGTATGAAAAGACGTTGGAATTTTATGACGAACTGGCGCTTTACATCACCGCAGGCGAAGAAAAACTGAACGAACTGGATGAAACAACCATTCCCGCCAAGGAAACGGATGTTGCCAACGCACCCGAGGACAAAGGTGTTATTGTGGCGCAAGAGTTGCGTGATCTACGGGCAGCACGCG
>Ga0209344_10005248_pt1 | contig 11297 bp, 7 predicted proteins | sample Cruoilmetagenom6_FD_187293 | JGI IMG/M metagenome (GOLD analysis project Ga0209344, IMG submission 187293) | Oil polluted marine microbial communities from Coal Oil Point, Santa Barbara, California, USA - Santa Barbara Oil Seep Sample 6 (SPAdes)... | ecosystem: Environmental > Aquatic > Marine >...
GATCGAAGGCGTTTTCACTCAGGAGCAGCGCGATCAACTGGATGAGGCCGTGGCTCAACAGCAGCAGCAAATGCAACAACAGATGCAGGAGCAGATGCAGCAACAGGGTGGCTAAGGCGAAGACGCCTTGGTCGTACTGACAACGATTGTCTAACTCTGTTGACGGCCCCGCCAAGTGCGGGGTCGCGTATTTAGGGTGTAGGGTCTCCCCGACCATTTACCCCAATTTATGCGGCACAACCTCGTGGCCCATTTCTTTATAGCGCTGCCAGCAGGCGCGTTTGGCGACCAGCACTTGCGTTTACTGGTTAATAATTTTGACAGCAAGGCCTTATTTACGCGATAAAAACCGCGTCTCACCAGGATTCTGCCTTCAACGGCAGAGCATTCAGCTCAGACCGCGCCTCACGCCACCCCGGATAATGTTGATCCAGTAGAGCGATAAAGCGCTCATTATGCGTTGGCTCAATCAAATGGGCCATTTCATGAACGATGATGTATTCCAGTAGGTCTCTGGGCTTTTTTACCAGCTCGGTGTTCAGCCGAATGTTGCCCGCTCGGTGGTTACAGCTACCCCATTTGGTTTTCATGCGCTGAAGATAGTAGCGGTTGACGGTGACTTCCAGTTTCGATTCCCAGCGCTGGATCAGTGGCGGTACGGCCTCGTGGAGCAGGCGTTTGTGCCACTCATGCATGACTTGAGCGCGTTTTTCGAGGCTGCTACCAGGCCGAACCCTTAGCGTGATGCGCTTGTGGTCGAGCTTTATGCTGGGGCGGGCTTCTTTCTCTTCTACGTTCAACAAATAACGGCGGCCCCAGAGATAGTGGCTCTCCCGCTTAATGAATTGCCGGGGTGTTTCCCGATCCTGTTGTTGGAGCTTGGACTGCTGACTGCGAATCCAACCCAGTTTTGAAATCGCATAGGCACGTGCCACTTCAAGACGTGTGTTAGCAGGCGCCACCAGCGTTACTCGGCCTTCCGGGGGATGAACGGATAGGTGAACATTGCGCACCGCTTTGCGGGTAACGGCGATGTGGATGTCGCCGAGTTCGATAGTTTCGGTCATGCGTAGCCGTTCATATTTTTGATCAGGTCAAAAACCGCTTCGGTGGCGTCACTGTTGCGGTTAAGCAGCGGGTAGAGCACGTTAAGCACTTGACGCTCCTTAACCTCGTCGCCCTTCCAGTGTGCGGGCACTTGCTCACGCATGGCGGCATCAAGCCGCAGCGCCAACTGGGCCCATGGATCCATGTATTGCGGCGGCTTTTCAGCCAGCTCTTTGTCATCGACTGATTCAGGTGCCAGATGGGGCAAGTTTCTGAACAATACCACTGCTTCAGACTTGTCTTTCAACACGCTGGGCAACTCGTTTGACGCCTGACCTGCACTCATTTTCTTGGCCAGTTCTTCGGCCCGCGCCAGAAACTCCTTGTAGGAGGCCGTTTCAGAACGCCACTCCTCAATCAAGTCATTGAGCAGCGTCGACATTTCTTCGTAAAAGCGAGGGTCGGTCAACTGTTCGCGGATAATGGTTTTGCGCACATTATTGATGATGCCTTCTGCCACCGCATTGTTCGAAAGCTTACCTTTGGCATTGAGCTTTTGGGCAATCGCATCATGGATGCCGGTGTTTACAATCAGTTCCACCAGTGAGTAGTTATCCACTGAGCCCATGTTGCCTGCAGGGTCAGCCTGAATATAGGTGTTGATCAGGTGCCGCATGTCAGCTTCAAAGGGCTTGATATCCAGCTCCTCACCGGAGTGGCGTTTAATCGCGTCGCGTACTTCGCTGTAGAACGCCACTTCGTCGTTCAGCCGCTGAATGTCATTTTCGGAGTAGCCCGCTTCGTCCAGGTGCTGGGTGATATTGGCAAAGGCGCGAACAAAGCTGGTGACTGCTTTGTAAAATGAAATTCGCAGCGTCTCGGTGTTGTCCAGCGCCTCGGGGTTGTAAGCCTCTCCACAAAAATAGTGGATGTGCTGTTCGATCTCTTTTGGGGGCGGTACCGGGTCGCAGAGGTAGTGGAGTGCCTCACGGGCGGTGTCCAGTGTCTCACGGCCTTCTTTCAGCCAATCTTTCAGCTCGATGTTGTTCTCAGCCGCATCTCCGTCATCAAGATCCAGTTCGTCCGAGCTATAGACCGCGATGGCGTTCTGCACATCGCCGAACAGCTGCTTGAAATCGACAATATGGCCATAGTCCTTGTCGTCGCCATCCAGGCGGTTCGTGCGGCAGATAGCTTGGAACAGGTTGTGATCGCGCAGTTCGTTATCCAGGTAAATATAGGTGCAGGTAGGCGCATCAAAGCCGGTAAGTAGTTTGCTTACCACAATCAACAGTTTGCAATTGGCCGGTTCTTCCTTGAAGCGGCGTTTCAATTCATTTTCGTATTGTTGTGTGGACTGGCCATCTTTCAAGACATACTGCTTGTAGGTATCAAACTTATAGCGCTCACCGCTGTGCTCCGATTCGCGAGAGATGGCGTTGTGGTTGGGATCGAAGGACGTGATGATGCCGCAGTATTTGCCAAAATACGTGTTGTGAAACAGTCGAAAATAATGGCAGGCATCATAGATCGAGGCTGCCACCAGCATGGCCGTGCCTCGGTGGTTATTCAGACGCGGCTTGCGGCTGAAATCCTCAATGATATTGGCGATGATGCGTTCCTTACGCTCCTTGGCACTCATCAGGTGTTCCAACGTCGCCCACTTGTTGCGCAAGATCGCCTTTTGATAGTTGTTCAGGTTCTTGGTGGCGTGCTCAAACCAAGCATCCACGGCTTCTTGTGAAGTTAGTCGCTGGGGCACATCCCGAGCTTCATACTTCAAATCCAAAACGACTTTATCGGCTACCGCCTCGGGAAACTTATAGGTGTGAATGTAAGTGCCGAACACCTCGCGGGTAGTCTGTTTGTCCTTGCGCAGTAGGGGCGTACCGGTAAAGCCGATAAAAATGGCATCCGCCAGCCAGCGCTTCATCTGTTTATTCAGGTGGCCACCCTGGGTGCGGTGGCACTCGTCCACGAACACATAAAAGCGCCCCTGTACCGGCGGTGGTTCTCCCTTGAAGTCGGATGGGTCGAACTTATGCACCAGGGCGCACAGTAGGCGGGGCGTGCTGGCGCTCAGTTTTTCTACAAACTGGGCGCGGGAGCTAATGCGTGGGGAGGGCGCGTCTTCGCCCACTACGCCAGCGTTGCGCATGACGCCGACAATCTGCTGATCCAGTTCGTCCCGGTCGGTCACCACCAGAATGCGCCCCTCTGGATCATGCTCCAGTAGCCATTTGGCCAGCAGCACCATTAGGATGCTTTTACCGCTGCCCTGGGTGTGCCAGATCACGCCTCCTTCGCGCTTGGCTACCCGGGCCTGCGCTGCCTTGATCCCGAAGTACTGGTGCGGACGTGGTACTTTTTTCTGCCCGGCGTCAAAGATCACGAAGTTGCGCATTACATCCAGCAACCGCTCCTTGCTGCAGAGTTGCGCCAGTGGCCTATCCAACAGTGTACCTGGGCTGATCTCCTCTGGGCGGTCTTCGTCCTTCCACTGCACAAAGAACTGTTCCGGGGTGCCGGTAGTGCCATAACGCAGGCCCTGGGAATCGCTGCCCGCTAACAGCAGTTGTGAGGTGCTGAAAAACGCCTCGTTGAACAGCGGCTCTTGGTTGGTTCGAAGTTGGCGCACCCCGTCGGCCACCTCTACCGAGCTGCGCTTGAGTTCAATGACTGCCACCGCCAAGCCGTTAAGGTAAAGCACAATATCGGGTCGCCGTTCATGCCCGCCTTTGAGCGTAACTTCCTCAGCCAGCGCGAAATCGTTATTTCCGGGATGCTTCCAGTCGATCAACTGCACATCTTCATGTGGCTTACCCGGTGAAAGAAGTACTTTTACCGGGTAGCGCAGCAGGTTATAGGTGCGCATGTTGGCTTGGTAGAGACCAACACCGGTGACATCTGCAGCGGCTTCCAGCTTTTGTAGGGCCTGGGCGATATGGGCGTCCGAGTAACCCCGCGTCTGCAGATTAGCGCGCAACAGAGCAGGCTCTATAGCGCGGTTGTTCCCCCGTTTGCTCCAGTCGCCCAGATGCCGATAGCCTAGCCCACCGTCTTTCTCTGGTCGGGTGAAAAGCGCTACCACGCGTTTCTGGGTGTCACGTTCTGGTCGACGATTGACAGCCATGATTTATACCTTGTTTTTCTGTTGTTGAAGCCATGCTTGGCCAGCGGTCGTTAGGCGGTATTTTTGCAGGCGGCTATTAGGTTTGTCTGGGATCGTATACTCAATTAACCCCTGCTCCAGAGCCGGGTCGATATAGTGCTTACGCACGTGAGTGCGATCCTTGAGTTTCAAGCGTTCCCTGAGGCTAGCATTCGAGAGTTCACCCTCTTCTGCCAACAGTCCCAGCAGCCTCTCCACTGGTGGAGCGACTGGTGGGGTAACTGGTGGGGTAACTGGTGGAGTGACTTGGTCGGTCACTTGCCCAGTCCACTCCGCCTTTGGTCGCCAGACGACAACGCTGAACTGGTTGCCCGCCGGGTCGTCCACTAGGTCGGTTTGTGGCCAAGCCTCCAGCGCTCGTGGAATACCACTGCCCATCCCGCGATAGGGCAGGATATGGCTGGCGTGCTCGGTGAGCGTGGGATTACGGCGAATGGTTCTTCCTCGACGAATGTCCACCGCGCTCAGGCTATCTGGCAGGTGCCCAGGGCTTACAATCTCTACACGGTCGGCAAACACCATTAGGCGAATAGAGGCGCTGGTGAAGTAGTCTCGGTGGATCAGGGCGTTGACCAGCAACTCTTCCAGCGCAGTCTCAGGAATTTCCAGCTCGCCCAGGGTGTTGAAGCCACGCCCGTGCTGCACATGGTGCAGGTTGCGTTTGATAAAAGTGAAAGCGCCCCGGAACTGCTCCAGTAGGGTGCCCTTAATGTCCTCGCTGTCCAGGTAGCGGGTATCGTGCAATATGGTGCCGGGGAAGGCCACCGCCTTTAATTCAAAGGCTGGGCGCCAACGCTGGGGATTGCGACCAAACAGCATTAGCCCTGCAAGGTTCAGCTCTTGTCCATCGCCCAGGCCCAGGTTCTGCAGCAATTGCTCCCGTGTCAGGCCCGAGAACTCACTGCTCTCGCCATAGCGGCGGTTGAAGTAGGCAGTAAATGCCTTGTCATCAATATCTTCTACCGAAGTGCCCGCCACCGGTACCACATCGGCGTAAACCAGCCCGGAGCGCTGGAACATGCGCTGCAGCTCTTCTCGGGAGGTCACATGCCGCTTATCAGACCCTTGTTTCACCCAGATGCGGCCTTGATTATCGAGATAGGGTTTGGCTAAGCCATCTGGCACTTCCATTACTATCACAATGCCCTCATCCGTCTGCACATTCTCGGTCAGTGGATGCACCGGCGAGCGTACATGCTGAGAAGCGGCGTTGCCCAGTAGCTGGTTAAGTCGCCGAACCGCCGCGCCATCCAGCCCCGCAATCGAGCCGTCATCATTGACGCCCAGAAACAGCCAGCCACCGCCACTATTGGCAAAGGCGGCCAGTTCAGCAGCAAGGCCATCCGCGTTGGTGGCATCGCGTTTGAACTGGTGGCGGCTGTCTTCTCCGCGGGCGATGATGCGCTGAAAATCCTCTGGACTCATGAATCTGGTCACTATATGAAAGTAATATGAATTTAATCGACTTTCTGTACTGAATTGGCCAGTCGTTTTTCATTGCTAACCGGTGTGGTATAAAAACGTTGCTCAATTCCATAAAGCAGCAGCTTTAGCTCTTCATCTTTTGAGATACTGAACCTGCCGCTTTTGGTGTCAAGTTTCAGCTTGTCTTTGCAGTAATCATTGACGTAGGAAAGCAGTGATTCTTGATCTTGAGCCGACATCTTCGACAATGTTTCTACTGCTAGGGCAATTCGTTTACGATTTGGCTTGGTTACTTTATTAACATCATAACTTCCACCCAGTTCGATGAAAGATTCCCCTAAAAATTTCTCAACTTCTTCGTGAGTAGCTTCTTTGAAAAGAGTATCAATTCCTGTGAATATACTTGATATCGTTGCTAGGTTTCGAAAAATCAATACATCTAATGAGCTAAAGTAAACCGCATCAGGGGTGCTTTTAACTATCAGTCTATTATTGTTGCTTTCTAGTTCTGCAGCTTCACCGAAAGCAATCGTTTTTTTGCTGACAAATAATGAAGGCGTGACTTTTTGAAAGTAAAAGTCGTTGCCCTGTTTAGAAAATATATAAGCAATCCTATGGAACTGCCCTTTTTTGAGGTCATCGTAATCTTTAGAGTCAAAGCTATCTTTTAATATCTGAAGGCAGAAGTGTTTTTGACTAAAGTCTTTAATCTTGAACCAGGAATCTTCGTCCAAATTGTGGTCAGGATCATAGTCAGGGCAAGAGTCAATATCCACAATGATCGTGTCAAAGAGCGTGCAATCCGACAGAAGCTTGTAGTTTAGTTTTTTTCCGCGGCCTTTTACTTTCGAAAATACACAATCCATTCCTGTCACCTTTCAATAAATGTGTAGTTATTGATTCTATATGCTTTCGGGATGCTGACCTCCCCAGGGCTTTTGTACTGGTGAGCGCTAATCAAGAAAATGGCTGTTCCGTTTTTTGTTTTTATGTTGTAAAACTCGTACTTGAAAATAAGGAAAAGTGGGTTGAAATATAAGGCTTGAGATAAAAATGTGAAGATAAATAATACAGCATAAACAATTCCGAGGGTTTCCCAGTTGTTTATACTTAGTGCTACAAAGAAATAGCCTAAATAGCTAGGGAGAAAGCTGTTATTAGCATGCTCTATGCTTTCAACTTCTCCTGCTTTGAAGTCATCTTTGCCAAGAAAAGTGCTGAGTAGCAGGCTAAGCCAAGTCAGCAGGATAGGAATCAATAAATAGATCAAATAAGAAGCTATGTTAGGTAGTCGAAGCAGCCAATCATATTGCGAAAAAAGGTCACCAAGAACAACGCCCTTGTGTACTGTGAAAATTATCAGCAATAAGGACGTGGCATTAAAAGTCAATAATAGCCGAAATGCAATATTTGTCATACTCGCTCTCCCCGATCCTTGTTGAATGCGAGGAATCGACAACTGATATAATGGAGGCTATTTAACTGAAGTGCCACTTCCTTATTCACCATACTAGTCTAATCCTTCCTGACAGCAGTTCTTGCATCATGGCCTGCTTGAACCAGCGCAAAGCTGCACTAGTCGGCTTTTTTGAATTGTCATCAAGTAATAAAGAAACTCACAGTCTGCTGCTATAGGAACTAGATTTTTAAACCCTTGATTGGTGGTCATTGGAACGGTATTGATTGCGCACTCACCAATGGTCGCTCTGGTTGTCATGATGACAGAGTTCGGAGGAATTGTTTCAGCCGAGCTGGCTTGAAGCCCCGACGGAGAAATTGTTCGCTCAGTGTTGGTAAGGTGTTTTTGGCCGCGTAGAGCCGTAATATCGGTCGGTGTGCACCAAGGTATCCCCCCATTCCAGAATCCGGGGGTTGATGTGCTTGGCGTGCCTCCACTGCGTATTTCAGCCAAATGTGCGAGTGGTTTCGTCTGCCACTCCTCCTTAAAGCCCGACAGGCGGGTTTGACCGGTGAGGAGTTGTTGCATGGTGGCTTGTTTGATGTCGTGCTTTTTAGCGATCAGTCGATCCAGTTCTTCCAGCAGCGCGTCCACATCGCTTAGGGCGGTGGCAATAGCGCTTTGCTCCTCTGATGGAGGCATCGGGACGATGAAGTTCCGAATCTGTTGAACATTAGCACGTTTGAACGTCGAGCCCACCATCAGGTTCGCAAGCTGGTTCAAGATAACGGGTGATTCAAAGATGGACTGGAGAAACTCAGTTGAATACTTATTCGATTTCTTTCGAAGTAGACAAACGTCCTGCCCCATTGCAAATGGTGGATGCCATTTAGCAACCTGGGCGACTTCCCCAACGGTTGCGTTTCTACTAAGTATTAAGTCTCCATGCTGTGGTTTTCTACCTCCTTCAATTAGCAAGTTATAAAAACGTGCGGTGGTTTGCTTGGCATTTGTAAGATCAATGAATCGACTCTGAACCTCTCTTATGCTTGCAAGAGGGTAGGCTTGAGGCACGAAACGTGCGGTAATGTGTTTACAGTCGGTAACGCTCCAGAAGCGTCCTAAAAGGTTGGCATCCCAGTTCTCCGGAATAATCCCAACCTCAGTCTGTTTATACCCGGCAGGCACTGCAGGCTTGTCCGCCGTATAGCCATACCTCGGCGACACTTCCCGAACTTCCACTTCTTCGCTGTTCATGCCCACTCAACCCCCATTTTTTTCAGGTGTTCATCCACTTTGGATGACAGCTCCGCCACCCGCTGGGTAATTTGCGGAAGGGGCGTAGCGTAGCGCTCGGTTAGTTGGCGCACGCGGGAGGTCAAAGTTTGAGAGACGCGTTCCAGTTCACCCTGCACAGCGGCTTCCAGGGCGGCGAGCCATTTGTGGTCGACCACCAGGGTTTTGATTTCGGATTCGGTGAGCTCTGGATACTTGTCGTGGGCGAGCAGGTCGAGCTCGGCGTCCTGTTCCCTGATTTGAGATCTAAGGCTGCTCTGTTTTTCGATCAGATCCAGGTAGTGAGCGGTAGTATAAAAATCGGTCAAAAGCTCAGGTAGTGGCTCAAGTTGCAGACGTTCACGGTATTGTATTTCAACGTTGGTCAGCATCTGAGCCGCTTTCTTGTCGGTAGCTTTTAATTGCTTTTCCAGCAATATATAGCGCTTTAATGTCTTGTGTTCTGCAACATCGCCGGTTTCATCAAGGCGTGCCTGGATCGCTTTCTGGGTCAGCTTACCTTTGCTATTCCTTAGGGGCTCAAAATAGTCGCTATCCGCTAGGGTGCGAAGCTCGCTAACATGCTCTGTCGCTTGTTCGATCAGGGCCCGATAATTAGCGCTGTCTTTAGGGGCTTCTTCTTGCCAAACAGTTGTAATGGCTTGTTTAAATGCTTCCTGCGCTTCACCCTTGGTTGATACGTCTTTTAGCACTCCCTCTTCGCCGCCGTGCTCTTCTTCCAGCTCGGTAATCTGGCTGGCGAGGGTGTCCAGCTCGGTTTGCAACGCATCGAGCTCGGCCTGTTGGTCGGCGAAGTAGTGCGCGACGATGTAAGGCTTGGGCAGTAGATCGCACGTCCAGCCTTTATCTTTTAGTTGGCCTTTTTTCTTGCCGGTGGTGATCTCTTCCTTGATGCGGCGGGTTTTGGCTACCCAGCCGTCGGCGGCGATTTCGTAGGCATCGTCTTGCAGTGTCTCGTACCAGTAATCCATCAGGTGCTGGTAGATGTCGTAAGGATCCAGCAATGGCGCGTTACGGAAACTGTCGAGCAGGTCTTCGCCCACTTCTGTTATCAGTGCCTTGGGTTGGCTGTCTTCACCGAATGCTCTCAGGTGTGGCGTGTTACGCTCGCGCCAGTCGTTGAATAGGCCGATTACCTCTTGGCGAAAGGCGGCGAACTCCTGGTGCTCCAGGATGGCGGGTTTGATGGCCGCTGCTTTTATTGCCGGGTCGGCGTAGCCCGGACGGCGGTTGGGCCGGAATAGGGCTTGGCGCAACTGCGGAAATACCTGCCAGTAGGCAGCCAACCCCGGCACCGGTGGAATGGCATGCGGGTCGCCGTCAATATCCCGTAAAGGAATGCCGCCGTTTAGGTGGGCGTGAATGTCGTGCTGGTCTTCCGGTTCGCTGGTATCAATGTAGCGGGGCAGATTCAGGTTGAAATCATTCTTGGGGTCGGCGATTTCGTCAAAGGGCACCATGCGGGCATAGCGCGGCACATCCATCTGCTTTTTGAAGGAGTCCACCATGCGATGGATGTCCTGTTCGCGCAGGCGGTTTTTGTTGCCGTCTTTGATAAAGCCTTTTGAGGCATCGAGCATAAAGATGCCTTTGCGAGCCTGAGTATTCTCCTTGTTCAGCACCAGGATACAAGCGGGGATGCTGGTGCCGTAAAAGAGATTAGCGGGCAAGCCGATGATGCCTTTGAGAATGCCGGAGCGTACCAGTTGCTTGCGGATGACGGCCTCGGCGTTGCCCCGGAAGAGTACGCCGTGGGGCAAAATCACCGCGCCTTTGCCGTTGCTGTTCATGGAGCGGACGATGTGCAGCAAGTAGGCGTAGTCGCCCTGCTTGGCAGGCGGTACGCCCCAACTGAAACGCTGAAACTCATCATCCTCCGGGGTTAAGCCGGTACTCCAAGCCTTGTCGGAAAAGGGCGGATTGGCCACCACATAATCGTAAGTGCGCAGCCCTTGGCCGTTGTCACTCTTGAATTTCGGGTTGGCTAACGTATCGCCCTGCAGAATGTTGGCGCTGGGGAAGTTATGCAGGATCATGTTCATGCGGGCGAGACCGGCAGTGGTCACGTCCTTTTCCTGGCCTTCCAACGTGATGTATTTGCCCGCTTCGGCGGCGACCTTTAGGAGCAGTGAGCCCGACCCACACGTTGGATCGTAAACGGTGGTGGCGGCCACGGCGGTTTTCGGTGAGATGCCGATTACCTGGGATATTACTCGACTAACTTCCGAGGGGGTGTAGAACTGGCCCTTGCTCTTGCCGCTTTCGCTGGCGAAGTGGCGCATCAGGTATTCATACGCATCGCCGAGAATGTCGTCGTGCTCGGCGCGGTTTTTGGCAAAATCCAGCTCCGGTTTCTGGAAGATGCCAATCAGGTTGGTAAGGCGATCGATCATCGCCTGGCCTTCGCCCAGCTTGTTGGGATCGTTGAAATCCGGGAAGTCGCTGCGCGCCAGCCGGGCGTTATTGTCGATCAGGGGCTGGATGATCTGGGTATTGATCTTGTCGCCAATGTCGCTCTTGCCCTTGAGCTGAATCATGTCTTTGAAGCTGGCGCCCCTGGGGATGACCACCGGTGGGGCGAAATCGTCTGAGTCAGCGTATTTATCCGAAATGTACTTGATAAACAGCATGAACAGGACGTAGTCCTTGTACTGGGAAGCGTCCATTCCCCCGCGTAGCTCATCGCAGGAGGCCCAGAGGGAGGAGTAAAGTTCGGATTTCTTGATGGCCATATGGGTTAATTGCTCAACCTAATTTTGATTTTGATCGTACTTGGTTACCAACTATCTCGGTCACTACCCCAACTTATGCGGCACAACCTCATGGCCCATCTCTTTATAGCGCTGCCAGCAGGCGCGTTTGGCGATCAGGACTTGCTGGTGCTGATTGATGATCTCGGCAATTCGCGCGTAGCGCTCTACGCCTTCGGGTATTTCGGGGTGTAAATTAAGCAGTGCG
>Ga0209344_10005249_pt1 | contig 11294 bp, 10 predicted proteins | sample Cruoilmetagenom6_FD_187293 | JGI IMG/M metagenome (GOLD analysis project Ga0209344, IMG submission 187293) | Oil polluted marine microbial communities from Coal Oil Point, Santa Barbara, California, USA - Santa Barbara Oil Seep Sample 6 (SPAdes)... | ecosystem: Environmental > Aquatic > Marine...
GACCTTCATTGCCCCGACATTCGACGCTGCCGTGCTCATCGGGCTCGGTGTGCCGCTCTATCTGGTGACCATGGCGTCGCAAAACCTGCCCGGATTTGCCGTGCTGCGGGCCAATGGCTATCAGCCGCCGGTGACCGAAGCCCTCGGCGTCACCGGGCTGCTGTCGGCGTTTTTCGCGTTGTTCGGCGCCCATACCATCAACATGGCAGCCATTACAGCCGCGATCTGTCTCGGCGATGATGTGCATCCCGACAAGGCCCAGCGCTGGAAGGTCGGGCTTGCCTATGCCGCGGTCTGGGCCACGCTGGGGCTGTCCGGTCCGGTGATCGTGCCGGCCATTCTCGCCATGCCGCCCGAAATCATTGCCGTGGTCGCAGGCCTTGCGCTGATCCCGCCACTGACTGGCGCGGTGGTCTCGGCCTTTGATGTTCCGGCGACCCGGTTTCCCGCCGCAGCCACATTTGCCGTCACGGCTTCCGGGGTTGCTGCCTTCGGAATCGGCGCTGCGTTCTGGGGGCTTCTGGCCGGGCTGGTGGTCTATCTGATGGAGCGACTGAAAGCGCGCTGACAGGCAGGGCTGTGCTTTTCACGGCGATTTGACTCGGGTCAAGTCGGGAACAATGTTTCCGGGGCAGAATGCTTTTTTAACCAGCGAGGGCCCGGAATGAATGATTCCAAGAACCATTTGGATGCAAACTCCGACGGCACCGTTGCCGAAAGCGTCGAAGATCCGGGCATCAACGCCGTTGAAGCTTTGGAGACAGCTGAAAGCGGTTTGTCCGACAAGAAACCGATAGGGCTGAACACCGCGGAAATCCGCAAGGACGAAGTTGCCATCGCGCAATTGTTCGAGCAGGGTGTCTATCCCTACAAGACCAAGATGCGCCGCGCCGCCTATGAGCATGAAAAGGCCAAGCTGCAGGTCGAGCTTCTCAAGGCGCAGCGTTGGATCGAGGACACCGGACAGAAGGTGGTGATGTTATTTGAAGGCCGCGATGCGGCCGGCAAGGGCGGAACCATCAAGCGCTTCATGGAGCACCTCAATCCGCGTATGGCCCGCGTCGTTGCGCTCTCCAAGCCGACCGATCGCGAACGCACGCAATGGTACTTCCAGCGTTATATCGAGCATCTGCCGGCGTCAGGTGAAATGGTGCTGTTCGACCGCTCCTGGTACAACCGTGCCGGTGTCGAGCGGGTTATGGGCTTCTGCACACCCACCGAATATCTCGAGTTCATGCGCGAGGCGCCCGAAATCGAGCGCATGCTCACACGTTCAGGAATACTCTTGTTCAAATACTGGTTTTCGGTCACGCAAGGTGAGCAGCTCAGACGTTTCGCCCAGCGCGAGAAGGATCCGCTCAAGCAGTGGAAGCTGTCACCGATCGACAAGGCGTCGCTCGACAAGTGGGACGATTACACCGAAGCCAAAGAGGCAATGTTCTTCTACACCGACACTGCGGATGCGCCCTGGACCATAGTCAAATCCGACTGCAAGAAACGCGCCCGGATCAATTGCATGAAGCATTTCCTGTCCAGTCTGCCATACCCGAACAAGGACCACTTGATCGTGCACCATCCAGACCGATTGATTGTCGGGTCGAGCAGCCATGTCATCGGAACCGATGATCATATTCTGGGAAAAACGCTTCACCCCGACATCCGTAAACCCAAGACGCCGGCGAGTTAAGCGGTGTCATGCATCAACCGAGGCAAGGTTTGGTGGAGAGCGGGACGTCTGGTTGTGTCGGCGTTTTGGTGTTGCGGATACACAGATCCGATACATTCGATCTCTTGAATATTGATCGTCGCTTATATATATGCAGGCGAGGCGCAACGACGCCTGCCGCTGTGCGGCTAAGATGATCAAGAGGGACGAGATGATGGAAACCGAATTCACACCGTGGCTGTCGCTTGCGGGCGGGGTGCTCATTGGCCTGTCGGCCACCTTGCTGATGGCCATGAACGGCCGCATTGCCGGCATGACCGGAATCCTCACCGGCATCATCCCGCCATTCTCGACCGACTGGGCCTGGCGCATCGCCTTTCTCGCCGGTGCAATTGTGGCGCCGGGGATTTATCTTTTCGCTGGCGGTGAAATCGCCTACGCGGTGCCGGTCTCGTTGCCGCTGCTGACGTTGGGTGGATTGATTGTCGGGGTCGGCGTCTACTATGGCGCCGGTTGCACCTCGGGCCATGGCGTCTGCGGCATGGCGCGACTGTCGCCGCGCTCGATCGCCGCTACCGCCACCTTCATGATAGCCACCGCCGTGACGGTCTATGTCGTCCGCCATATTGCGGAGATCTGAGCCATGCAGAAACTGATCTATTCAGGACTGATCGGCGCCATCTTCGGCCTCGGCATCGCAATTTCCGGCATGGCCAATCCCGCCAAGGTGCTGAATTTCTTTGATGTCGCCGGCAGCTGGGATCCAAGCCTGATCTTTGTCATGGGTGGTGCCCTGCTGACCACTGCGCTTGGCTACCGGCTGGTATTCGGCGCGGCCAGCAAACCGCTGTTTGACGCCGAGTTCCATCTGCCGATCAACAAGATCATCGATGCCCGTCTGATTGCCGGATCGGCGACCTTCGGCATTGGCTGGGGTATCGCCGGTTTCTGCCCCGGCGGTGCCATCCCGGCTCTGGGCTTCGGCGGCGTTTCGGTGATAGCCTTTACCGGCGCCATGGTGATCGGCATCGTCCTGGCGCGCGCGCTGGACGGCCTGCGCCACAAGCCCGCCAAGGCGTTTTGAGAGAGAGTCCCTGCCGGCTCGATCCGGCCCGGGCAAGATAATCGATGGCGCGTTGCAACGCCGCGCCAGTGGTGACGAAAACAGGAGATGCTGCAATGTCGAACTATCCCGTGGACATGTCGGTCACGCCCGAGGTCAAGGCCTTTTTCGATCCTGATACCAACACCATCAGCTATGTGGTCAAGGATCCTGCCTCGGCTGCCTGTGCGGTGATCGATTCGGTCATGGATATCGATTATGCCGCCGGTCGCATCACCTACAAGCACGCCGACAAGATCATTTCATGGATCACCGATAACGGGCTCAAGCTGGAATGGATCATCGAGACCCATGTCCACGCCGACCATCTTTCCGCAGCGCCCTATATTCAGCAGAAGTTGGGCGGCAAGATTGGCATCGGCGACAAGATCATGGTGGTGCAGGATACCTTCGGCAAGGTGTTCAATGAAGGCACCGAGTTCCAGCGCGACGGCTCCCAGTTTGATGCCCTGTTTGCCGATGGCGACACCTACAAGATTGGCAATCTCGAGGCGTTCACCATCTACACGCCTGGCCATACGCCGGCCTGCATGGTGCACGTGATGGGCAACGCCGCCTTTGTCGGCGACACCCTGTTCATGCCCGATGGCGGATCGGCGCGCGCCGACTTCCCCGGCGGCGATGCCGGCCAGCTTTATGATTCAATACAGAAGGTGCTGGCGCTGCCCGACGAGATGCGGCTGTTCATGTGCCATGACTATGGTCCCAACGGCCGCGACATCCAGTGGGAAACCACTGTCGCCGAGGAAAAGGCGCACAACATTCATGTCGGCGGCGGCAAGACCCGCGCCGATTTCATCCGCTTCCGTACCGAGCGCGACCAGCAGCTTGCCATGCCGCGGCTGATCATCCCGTCGCTGCAGGTCAACATGCGCGCCGGCGATATCCCCACCGACAAGGACGGGAACCCGATGCTCAAGGTTCCGGTCAACAAGCTTTAGTCGAACAGATACCCGACAGCAGGCGTTTGCCAGCCGGCTGTCGGGCCGCCTCGCATATCTTCCAGCCATGCCTGAACCGGCGGGCCGCAGCACCGCGCCAGGCGCAGCCAGATCAAGGATAGTGTAATGTCGAGCCAATCTGCCCTAATTGACCGCCTGGCACGTGTCATGCCGGTTTTCGACTGGGGCCGCCGCTACGACCGCGATGCGTTCGGCAATGATCTGGTTGCCGCCGTGATCGTCACCATCATGCTGATCCCGCAGTCGCTGGCCTATGCGCTGCTGGCCGGACTGCCCGCCGAAACAGGGATCTACGCATCGATTGCGCCGATCGTGCTCTACGCGATTTTCGGCACCAGCCGGGCGCTGGCGGTCGGACCGGTCGCGGTGGTGTCATTGATGACCGCTGCGGCGATCGGCCATCTGGCGGAGCCCGGTTCGCCGGAATTGCTGGTTGCGGCGATCACGCTGGCGCTGCTGTCCGGTGTCTTTCTGATCCTGCTCGGTGTTTTCCGGCTCGGCTTTCTCGCCAATTTCCTGTCTCACCCGGTGATTGCCGGTTTCATCACCGCCACCGGCATCCTGATCGCCGCCAGCCAGTTGCGGCACATCCTGGGTATTCAGGCTGGCGGCGACAATCTGCCGGAACTGGTTGTGTCGCTGATTGAAAATCTCGGCCAGATCAACTGGACCACCTTTGCCATCGGCGCCAGCGCCACGGCGTTCCTGTTCTGGGTGCGCAAGGGGCTGAAACCGCTGTTGCTGTCGACCGGCATGAACCCCAAGCTAGCCGGTGTGTTGGCCAAGGCTGGGCCGGTGGCAGCCGTCGTTGTCTCGACCTTCGCGGTCTGGGTCTTCAACCTTGGCGAAAGCGCCGGTGTACGGGTGGTGGGCGATGTGCCGCAAGGCCTGCCGCCATTGACCATGCCGTCCTTCTCGCTCGATCTGTGGGGCACGCTGGCGGGGTCTGCGGTGCTGATCTCGATCATCGGTTTTGTCGAATCCGTCTCTGTGGCGCAGACGCTCGCCGCGCGCAAACGCCAGCGCATCGTTCCCGACCAGGAACTGATCGGCCTCGGTATGGCCAATGTCGGCGCGGCGTTTACTGGCGGCTACCCGGTTACCGGCGGCTTTGCCCGCTCGGTGGTCAATTTCGACGCCGGTGCCGAAACCCCGGCAGCCGGCGCCTTCACAGCCATCGGCCTGCTGCTGGCGGCGTTGTTGCTGACGCCGCTGATTTATCATCTGCCGCAGGCCACGCTTGCCGCCACCATCATCGTCGCTGTGCTGTCGCTGGTGGATTTCTCGATCCTGAAAAAGACCTGGGTCTATTCCAAGGCTGATTTTGCCGCCGTCAGCGCCACCATCCTGTTGACTCTGGGCTTCGGCGTCGAGATCGGGGTGACCGCAGGTGTGGTGCTGTCAATTCTCATTCACCTCTACAAGTCCTCTCGTCCGCACATGGCGGTGGTCGGGCGCGTGCCGGGCACCGAGCACTTCCGCAACGTCAATCGGCACAAGGTCGAAATCGACGAAACGGTATTGACGCTGCGTGTCGATGAAAGCCTGTATTTTGCCAATGCCCGCTATCTCGAGGACAGTCTGTACGACATGGTTGCCGCCCGGCCGAAGCTCAAGCATGTGGTGTTGATGTGCCCGGCGGTCAATGAAATCGACATGAGTGCGCTGGAATCGCTGGAGGCGATCAACGAGCGGCTCAAGGCGCTGGGCGTTACCTTCAATCTGAGCGAGGTCAAGGGTCCGGTGATGGACAGGCTTCGCCGATCTGATTTTCTCCATCACTTGAGCGGCAAGGTTTTCTTGAGCCAGCACCAGGCGATAGTTGAAATTACCGGAGAAAATCCACAAATAAGAGTTTCAAGTTCCCACCCCCAAGAAAGGACCTCACCATGAGCCCACGCATTGGCGACATCGCCCCTGATTTCGACGTCGAGACCACAAACGGCCCGATCAACTTCCATAAATGGATCGGCTCGTCGTGGGTGTTCTTCTTCAGCCATCCAGCCGATTTCACGCCGGTCTGCACCACTGAAATGGGGCGTACCGCGCAGCTTTCCGATCAGTTCGAAGCCCGCAACGTCAAGCCATTGGGCCTGTCGACCGATACGGTTGCCGAGCACATGAACTGGATCAAGGATGTCAATGACACCCAGAACACCACGCTGACCTTCCCGATCGTCGCCGACAAGGACCTCAAGGTCTCCGAGCTCTACGGCATGATCCATCCCAATGAGAGCACCACCGCGGCTGTCCGCTCGGTGTTCATCATCGACCCCAACAAGAAGGTCCGCCTGACGCTGACATACCCGATGAATGTTGGCCGCAATTTCGATGAGATCCTGCGCGTCATCGACGCCCTGCAATTGGCTGACTCCAAGAAGGTCGCCACCCCCGCCGACTGGCGTCCGGGCGGCAAGGTGATCATCCCGCCGTCGATCTCTAACGAGGAAGCCAAGGACATCTTCCCGCAGGGTTGGGAAGAAATCCGCCCCTATCTGCGCGTCACTGACGTCAACTGACCAAACGCGCCTGACAGGACCTTATCCGCTCGCGCCTGGCGCGGGCGGATTTTCTGTATCGGGAAGGCTGAACGCGGATGTTCGCGGAGGCTCGGTCAGTTGGCCGGGCGAATCCGCACTGCCAGCAGGTCAATCCCATGGCCGGCGCCGGAGATGTCGCTGTTGATCACCAGATTGCCCGCCTCGTTGGGAGCCAGCGCCCGGTCGTAATCGAGGCTGAACAGCAAATCGGTGGTCTCGTAGCTCACATCGAAACGGCGGCGGCCGCAATCGCCGAGCACGGAAAACTCGCAGCGGACATAGATCTGGGTTGTCTCCGACGATGCCGAGCGCACGGTAAGCGCCAGCATCGACTGGCGTCCGGCCAGCGCCTGCATCACTTCCGCACCGAGCGGGATCAGCACTTCACCACTTTCGTCGCCGGAGCCGGAAACGATCCTGAGAACATTGCCGCCCTCTTCCTCGATTACCTCGACCTGGGCGTTGCCGCGTGTTGTTGGGGTGCCATCACGACCGGGTGTGAATACGCTGGCCCATTCGCCCGAAAACCCGGTGCCGGGATTGAGCGGCCGCGGCCCGCCGGCGTAATCATCACGGCTGAGCGACGGCGGCGGGTTGGGCACGCCAGTGTCGCGTTCAGCCGCACTTTTCAACGCCCCGCTCTCGATCACCCACCAGACCCCGATCCCCAGAAATGACAGCAGCACTGCAGCCGAGAAAATCGAGGCGAAAATTGGCCTCCGACGCTTTTTTTCCTTGGGGGGGCGCGCCACCTTGGCAGGCTTGGCTGGCTTGCCTCCCTGCGCGGGCGCAACCGGGGTGGCTTCGCGGCGCGGAGCGCGAACTTCGGCGTCCGCCAAAGGCGCAGGCGCTCCAGCCGGATTGCGCGCGCCAGGTGCGATGTCGAGAAGGTTGTCGGTATCATCGCGCGCCGTCATCCTGGGCTGGTCCGACGGCGGGGCCACTGATGGCGGGGCGACTGGTGGCGCATTGACGCTGCCGCGCACCGGAGCGTCTGATACCGTTGGTGCTGCAGGTTGCGCACTGTCGGTAGGACGGGTGCGGGCAGGGGGGGCAAACACCTTCGGCGCCTGCGCGGCCGGCGGGGTCCACTCGGATTCGATCTCGGCGATCAGGGCTTCGAGCCGCTGCCGGTGTTCGGCGGCACGTTCGGGGTGCTCGATCCCCTGACGTTCGAGGCTGCGCTCGAGAGCGCCGCGGGCAGAGTCATAGATCCGCTCGCGGGCCTGAGCGCCGGGAATGCCTGCGCGTTCCAACGCGCTGCGAATTGCCGCTTCCATACCCTTCAAACGCCCGTCTCCGTTGTGGTCCGGCCACGCCACAATTCGATGCGCCGCAGCGTCAGCTGGCCTTTTGTTGTGCCTAGCCGGTAAGTGGGCAAAACTCAAGCGCGGCGCGGTTTGGCGGCTGCGTGCAGCATTGACCCAAAGCAAGCTTTCCGGTCTTTTCAGCGCCGGTTGGCTCTGCTAAGAGAATTGACGTTTGCGTAAACGTCAATTTGAATTTGCGAGGCTCCATGACCCTACCCGCCATCCTCAAGGACAAATTCCGGCTGCCCGTCGTGGCCGCCCCCTTGTTCATCATTTCCCATCCGCCGCTGGTCATGGCGCAATGCAAGGCGGGCGTCATGGGCTCGTTCCCGGCGCTCAACGCCCGGCCCGAATCCCAGCTAGATGAATGGCTGGCCGAAATTACCGAAGGTCTGGCCGCCCACAATGCCGAGAACCCGGATCGCCCCGCCGCCCCTTTTGCCGTCAACCAGATCGTCCATCGTTCCAACAAGCGGCTCGAGCACGATCTGACCATGTGCGTCAAATACAAGGTGCCGGTTGTGATCTCCTCACTCGGTGCGGTGCCCGAGGTCAATGATGCGATCCATTCCTATGGCGGCATCGTGCTGCACGATATCATCAACAACCGTCACGCCAATTCGGCGATCCGCAAGGGGGCTGATGGCCTGATCGCCGTTGCCGCCGGCGCCGGCGGCCATGCCGGACCGCTCTCGCCGTTTGCGCTGGTGCAGGAAATCCGCGAATGGTTTGATGGCCCGCTGTTGCTGTCGGGCTCGATTTCGACCGGCGGCGCGGTGTTGGCCGCCCAGGCCATGGGGGCGGACATGGCTTATATCGGCTCGCCCTTCATCGCCACCGACGAGGCCCGCGCCAGCGAAGCCTACAAGCAGATGATCGTCGAATCCGCCTCCAAGGATATCGTCTACTCCAATTATTTTACCGGCATTCACGGCAACTACCTCAAGCCGTCGATCGCCGCGTCGGGTATGGATCCGGACAATCTTCCCGAAGCCGATCCGAGCAAGATGGATTTTGAAGCCGCAACCACCGGCGCCAAGGCCTGGAAGGATATCTGGGGCTGCGGCCAGGGCATCGGCGCAGTCAAACAGGTGGGCCCGGTGGCGAGCCTGGTCGAGCGGCTCGAGGCCGAATACAGAGCCACACGCCAGCGCTTGGCGTTGTAGCCTCAGGAGCGGGTAGGGGACGGCAACGGCGGGGGCAGCAAGGACGGCGACAGTTGCTTTTTTGCGCCCGGTAGTGCGGTTGCGGTGCCAGTGGCGGCAAAAGCAACTGTCCTCAACCCGGCCCTCGCAATGCTCCGCGCCCCGCAAATTTTACGCGGACCGGCAGATGTCGACTTGATATCGGGCGGCAATCACGGTAATTGCCCTCCATCCTGCGGTTACGGCCTTCATGGCCAGCCCCGCACAGGAACTGGTACGCCGCTTTAGCTCAGGTGGTAGAGCACATCATTCGTAATGATGGGGTCGCAGGTTCGAGTCCTGCAAGCGGCACCAGCATCTTATTGATTTTATAGCATATTTTTTTGCGCAACGTGCATACGAGAAAGGTGATGTGCGTGGGTCGCCACCGGGTCGCCACCTTTATGAAGACTCAAAACCTGTTTAGTTTCCGATCCAGTAAGTCTCTCATGAAGGATATGGTGGGTTTCGCCTTTGCAATCGTCACTGGAACACCGCTCAAGAGGTGTCTACCTTCGCCTTGTGGGTCGAATGAGTGGCGCTTGAACGGCAGATTCACTCGTTAACTGTATCAGGCGGAGAGGATGCGCACCCGCGCTGAGAGCAGGGGGCTGTCATCCATGGCATTGTCCTGCATTAATTAACGTCATTCTACGAACGGGCTTTCGGCCATTTCGCCATATGGCGCATTACGACGGACGCCGCTTCGGGCGGAAAGTGTGAATTCACCGCAACCGCGCAGAGGTTATGGCAGCTTGTGAAAACCGGACATCCATCCGACGGAGCTTCTTTCCGTGATGCATACGTCGCCGCATGACCGCTCTGAGCCCATACCGACAGATGCATTTGCGCGGCAACGGTTGTCCGCTGCCGCGGATTATCGAGCTCAGCCAGCCTTCAGATAGGGGATGGCCCCGGCGATATCCGTGTCGTCGATCACATAGAAATTGCTGACGCTTCCTGCTTGCCGCGCCTGTCCGTAGGGTGCGTATTCGGGGTCGGTGGCAAAGCTGTTCAACGCCTCCCGAGTAGGAAATTCGAGGATCGCGATCAGCGTGCTGTCCTTGTCCGCCCCCTCCAGTGTCTGGATATTACCGCTGCGTGACAGGTATTTGCCGCCATGTTTTTCGACCAGGGTATGAACATTGGTTGCATATTCGGGAACCCAACCGTCATCCGTAACCTTGATGTCTGCTATCAGGTAAACACTCATGTTCTCTCTCCATTTGTCCGCCGCTTCGATTGTGAACATCGAGGCCGGTCCGTAAGAGCTATCGAAAGTGTCGGTCGCCGGTCCAGTACCCGAACTGAACTACCCGGTTCAGATTCTGTACTAGGCAGGTGGATTTAAAGGACTAGGGTTGGATTTCTCCGAAAGGGAGGTTCAAGATGACGCAAGCTGGATACAAGCAATTCTGCCCTGTGGCTATGGCAGCCGAAGTGTTGTGCACTCGGTGGACGATGGTCCTGATGCGGGAGCTCGTTGCGGGAACCACCCGGTTCAATGATCTGCGCCGCGGCGTCCCGAAAATGTCGCCTGCACTGCTATCCACGCGCCTAAAAGAACTTGAGATGGCTGGTGTAGTCAAGCGCATACCGTTGAAATCTGAGAAGGGCGTCTTCGAATATCACCTGACAGATGCGGGAAAAGACCTGCGCCCCGTTGTCGAAGCAATTGGCCTGTGGGGCCAAAAGTGGGTCGAATCCTCGCTTTCCTTGAAGAACCTCGACCCTTCGTTGTTGATGTGGGACATGCGTCGAAATCTTGATCCGTCGCCGCTACCGTCGATCCGCACGGTGGTTCAGTTTCTGTACTCAGATTTGCCGGCCACAAAAAGCCATTGGTGGTTGGTGATTGAACCTGGAGGCGAAGTTGATCTTTGCTGGTCGGACCCGGGGTTCGAGATCGATCTTTACGTGACTACCGATCTGCGAACGATGACGGCAATATGGATGGGATTGGGCACCATCGAAAGCGAACGCGACAAGATGGAATTGCTAGGTGAGAAAAAGATAGCAGAGACCATGCAAATCTGGCTTGGTCTCAGCCCTTTCGCAAAACAAAAGAAATTGGTCGCATAGCAATATCAGTTAGTCGTTCAATTAACCGGCGTGCATCGAGCCGACTGCGACTTTGTGCGCTGTGCCGACATTGATCCATCAAAAATGCTGATTGAACCACGAATGGCAGCAATGCGGAAGCTGCGGTGCAGCATTTAACATGGTGACGGAGGTCCGCTATGGGTCGTTTATCACATTTGACCGCCGCCACTTTCGTCACCTAGCTATGTTTCGCGAACATTGAGAGCTGCCTCGACGCGCTACAGTCCAGTGCTGCGACAAGGTAGTTTGTTTCTGTGTCATTTGGTAAAGTGCTTCAGGTGTCGGGAGTGTCATAAACTCTGTGTATCTGGCCCGGCCCATGCGGGTTTCAGATATGGTCACGCATTGAAGCGCTCGTCGAACATGATAGCGAATTGATTGCGGGCAGCAAACCATTCGCGGACAT
>Ga0209344_10005251_pt1 | contig 11291 bp, 10 predicted proteins | sample Cruoilmetagenom6_FD_187293 | JGI IMG/M metagenome (GOLD analysis project Ga0209344, IMG submission 187293) | Oil polluted marine microbial communities from Coal Oil Point, Santa Barbara, California, USA - Santa Barbara Oil Seep Sample 6 (SPAdes)... | ecosystem: Environmental > Aquatic > Marine...
ATAAAGTTTAATTTTTCCAACATTTTCATTGAAATTTCCCGCTAAAGAATCTCCTTCCTTAATCACTTCAATTCTTCCAGGAATTAATGGTAGTCCGTGGGGGTCATAATTTTGTAAATTAGGATCACTGGACTGTCCATGCTCTCCCATATAGCGTATTGCACTCACTGGACGCACAAAATCATAATAGCCTTTTATTCCCCACGCTGAAATTGCAACATCGTGTAGGGTGCCGCCCAAAATAAAATAACTCTTTACGTCCCATTCCAAATCTGATAATACCGCACCCTTTCCCTTAAATTTTTTTATTGTAAGTGGATTGTCATTAATATAATTTAATAATACAAACCAATGTCCCGGCGGCGTTTCGCTATCTGGGCCATCTGCCCAAAATTCTGCCAAAGCGCGAGCGTAATCACCTCTATAAACCATTTGGGGGTCGTATGGCCGCCCTGTAATTGGATTCAATTCCCTACCCATACTGGGGTCACCACCATTTTCGAAATTATAAAAAGCTTTATATTCTGAAAGTGTTTCGGGATATTCGCCCATATCCAAATTGCCTAAACTTTTTGGAGAAATATCCAATTGCATACCATCTGAAGGAGCCAAATGTGCACCCCAAGCTGCTACAAGTGCGAAATTCCACTTATAAGCATCTTCAGCGCCCAGGCCATCTTGAATATAGCACGGCGGCCCGGGATCGTGATATACCCAATATTCATATCCTGGAACTTGATAAACAGTTTTGTCTTCTTCAGTTAATGAAAACGGTACCACCCTGCCCCACTCCGGCCCTAAAAATGGTGGTTGCCCACCTGGAATGGTGTGACCGCTTTGGTCAACATACGCTTCTATTTTCAAGGGTTGCCAGTGGTTTGGAAACTCTATATCCGGATTTCCCGCAATATCCATATTGAGCGGCTCATTAAGTGGCACATAAAATTGATTTGCATAATTATTGGCCTCATTGGAACCATCTTGAAAGCCAAATTCAATGATTTTTTCAGCTATATAATTACCTAATGCTGCTGGATTCCCATTGCTATAATCTGTATTGGTATAATTTTTATCATACCCGAGGTCATCCATCAATATATCTATAGATTCCATAATTTCTGCTGCTTCAGGGGAATTTGCGAAACGGTGTCTCATCAATCTGTAAACGCCGTAGCTAATAGCTTTTTCACGAGCTTTCAGAGTAGGCTCATTTGATTGAAATCCATCAAAAGGACATTGAAATCCCGCAATGTTTTTTCCCAAAAAATAGGTATCTGCCTGTTTATTGAAAACAGCCCACATATCGTACATTATTACCGAAGAGTGAAATAGATTGCGCGCGTGGATGGTGGGTCGGGCATAATCGTTGCGGATTCCATGGAGCATTTCCTCGTTCCATTGCCTTGCGACAGATTGTGAAAACGACTGTGCGAAAAGAATTAAAAAGAAATATAAAATTAACTTCCGAAGCATTTTAAAACATATGGCAGATAGACACAAGACTTTTGAATTGTACTGCAAATTAAACAAATATTAATTCCTATTTTTGTGAAAAGCCGATAAATTTCAACACAGCCAAATGTTCGACAACTCTTTAGAATATGCAAAAAAACAAGATGCAGCTGATGCGCTTGCTTCTTTCAGAAATAAATTCCACATTCCCACAAATGCAAATGGCCAGGAAATAATCTATTTCTGTGGAAATTCTCTTGGTTTACAGCCAAAAATCACTTCAGAATATATAAATGAAGAATTGAACGATTGGGCAAATCTGGGCGTGGAAGGACACGTGGAAGGAAAACATCCATGGCTTCCATATCACGAATTTTTAACTGAAAATATGGCGAAAATCGTGGGCGCAAAACCTTCGGAAGTGGTTGTGATGAATACGTTAACGACCAATCTTCACTTAATGATGGTTTCGTTTTACCAACCCACAAAAACCAAATATAAAATAGTAGTGGAAAGCGACGCTTTTCCGAGTGATAAATACGCTGTTGAAAGTCAATTAAAATTTCACGGAATTGATCCCAAAGATGGTTTAATTCTTTGGAAACCCAGACAGGGCGAGGAACTTTGCCGTTTTGAGGATTTGGAAGAAATTATGAAAACCCATGGAAACGAGATCGCCTTGTTGATGATTGGCAGTACCAATTATTACACGGGGCAATCTTTTCCTTTGAAAAAAATTACCGAGCTCGGACATAAACACAGTTGCATGGTAGGTTTCGATTTGGCACATGGCGCTGGAAATATTCAGCCAAACCTACACGAAACGGGAGCAGATTTTGCCGTTTGGTGCACCTATAAATATTTAAACAGCGGCCCCGGAAGTCTCGGTGGTTGCTTTGTCCACGAACGCCACGCAAACAATGAAAAATTAAACCGATTTGCAGGTTGGTGGGGCCACAACAAAAAAACACGTTTCAACATGCGTCACGAATTTGACGCTTTGCCCGGCGCAGAAGGCTGGCAATTGAGTAATCCTCCAATACTTTCGATGGCCGCCATTCGTGCTTCTTTAGACACTTTTGCGAAAGCTGGCTTTGAAAACCTTCGAAAGAAATCTGAAAAGCTGACTGGCTTTTTGGAGTTTTTATTGGATGAAATGAACAACGATTCAATTAAAATTATAACACCGCGAAACCCTGAGGAACGTGGCTGCCAACTTTCGATACAGGTGAAAAATGCAGATAAAAGTTTACACACCAAACTTACAAAAGCTGGTGTAATTAGCGATTGGCGCGAACCTGACGTAATAAGGGTAGCCCCTGCTCCACTTTACAATAGTTTCGAGGATGTTTTCCGATTTTCTGAAAAATTAAAAGAAGTTTTAAATTAAAATGGCCCAAAAAGAAAACATATTAGTAATAGGCGCCGGCCTTTGCGGAAGCCTCCTCGCGTTGCGAATGGCGCAGCGGGGTTTTAATATAACTTTGGTAGAAAAGCGACCCGATTTACGAAAAGTAAACCAAGACGCAGGACGTTCCATAAACTTAGCGTTGAGCGATCGAGGTTTACGTGGATTGCGTTTGGCAGGAGTTGAGGAAGAAGTAAAAAAACTGTGCATCCCAATGAACGGCCGGATGATTCACGACAAAGTTGGAAACACTTTTTTGAGTCCGTACAGCGGTAGAAAGAATGAATATATAAATTCCATTTCACGACCCGGTTTAAATATGTTGCTTTTGGACGAAGCCGAAAAATTGCCGAACGTAAAAATCATTTTTAATTACGCCTGTGAAGAAGTTGATTTGGAAAATGCTTCCGCAGTTTTTAAAGATTTCAACACAAAAAATGAAATTAAAATAGAAGCAGATGCTATTTTCGGTACCGATGGCGCTGGTTCGGCAGTTCGAAAAAGTATGTTCGACAGCCATAAATTTCTCTTCAGCTTTTCGCAACAATGGCTCAGCCACGGCTATAAGGAACTTGAAATTCCCGCTGCGGAAAATGGAGGTTTCCGCACGTATAAAAACGCTTTGCACATTTGGCCGCGAGGCGAAGATATGTTGATTGCACTGCCAAATCTGGATGGAAGTTTTACCGTTACCCTATTTCTTCCGTATGAAAACAGCGAGTATTGTTTCGCGAATTTGACCACGCCAGAGATGGTGCACGAATATTTCAACAAAGAATTTCCAGATGTGGTGGAAATGATTCCAAACCTTGCCGAGGAGTTTTTTGGAAACCCCACAGGTCCGCTCGGAACCGTAAAATGTTCGCCGTGGAATGCCTTTGGGAAAACGCTTCTTTTAGGCGATGCCGCGCACGCAATTGTTCCTTTTTACGGGCAGGGAATGAACGCTTCGTTTGAAGATATTGTGGTTTTTGATGAAATTCTTGAGAAATATATTTCCCAAGAAAACATGAATTGGAACAATCTTTTTAAGGAATATGAAGCGATTCGGAAAAAAGATACGGACGCAATTGCAAATTTGGCGGTAGATAATTTCCACGAAATGAAAGAGCACACCGCGATGGAAATTTTCCAAAGAAAAAGAAAACTGGAAACCGCATTTGAAGCAGAATTCCCAAAAGAATATTACAGCAAATATTCTTTGGTTACCTTTAAGGAATCAATCACTTATTCCGAAGCATTGAAACGCGGACGGGCACAGGACAAAGCGATTTTAAATCTTTTGGACGACGGAAAAATCAATGAAGAATTGGCGCTAAAGGAAAAACTGGAACTGGTAAAAAAAGAAACCGAAGCTATCCTTCACGACGATGAAGTGGCATTTGGGTAAAAATAAGAATATGGAAAATAATGAAAAAAATTCCCGCCTTCGCGGGAATGTGGTCGAAGGAAAAGCAACGCCGCGCGGCGCATATCCACACGTAAAGCGCGTGGGCGATTTTATATTTATTAGTGGAACAAGTTCGCGTTTGCCGGACAATACCTTTGCGGGCGTTCATAAAATTGACGAAATGGGCACGATGCATTTCGATATAAAAGAGCAAACCCGCGCTGTACTCGAAAACATAAAAGATTACTTAGCCACCGAAGGCGCAACAATGGCCGATGTTGTAGACGTTACCAGTTTTTTGGTTAATATGAATGACTTTGCCGGTTACAATCAAGTATACGCTGAATATTTTAATAAGGAAACCGGACCGACGCGTACTACAGTTGCCGTACACCAATTGCCGCATCCGCATTTAGTGGTGGAGATTAAGGCGATGGCTTATAAACCGCTCTAAATGCAAAAAATCCTAAACTACATAAACGGCGAATACGTTGAACCACTTTCAAAAAAATGGTTGGATAACTACAATCCTTCCAATGGCGAAGTGTATTCCCAAATTGCAAATTCAAATGCGGAAGATATTGAAAACGCATATCAAGCGGCAAAAGCAGCGTTCCCCAAATGGAACAACACAACCATTGACGAACGCAGCAGAATTCTTCTAAAAATTGCTGATTTAATTGATGAAAAATTAGTTGAATTGGCAGAAGCCGAAGCAAAAGACAACGGCAAACCATTGAGTTTGGCGTTGGCAGTTGATATTCCGAGAGCTTCTGCAAACTTCCGTTTTTTTGGAAATGCAATCACACAATTCGCCAGCGAAGCGCACGAAAGTGTAGGTTTGAATACAATTAATTTTACGCTTCGCCAACCTATTGGCGTGGTCGGTTGTATTTCGCCGTGGAACCTTCCACTTTATTTATTTACTTGGAAAATCGGTCCAGCAATTGCCGCAGGAAATACGGTGGTTGCAAAACCCAGCGAAATAACCCCATTGACCGCTTTTCTTTTAGGGGAAATCTGCACCGACGCTGGTCTTCCAAAAGGGGTTTTAAATATTGTTCACGGAACGGGTCCTTCAACAGGACAAGCGATTGTGGAACATAAAAATATTAAAGCTATTTCCTTTACCGGTGGAACAAAAACCGGTGAAAACATTGCCCGAATCGCTGCGCCAATGTTTAAAAAATTGTCTTTGGAATTGGGCGGAAAGAACCCAAACCTCATTTTCGCCGATTGCGATTATAAAAAAATGTTGGACGTAACCGTACGTTCTTCATTCGCAAATCAAGGGCAGATCTGCCTTTGCGGAAGTAGGATTTTTGTTGAAAAACCGATTTACGAAAAATTCAAAAAAGATTTTATTGAAAAAGTAAAACAACTCAAAATAGGAAATCCGTTTGATGCCGAAACAAATATTGGCGCTTTGGTTTCCAAACCCCATTTGGAAAAAGTGGAATCATACATTACAATCGCAGAAAATGAAGGTGGAAAAATTCTTTGTGGCGGAAATCGGGTGACAGTAAAAGGTTTCGAAAACGGTTATTATTTGGAGCCAACAGTAATCGAGGTTTTTGACGATCAATGCCGCGTAAACCAAGAGGAAATCTTCGGCCCTGTTGTTACAATTATGCCTTTTGAAACCGAAGAAGAAGTTTTGAAAATGGCAAATTCGGTAAAATACGGATTGTCCTCAACGCTTTGGACTTCAGATCTTAACCGTACAATGCGCATTTCAAAAGAAATTGAAGCCGGAATTGTTTGGGTAAATACGTGGTTGAACCGAGATTTACGAACTCCTTTCGGTGGAATGAAAGACAGCGGTGTGGGTCGTGAAGGAGGATTTGAAGCGCTTCGGTTTTTTACTGAGGCGAAGAATGTGTGTATCTCTTATTCCGGTAAAAGCGTGAATCCCATGGAATGAAAAAACGAAATTTGTAATTTCTTCTCCAACGTACTTGAGAAATGAACACTTCTCGTAAAATGGGAATTAGTAGGAAAAGGGTACTTTTAAAAAATTTAATTATCATGAAAAAACTTTACTATTTTTTCGTCCTGTCAACTGCGACAACCTTTGCCCAAGCCCCTTTCGTGACCACTTGGCAAGTCGATTCCTTCGATTTAGGTATTACCGTCCCGACCTTGGAAACCTTGAATTATAATTACACCATTGATTTTGGGGACGGCACAATCCTTAACAATGTGACTGGCGACGCAAGCCACACCTATATCACGCCTGGCATTTATACGGTAAGCATTACGGGGGATTTTCCGGCCATATATTTTAATGGTCAATTTGGTTCCTACGATATAAAAAGCGTTGAACAATGGGGCGATATCCAATGGGCAACAATGGAATCCGCATTTCAAGATTGTATTTTTTTAGTAGTGAACGCCACCGATGTCCCCGATTTGAGCCAGGTCACAAATCTCTCGGGAATGTTCCAAGGTTGCCGCGACGCATTCAACCAATCGTTGAACAATTGGGATGTTTCCAATATTACTAATATGAGTTTCATGTTTTATGGTACCGATTTGTTCAATCAACCCTTGAATAATTGGGATGTTTCAAATGTTGTTGATATGAATGGCATTTTTGCTGAGACCGAAGCATTCAATCAATCTTTGGAAAGTTGGGATGTATCAAATGTTGTGACCATGAACTCAATGTTTTATAATGCCAGCTCGTTCAATCAACCTTTGAACAATTGGGATGTTTCTAATGTGGAGGACATGAACCTTATGTTTGCTCATGCCCTTTATTTCAATCAACCCTTGAACAATTGGAATGTTTCCAATGTTGTCGATATGTCCGAAATGTTCGATTTGGCCTACTACTTCAATCAACCTTTAGACAATTGGGATGTTTCCAATGTCACAGATATGTCAACCATGTTTTATTATGCTTCGAATTTTAATCAAGATTTAGCCAATTGGGATTTTAATAGCAATAATGACTTTGAGAATTTTGTAAGTAATAGTGGATTAAACATTGCCAACTACGATGCTCTGTTGGCGCGTTTTGTTGACCTGGGCTTACAGGATATGTATCTCGGGGCCGAAGAACTCCAATATTGCGATGAAGCCTCTCGAAACAAACTCATTGATAATTTGGGATGGGAAATTTATGGCGATTCCTTATCCGCAGATTGCAATTTGGCCCTCATCGAAAACGACCTTCACGAATTCATCAAGATTTATCCCGTTCCTACTAAAGACTTTTTGCTACTGCAATTCCCGATAGGGATAGACGTAAGCCAAGTTGAAGTTTTTGACGTACACGGCGAAAAAATAAAAATAATTTCCGATAGCCCGAAAAAAATAAATGTGGGAAACATGGCATCGGGTCATTATTTTATTAAAATTCACACAAATCGGGAAACACTTGTAAAGAAATTTATTAAACTTTAAAATTTAAGTCAGAAAATGTTCCCTCGAGTGTAGTTGAAGGATAGTCGAGGCCCGATTGAAATTGTAACATAAAAGCCCTTCGACTGCGCTCAGAGTGACAGCGAAAAAAATATTATGAATTTAGATTTAACAGATAAAAACGCAATGGTCTGCGGAAGTACGGCAGGTATTGGAAAAGCAACTGCTATTCAATTGGCAAAATTGGGTGCGACCATTACTTTGGTTGCCCGTGACGAAGCGAAATTAAAGGAAACATTAATTGAACTTGCTCACGAAAAAGGTCAAAAACACAACTATTTTGTGGCAGATTTCACCAAACCCGATGAAGTAAAAAAGAAAGCTGAATTGGCTGCTTCAAATAAAACTTTTCACATTTTGGTGAATAATACTGGCGGACCAAAAGGCGGACCTATTTTTTCTGCAGGAACTGAAGAGTTTGAAAAGGCCTTCTCAATGCACGTAATATGTAACCAGATTTTGGTGCAGGCGCTTGTTCCCGGAATGAAGGAAGCAGATTACGGCAGGATTATAAATATTATTTCCACTTCCGTAAAACAACCTATCGATGGCCTTGGCGTGAGCAACACCATTCGCGGCGCTGTTGCCAATTGGAGCAAAACTTTGGCTAATGAATTGGGCCAATTCGGAATAACGGTAAACAACATTTTACCTGGTTTTACCGCTACTGATAGGCTTGAAGACATCGTGGGAAATGCCGCAAAACGAATGAATAAAACCGAAAAGGAAGCGAGCGACTTTATGAAAAGTCTCGTTCCTGCACGGCGTTTTGCGCAACCTGGTGAAATTGCAAATGCTGTTGCGTTTTTGGCGAGTGAAGCCGCAAGCTACATCAATGGAATAAATCTTCCGGTTGATGGCGGACGCACCAAAAGTTTGTAACTTTAGCACAACAAACAACCTCGAATGAAACGAAAACTTCGCATTAACGGCCACTCACATCTACTTCCTTATCCCGAGGAAATTCCACAGTTCATGCAGGACAAAGGCATTTTTTGGGTAGATAAAGATCGAAAATTTATGCTCCAAAAAGATTGGAGTCGCCCCGTAACAGATTCTAGTTTCTTTTTGAACGAAAAACTGGAATGGATGGAGCGTTTCAAAATAGACCACGCTGTAGTTTTAAACCTTTCCCAGCTCTATGGAAACGGACTCCGCGTGGAGGAAATGAAACAAGCTCTTCGTTTTCAGAATGATTTCAACGCAAAAGTACAGCATGACCATCCCTCAAAATTTACCTGTGGGTTTGTGGTACATCCGGGGTTTGTCCGTGGCGCACTTTGGGAAATGGAACGCTGTGTGGAAGAGTTGGGAATGCAGCTTCTATGTTTACCCACACATTATATGGACACCATTGGTACCTGGCGCTGCATTTTTGATGAAGAAAACGAACCCATCTTTGAGCTGGCTTCAAAATACAATCTTGCGGTTGAAATACATCCCTATGACGGCGAAAAATTCATAAAGTTAGAAAACACGGCTTGGCGCTTCCACCTTATTTGGATGCTTGCGCAATGTGCCGACGCCTATCACTTTTTAACTTTAAATGGTTACGCAGATAAATATCCCGGAATGCGCACTTGCTTTGCTCACGGTGGCCAATTGGCACAAATCAATCTAGGAAGAAGAATCCAAGGTTTTGATGGCCGTCCCGATCTTTTCAAAGGAAAAGTACATCCACGGAAATCTGTTGGCCACAAAAATATTTTTTTCGATACTTTAGTGCACGACACCGGTTCTTTGGAATTGGTTGTAAAAAATCAAGGCGCAAAACAAGTTTTAGTTGGCTTGGATGATCCTTATCCGCTTGGTGAAATGGAAAGTGCTCCGCAGTCTTCTTATCCTGGAAAAATATTGGATTTAGCTTTGGAACGCAAAATTATAACCCAAGCGCAAGCAGATGCTATGTGGGAAGACAATGTAATCCAATGGCTTTGTGGGGAGGATGAAAACGCAAAACAGAAATTGGTGAATAGAATTCTCAACGGGGATTAAAAAATAACAAGCCAATACTGAATATTTATAAAATGGATTTTCTTCCCGAAAAATTAAATGATTACGTTGAAAAGCACTCGCAAGCCGAGCCGGAAATACTTGCAAAACTGAACCGTGAAACTTGGCAAAAACAAATGCAGCCACGTATGTTGAGTGGGCATTTGCAGGGGCGGGTTTTAAGCATGCTTTCCAAATTGATTCAGCCAAAAAATATTCTTGAAATAGGGACTTATACTGGTTATTCTGCTTTGTGTCTAGCCGAGGGAATGCGGGAAAACGGTGAGCTTCATACCATTGATATCAATGAAGAATTGTTCGATTTTCAACGGAAGTATTTTGACGAATCGCCTTTCGGGAAACAGATTTTTCAACATTTGGGCAATGCTTTGGAAATAATTCCGAAGCTTGAGAAAACTTTCGATTTAGTTTTTATTGATGCGGATAAAAACAATTATCCAAATTATCTGAAAATAATTCTTCCGAAGCTGAAAAAAGGATCCGTTATTTTAAGTGACAACGTGCTATGGAGCGGAAAGGTTGTGGAAAAATTAAAAGATGACGATGTTGACACTAAGGCACTTCTTCAGTATAATAAACTAATAAATGAACACCCAAAACTGGAAACCGTGCTTCTCCCGATACGTGACGGATTGGCAATTTCAAGAGTTATCGATTAGCCGTTTATGCGCCAGTGCTTTTTTGCAGAGAAAGTAAAAGAAAAAGGCAAATAAGGTTCCAACCAGTGCCCCCACAAAAATATCACTTGGGTAATGCACGCCCACATAAATCCGGCTCATTACAAAAATAAGCGGCCATATATATGCGAGGTATATCCAGTTTGTAAATTTTCGCAACACCAAGACCATAAAAGTGGTTATCGCAAAACTGGAGGAAGCATGGCCCGAAAAGAAACTGTAATTGGTTGGCTTCTGCAAAATACGGATTAATTCTCCCAAAGCCTCTACATTATTGGGCCGCAAACGCGCAACATAATCTTTTACAAAACCTGTAAAAAATATGGTTATACCAAAGGTCAATAATAAGAAAAAGGCAACTGTTGGACCTTTTTTCCATTTATAGTAGTAAAAAATGAGTATAAAGAAGAAAACAAATAATGGGGTCCAGCTTTCAATTTGTGTAACATAGATCCAAAAGCTATCGAAATGTTCAAAACCTAAACTATTTAGATAAATAAACAGATCCCTATCCCATTGCTTAAGGGTTTCCAGCATTTAAAACTTTCTTTTTATTGGGCCTGTAATTTCATCAACCTCATCTTTTACTTGGTCTATCTCCTTCCGAACATCTTTGGTAATATCTATATCAATGCCTTGTTTTTCAGCACTTTTTGTAATTTCAGATTTAATATCGTTGGTAGCGTCTTTTACCTGTCGCATCGCTTTGCCCATTCCTCGAGCAATCTCTGGTATTTTGTCAGCACCAAAGACCAAAAGCACGATGAAAAGGATAAAACCTATTTCGGCACCGCTAATAAAAAGAAAAATTGCCTGTGAAATCATGGTGCAAATATACTAATGAGTTATGAGTTATAACAGATGAGTTATGAGTTTTTATAAAAATCGTTTAATACAAAAAACCCTTCTACAAAAGATTTTG
>Ga0209344_10005252_pt1 | contig 11290 bp, 10 predicted proteins | sample Cruoilmetagenom6_FD_187293 | JGI IMG/M metagenome (GOLD analysis project Ga0209344, IMG submission 187293) | Oil polluted marine microbial communities from Coal Oil Point, Santa Barbara, California, USA - Santa Barbara Oil Seep Sample 6 (SPAdes)... | ecosystem: Environmental > Aquatic > Marine...
CGCGTTTCCCTGACAAGCAGGCCCTGTTTGCCGCCCTTGATGGCATGGAACTGGGGTTCGACGCCGTCCAGAAGGAAGCCATCGCAGAGATGACCTATACCGGCTGGGTGTGGACGACCGATAATTTCACGCGCATGTTCACCAATCCCGACACGGCCCGCATTCTGTTCAACACGATCATCTATGTTGGCGTCACCCTCGTTCTGTTCAATACTTCCTATGCCTTGGTGCTGGCCCTCGCCACCCATTACATGCCGGACACATCGGCCGGCATTTTCCGCGCCATCTGGCTGCTGCCGCGCATCTCGCCGCCGGTCATCTATGTGTTGATGTGGAAATGGCTGACTTGGGACACCGGCTTTCTGTCCACGTTCCTGCAAAATTTTGGCGTGCCCTCACGCAATTACCTGCTCGATAATGCTGCCAATGCCTGGTTCTTTGTCGTGCTGATCAACGGTTTTGTCGGCGCGTCCATGGGCATGCTGGTATTTTCCTCGGCTCTCAAGGCCATACCGCAAAGCCATTTCCACGCCAGCGAGGTGGACGGGGCAAACCGCTGGCAGCAAATCCGGCACATTGTCCTGCCGCAAATGCGCTGGCCGATCCTGTTTGTCACCTGCTACCAGACGCTGTCGCTACTGACCTCTTTTGACCTCATCCTGCTCTCAACTGGCGGCGGTCCGGGCGGGAGTACCGAGGTCTGGGCGCTGGCGACCTATCATACCGCGCTCAACAATTATGCCGGAAATCTCGAATACGGTCTTGGCACCGCCATGGCCCTGATCCTTGTGATTATCGGCATCGTTCTGGCGCTGATCTATCTGCGTCTGTTCAGTTATCGCGAGCTCGTCTCCAAACCATTGATCGAGCAATAACATGGCCATTCAATCCAAACTCTCGGCAAACTTCAAAGTCTGGCCGGTCGTACTGGCGCTCTCCATCGTCAGCCTGCCGCTGGTGTTGATGTACGTTTACCTGTTCGTCGATACCGTCACCAACACCGCGCCCGGCTCGCTCATTCCCAACAGCTTCACCCTGGCGCATTGGGATTTTCTCTGGCACACCAAACCGGGCAAGGCCAATATCTGGCGGGTAGCACTCAACACCCTGATTTTCGCCACCTCAACCACCAGTATCGTGCTGGTCGTCTCATCCATGGCCGGCTATGTGCTCTCGCGCCTCAATGTGCCGGGACGCGGCGTGTTTCTGGCTGGCGTCATGGTGTTGCACGCCTTCCCCTCGGTCACCCTGATCATTGCCATCTTCATCGTGCTGCAAATGGTGGGGCTCTACAATTCCCTGATCGGCGTCATTCTGGTCAAGGCCGCGCTCGACCTGCCACTCGGCATCTGGCTGATGAAGGGCTTTTACGACACCGTGCCCTGGGAAATCGAAATGGCCGGTATTGCCGATGGGGCCAGCCGGTTCACGGTCTGGCGGCGGCTGGTGCTGCCGCAGCTCAAACCGGCCGTGGCGGCGCTCGGCCTGTTTACATTCCTTTCGGGCTGGAGCGAATACATCCTGCCGCAGGTGCTGACCCCCGGCAATAAAGTGCAGGTACTTTCGGTTTATCTCGCCAGCCTGATTGCCGATGACAATAATTTCGACATGGCGCTCTTCAAATCTGTCGGCGTCTTTTACATCATCCCGGTGCTCATTCTGTTCCTGTTCTTCCAAAAGCACCTCATGAATATCTATGGCGGAGGCTCCAAAGGCTGATGAGAATTCTGCTCGACCAGTTCACCAAAAACTTTGGCGCAACCAAAGTCATCGAAAACATGACCCTTGAGGTCCATGACGGCGAAATGCTGGCACTCCTCGGCCCCTCGGGTTGCGGCAAATCGACGACCCTGTTCGCCATTTGCGGCATTCACCGGGTCACCGGCGGCCGCATCCTGTTCGGGGACAAGGACGTCACCGACGTGCCTAGCCAGCAGCGCAGTGTCGGCGTCGTCTTCCAGTCCTATGCGCTTTATCCGCATATGACGGTGGCCCAGAATATCGGCTTCCCGCTACAGGTGAAAAAGACACCTGCCGCCGAGATCAAACGGCAGGTCGCCGAGATCGCCGAAATGGTGCACATCGAAAACCTGATGGCACGGCGTCCGGCCGAATTGTCCGGTGGCCAACAACAGCGCGTCGCCCTTGCCCGCGCCCTGATCCGCAAGCCCGATGTGCTGCTGCTCGATGAGCCGCTGGCCAATCTCGATGCCAAATTACGACTGGAAATGCGTTCGGAAATCCGCCGCATCCAGCTCGAAACCGGCATCACGGCGATCCTTGTGACCCATGATCAGGTGGAAGCCATGAGCATGTGCGACCGGATTGCCATCATGAATGCCGGCGAGATCATCCAGATCGCCACCCCGACCGAAATGTATCACAACCCGGCCACTGAATTTGTTGCCGGCTTCCTCGGCAACCCGCCCATCGCCTTTTTGCGCGGCAAGGCCGACAATGGCGGTTTCGCGCTGGAGAACAGTGACGTCAAACTGGCCCTGCCCGGTGCCAAATCCAGAGCCCCGGATGGCAACCCGCTCTCGCTTGGCATCCGGCCTGAGGATTTCGGTCCTGCAGGCGACGCCATCATTCCGGGGAAAGTCGTTTTTGTTGAAACCCAGGGCCGGGAAAATCTCTATGATGTCCAGCTCGCCAATGGCAGCGTCTTGCGCTCGATCCAGCCCGTCCGAAATGACGTAGCGGTGGGCGATGATGTGCGCTGGGGTGCAAACAGCAATCAGATCATGGTCTTCACTCAGGATGGCACCCGGCTATGAACAAGCGCGATTTCACCCCGTTTCTGACCCGTTCCGGCTGGCCGCTGGACAAGCCCAACCTGCCGTTCTGCATCGGCCATCGCGGGGCCAGTGGGCATGTGACCGAAAACACGCTGGCCGCCTTCCGCCTGGCCTCTGAAATGGGTGCCGAAATGTGGGAGCTCGACACCCAGCTCTCCCGCGATGGGGTGGTGGTGGTCAGTCATGACGATCATTTGCAACGGGTCTTTGGCGTCGACAAACGCATATCCGAAATGACCGCCTCCGAACTCTTTGCGCTCGAAGGCGTCGACGTGCCCAGTTTTGCTGAAGTCGCTGCACTGGGGCGTGAGCTGGGTACCGGGCTTTATATTGAACTCAAGGCACCCGGCACCGGGCTTTTATGCTGGCGCGAGCTGGTGGCGCATAATCAGCGTTTCGCCAGCCTTGGCTCATTCGATACCAATCAGGTGCGTGAATTGCGCGATAGCGGCTGCGATTATCCGCTCTCAGTTTTGGTACGGGCGGGGAATGATCCCCATGCCATGGCCGATCGCGCCGGAGCCGATATCATCCATCTCTGCTGGGAACGGGCCAGCGAGCGGCCGCAGGATCTGGTGACGGAAGCGCTGTGCGCAAAAGCCTTCCAGTCCGGGCGTGAAATCATCCTATGGCATGAGGAACGCCCCGAAATCATTGCCGATATCATCCACCTGCCGGTTCTTGGCATTTGCACCGACTTGCCCGAAACCCTGCGCCCTGCAGACCAATCCAGAGCTTTTGCATGAGCCAGAAAAAAACACGCCCCCGCAAAGTCACCTCACATGATGTGGCAGAGCGCGCCGGCGTTTCGCGTGCAGCCGTATCGCGCACGTTTACCCCCGATGCCAGCGTCTCCGCTGAAACGCGCGAGAAAGTGCATAAGGCCGCCAAGGAACTGGGCTATCGCGTCAATTATCTGGCGCGCAGCCTGATCAACCAACGCTCCGATCTGGTGGGCGTCGTCGCTGCCGGTCTCGACAATCCGTTCCGCACCCTGCAGATCGACCATTTGTCGCGCACGCTTCTGGCGCATAATTTCCGGCCATTGCTGCTGCCCACATCGAGCACCGCCAGCACCTCCGATTTCATCGAGCAATTGCTGCAATATTCAGTCTCGGGCGTGCTGGTCACCTCCGATGCGCCGCCCACGGCCCTTTGCGAGGAATGCGCCGCCTATGGCATTCCCATCGTCCTGATCAACAAGGGCGAGGACATCCCCTTTGTCGACCGGGTTGTCTCCGACGACAAGACCGCCGGGCAAATGGCTGCCGATCTGCTGATCGAGGGCGGTGCCGAACGCCCCGCCGTGATGGCCGCCCCCGGTGTTTCCTATACAGCCCGCCGGCGTCTCGATGCCTTCGTTGCCCGTTGCCGCAACCTGGGCAAGACCCCCGATATCCTGCCAATCCCGGTCAATGACTATACCAGCGGTTTTGAAGGCGCAGCGCAATTGCACGGCACCAATATCGACGGGCTGTTCTGCGTCAACGACTACCTCGCCTGCGGCGTTGTCGACCGGCTGGCCAAGGATCGCGCCATACGCAAATCAGGACCGGTGCGGATTATCGGCCATGACAATATTCCCCAGGCAAGCTGGCATGCCTATCAACTGACCACCATTCTGCAACCATGCGACATTCAGGCTCAGCAGGCCATCGATCTGCTCATCTCGCGCATGGAGGAACCCGAAATGCCAGCACGCGTTGAGTTTACACCAGTGACCATGATTAAACGCAGGACCGCCTGATGCTGACCAAACTCTCCAGTCCCGATATTAAAGCTCGCGCAGAGTTTGCCGAAGCCCTTGCCCGTGACGCCGGGCGGGCCGCTGCCGCATTCCGCAAGAATGCCAGCGCTGAAACCCTTGTCATTGAAAACAAGGGCCATCAGGATTTTGTCACCATTGCCGACAAACAGACCGAAGAGACCATCCGCACAGCCCTTGCCAAAGCCTTTCCCGAAGACGGCTTCATGGGCGAAGAAACCGGTGGTGCGGTCAACACCGATGGCGTCTGGGTTGTCGATCCGATTGACGGCACCACCAATTTCCTGAGAGGCTTCCGGCATTGGGGCGTATCGATTGCCTTTGTGGTCGGCGACCATATCGAGATCGGCGTCATTTATGATGCCACACGGGACAAGGTTTTCACCGCCACACGTGGCGGCGGTGCCTTTAGCGACGGCACGCCGATCCATGCCTCGACCCTGACCGACCCCGACAAGGCCATAGCCATTCTCGGCCATTCCCGCCGCACCGATTTCGACATCTATTTGGGAGTCCTCAAGGACCTCTATGCCCGCGGCATCGACTATCGCCGGATGGGGGCCGCCGCAATCGGCCTGATCCGCGTCGCTGATGGCACGGCAGACCTATACTATGAAAGCCATCTCAACAGCTGGGACATGCTGGCCGGTGCCCTGATCGCCCATGAGGCGGGGGCTGCCGTACTGATGCCTTCAATCGCTGATATCCTTAGAGATGGTGGTCCGATTGTTGCCAATGCAGCCGGGTTAAATGATGAGTTTTCTTTTTTACACAAACAGTTAGCTTCCTCTTCCCAACAGCTTTAACATCGGTGCCCGGCATGGTGTCGGGACGTTATTAATAATAAGGGTGGTTCCATAGAAACACGATGAGCCTGTACCTCCTTTTGATACATCTGGCAGGGGCGATCACGCTGCTGCTCTGGGCCGTGCGCATGGTACGCACTGGCGTTGAGCGCAGCCAGGAACCTGCGCTGCGCCGCGTCTTGCGCGAGAGCAAGAATTCGCGCCTCAAGGCCGCCGGCATCGGCGCCGGGGTGGCAGTGCTGTTGCAAAGCTCAACCGCTGTTGCCGTCCTCGCGGCAGGCTTTGCCGGCACGGGCGCGCTGACGCTGGCGACCGGCCTCGCGCTGATGCTCGGGGCCGATCTCGGCTCGGCTATCGTTGTGCAAATTCTCTCTGTGGACCTGACCTGGCTGACCCCTGTGCTGTTGATCGGCGGCGGCTTTTGCTTCTTTCGCGGCAAGAACCGCGAAATCCGCCAGCTGGGCCGCATTCTCATCGGTATCGCCCTGATCCTGTTGTCGCTGCGCCTGATTGGCGAAGCCACCGAGCCTTTGCGTGAATCCGCCTTTTTGCCGACCATCGTCACCTATCTGCGCGGGGACTTCATCACTGCCTTTTTGATCGGTGCCGCATTCACCTGGCTGGTCCATTCAAGCGTTGCCTCCATTCTGCTGATCGCGACTTTTGCGGCTCAGGGTCTGGTACCGCCCGAACTCGGTGTATCGCTCATGCTGGGGGCCAATCTCGGCGGCGGGTTGATCGCCGCCGGATTGACCCGGCAAGGATTTATCGCCGCGCGGCAGATTGCACTGGGCAATTTATTGTTCCGCGGCATTGGCGCAGTGCTGGCCTTGCTGCTGGTCAATACCTTTACCCCTCCCTTGGCCCTTTTGGGCGACAGCCCGGCGCGGCAGGTCATCAATTTGCACCTGTTGTTCAATTTTGCGCTTCTGGTGATCTGCCTGCCCTTCACCGGTCTGGCCGCCGGAGCGGTGGAAAAAATCGTCAATGTGGATCACGCCCCCGAAACCGATCCGCTGGAGGGGGCGGCAAGCTGTCTCGATCAGGCAGTTGTCGGGGTGCCGGCACTGGCGCTGGCCAGCGCCACCCGCGAATTGCTGCGCATGGCCGAGATCATCGAGCGCATGCTGAGCCCGCTGATGGAAATCTACGAGACCGGCGACCCGGACAAGATCCGGCAGGCCAAACAGCTTGAAGCCGCGGTCAATCAGGCTGAATCCGAGATCAAGCTCTACCTCTCCACCATTGACTATCGCAATGAGGATGAAGCCAAGCGTGGCCAGGAATTATCGACCTTTGCCATCAATCTCGAATATGTCGGCGATGCGATTACCAAGACGCTATTGAAACTGGCTGTCACCCGGCGTGACCAGAAATTATCGTTTTCACCCGAGGGCTGGCGTGAACTTTCCGAACTGCACCATCGGGTGATGGCCAATATGCAGCTGGCGCTGAATGTCCTCGTTTCGAAGGACCGCGAATCCGCCCGGCAATTGCTGAGCGAAAAGGATGCCATGCGCTCGGCCGAGCGCCTGAGCCATGGCCAGCATTTAAAGCGGCTACAATCCGGCGCGATCAAAAGCATCGAGACCAGCAATATTCATCTCGAAACCGTCAGGGCATTGAAAACCATCAATTCCCTGTTCGCCAGCATCGCCTACCCGATTTTGGCGGAAAGCGGCGAATTGCTGGACAGCCGCCTGACCGGTGACAAAGGCCCGGTCAAGGCCTGAGCCACAGCAGAACACCCTATTCTGCTGACATCCGTTTGTGCCATGCCGCTTCCGTGGCAATGGCCTCGTCGGTGGTGATCTGGTCGACACGCAAAGCCATCAACCGGCTGAACGCAGCCCATTCCCCATCACTGAATCCCCCCTCGGGGTCTTTAAGGGTGAAGGTCCATGCATCAACCCAGGTGCCCTCGGCTTGGCAAAGCCCGATTAGATCGAGCCCTTCCGCATCGGCCTCGAGTATCAGTTGCCACGCGAGATAGACCGTGTCCGGTGCCGTGGCCCCGCGCAGGTCGGCCAGGAGTGATTGCTCCATGGCAGCAAGCCCGACCTGTTGATAAATGGCGACCAATGCATCAGTTGGATCGATCCCCCGCAGCAGGCTCGGCACATGCGCTCGCACTGCTTCGATCAGTTCGATACTGGCACCGCTGACAATAACGCTGGCCGGAATATCAGAAAAATAGCGGGCGAGATGGGCTACACCCTCCGCGCCGATTGCCTCAAAATCATCCTTCATGTCGAATTGCAGCAGAGCAGCGGGATGTGCCGTTCCCAGCACCGCCGCGAGGTCTTCGCTAAAGATCAGTGGGCGCGAACTGTCGGCAAATGAAAGCCCGGCCATTTCGGCGCGGCTTTTTTCGGCAATCCGGCCCTGCCCATTCGTCTCGCCTTCAAGCAGCGCGTCATGCAAAACCACAAAGCCACCATCCCCCCGCACCCGTAAGTCGAGCTCCATCGAAGCACCAAGCCGGAACCCTTCTTCCATCACCTCTGCCGAGAATAACGGATCGCGCATGCACCGCCGCAACCGGTGCCATTTCAGCCGGGTTACGTGGCCGGCTTGGGTAAGCGCAAGTCCGTCAGGGTGGGAAATTGTCATCAGATCACCGGATTTGAGGTGAATTGATTCAAGAGAATGCTACCACTATTTGCAAGTAAATCCATGAATTTAGATAGGGGGTTTTACAGTTGAGCCGGAGCGGAAGGAGCCGTCTATGCCGCTTAGGATTGCCACGCGACCTAAGGACCGCTCGCAATGACAAGCGAATACGCACCGCGCGCACCCGACTCCTCCTGGCACCTTGGAGGGTGAAACGTCCCTAGGTAATCCTCCCACGCTACGTGTCAACGGCAGGCCCTTTGGAGGTGCCCAGCTACTACCTGGTAGTTTCTTGGATCGGAAGAACTCAAACTCCCAATTATTCATTTTACGTGTCGGTGTACAAAACCAGAAAATTTGTTTCCAAAGCAGACCATGATCGATTGTTAGGATATGACGCATCGTGTTAGTCAATTCCCGTAATTGCAGGGAATGGGGCAGGTATGGGTAGAATTTCTGACTACGTCGTCGGACGCTTAAATGGGTTGTTTTGGCGTGTAGCGGCTAACCCTGTGCTCAGGGCCTTGGAGATTGAAACATATATCCATAGGCGGCTGGAATTCATCCGCACCCAACAACCCGAAAATCCCGTACTTTGCGGCTTTAAGGTATTTTCTCAGGTTGATGAGGATGGGATAATAGAAGCTATTGCTGAAAAACTTCCTATGGCAGCCCGAAACAAGGCATTTATTGAAATAGGATGCGGAAAAGGCATTGAAAACAATACAGCCTATTTGATTTTAAAGGGCTACAAAGGCGTTTGGGTCGACGGGTCCTCGAAAAACATCCAATATATTCTATCCGCGTTAGAGCCTGCTGCAAACGGCAAACAGCTGTTAATTGATGAAAGCATGGTATCCACATCAAATATAAAAGATTTACTCTCCAAATACACCAAACACATAGGCACGAATGAACCTGAATTCTTCAGCCTGGATATCGACGGCAACGATGCATTTGTTCTGACTGAGGCTTTGAAATTTATTCGCCCTGCGGTCATTTGCGTTGAGTATAATGGCAAGTTCCCAGCCAGCCTGAATTTATCGATACGACACAATGACCAACATTCATGGGATGCTGACGATTATCATGGAGCCACCTTGGCTCACATGGCCGAAGTTCTTCAAGAATATCGGCTGGTCTCATGCAATGTCGCCGGCACCAATGCATTCTTCGTGCGAAGTGATTGCGCGGAAAATTTTGCCACCTATGCTCTATCAGAGCTGTACCAACCTGCGCGTCATGAATTGGTCAAGCGTTCATGTGGACATCCACCCTCACTAAAATGGGTACGTGACGCGCTCCTCATTCGCTAAAGGCCGCTCGCAATGACGGGCGTGCATGCGATGCGCGCCCTGGGCTCTTCATCCTGTCGCCCTTGGAGGATGAACCGCCCCCTGATTAAACCTTAGTTCAACCGTTGCTGGGTCTCCACATCAAAGATATGCAGTGCCGCCATATTGGCCGTGACATGCACCACATCGGTAATATCGCGCTCGACATCCATCGCCGCCACCAGCGACTGACCGCCGACATGGCCATGTACCAGTCGCTGTGCGCCCAGTTCCTCAACATAGGCGACCGTCAGCGGCAAGGCACCCGCCGTACCGGCGCTGACCGGCAACAGGTCTTCGGGACGGATACCAAGGGTGATGCGCTTGGTGCCATTGAGCTGCTGGCGGATATTGAGGCTGGCGTCGCCCACACGGGCCATGCCGTCCGCATGTTCGGCCGCAATCAGGTTCATTGCCGGCGAGCCGATAAAACTGGCGACAAAGGTCGAGGCCGGCTTGCGATAGACTTCGAGCGGCGTGCCGATCTGTTCGATCACCCCCCCATTGAGCACCACCAGCCGGTCAGCCAGGGTCATGGCTTCAAGCTGGTCATGGGTGACATAGATCGAAGTCGTACCGAGGCGCTTTTGCAGCTGCTTGATTTCGCCACGCATCTGCACCCGCAATTTCGCATCGAGATTGGACAAGGGCTCATCGAACAAAAAGGCTGCCGGTTCGCGCACAATCGCCCGCCCCATCGCCACGCGCTGACGCTGACCGCCCGAAAGATTACGCGGCTTGCGGTCGAGATAGTCGCCGATCTCGAGAATGCGCGCGGCTTCCGCTACCCGGGTCTCGATTACCGCCTTGGGCAAGCCCTGGTTCTTGAGGCCGTAGGAGAGGTTCTGGCGCACACTCATATGCGGATAAAGCGCATAATTCTGGAACACCATGGCAATGTCACGTTCCGCCGGGTCAAGATCATTGACCACGCGGTCGCCGATACTGACGGTGCCCCCGGTTATGGTCTCAAGACCGGCCACCATGCGCAACATGGTGGATTTGCCGCACCCGGAGGGCCCGACCAGGACGATGAACTCGCCATCAGCAATGCTGACATTGATGCCTTTGACGGCATGAATTCCGCCTTGATAGGTCTTTTCCAGATCGGTAATTTCAATCATTGCCATGTTATTTCTCCGTTTCCGTCAGGCCTTTGACGAACAGGCGTTGCATGAAGATGACGACCAGCACGGGCGGCAGGCCGGCGAGGATGACCGCAGACATGACAATGTGCCATTGCGGTTGCGCATCCGAGACGTCGGCCATGCGCTTGATGCCCATGACCACCGTATAGAATTTGCTGTCGGTGGTGATCAGCAGCGGCCAGAGATACTGGTTCCAGCCGAAGATGAAGAGGATTACGAACAGTGCCGCGATATTGGTGCGGCTCAAGGGCAGCAAGATATCAAAGAAGAACTTGACCGGCCCGGCCCGGTCGACACGCGCCGCCTCCACCAGTTCATCGGGCACAGTCAGAAAGAACTGCCGGAACAGGAAAGTGGCAGTCGCCGAGGCAATCAGCGGAATGGTCAGTCCGGCATAGGAATTGAGCATGTGCAGGTTCGCCACCACTTCAAAAGTGGGCATGATCCGCACCTCGACCGGCAGCATCAGCGTGACGAAGATGATCCAGAACGCGAACACGCGGAATGGAAACTGGAAATAAACAATGGCATAGGCCGAAATGATCGAAATGGCGATCTTGCCGATGGCAATGGTCAGCGCCATCACCAGTGAGTTCCACATCATCATCGTCAGCGGTGGCGCACCAAGGGTCGAGGCACCTTCAAACAAAATCTGACTATAGTTTTCCACCAGATGGGGACCCGGCAATAGCGGTGCCGGTCCCGAGGTGAATGAGGTCGCGTCATAGGTCGAGGCGACAAAGGCGATATAGACTGGAAAGACGATGATCAACACACCGGCGATCAGGATCAGGTGTGAGAGGAAGTTAAGCAGGGGGCGGTTTTA
>Ga0209344_10005253_pt1 | contig 11286 bp, 10 predicted proteins | sample Cruoilmetagenom6_FD_187293 | JGI IMG/M metagenome (GOLD analysis project Ga0209344, IMG submission 187293) | Oil polluted marine microbial communities from Coal Oil Point, Santa Barbara, California, USA - Santa Barbara Oil Seep Sample 6 (SPAdes)... | ecosystem: Environmental > Aquatic > Marine...
GAAGTTGAGTTCTATGGTCCAAGGACCAAGGAAGAGAAGATCAAGTACGAGGCCATGATGGAAAGGCGCGATGAGGCCCAAGAGATCGTTAGTGAGATGAAAGGGCTATACGACAACGAAACCAATCCCGGCATGCAAGAGGTCTATCTGTCCGAATGGATCCATGAGCAAAAGATCTTCGACATACTGAACGAAGGGATGGGATGGCGGTACCAGGAGGACCTCGGTGATCGCTGCTATGAACCCGGAGCTACGCGCAAGGGTGGTCGCAGAGGTACTCGCATTTGGTGTGCCCCACCCTGAATGGGGAGCAACTCCGATTGCGGTTGTTCGATTACTTACCAACATGAACACGTCATCCGAGGAACTAATGGCGTGGTGCGGTCAAAAACTTGGAAGAGTGAAACGGCCGAGCAAAATCGTCTTTTCCGATATTGCGCTTCCCACGAACTCGGCAGGAAAGTTGCTAAGATGGGCAGCTCGAGAGAAATTTCTCAGCGAGCAATGAGATCAATGCCCACATTACTGGGAACCGTCAGGCCGCATGCTTCAATTGGTATGGTGGACAATGTCGCAAGCGATCTTAGTCGGAAAAGCTATCTCAGCTAATTCACATGCTGAGAGCAGGAAGAGCGAACCGTTTGATAAAACGCGCCCTTTGGTCTCCGCTTAAATCGGGACGATGAATGAGCAGGAAATGCACGTGCCTTACCCATTCAGCGACCTGCTCGTCGGTCAGTTCGGTGCGAATCTTATTCTCATTGCGTCCGAGATCGATCGCGCTCTGCCAAGTTTCCATAAATAGCCGATCGCCGATAGAACCTCTGGAGAGTAGCAGCTGATCGAACTGCATGGATCCTTCATTCTGGGAGATTGACTGCCATAGCTCGTCTGCTTCAGCCAATTCTATGGTCAGAATCGAACCTTTAACCACGGCGTCCTCAAAGCTCGCCGCATTTTGCAGAGCCTCTTTTACCTGCTGGGCTATTCTCGACATGCGGCGAATAACGATCGCCGCCAGTATCGCGCCGCGATTTTCAAATGTGCGATAAACCGTCATCCTGCCGATGCCCGCACTTTCGGCGATATCATTAATCGACACTTTGTTGGCACCGAACCGCCGGATGCACGCTTCCGCGGCCTCCAATATGGCTTCTTCCTTCGTTGGCATCTGGTAGTCGCCCCGATCATTTTCCCAGTTTCAGATACATTAACCGCTTTGGCTTTCCTCGTCACGATAATGCCGCCAGCCAGAAGGTCAGGCGACATCATCTTTCGAGCCGTCTCACCAACACAGTTGACAGAAAAAGATACATGGTACAATTAGTATAACGTGTACCAAAGGGGGGGTATTAGTGAAATTCGATACAATTATCCGCAACGGGACCGTAATCGACGGCACAGGCTTTCCTCGGTTTCAGGCAGATATAGGCATAGCCGATGGCCGTATTGTCACAGTCGGAAAGCTAACCGGTGCGGCTGCTGCCACGGAAATTGATGCCACAGGCTATATCGTCGCTCCTGGCCATGTTGATTCACACACGCACTATGATGCGCAGATTTTCTGGGATCCCACGTGTTCCAATGCGGGAGAGAATGGAATTACCACCGTGGTAACCGGAAATTGCGGCTTCGGCTTTGCACCCTGCAAAATTGAGGATCGCAGCCGTTACATGAAGATGATGGAAACGACCGAACAGGTGCCTGAGGTCCAGATGATCAAGGGGCTGAAATGGAGTTGGGAGACATTTCCCGAATTCGTTGAAGCGTTGAAATCGATACCCAAGTCAATCAACATCATGATGTTCATGCCGCTCACTGCGCTGATGTTTTATGTAATGGGCGAAGAGGCAAAATCCCGCCGACCCAATGACGTTGAAATGCAGCGGATGAAAGACCTGTTGGCTTCGGCGATGGACGCGGGAGCCTGCGGCCTGTCGCTGAGTTTCATGGGCAAAGTAAACAACCATGTTGACGTGGATGGCACGCCCATGCCGACGGATATTATGGATCCCGATGATGCCTATGAACTGTCAACGGTTCTGCGGGACCGGGATGAGGGCATAATTCAGGTGATTTCCCAGATCGGCCCCGTTGGCGACCGGACGATCAGTGAAGGCCTAGCCAGGGCTTCAAACCGGCCAATACTGCATAATGTATTTTCCGTCAGTGAATTTACGCCCGACCTGCATCGCAAGAGCATGGATTGGCTGACCGCGAAGAACAGCGAAGGACTAAAAATCTACGCAGCGACGGTCGTCACCCGCGCGTGGAACGAAGTGGATCTGTTCCGTTCGCCGGGTTGTGCGCTTGATGCGTTGGACGTTTACCGCGAACTGACCTTTGTGGCGGAGCCGGAGGAAAAACGGGCGCTGCTGAATGACGCAGGGTTTCGCAAGAGATTTAACGATGCCTATGATCCAGTCATGTTTGAAGCGACAGCCGGGGCACTCGATAAATATACGGTGATCTCGCTTGGCGACGGTGTGCAGGACGATGATGGCATTATCGGGAAAACGCTTCGTCAGGTGGCTGACGATCGGAGCATTACCGAAGTTGATGCCTTTATTGATCTGGCGCTGGAATATGATTTGAAAGTTGAATTCCGGACACCGGGGATTGCCGAAGATCCCGCAAAAGTGGCAGAATTGCTTGGGCACAGCCATGTACTGGCGGGTGCGTCAGACGGTGGCGCACACACGAAAAATTTCAGCGGCGGGCAATGGTGCACAGATTTGTTACTCTGGCTGACGGCCGAAAATGAACATTATTCGCTGGAAGAAATGCATTACCGGCTGGCATATCAACCCGCACGCGTCATGGGCCTGCGTGATCGCGGCGCGTTGCTGGAGGGTATGGCTGCGGACATATTGATCTACCGCCTAGACGATCTTTTCTATGATCTTGAGCGCATGGATGTGATCTACGATCAGCCCGGAGGCGATTTCCGCCGCAAGGCTCGGGCCGGCGGGTACCATAAAATTCTTGTAAACGGGGAAGTCACGTTCAACGGCGGAGATCCCGACAAGGGGCGCGCTCCTGGGCAATATCTATCGGGTTTAGATTTCGATCACCAGCAAGAAGCTGTGGCGGCTGAATAGGGGCGTCACTTACAAAAAATATTCACAGCCGACAGATCAAAAAGATCGCCGGTTTCTTCGGGGAGAGGGAAATGCGTACTAGATTATTGGCCGGGGCCGGGTGCTTCGCAATTGCAACAAGCGGCCTTTCGGCAACAAATGCACAGGCACAAATCGCTGACACACTAGGCGATCCGAATACGCAAAATTCCAACACGATCATCGTGACAGCCGAGCGGCGCGAGGCAAATCTTCAGGACGTGCCTGTCGCGGTGCAGGTGATTTCCAACGAGGAGCTTGAGCGCGCTGGTGTTTCTCAACTGACCGATCTGGAGCAGGTGTCTTCCAGCCTTATCGTCAATAATGTGACGAGCAACGTGAACGCCTATATCCGCGGCGTCGGATCAACGGTGCAAGGCTCCGGTTTCTCGCCAAGCGTGGCGATTTACGTCGATGGCGTTTATGTTTCGCGGCTCACAAGCGGGTCATTTGACCTCGATAACATTGAATCTCTGCAAGTGCTAAGGGGTCCGCAAGGCGCGCTTTACGGCCGTAGTGCAACCGGCGGTGCCATAGTAATCACGACCAGCACAGCAGACCCCGGCGATCCGATCTCAGGTCGCGTATCAGCCACATATGGTAACTATGATACACTTGAATTTTCCGGGCGCGTTTCAGGCGGGATTGGTGACAATGCCGCGTTCAGTTTGACAGCGACCAAGCGCGATCGAGACGGGTTTGTCAATAATCTCACGCCAGCAGGTTTTGGCCTCAATACCGAAGATCTCGATGATCGTGATTCCTTTTATGTTGGCGGTTCGCTGGTCATCGAACCGACGCCGGATCTGAATATCACGCTGCGTGGTTCTTACTTTGATGCAACCGATCGCAACGCAATGGCGTACCAGCCAGTTGGTCTCGATCTCGCAACACCGCCTTTTGGTCTAAATGGAACCAGCACGGTGCTTGCCGGGACACTTATTCAATTTGGTCTTCCAATTCCCAATGCGCTGGCTGCTGCTGCAGGTTTCCAATATTCTAGCCAGTTTGGGGAGACGTTTGACGTTGAACGAAATGGCTATACCAACGGAGTGCTCGAAGGGAATTCGCTTGATGGGCAGTTCAATCACCTATCGCTGTTGACGCTATCGGCAGCTCTGAACTGGGATCTTGGTGGTGTCACTTTGACCTCGATTTCGTCGTATACCGATTCCGAAAGCGATGCTTCGGTGGCAGTCATTGGCGTTGATCCACGCACGCTGCCTGACGGCTTTAATGGTGGTTCGATCGGATTCTCCGGAGATTTGCCATCTGAAGCCTTCACGCAGGAAATCCAGATCGCGTCCGACCGCGGGCCGATTGAGTGGGTAGCGGGCATTTACTATCTGAAAGAGGATGGCAGCACGGATCTGACCGGGGACCTTTTTGGCTTATCGCTGTTTTCCGCGCGAAATGACTGGGAGGTGGAGTCGATCTCCGCTTTCGCACAGGTGACGATTCCATTTACCGATCGCTTCAGCGGTACAATCGGCGGGCGTTACACGGATGAAACCTTCACGTTGGCCGACCGATATGATCCGACCGACCCGCGATCCGTTAGTCCGCTCTTGCCGAATTTCGGGACGCGGAAACAGGATTCATCCCAGTTCACCTATACTGCGCGTTTGAACTACGACACCGGCCCGCTGCTTGTTTATGGCGGTATCAGCACCGGCTTTAAAGCGGGCACGTTGAGTGCGATCAACCCGTCGAGCGCTGGCGTCGAGCCGGAAGAGATTACGAGTTTCGAAGTTGGCCTAAAATCCGAACCAGCCAGCGGCGTACGGCTCAATTTTTCGGCTTTCTATTATGATTATAACAATATCCACATCGCGTTTACGGACTCAACATCGGGTGCAAGCTTGTTGGTGAACGGTACGGGCGGTGAGGTGATGGGGGCGGAAGTAGAGTTTTTCGCGCACCCATCCGACTGGCTAACGCTTCGAGGCGGTGCGACGATTCTCGATACTGAATATGATCAGGATGTGGTTGCGCTTGGCAATACCGTCGCACTAGGCGGCCAGCGGCTCGTCGGTGCACCGGAATTCTCATTCGCTCTGGGCGCGGATTTTCGAGCACCATGGATTGAATCGGGTGATTTGGTTCTCGCTACGTCGCTCAATTATAATAGCGGCTATTTCTTTGATGGAGAGAATAAGGTCGGGACAGGCGGGGTGGATGCGTCAGGATATGCAACCGTAAACCTCAACCTCAGCTATACGCCAAACAGCGAAAATTGGAGCGTTGCGCTCTGGGCGAACAATATCTTCGACGAAGAATATTTCCAGGCAGGCATCACGCAGGGCTTCATTAACAGGCAGGCAATCCCATCAAACCCTGCTCAATATGGTATTACAATTGGCTTCGGTTTTTAAGGGCGTTCAATGAGCTATGATCCATCTTGGAATAGAAGCCACGCGCCGTCTGGCGATGAGAGCTGGCAAGAAAGCGACGCCTATTGGTTCTACGATGCCAAGATAGGTATCGGCGGGTGGCACCGGGTAGGCCAGCACCCTGATCAGAAGACCGGGCAGGATTGTCATTTTCTGTTCGTGGAGGGCGGCGAGCGGGCGCTCTCGCTCGCCCCCGACAAGGGCGCAATCCTCAGCCGAACTGAGGAAGGTCAATCAGTCGGTACGTCTTATGCCCGGCACGTGGATGGCGATGTGATGAACTTTGGTTGGGATGACACAAGTTCTTCAGCGCAACTCGAATATTACGAGAGTTTTTACACGCCCCGCAACTGGAAAGCTGAGGCCGAAGACGCCGAATATTCCGACCAGGTCAATGCTGCAGGGGGTCATTTGGAAGTTGCTGGACGGCTGCGAGGTGCGGTGCGGGTCGGCAATGCCGAGTACGAAATCGATGCTCTGGCTCATCGCGACAAGTCGTGGGGAAATCGAAATTTGCACGAATTTTCAGCATTATGGTTTTCTAACGGCACCGTTGGCCCCGAACTATCCTGGGCCAGCATGATGGTGCGCATGACCAATGGCGCGGTAATGAAAATGGGGTTCATTGTTCGCGAAGGAATGAGCGAAGACATAACCGACATATTGACTAGCGTTTCATTGTCGGACGACGGATTGAGCAGCACGGGTGCACATTTCAAACTCATCACTCCGACGCAAGAATTGTCTGTTCCGATGCAGCCCAAACAGGGATTCATGCAAACCTTTCCGCCCTCGATGATTGTCACTGATCATTGTTCGTCGGTGGAGATCGACGGACGGGAAGGCTTTTGCGATCTCGCTGTAGTGTCCAATCCGTTTAGGGGCAGTTTCATACCCACTGCCTCTGATGTGCGTGCGATCTGTGTTGATGAGGGGTTGAGCCCGGCTGCCGATTATTCGCAACTTTTGCTGACAAACTAGATCACCCGGAGAGACATATGGAAAGCCAGTCAGAACAGGATATTGCTTCCAAGAGCAGCATTGATTCCATTATTGGTGAATCGCGCGGAGCGAGGAATGAGATCACCGCAGAATCTCTGACAACCTTCCTAAAGGCGCAGAACGGTATCAGTGATGATGTCTTCGTCTCAGACGTCAGGTCCGTCGGCGAGAACGCCGGGGCATCAAGTGGAAGTCTGATATTTGAAGGGGTGTTCAGCGGCGGCGCAAAGGCTCGCTATCTGATAAAGTACGATCCGCAATCGCCGATGGCACCGTTTCACCAATATGACATGGCGGCGCAGTATCATGTCCAGCAGGCTCTCCACGAATCTGGCGTTCTGACACCCAAGCCTCTGTGGTTTGATGCCGACGGCAGCATGCTGGGGACTCCGGGCTATGTAATGGAGTTTATCGAAGCGGAATCGCCGGCGGCATCAGCCTATACCAACGGTTTGATGGCCGACGCAGCGCCAGCCCGCAGGACAGCAATGACAGTGGAAGCGGTAACCGCATTGGCATCGATGCATGATGTCGACTGGGTGGGCCAGAAACTCGACTTTCTGTTGAGGCGCGCGGCAGGAGAGACATCAATATCGCGTGATATCAACTGGATCCTGGATATGGTCCACTACAACCAGATGCACGACAAACGTATTGAGCGCGCCGCCGCCAAACTAATAGCGGATCAGCCTCAAGGCGTTGGAGATGTGCTGATTCACGGTGATAGCAAGTTCGACAATTTTCTGTTCGTCGATGACAAGGTCATCGCGGTTATCGATTTTGAAAACTCGACAATCGCCCCACGCGAACATGACCTCGCCTATAATGTCTTTACCAGCGAGTGCATGTCTTGGGGGTTGGAGCGCCCGGACGGGTTCCTCTCCGAAGAGGAAATGTGTGCGGCCTATGAAAAGGCCAGTGGACATCAACTGCGGCACTGGGACTATTTCATGAAGCTGAACCGGTTCAAATTCAGTGCCTTCATTCTTTCTTACACCGCCAGAATGCCGGGGGTTCAGGAACAGAATCCTGATTTCTACGCCTATTTCTGGGACCATATCGAGAAACTCGGCGGCTAAATACTTCACATCGGACAAGCGAGATTGCTCTATGCCTACACTGGTTGTTTCCCACACGCTGAACGCAGATCATTGGAAAGACTCATGGAAAGAAAGCGGCCCGGGAAGCCGTCGCAGCATGTTCCGCGATGCGGGAGTGACATCTTTCCGTCTGTTTCAGAGCCCCCAAGAACCGGGCCATACGGGTCTGATATTGGAAGCCGAGGATCTCGACAGATTTTTCGCCTTTACCGCCAACGAGGAATCGGTTGCTAAAATGGCGGAGCATGGCATCGATTTTGACTCGGTGAGGATCCTGACTGAAATCGATATGCCGGACGCGGACTAATCATCAAATCGTCTGCAGATAAACAGCGATGAAAACGCCCGCCGCGGTTGCCTATCCCGATATTGACGGTTTCGTTCTCGAAACGGTTGAGATTGAAGACCCTCGTTCGGATGAGGTGATGGTCGAAATCGCGGCCGTCGGCCTTTGTCATACCGATCTGGTCTTTAAAACTGGTGCGGGAAACTACCCGCTGCCGGCGGTGCTCGGCCATGAGGGTGCGGGCACGGTCGTCAAGGTTGGTTCGGCTGTCACCAAGGTCTCAATTGGTGACCGGGTGGCGATGACATTTCGGTCATGCGGCCATTGTGATCATTGCGTAGAGGGTCAGCCAGCCTATTGCCGCACGATGCCGGTTCTCAACTATGCGGGTCGGCGCATCGATGGCACCAGCGCGCTCAAAACGGAAGAAGGAACTGTGTCGTCGAATTTCTTCGGCCAATCTTCCTTTGCTGGGCATGCTCTGTGTTACGAACGAAATTTAATACCAATTCCGGACGACTTTCCCTTTGCGCTTGCGGCACCGCTTGGCTGTGGCATTCAAACCGGTGTGGGCGGCATTACCCGTGCACTTCACCCGCCTGCAGGGTCGGCCATCTTGATTACTGGTGGTGGGTCAGTCGGCCTCAGTGCGGTGGCCGGTGCAGTCATCAGCGGGTGCGCTCAAATTATCCTCGTTGAGCCGTTCGAAGCGCGTCGGTCACTTGGTTCTGACCTGGGGGCAACGATCACGATTGATCCAATCTCTGTCCAAGATTTATCCAGGGAGGTGCGCGCACATGCGCCAATGGGCGTTGATTTCGCGTTCGACACGACGGGCGTGCCTGCGGTCCAGCAAAGCTGCCTGCAATGTTTGGGCGCCAAAGGTGTTTTCGGCTTTGTTGGCGTAGCGCCGCCAGGAACGCCCGTTCCGGGGGAGGCCAATACAATCATGACACTTGGTCAGACGATCCGCGGGATCATTGAAGGCGATAGCGACCCCGACGCCTTCATCCCCGAATTGATCGATCACTATTACAGCGGACGCCTGCCGATCGACAGGTTGGTGAAAACCTACCCGTTTGATGAGATCAACATGGCCATTGCCGACCAGCACAATGGCAAATGTGTAAAACCCGTGCTCACCTTTAACCACAACAACTAGCGGTCTGGAGAGATCATGCCTGGCAATTCAATCGATAATATTCACGTGCCATTGTTTGATCCGGCTTGCTGGCAAAATATGGATCAGATCCACGCAATCTTCGCCCAAATGCGACGGGACTCGCCCGTCCATCGGGGTAGCTGCGCTGGCTTCCCCGATCTGTGGCACGCGACCCGCCATGCAGATATCTTCGAGATCGAACGAAACTCTGCTGCCTTTCTCAACGCCCCACGATTGATAATCATGGAAAGCGCGCGCGAAGAGGCCGTGCGGCGTATGACGGGCGGATCGACCGATCTGGTCCAGTCATTGGTTTCCATGGACAATCCGATGCATTCGAAAATGCGGCGGCTAACCCAGTCGTTCTTTATGCCCAAGAATCTGCGATCGCTGCAGGATAGCATCGACGCGTCGACGGCGTTGGGTGTTGAAACGCTATTGGTGGCGGATGGACCGATCGATTTTGCGCAGGATGTGGCGTTGGAATTCCCGCTGCGGGTTATCATGGCTTTGTTGGGTATTCCTAAAAACGATTATGGCCTGATGCTCAAACTGACGCAGGAGCTATTCGGACCAGATGATCCGGATACGCAACGACGGGATGTGACCAATGAGCGATCCAAGGCAGAGGCACTGCAAAAAACCTATGCCGAATTCGCTGCCTATTTTTCGGATGTAACTGCAGATCGCCGGGCCAATCCAAAAGAGGATCTTGCCAGTATCATCGCCAACGCGACAATCGATGGCAGACCAATTAGCGACCGCGAAGCGCTTGGCTATTTCATCATCATCGCAACAGCGGGGCACGACACGACGAGCTATTCACTGACTGAAGCAGTCAGGCAGCTGGCAACTGATCCCATATTATTCGCGCGTTTCAAGTCTGATCCCGAAACCATCGCACCGAAGATCGTTGAAGAGGCGATCAGATTTGCCTCGCCTGTCCGTCATTTCATACGCACGGCTGATACGGACTATGAACTGCGGGGACGTAGAATCGCTGCAGGCGATTCTATCGTTCTTTGGTATCCCTCTGGCAGCCGAGATGAAGGCGTCTTTGAAAAACCTGATCGCTTCGATATTGATCGTCCCACAAGTCCGCAGCATGCTTCGTTCGGCCATGGCGCGCATCTATGCCTTGGGATGCATTTGGCACGGCAGGAAATCAGGACGTTTCTCATCGCGCTCGTCAACCGGGTTAGCAGCATGGCCCTGTTAGAAGAACCTCGTTATCTCCGGTCCAACTTCGTTGGCGGTATAAAGAGCCTGTCATTGAGCCTCAAGGTAGAAACCCAAGTTTGCAAGTAAGATGCCGCTGCGCGTTGGTTGCTGACAAATACAAAGCGATATTTCTAATGCCCGCAACGAGTGGATGGCTCAACATGAAAGCTAATATTGCTATTGCGTAATTGGGTATTGATCCTCGAATACCTTGATATGCAACTTTCGACACGAATTTTGAGAATGCACTGGTCTTCACCCGCAATGTGAGCATTGGTCTGTTAATGCAGAACAGAAAGTCGTTTTGCAGCCGCCTCGAATAAAATTGCGAGGCTTGGGGTCGTGGGACCGGGGCAGGGTGCTCCGGCTTTTACGAGGAGACCGAGAATGTCTGCGATTACCCAAAAACCAGAATCCAAATCCGCGATTATCACAAAGCTGCTGCGCCGCCCAAACGGCGCGACGCTCCAAAACCTAACCGACGCCACCGGTTGGAAGCCGCATAGTGCTCGGGCGTTCCTGTCGACGATGAGGAAGAAGGGTATCGATATCGTCCGCGAGAAACGCAAGACGGGTGAGAGTGCCTACAGGATCGCCAAAGCCTGATCATGGCATTGATCGAGGATCGCATCGCTGCGCTGGCGTCGATGACGTCGGCGCAGCTTCGCAGTGAGTGGCGGCTGCTGGCGAGAACCGAGGCGCCCAATGTCGGCCGCAAGCTGCTGGCGCTCGCCGTGGCCTGCAGGCTCCAGGAGAAGGAACTTGGCGGGCTCAATCCCACTATTAAGCGCGAACTCAACCGGCTTGGCACCCAATATGCAAAGATTGGCAAACTTGCGATCGAGCCTTCCGTTACCTTGAAAGCCGGTAGCCGGCTTTGTCCGTCGTCAGATAAATTGAGACAGCTGGCAGTTTAAAACAGGTGAGTGTTTGGCTCCATCGGCATTGTCACGTTAACTTGACCTTGGCGGAGGGAAGCGGATTGGCCAGCGAGATCAGGCAA
>Ga0209344_10005254_pt1 | contig 11286 bp, 12 predicted proteins | sample Cruoilmetagenom6_FD_187293 | JGI IMG/M metagenome (GOLD analysis project Ga0209344, IMG submission 187293) | Oil polluted marine microbial communities from Coal Oil Point, Santa Barbara, California, USA - Santa Barbara Oil Seep Sample 6 (SPAdes)... | ecosystem: Environmental > Aquatic > Marine...
CAACCACGGAATATCGCGCTCTTCAGCAGCTTTGACCAACGAACCTGTAGATGGCCCAAACTCACGTCTTTGCGCACTCAAAACGAAGTCTTTTAGCTCTTCTTCCCACTCAAATTCCGCGTCATAACTGTAATCTGTAAGTTCACGCACATTTTCCGGCAAAAGATGCATCAACAACCGTAGCGCCAGTTTGCAAGCATCCAATCCAACGTCACGCTGACGATATGCAAACACCATATTGTAATGTCCAACTTCGCCGGTGCCGCGCGTACGGCCAAAAGTTACATCTGTACCTGCAACACCTTGAATTTCAAGGGAACAATGTTCCAATATGTGTCCAAGCCATGTCCCTTCATCCTCATGCAGGCGCCGAATGAAGCCGCCCGGTTCGCGGTAGGAACACCCATGTTCCGCCAACCCCGGCAAAGCCTCCACCAACGCATCAATAAACCCAGTTCCAAGCTTGGCCGATGGCCAGCCTTCTAACACCCCAAGATCGACAACATGGCGAATTACCGGAAATCCGGCCCAGACATTTGGGCCGACGTAGACATTTGTTGAAACTATTTTCATTTAGATACCTCTGGATTTATTCCCTATGCATTCTGTTTGGCAGTATTGCTTTGGGCGTACGCTTCATCATTTACAGCTGGAAGACTACAAAAAGCTGTGTGTTCTTCCGGCGGGTAGGCATGATGGTTGGTTAGATCATAACGACAACCCTCACCCATCACGTGGATTTTCAAACCCAACAGGCTAAGGGCCTCACCTCGGCCAGCTTGCCACATCGAAGAATAGGTCAGCGCACTGGCGTCAACCACAGTAACGGTGCCGCTACCAACAACTTCCAAGACATTGTCGGCACTGATAAACGCCGCCGTATCTTCATCAACCCCCAACCCGGTCAGAAATGGGTTATAGGACGAAGCTGCCAACAATCGACCCAGACGATTGCGCTGCGTAAAATGTTGATCAATGATCACCGCGTTTGTTAGGCCCATACCGGGTGCCAAGTTAACGCTATCTTCGGCAGGTGCTGCATTGCTGGCTCCGCCTGCTATCATATGTTCCGACATAATCGATGCACCAGCCGAGGTGCCGGCAACAGGCACACCTGCCGCATTCTGACGACGGATTTTTTGGGCAACAAGCGTACCGCCAAGGATCGTGGAAAGGCGTAATTGATTGCCACCCGTCATAAATATTCCCGTGGCTCGGTCCAGCATTTTAGCAAAATCAGGATTGTCACAGTCAGCGCGATTGGTGATTGGAAGGAATTCCACCTTGCCTGCACCCAGTTCGCGAAAGATATCATTATAGTCCGGACCTGTGCTTTCCAACTGAGAAGCCGTTGGGATTACTACAATATCCGCATCTGTCCCGCCGGAAAGTTCAACAAACTTGCGGTGAATTTGCATTTCTTTTACGCGATCTTCACCGCCGCCAATGGGAATGATAAACCCCCTGGGTTCTGCATTGCTTACAGGTGCTGGGCACATCTTTATAGTCAACTTTCTTAGTATTTACGGATATCTATTGGGCGATATCCGATTATCCGTTTTCGTAGGTTCCAAGCACCTTAGCCTGCCCATCCCGAACATGCCAGCGGCCATGGGCCATAACGTCTTGCACACCACCTAGATCGATAGTTTCAGTGTTCAGTCGCGGCTGTTTCTGGAAGCACACTTCATGGGCCGTTGCAAGAAATCTCCCTAAGCCGCCATCATATCGCGTCGTTTTTCTAACTGATCGGATCGATCGAATGCCTGTTGAACCTTACTTCCCAATTTATGCGTAAGCGCAATTCGGCCATATCTCCATCAAACTGAGTTTGTTCAGCCACCCAAGTACGAAACGTGGTGCGAAACCTGTAAAGCACGACCGGACGAACGATCTGCGCATCTGTAAACCCCGCCCCTCCCCTTCGGATATCCGCGGCATGTATTTTCACATGACTGCGGCAAGCGACGCGTCTGAGAACGGCCCTCCACGCGGCGCCCAAAATAAAATTGGCTAACCTTTTGACGAGGCAACGCTGCAAGGATTTCAATCGATTGGATTGATTTGCAAAGCGCAGCGGCAAGAATTATGTGACAAAAGCAGAATTTGAGCGATATAAGATTGGGAATAATGTATCCACTAATAATATATTAAAATACTAATATCTTGCTTTTAAACAATTGTATCAACACTTTGGTGCGGCTGAGAAGACTCGAACTTCCACGGGTGTTACCCCACAGCGACCTCAACGCTGCGCGTCTACCATTCCGCCACAGCCGCACGTTTGAAGTATCGCGCGTATAGCGAAGGTCAGGGGATTTGTGAAGCGATTTTCCTGATCCATTGTGGGGAATATGCAGTCTATACAGCCATACCCCCCTGTACAGAATCGAAAAACCCCGCAAATATGGCCGCATAAAACAGGAGCACGGCATGCCTACAATCAGCATTGGCCATAATAATGGTCCCTCAATGAAAATCGGACTTGGCTGGCAACGGCATTGTTGGGCAAAGGCCCGTAAAGACCTGTTGGGCAAAGCCATTCCTGTTGAAGTTGTGCGTATGCGGATCAAACGCGCCCGCGAACTGGGGCTGGCTTATCCACAATACGCCTCTATTATGCTGGGCAGTGGGCGCGATATCGTCGGCTTTTTGTTTACCGTTGATGGGTTGCAGCTGCGCTTGCGCAAGCGACTGGAAATGCCCGATACCGTGCAAGACAAACTGCAATCCTTGCGTAAATGCAATCTGATGGCCTTTGCCCCTTCCGGTGAAACCCCTGATGTGTTCCGCAAAGAATTGCAACAGGTTGCTGGCGTACCCTTTTCATCTGCATCCCCGGAGCCGGAAGGCGAAATTAACTGGTCTGCCGCACGCCGTGCAATACGCACAGCCCTTGATCCATTGAAACTACCCAGTGATGCGGTTGTTATGATCGGAACCCGTGAGGCGGAAAAGCAATGGGCCGCAGCCGGAAAAATCGCACATTTCATCCCTGCATCCGACTATTATGGGACAGCATCGAATTAGCCGCTGGACGTGCTGTTGGTTTTTTGAGAAACACAGGGCCATGCTTGAATGGAAAACCAGCGAAGGCTTGACGCCTTATAACGATGCAATCGCGCATATGGATAGCCATGTTGCGGGCATGATCGCGGGGACGGCATCCGAACAAATCTGGCTGCTGGAACATCCACCCCTTTATACTGCCGGTACCAGTGCCGATATTGCCGATCTGGTCGATCCTGACCGTTTTCCCGTTTACACCAGCCAACGCGGTGGCCAGTACACTTATCACGGCCCCGGACAGCGCATTGCATATGCGATGCTTGACTTGAATACGCGCGGCAAAGACGTGCGCAAATTCGTACAAAATTTGGAAGATTGGGTGATCCTGACTTTAGCCGAGTTTGGCGTTCAGGGCGAACGCCGCAAGGGTCGTGTGGGTGTGTGGGTAGTGCGTAAAGACAAACCGCTAACCGCCCTAGGCAGCCATCCGGAAGATAAAATCGCCGCCATCGGCGTGCGCTTGCGCAAATGGGTCAGCTTTCATGGCATCAGTATCAATGTGGAACCAGATCTGGAACATTACGCAGGTATTATCCCTTGCGGGATACAGGAACACGGCGTCACCAGTTTGGTTGATCTGGGCCTGCCCGTGTCGATGACAGACGTGGATATGGCCCTGAAGCAGTGTTTTGATCGGGTATTCGGAGCGTAATAACATCACATGATGTATTTTCCAGGCGTCACGCCCGTTGTCAGCCGGAAAGCATGGATAAATGCGCTTGGCGTCTCGAACCCGACATCCAAGGCCACATTGGTCACGGATTGTCCATCGGACAGTTTTTCTATTGCTGTAACAATACGTATTTGCCTTCTGAGTTCCCGAAAAGACATGCCCGTTCCGGCGCGGATATAACGGATCAGGTTACGGTGGGAAAACCCAAGACGTTTTGCCCACCCCCCAAGCGGTGTCTGATCGGTGGGCTGCTCAAGCATTGCGGCAACAAGACGGGCAATACGAGCATCTTTGGGGATCGGCAGTCGCAAGCATTCCACATCCATTGCAGCCATTTCAATCAACAACAATGCAACAAGATGCGCGGTTTGCCGTTCATCGCATCCTTCTGACAGCCGTACCAGCATTTCGCGCATTAACGGCGACACGTTAATCACCGCAACATTAGCACGCACAGATGGAAGATCGCCGTTTAGATAAACGGTTCGCATTTCCACATTGCCCGTACATTGAATGCTATGAAGCATGTTCGCAGGCACCCATAATGCACGCCCCGGCGGGACAATCCATGTCGCGTCACTGACCTTTACCCGCATGGCGCCGCTGATCGCATGAACAATTTGGTGCGTATCGTGCGAATGCTCAGATATATACGTCCCTGCCTTGTAGTGGGATGCAAGACCTTCAATCAAAACCGTATTTGGCACTTTACCGATATTATTTGTCATTATACCGACAGATAGTAAGTGCGGTTTTGATAATACTCAAGGCACCTTATGCAAACTGGATCCGAATTATGTCGCGCAATGAATCCCTTCACTTCATCAACATAGCCCATTTCTTTGATCATTTCTTTTTGCTGATATTCCCCACCGCGGCACTGGCCATAGCACCTGCATGGAACATGACCTATGCGCAAGTCTTGCTGTTCGGTACCCCACTTTATGTCACCTTTGCCGTAGGAACCCTGCCTTCGGGTTGGTTAGGTGACCGGATTGACCGTCTGAAACTGATCATGGTGTTTTTCCTTGGGTGTGGCCTATCAAGCCTGCTGATCGCTATATCTGACGGGCCCACAGGGCTTATGTTCGGGCTTGGATTGTTAGGCCTGTTTACATCAATGTACCACCCCATTGGTTTGGCCCATGTCACCGACATAGGCAAACGTACGGGGCGGGCTTTGGCAATCAACGGGGTTTTCGGTAACATGGGGCTGGCGGGGGCCGCAATCACCACGGGCATTCTGGCCAAGACCCTTGGCTGGCAAACCGCATTCGCACTGCCCGGCGTAATATCAATCGTCATTGCTATTTGCATGTATTGGCGCAATTTACGGCACAGTAAAAAGGTTACCATCCAGCCCTCGTTAAAGCAGGATAACCTTATCATCACCCAGCGCCGGGTTCAGTTCGTAGTGTTTGGCGTGATCTGTATCGCGGCCCTGTTTGGCGGTGTGGTCTTTAATGCCATAACAATCTCGCTACCGAAGTTTTTTGATGAACGGTTGATCAATGTCGCCGGTGATCTTAGTTGGATCGGTGCCTCTACCGGTGCAGTCTTTGCCATCGCCGCCTTTGCACAACTCCCGGTCGGAGAGCTGTTGGACAAATACGGCGCACGGCCCATTTTGATTACCCTCTTAGCCGGACAAATCATCCTTCTGTTATGCCTGTCACAAGCAACGGGTACATTGGCACTGGGATTAGCACTTTTGCTTGTCGTGATGATGTTTGCCGAAATCCCGATCACCAGCTGGTTGCTAAGCCGTTATGTCAAATCCAACCTGCGGGCACGTGCCGTTTCAGTGGAATATACCCTGTCACTTGGCATGGGGTCGGCCACAGTACCGTTGATCGCGACCATGCACAAAGCAGGATACGGATTTGAAGTTCAGTTCGTGGCCCTTGCCATATCAGCAGCCGTGGTTCTTGTGGCAACATTCTTTTTGCCACAAGAGGATCATATCACCCAATCATAACCACAACGTCTTAGAAGCTCATAAGCCGCGCATCGTCGGCCAGCAACCGACCTGCCATTTCAGCAGGGTTTGCAGTGGTGATGCTGTTGAGCAGCGCAACTGGTTATTCCAGCGTCTGGAATTTGGTTGAGGGTTTTAGGGCGACAAAAAAACGGTGCGCGAACAGTCAACGGCTGGCGTAACGCAGGCCTGCCTTGGCCATATAAAGTACCGGCTGAAGCCACATGCGTACCTGCTGTCAAATAGGACAGTTCAAGTTTTCAACGCATAGCGCGCCAATCGCTGTTCAAGTGTGCCGCTGTGCAGCTCGAACAAATGATTGTCGTAGTCATAAAAATAAAGTGAACGGCCTTCGGTCATTGACTTTGGTTCACCCGCCAAGCCCATGCTTGCTCAGCAGACGGTAAAGCGTTGCGCGGCTGACACCTAAATCCTTAGCTGCCGCAGACATATTGCCTTTGGTTCGGGCAATCGCGCGGCGTATTTCGGCCCGTTCGGCAGCTATCAGGCCGGAAACCACTTCCAATGTGGCCAGCAGATCACTGCGCGGAATAGGCGTAGCAAACGTTTCACCCTGCAAAGACAACATGCGCCGTGCCGCGCGGTTTGCCCCGATCACCAGATCATCGCGGTCGGATGCCAGAAGCGGTGTACCGCTGGGGCAATAACCGTCTGCAACCACAATTTGTGCACCGGTAAATGAGGCGCGAAAAAACTCTGCCTCTATACGGCTGGCGATATCCGCAACAAAAGACGCTATAACCTGGGCAAAGTCACGATCCAAATCATTGCGCGCACTTGAAACGTCCAGTACAGCCATAATTTTTCCGTTCGTATCGAAAATCGGCGCGCCCATGCAGGTCATGCCGATATTCTTATATCTGAAATGTTGATCTTTGTGAATCAGCACTGGGCGTTCTTCTATCGCGCAAGTGCCGATACCGTTGGTGCCCTGTCTAGCCTCGCTCCAGACAGCGCCGGACCTCAGGCCCCACTCATCAAAAGACGTGTCATCTGCTGTGTTAATCAGGCGATGCAGGATAACGCCGTTCATATCGGTTAGGACAACGCAACAGCCAGACCGCCCGACGGATTGAAACAATTGTTCCATAATCGGTTGGGCCACGCGCAGCAACATGTCCAACCCCTGTTTAACATCGCGCAACTCGGACGCGCTTAACTGGCGTGCAGTGTTGCGTTGGTTGGGCGTTAACCCATAATGCAACATTGAGCGACGCCAAGATGCGGTGATCGCCGAATAGGCAGACGCACTGCCACCGATCCCATCACTTACCTTTTCTGCATGGCGTTTTTCCGCCTTAGCAATCTGATACATCGAAATCTCCCAAACGTAATGCTAGCATAGGATTGTTGATCGGTAAAATCACATTAATAATCACAGCAACATTCCACCACACGCGGCCCTATCCACCAGTATAGTTGTTGGTGACGAGACTAATGCTGCATTCACAATGCGATCACATAAAAGTCAGGCATTACCTGCATCCTTGTATGAAACGTCACTTCTTGTCACTGTCATATTATATAAAGACTGTGGGAACACTCTATGATACACTTAATTCTCAGCCTGATATTGGCTTTTTCCGCTATAGGCAGTGCCTTTGCCCAAGAACAGGACATAACGGAACCCCCGATGACCCTGGACCGTCTGGGCGAGATTATCATTGCACTGGATGAAGCCGCGCAGTCGAACGGCCCGCATTTCCAAATGACAATTCAGGATATACCGGTCGTAATCCTGACCGATGTCAGTGCAAACCGTATGCGCACACTTGTACCTATACGCGCTGTTGAAGATATGACACCGGATGAAATTTTGCGCGTTATGCAGGCCAATTTCGATACCGCCCTTGATGCCCGCTATGCCATTGCACATGGTAAATTATGGGGAACATATATCCATCCCTTGTCATCGTTGGAAAAAGATGAATTTATTTCGGGGCTGGGCCAGACCGTCAATATCGCCAAAACATATGGTACGCTGTTTTCAGGCGGATCATTGTCCTTTGGCGGTGGTGACAGTGTTCCCCTGCAACGCCAGCTTATTGATGATCTGTTGAAAAAAGGCGACGCGATTTAAGCGGCAATCGCCATCATATGTACCGCCCATAAAACCCTGTTTGCTCTTCTTTCGTGAAAACAACATCGGGGCGATCAAAAAAAGAGTAAACCGCTATCATCCGATCCCTGTCCCCTTCAATCGGGGTTACGCGGTGGGGTGTGTTTATACCGCTAAAAACGTTCAATGTACCGGGGGTGGCATTGATCCTTTGAACCTTGGGGTCAAGCCCGTTCAAAAGTCGGGCAACACCGTCATAATTCGGGTCGTCCGCACTGCGCAAATCCGTGCGATATTCAAACTCACCACCACCCAACGGGGCTTGCATTAATAGCGTTGTGGTAAATTCGGCGCGATCGAAATGCCAGTTCAACGCAGCGCCTTTCGGGTAAGCCATCACATTAACCCGCGCAAGCGGGTCTTTCATCGGGTAAAGCCCTGCCTTGTTCATGGCCTTTGCCAAAAACACGGCCAAAGGTGCCCATTCATATATCTGCGTTACCGTATTATCGGTCAATTGATCCGCGCAAAGCACACGATTGATTGTATCGAATTTCTTCAAAGCCGGATGGTCATCGGCAATATCCGGAACCGATTTCTTGAAATAGACATTGTGGCTACGCTTGTGAACAAAAGCCTCCCGTACCATCACGGGCTTTAGAGTATCCGCAGCGGCCTGTGCCAGATCCGGCAACAAAAAACCTTCCAGATTAAACATGCCGTCACGGGCCAGATCAGCACGGCATTTTGCAACAAGAGCCGCATACTCAGGGCTGTTGGGCCGATCCAGCGGATAACGCTCTAAATCCAAGATATCTTTCATCGGTTACTCCTGTTCCAAAAACAGCAAAGCATGGGATTTACCCCATTGCAACAAAAGCCATTATTATGGAGCATTTGTGCCAAAGAACAGTTAAGGGATACCCAAACAACCACCTTCTGGTCTGACAAGATAGGAACCTGACAATGTCATGGATTGAAACAATCGAGTATAGCAATGCCACCGGCAAACTGAAGAAATTGTATGACAGGGTCAAAGGCCCCGATAATAACGTAGACAATGTCATGATGATCCATTCCCTGCGTCCCCACAGTATGGAAGGGCATATGACACTTTATAAAAACGTGCTACATCACACGGGCAATACTATCCCGAAATGGTTTTTGGAAACGCTAGGGGTCTGGGTCAGCTCATTGAATGACTGCCATTATTGTGTAGACCATCACTTTAGCGGTCTGAAACGTTTGATTGGTGACGAGAGTAAATCAAATGCGATCAAGGCGGCAATTGATGCGCGCAATTTTACGGCAGCCCCATTGGATGACAAACAATTAACTGCACTGGAATACGCCCGCCAACTAACCCAAAATCCCGGGGCTTTGCGTGAAGACAGTGTCATGAGTATGCGCAATGCAGGCTATACTGATGGTGAAATATTGGAAATCAATCAGGTTTCCGCCTATTTCAACTATGCCAACCGCACTGTTTTAGGATTGGGGTGCGTAATCGAAGGCGATATTCTGGGCTTATCACCGAACAAATCGGATGACCCCAACGACTGGGGCCACACATAGCATTAAGATCGCAATGTGATAAGGCCGGCCAAAACCTGTTTGATTTGCTCTTGTGCAGGATTATCCCGTGAATAGACGGCATAACACGACAATGAAACCTTTGGTGCATCTGTGACTTCATATAAAGTTCTTGATAGCACCGCATTTTCCACCATTTTCAAGGGGAAATACCCGACACCACCCCGCTTCGTTAAGTATCGCAATCCCATGATGGCACTTCCAAGAAAGATATGTTGCTGGCTACGTTCCGGCAAGATGTCCTGCAATTGCATCTGGTATTGTAAACCAAGCTCAAGATTGACCAGTAACGGCAGTGGCCCTTCATTAAACTTCAATGGATTGTCGGATACCAAAACCATCTTTTCCGCAGGCAGTTTCACAACACCATAACCCGCACCGATCGGTGCTTCATTGGTCAGGGCAATATCGACAAGCTGCTGGCGGACGGCCTCATGCATGTTCATCGTATGATCGTAGTTCAACGTGAAGGGCAGTTTGCCCAGTTCCGACTCTATCCAGATCGCGACATCGACCAAAAGCGGGTCCCATATACTAAGCTGTGTACCAAGCCGTAAAGACAACCTATTTACATATTGGCCGGACAAATCCGCAGTGACATTTTTCCATGTCCTAAGCATTTGCTCGGCATAGGGGCGAAACTGCCGGCCCGATGCACTTAAACTGGTACCGCCCGGCCCGCGGTTAAACAGCTCAGTGCCAAGGTTTTTTTCCAAAGACTTGATCCGCGCACTCACTGTGGTTTGGGTGATATTCAACTGCTGCGCGGCGCTGTGAAAACCACCACAATCGGCAACTGCAAGGAATGTTTCAAATGTGTTTATCTGCATAACTAAGCAATATTATTCATCGGATTGATTAAATCAATTCATTTTTTCTATCAATTTATTTCGCCTATAAGTTTTTTTGAATCTCAAATAACTCATCAAGGAACTAACCAATGTTAGATAAAAGCCACAAACCAACATGGACCAGTTTTCTAAATGCAACCAAGCAGGATTTTCTGGCCGTTATGGATTATGAAGATGAATTCAATGCCGCTTTAGTCGACCGGCTTCTGGAAGCTATTCGGTCACTTGACGAGGACTGGACCCCCTACCCGATCAATCGCTATCAGCACTGCCTGCAATCCGCGACCCGTGCTTTGGAAGATGGTGCTGATGAAGAGATTATCATCGCGGCTCTAATTCATGATGTCGGGGACATCCTGTCACCCTATAACCACGGAGAGTTGGCAGCGGCGATTCTGAAGCCTTATGTATCCGAGAAAACCCACTGGATTATACAACATCACTGCGTGTTTCAGGGCTATTACTATAACCACTATCTGGGCGGTGACAGAAACGCGCGCGATAAATATAAGGACAGCCTGTATTACAAAGACTGCGAATATTTCTGCCATACATATGACCAGTGTTCTTTCGATCCGGATTACCCGACCAAACCACTGGAATTTTTTATCCCAATGCTGCGTCGTGTTTTTTCCAAAGGTGACGGACATATGGAACTGAACGAAACCTTGGAAGATAAAGTATCATAAATACCTGCACCCGATTAGCATTACGCACTCTGTCCAAAAAAACGTCCATGCCCTGCCGCCTTTACAAAGCGGCAGGCAAATCCTGTCTTAAATAACCCAAATATCCCCGACCGTAGACATCACATTCCCCGTAACAAATCATCCACTTGCCAAATACAGCACAGAACGGTTGTTTCGTGGCCTTCAACACGCTATCACGCCTTAGGGAAATTGCGCGCCCCATGCGGGGATTCGCAACAATAATAAGTGTTAAGGAGAGACACGATGGCAGACGCAGCCGCTCACGATCATGCAAGGCCGGGCTTTTTCACACGTTGGTTCATGTCAACCAACCACAAGGATATCGGTATCCT